>JAESGF010000065.1_pt1 | contig 107239 bp, 98 predicted proteins | sample 9269621 | NCBI WGS metagenome assembly JAESGF01 (sample SAMN14515066, study PRJNA621663) | algae metagenome | isolation source: Tolypothrix carrinoi HA7290-LM1 and co-occurring heterotrophs from dry rock... | place: USA: Makauwahi cave, Kauai, Hawaii | collected 2011-01-06
GGCTATCCGCCGGAGCGCGAGCGGGCGCCGAGCCGGCGCGAGGTCGGGCGGGCGTTCGCGGGCGGCATCTGGGCGCTCCTGTTCCCGGTGATGCTGCTTGCGGGGCTGAGGCTCGGAATCTTCACGCCGTCGGAGATTGGCGCCTTCGCGGTGCTCTATGCGGTGTTCGTCGGCCTCGTCGTCTACCGGCGGATGCGGGCGCGGGGGATCGCCGAGGGGCTGTCGACCGCCGTCGCCGACGTCGGGGCGGTGATGCTCCTCATCGCGGCGTCGGCGATCTTCAGCTACGGCATCGTCCTGGAGCGCGTGCCGGAGACGATCTCGAGCGCGATCACCGGCATCACCGGCAGCCTCGAAGCGACGATGCTCCTCGTGATCATGGTGGTGCTCGTCGCCGGGTTCTTCATCGATGCGACGGTGCTCATCATCATGCTGACGCCGATCGTGCTGCCCTTGATCCGCGGGCTCGGCGGCGATCCGGTGCACTTCGGGATCGTGTTCATCATTGCCGCCACGATCGGCAACTTCACGCCACCGGTCGGCGCGGCGATGTACACCGTGTGCTCGATCCTGAAGGTGAGCGTCGGCGCCTACACGCGAGAGTCGGTGCTCCTGTTCCTCGCGGTGGCGCTCGCGACGATGCTGCTCGTGTTCGTGCCGCAGGTGGTGCTCGTCGTGCCGGACCTTCTGTTCGGCTGACGTACGGGCTGCGGCGGCTGGGGGCTGCTGCGGCGCGCGGGTGGCGGCCGGTGGTCGGAGTGGCAGGATTCGAACCTGCGACCCCCTGCTCCCGAAGCAGGTGCGCTACCAGGCTGCGCTACACTCCGACACTGGCGGGCAGGGGCGTCATCTAGCGGTTCGCTCGCCGCCCCACAAGCCTAAAGTCGCGCGATGCGGATCGGCTGCGCACCGTGCCAGAGGCAGCGCGTGCCGAGCGCGTGAAGGTTTTCGAGGCCCGAGGTCAGCGTCAGGAAGTGGTTGCCGGCGAGCTGGCCGACTTTAGAGGCAAAGTGGACGCCGCCGTAGGCGAGCAGGATCTCCGTTTCCGAGATGCCACCGGGGTAGAGGATCATCTGGCCGGGGGCGGGGAAGCTCGTGTGGTTCTCGTAGGTGACGCCGAAGTCGCGATCGCCGAGCGGGATCCAGACGCCCTCGCCGGACCAGCGGACGTGGACGACCTGGCTCTCGAACGGCATCGCCTTGAGGAAGGCTTCGACCGTCCGCGGCGCCTTCTCGGTCTCGAGCCGGGCACCGAACTCGAAGGGGCCGGCCGTCACGCTCACGTCCATCGCTCGTCTCCATGCTGGGTGACCTCCGGTAGCGCGGCGGGGCGCGGGTGAGAAGGTGCTTGAACCTTCGCCAAAGACGAAACATTCCATGAGGCGCGGGCCATGGTGGCGCCGCTGGAGGGTCCCGTCCGTGCCGATGATCCGTCTTGCCGCCGTCGCCGTGCTCGCGCTGTCGCTCGCCGGGTGCGGCATCAACCAGATCCCGACGCTGGAGGAGCAGGCGAAGGCCGAGTGGGGTCAGGTGGAGAACCAGTACCAGCGGCGGGCGGACCTCATCCCCAACCTCGTCGAGACGGTGCGCGGATTTGCCGAGCAGGAGCGCGAGGTGCTGCGCGAGGTGGTGGAGGCGCGGGCGAAGGCGACGGCGATCACCGTCACGGCCGACGACCTCGACGATCCGGCGCTGGTGCGGCAGTTCCAGGAGGCGCAGGCGGAGCTGTCGCGCTCGTTGGGGCGGCTGCTCGTGACGGTGGAGCGGTACCCGGAGCTGCGGTCGAGCCAGAACTTCCTGACGCTGCAGGCGCAGCTGGAGGGGACGGAGAACAGGATCGCGGTGGCGCGGCGCGACTATATCGAGGCGGTGCGCGCCTACAACACCGAGCTCCGGACGTTCCCCGGCCGGCTCTGGGCGGCGACGCTCTATTCGGGCAACGAGCCGATGGCAACCTTCGAGGCCGACGAGGGGGCGGCGGAGGCGCCGCGGGTGGACTTCGGGCGGCCCGCCGCCGCGCCGGCCGCGCCTGCACCGGCGCCAGCGCCGGAGGCCGCTCCCGCCGCCGCGCCGTCGGCGAACTGATGGGCGTGCGCGTGAGGGCAACGCTCGGGGCCGTGTGCGTCGTGCTGGCGCTCGCCGGGGCGGCGCTGGCGCAGACGTTTCCGCCGCTGACGGGCCGCGTTGTCGATGCGGCGGAAATCCTGCCGCCGGAGCGGGAGGCGGCGCTCACGGCCGACCTTGCCGCGCATGAGACGAAGACCGGCGACCAGGTGGTGGTGGTGACGGTGCCGAACCTCGAGGGGCAGGCGATCGAGGAGTACGGCGTCGCGCTCGGCCGGGCCTGGGGCATCGGCAGCGCGGAGGACGACGGCGTCCTCCTCATCGTGGCGCCGAACGAGCGGCGGGTGCGGATCGAGGTCGGCTACGGGCTGGAAGGCGCGCTGACCGACGCCGGGGCGAGCGCGATCATCAACAACACGGTGCTGCCGGCCTTCCGCTCCGGCGATCTTGCCGGGGGGATCGCGGCCGGCGCTGCGGCGATCCTCGCCGTGCTCGACGCCGGCGAGGCGGCGCTGCCGGCGGCCGCATCGGCGCCGGAGATGACCACCGAGGAGTGGGCGGAGGTGATCTTCACGCTTCTCATCATCGCGGTGATCGTCTGGCAGGCGTGGGGGTCGGCGGGCGGCGCGGTGCGCGGGCGCGGGCCGGGCGGGCCGATCATCCTCTACCCGCCCGGGCGGAGTGGGCGGTCGGGGGGCTTCCGCGGGGGCGGAGGGTTTCGCGGCGGTGGCGGCTCGTTCGGCGGCGGCGGAGCATCGGGCTCGTGGTGACGGGGCCGGCGGTAGCGGGGCCGGGCGTCGCGGCGGAAGAGGCGATCGTCTCGCCGGGCGACCGTGCACGCGTCGCGGCGGCGATCGGCGCGGCAGAGCGGCGGACGGCGGGCGAGATCTTCGTGGTGCTGGCGCGCCGCAGCGACGACTACCGCGTCGAGGCGGCGCTCGCCGCGGCGCTGGTGGCGCTGCTGGTGCCCGTCGCGCTGATCCCCTTCGCGCTCTCGGGGGCGGCGGTCGCTGGGGTGCAGGCGCTGGCGGCCGTGGCGCTGGGGCTGCTTTCCCAGTGGGAGCCGGTGCGGCTCCTCGTGGTGCCGCGGGCGGTGAAACGGCGGCGGGCGCACCGGCTCGCGACGGAGCTGTTCCTGTCCCACAACGTGCACGCGACGCCGGAGCGAACCGGGGTGCTGCTCTTCGTCTCCGTCGCCGAGCGGCACGCCGAGGTGGTGGCGGACGCCGGCATCTTCGAGAAGGTGGCGCCCGAGGCCTGGGTGGCGATGGTGGCGCGGCTCACGGCGCGGCTCGCGGAAGGCGCTGTCGGCGAGGCGCTGGTGGAGGCGGTGGAGGCGTCCGGCGCCGTGCTCGCCGCGCACGTGCCGCCGGACGGGCGCGGGCGGCGCGACCACCTGCCGAACACGCTCGTGGAGATCTGACCCGCGGCGCCGGTCACCTCGCGGGAGGAAGGCCGGGGCGCCGCCGGCCGGCGCAAGTGGAGAAGCGCGGCGTCAGAGACCGTGGGCGGCGGCGTGGGCGTGGAGGACGATGGCGCTCGTTGCCGCGACGTTCAGGCTGTCGAAGGTCGGGACGATCGGGATCGCGAGCGGCTCTGCGGCGGCGAGAACTGCGCCCGGCAGCCCCTCGCCCTCGGTGCCGAGGAGGAAGGCGGCGCGGGGGGCGAGCGGTGCCTCGCCGAGGCGGCGTTCGGCGCGCGGGGTGAGCGCGTAGGGGACGATGCCGGCGGCACGGAGCGCGGGGAGAAGCGCCTGCGGCTCGGCGCGGAGGCTCGGCACGACGAGCGGGGCGCCGACGCCGACGCGGATCGCCTTGCGGTAGAAGGGATCGGCGGTGCCGCTGTCGAGTGCGACGGCCGGCGCGCCGAAGGCGGCGGCGTTGCGGAACACTCCGCCGACATTGTCGTGGTTGGAGAGGCCGACGAGGACGGGGAGGCGGAGCGGCCCCGCCGGCAGGTCGGCCACCGTGACGGGCGGGGGGATGCGGCCGGCCGCGAGAATGCCGCGGTGGAGGTGGAAGCCGGCGATCCCGTCGAGCACTGCCTGCGGCGCGAGGAAGAGGGGCGCCGTGCCGCGATGGGTGAGCACGGGTAGGCGCCCGGCCCGGTCCTCCTCGACGAGGATCGCCACTGTCTCCGCCCGCGCGCGGGTGAGGAGGACGGTGAGCACCGACAGCCCCTCGGCGATGAAGAGGCCGGCGCGGCCGACGAGGTCCCGCTCGCGGACGTCGCGGAAGACGGCGATCCGCGGGTCGTCCGGGTCGTCGATGCGGACCGGCGGCGCGGCGGTGGAGGAGGGGTGCGGATCGGCCACGGGGGCAGTCTTCCGTCGCCCTCTGCGACGGCGCAAGCGCCGGTCCGCCGCTTCGGCCCGGATCGCCCGGAGGATCGATTCATCGCCGTCCGCCGCTGCCGGCCGGCCTGTGTGACGACGCGCCAGCCGATCGGTGCGCGTGAGGCGAACGGGATCGCGACGTGCGGCGGGTTCCCAAAAGAGAGAGGCCGGGCGCCTTGCGGGCCCGGCCTCCTGTGGTGCTGACCTCTCGGGGCCTGCCGTGCTCCGCCGCTACTGGGCGGCGGGCGCGGGGGCCGTCTCCGGGGCCGGGGTTGCCTCGGCCGGTGCCGCGGGTGCGGCATCCGCGGCGGGGTTCTCGGCGTCCGCCGCCTCGGCCGCCGCGGCCTCCTCCGGCCCGGCCGCCGGCGGGGCCGACGTCTCTGCCGGAGCGGGGTTCACCGGCGTGTCCGGGGCGGGGGTCACTGGCCCGGGACCCGCGGGGTTAGCGGAGTCCGAGATCGGCGGAGTGGTCGACGCGGCGCCGGTGTTGCCGGGAGGCACGGTCGCGGCGCCGGGGCTCGGATCCGGCGCGCCCGGGAGGGCCTCCGGCGCACCCGGGGTGACGTCCGGCGTTGTGGCCGGGGCGGGAGCAGCGGCGGGCGTCTCCGTCGCGGGGGCGGCCGCGGGGGTCGCTGCCGGCTGGGCGGCGGCGGAGAGCTCGGCGCCGATCGCCATCGACACCTCCCAGTCCGCGAGGCCGGGCTCGACGGTCTCGCGGTCGATGGCGTTCTCGGTGTTGAGGCTCGGGAAGGCCTCAACCGCGCTGGCGCCGTAGAGCGGCTTGAAGACGCCCTGGTGGCAGGTGCCGCAGTTCACCATCGCCGGCGTGCCTGCGGCGCCGATCCGGTAGGGCGGCAGCGCCGGCGTCGTCGGCAGGATGTACTGCGTGTTGATCGCCTGGACCATGCGGATGCCGTACCAGGCCGAGGTCCGCTGCGGCGGCGACTGCGACCAGGCGCCGAACGCCCGCGTGTTGTGGCAATAGGAGCAGTTCACGCCGAGCGACGTCGACATGTGGATCATCAGCGCATAGGTCCACTCGGCATTCTTCGTGCCGGCGTCGTTGCCGCGCGGCAGGGCGGTGAGGGACTGGACGCGGATGCGGTCGCTGACGTTCTCGTCCGTGCTCGCGAGGAAAACCGAGAACGGGTCGGCCGGGAGAGAGGCGAGGCCGACCGAGGGCGCGGGGTGGTTCTGCCCCGCGTCGTAGCCGACGAGGCCGACCATGTCGCCGGTGTTGGTCTCCGGATACCAGACGTTGAGCGGGACGTTGTTGCCGCGGTGGCAGGTCCAGCAGTTGACGCCGGCCCCGTCCGCCGTCTCGTCCCAGGCGCCCTTCGTGTGGGTCGCCCACTCCGTGTTGAGGGTGCGCGTCATGTGGAGCATCCAGCGGGAAACCCGCTTGGTGTAGAGCTCGTCCGACGCGAAGCCTTCCGAAACGTGGCAGTAGGCGCAGCCCTGATCGGGCGAGACCCAGGCGGTGATCGCGGTCATCAGGCGGAGGAACTGGGCGGTGGAGAGGTCGCCCAGCACCTGGATGTTCTGGTAGGACTGCGCCGCCCGCGGGCCGGCCGTCACGAGCGGCGGGAGGGTAAGGCCCGCCGGCTCCGCGAGGTTCATCGGGACCCGCGCCGCCTCGGTGCGCGGGTTGTAGATCTGCGCCATGCCGGTGCCGCGGAAGCCCGACTGCACCGTCTCGATCGGCGGGCGGTCGTAGCCCGGCAGGAACAGGATCGCCAGCGTGAAGAGCACCGCGACGACGAGAACCGCCGCCTCCGTGTAGCCGAACCGGAAGGTCATTGGGCGGCTCCTTCAACTGGGGTGCCCGCGGTGAGGGCAGGGATCGGGCCGCCGACGCCGGTCGGATCGGGGGCGGGGGCGAGCACCGCCGGGTACTCCGGCGCGTAGGCGTGGATCACCGCCCAGTCGTACCAGTTGTCGACCAGCGTTCCCGTGATGAGGATGCCGATACCGCCGGTGATGGTGGTGAGCGCCGCGAACCACCATGCCCAGCGGTGGATCGATTCGATGGTGGCGTTGAAGCCGATGGTCCAGCGCCAGAAGAGGCCCTCGCGCTCGGCCGCGCCGCCGCGGTCGACGATCTGCTCGACCTCACGGTCCGCGCCGATGCGGGAGGCCGCGAGAACGATGCCGGCATGCATCGCGAAGAGAAGTGCCGAGCCGTAGAGGAAGACGATCGAGAGGGCGTGGAACGGGTTGTAGAAGAGGTTGCCGTAGCGGATCGAGAACGCGGCCGTCCAGTCGAGGTGGGGGAAGATGCCGAACGGCACCGCCTCCGACCACGAGCCCATGAGGAGGGGCCGGATGAAGCCGAGGACGAGGTAGAGCCAGATCGCCGCGGCGAAGCCCCAGGCGACGTGCGTGCCCATGCCGAGGGCGATCGCCCGGGTGTAGGTCCGCACCCACCACAGGATGATGGAGGCGGTGAGGAAGAAGCCGGCGAGGAGCCACCAGCCGCCCTCGTTGAGCGGCGGGATCGAGATGCCGTACTCCGGCGCCGGCGGCTCGAGCGCGAGCCAGGGCAGCTGGCGGACGAACTCGATCGGGCTCCAGTTCACCGACGCCCACATGTTGAGGCCGATGATCTCGATCGCGATGATGCCGCAGATGATCGACGCCCAGCCGAGGCCGCCGAGGTAGATCGGCCCCACCTGCGCGTCGCCGATCTTGCCGAGCCAGTAGGAGAAGCCCGGCTTGCCAACGCGGTTCGCCATGTCCCGCGCGTGGCCGACCCCCGGCTCGCCGTGCGGGGTTCGGAGCTGGACCTGTGTGAAGATGTTCTGATACGGCGCCATGCCGATGTCCTCCGCTTACGACCAGATCGGCAGGTTGAGCCACCAGCCCCACCACTCGGGCCAGCCGCGGGTCCAGAACGGACCGGAGATGACGATGCAGACGGCGCTCCAGAAGCCGGCCGAGAGGGCGAGGAAGAGCCCAAGCCGGTGGATGCCGAGCGGGCCGATCGAGTAGCCCATCACGTCACGGAAGAAGGTGTTCTCGTGGTCCGGCGTCGCGACGGGCAGCTGACGCCCGCGCTTGTCCTTGCCGGGGTTGGCCGCCGACAGGATGAGGGCGCCATGGAGCGAGAGGGCGAAGGCGTTCGTGAAGAAGAACGTCACCGCCAGCATGTGCGCCGGATTGTAGTGGAAGTGGAGATACTGGTAGCCGACGTTAGACACCCAGTCGAGGTGCGACCAGATCCCGTACGGGAAGCCGTGACCCCAGGCGCCCATCAGCACCGGGCGGATCACGACAAGTGTCACGTAGGCGAAGATCGCGACGGAGAAGGCGATCGGCACGTGGTAGCCCATGCCGAGCTTGCGCGAGATCTCCACCTGCCGGAGCGCCCAGGTGACGAAGGCGCCGATCGCGCAGATGGTGACGAGCTGCCACAGCCCGCCGTCGTGGATGGGTGCCCAGCCGAGACCGTAGGAGAGGTCCGGCGGCGCGATGTTGATCTTCCACGGGTTCCACTCGCCCTGCTCGGCGGCGCCCCACACGATGAAGAGCGTGCCGAGGATCGAGAAGAAGACGGTCAGGACACCGAAGAAGCCGACGTAGAACGGTCCGAACCAGAAGTCGAAGAGGTCTCCGCCGATCAAAGTGCCGCCGCGGACGCGGTATTTCTTTTCAAACGATAGCATCATGGGTTGGCTCCCTCAGTCTTGCGGCGGAGGCGGGGCGGCGGCCTTACCTTCGGGAGGTGGCCGCCGCCGGGGTCATTGGGGGTATCAGCCGCCAGTGCCCGCGGCCGCGGGCAGCGGGGCGACAACCGCCGCGGCCAGAGGCTGAGGGCCTTCCAGCCAGTTGAACCGGTTGGTGGAGAGCAGGATGAAGTGGATGACGATCGCCAGGATGAACAGGAAAGAGAAGAGGGCGATCAGCGTCCGACGGGGGTCAAACAGCAGCCATGTGCGCCACATGTGCGGAGTTCCTTCTTAGCCGATGAGCGTCTGGGCGATGGTGGTGACGCCCTCGATGAGGGAGCCCGTGTCGTAGCCCTCAGGCCCCGGCAGCCAAGGCCGCCACAGCCAAGCGAGGATGTGGGCGACGATGGCGACGAGCGTGAAGCCCACGAAGCTCGTCATGAAGACACCGTGGAACTCCTTGGCCTCCTGCTCGGTGAGGCCGGACAGCGACACGGTCCGTTCTGGCTCTAATGCCATGAGTTTCAGTCCTCCTTTACTGACCCCAAGCGGGGTCGTTCCGCCGAATGGCGGCCGTCATGTCGCGTTTCCACGACCACACCCTCCGGCCGTCAGACCGGAAGCCCTTGTCAGCTGCGGACCGCGGCGGCCTCCCCCGCCGGCCACGGCTCGGAAGTTCAGCTGCCCTAGTAGCGATAGGCGTAGGGCAGGGCGGCGAGGGCGGCTGTTCGCGCCTCGCCGATGATGGAGCGCCGCGGTGCGGCGGACGGCCGGCCGATCCGCGCGAGGCGGAGGACGGCGAAGACGGCGACGAGCACCGCCATCGTGAGCGCGAAGATCACGTGGAACTCTCTGGCCCGGCCCCTCGCCGGGTCGAGAGGCGTGTCCTGGAAGCGCTCGGCGAAGGTCTTCGTGGGGCGTGTGTCGAACAGCGTCTCTGTCGTCATGCCATGACCCTCGTCTTCTGTTGGCCGCCGTTGCCGGCAGCGGTGTCGGAATGGCCGGCGGAGCCGGCGAGATCGGGATGCACGTCACGCGGGGTGACGGTGTCGGTGCCGCGCGCCTCGGCGCGCCGCTCCGCCTCGTCGCGAAGGCGCTTCGCGGCCGAGATGCGGGTGAGAATGGGGGTGCGGGCGACCGCCTCGTCGAGCGCCTGGCGTGCGTCCGGCTCCCACTGGAGTCGCGGCGCGTCCGCCGGCGTGGCTTGGATGCGGTCGAGATCGGCGCCCATCGGCAGGATGTGGAAGAGGGCGTCGAAGAGGCCGTTGACGACCTCCTGCACGAGGTAGGTCGCGCCGGCATAGCCCATGAACGGCGTGCCCGTTGCGCGGCGGACGATGGGGAGCGGGAAGCTCGCCGGAATGAAGACGCCGCGCCCGCCGTTCTCGGCGAGGTACATCTTCTCGTTGTAGGAGCCGAAGACGATCAGCGGCGGGTTGCCGGCGAGGCTTGCGCGGACAGCAGCGTTGTCGATCTTCACCCCTGCCCGGCGGACGGTCGTATGGGTGCAGGGGAAGCCGAGCTCGTCCTCAAGGAAGTGGCGGACGCCGCGGGCATAGGTCTCGCCGGCGACGATCGCGAACGTCGCGGTGCCGTAGAAATCCTGCGTGACGGAGCGCCAGAGGTCCCAGAGCGGCTTGATGGTGGTGTGCTTCTCGGCGGCGATGAACGGCTCCGGGTCGAGGCCGAGGATCTCGCCCAGCGAGCGCAGGAAGGCGGTGGTCGAATGGAGGCCGATCGGGGCCTGGAGGTACGGCTTCTCCAGCGCCTCGCAGAGGGCGCGGCCGAACTCGCGATACATGCAGACGTTGGCGTCGGCGTCGACGAGGCGAGGTACGTCGTCGAGGTGCGTGCCGAGCGGGAACACCATGTTCACCTCGGCGCCGATGCCCTCGACGAGGCGGCGGATCTCGTGGAGGTCCGACGGGCTGTTGAAGGCGCCGTAGGTCGGGCCGATGATGTTGACGCGGGGCTTGTCACCGTCCTTGCGCGGGCGGGGCTTCGGCGCCTTGCCCTTCTTCGCGCCGTACTCGGTCCAGAGCCAGAGCATGGCGCGGTTCGCCGCCTGCCACTGGTCCTCGTCGATGGTGCGCGGGAGGAAACGCTGGATCGCAGTGCCTTCAGGGGTGACGCCGCCGCCGATCATCTCGGCGATCGAGCCCGTCACCACCACGGACGGCTTGTCCGGGTCGAGCGTCTCCCAGGCGCGCTTCATCGCGCCCTCGGTGCCCTTGCGGCCGAGTTCTTCCTCGGCGAGGCCGGTGACCACGATCGGCAGCTCGTGCGGAGGCAGGGCGTCCGTGTAGTGGAGGACGGAGGTGACGGGGAGGTTCTCGCAGCCGACCGGGCCGTCGATGATGACCTGGAGCCCCTTCACGGCGGTGAAGACGTAGACGGCGCCCCAGTATCCGCCGGCGCGGTCGAGATCGAGGATCAGCATGCGTGATCCTCCACGATCGACCCCTTCACGACGTCCTTGTCTGCGCCGCCGGCGGCGCTGCCGCCGATGAGCGTCTTCCCCTTGCGCTTCGGCTTCGGCGCGACCGGGGCCTTCTCCCAGACGCCTGCGGCGTAGCCCTCGCCGACGCCGGCGAAGAAGGCGCGCATGTCGTCCAGGCGACCCTTGCGGCCGATGGCTGTGTTGACGACATCCGCGAGCGATCCGGCACCTGCCGGGCCCATCAGCGGGCGGGCCGAGATGAGGTTGGTGAAGTAGAGGGCGGGCGTGCCGCGCTCCTTCGCCTTCTGGACGACGGGCGTGGTGCCGATCGCGAGATCCGGCTCGAAAGCGTCGAGCGCGGCGAGGTCCTGCTCCAGCGAGGCGCGGTAGGTGACGGGGACGCCCTTCGCCTCGAGCCAGGCGCGGTCGGCCTCGGAGTAGCGGGTGCGCGGGCAGGCGGTGCCGACATAGCGGACGTCCGCGCCGCTCTCGACGAGGAGGCGGGCGACGAGGAGCTCTGAGCCCTCGTAGCCGGAGACGGTGATGCGGCCGTTGATCGGCTTGCCCGCGAGCGCCCCGGCAATGGCGGCATCGGCGCGGTTCTGCGCGGCCGTGATCTTCTCGGCGGAGACGCCCGCTGCGTCGCCGACGGCGCGGAGCCAGTCGCGCGTGCCGTCGCGGCCGACCGGGGCGGAGCCGACGATCGGCCGGCCCGCCGCCTCGAAGGCGCGGAAGGAGGCGGTGTAGAAGGGGTGGATCGCGGCGACGACGGCGCCGTCGAGCGCGGCGTAGAGCTCGCGCCACTCGCGGGTCGGGACGACCGGGCCGGCGTCGAGGCCCATCGGGTCGAGGAGGGCGGCGATCCCCATCGGGTCGGCCGGGAACATCTCGCCCACCAGCGTGACCGACGGGCGCGTCGCGCGGCGTGTCGGCGCCGCGACGGGGCCGGCGACGGCCTCCTTGCGGGCGAACTCCAGCATCGCGCCGGCGAGGACGTCCTTCGCCTCGGCATGGGTCGGGACGCCGAAGCCGGGGACGTCGATGCCGACGATCCTGACACCGTTGACGATGGGCGGGATCAGCCGAAGCGGTACGCCCGACGCGGTAGGGACGCACAGGTTGGTGACGACGATGCAATCGTAGAGCGCGGGATCGGCGAGCTCGAACATCGCGTCACGGATGTCCTCGAACAGCTTTCCGGTGACGAGGGTCTCGGAATTGAACGGCACGTACCCGACGGTGCGTCGCGCGCCATAGAAATGCGAGGTGAAGGTGAGGCCGTAGACGCAGCAGCCCGAGCCCGAGAGGATCGTGGCGGTGCGGCGCATTCTGAGGCCGACGCGGAGCGAGCCGAAGGCGGGGCACATCGACTGCGGCTGGTCGTGCGGGCCGGTCGGGTAGTCGGCGCGGAAGCGGGCGAGGAGCTCGGCGTTGCCGGCCGCTTCCGCCGCGGCCGTCATCCGTTCGCGGCCGTTGTGGCAGCCGTGATCCTCGGGCTCGGCGGTGGGGAGGGCGACGTCGAGGTCCATCGGGTCAGGCCGCGTCGTAGACGACTTCGAGGGACGGCTTCGGCGTGAAGGCCGCGCCGCGCATCTCGGCCGCTGTCGCGGGCGTGAGCACCACGTTCCGGCCGGTCACGTCCGAATCGAACAGGCCGAGGAGGCCGTCGTTGGTGAGCGGCTTCGGGTGCATCGGCGGCGCCGAGGCGACATTGGCGGCGAGCTCGGCGAAGAGCGGCCCCCACTGGCTCTCGGGCGTCCCGATGATCTGGTAGTTCGCGCTTTTCTTGCGGATGTCCTCGTGCGCCGGGATCGCGGCCAGCACCGGGATGCCGACGGAGTCCGCGAAGGCCGATGCCTCGCCGGTTCCGTCGTCCTTGTTGATGACCATGCCCGCCACGCCGACGTTGCCGCCGAGCTTGCGGAAGTATTCGACGGCGGAGCAGACGTTGTTCGCGACGTAGAGCGACTGCAGGTCGTTCGAGCCGACGACGATCACCTTCTGGCACATGTCGCGGGCGATCGGCAGGCCGAAGCCGCCGCACACCACGTCGCCGAGGAAGTCGAGGAGGACGTAGTCGAAATCCCAGTCGTGGAAGCCGAGCTTCTCCAGCGTCTCGAAGCCGTGGATGATGCCGCGGCCGCCGCAGCCGCGGCCGACCTCGGGCCCGCCGAGCTCCATCGCGTAGACGCCGTCGCGCACGAAGCAGACGTCGCCGATGACGAGTTCCTCACCGGCGAGCTTCTTCTTCGTCGAGGTCTCGATGATCGTCGGGCAGGATTTTCCGCCGAACAGCAACGATGTGGTGTCGCTCTTCGGGTCGCAGCCGATGAGGAGGACCTTCTTGCCCTGCTGCGCCATCATGTACGAGAGGTTCGACAGCGTGAACGACTTGCCGATGCCGCCCTTGCCGTAGATCGCGATGATCTGCGTCTCCTTCGTCACCGGCGTGGTGACGACGGGATCGGGCTCCATGCGGGCTTCGTCCGCGAGGCGCTCGTCGTAATTGCGGGCGTCGTGAAGGTCCGTCACGCGGCGCTCCTCCAGTCGAGGACCATCTTCAGACAGTCGGGGTCGGTGAAGGCGGTGGCGTAGGCGGCGGGCGCCTCCGCTGCCGCGGCGGAATGGGAGATGAGTCCGGCGAGCGACAGGCGTCCCGCGTCGAGCAGGCGGCGGACGGCGAGGAGGTCCTCGGGCGCCCATTCGGCGGCGATTGCGATCCGCGCCTCCTTCATGAAGGCGGCCGGGAATGCGAACGACAGCCTCGCGCCATAGAAGCCTGCGAGTGTGAGCGTGCCGCCGCGCGCGAGTCGGGCAACGGCGGTGTCGATCACGTCATGGTCGCCCGACGCATCGACGATCCGGGCATAGGCCTTATGAGGATCGTCGGACGGGGCGAGCACGGGGTAGGGCTCCGCGGCGGAGCGGTCGGCGCGGATCTCGTGCACCGTCGGCGCCGGGTGCCCGAGGGCGATGGCGATCCGCGCGACGAGGCGGCCGAGGACGCCGTGGCCGAGGACGAGGTCCGGCGCGCCGGAGACGGCGAGCGCGTGATGCGCCGTCGCCGCGAGGGCGAGGAGGACGCCCTCCTGCTCCAGGCCGTCGATCCGGTGGATGCGGTCGGCCGGCGTCACCAGCAGCGACGCGGCGCCGCCGAACAGCGGGCGCACGTCCGTGAAGCAGCGGGCGCCGGGGACGAACACCGCATCCCCGACGCCCAATGAGGCGCCCGGCCGGGCTTCGACGACCCGGCCCACCGTCTCGTAGCCAGGCACGAGCGGGTAGCCCATGCCCGGGAAGGACGGCATCCGGCCGTCCCAGAGGAGGCGCTCTGTCCCGGCGGAGATGCCGGTGTGCTGGACCGCCACCACGACGTCGCCCGCGGTCGGGTCGGACAGCCTGACGGCTCCGACCCTGATCGAACGCGGTTCGTGGAGGACGATCGCAAGCGCTTCCATACCCACCTTCGCGCAGCCTTGGCGGCCGCCTGGTTTCTCTGCCCGCCAAAGCGGCAGGTCGCTGTTCTGACGAGCATTGAGTGTCAGTTTACATTGACAGTCGTGCTTGTCAATTCAGCCAGACGAAGCGAGCAGACCTTTTGCGAGTGTCGGGTTGCGCGAGGAGAGCGATCTTACGTTGTGGTAGCCCGCAGCGGCGAGAAGCGCCCTGATTTCCGCCGGAGTGCGGTAGCGTCCCTGACCCATGGCGCGGAAATACCAAGGGAAATAGGCGTCGAGCCCGGTCGGGCGGCCGCGATCGGCCATCGGCTCGATGACCGCGACGGGGATGCCCGGCCGCTCGCGTGCAACGTGCAGGAGAAGGCGGGCGACGGCATCGTCGTCGTGGTCGTGCAGAACGCGAACCACCGTGACGAGCGTTGCGTCGGGGAGCGGATCGGCGAAAAAGTTCAGGGCAATCGCGGTGGCGCGCCCGGCGAGGCCGCGAGCTTCGAACGCCGCACGCGCATGAGGGACGACGTCAGGCCGGTCGGCAACCGTGACTGTCAACTGCGCATGACGCTCGAGCGCCGCGATCGCGAATGCGCCGGCGCCCCCGCCGAGGTCTAGAATGCGGTGAGGCTCCCGGAACACACGGTTGTGGAGGACAGCACCTGCGATGAAAGCCTGCGAGGCGGCCATAAGGGCGGTATAGGGCGCCGCATCCTCCCCTGCCGAGCCGCCGGCATAGGTCCAGTAGGCGGCGAGGGCGGTCGGCACACCGCCCTTGAGCAGCCCGACCGGGTCGGCGAGATCGGCATAGAAGTGGCGGTGATGGGCAACCATCTCGGCGATACCGCCTTGGCCGAGGATCGCGGCACCCTTGAGGCCAAGCCCCCAGCCGGCGCGGCGGCGGTCGACGAGGCCGAGTGCGGCCGCTGCCTGGAGAAGGACGTCGACCGAGCGCGGCGGGAGCGCGAGCTCCGCGGCAAGGGTCTCCGTAGAGGCCGGCGCGCGGCCGAGGCGGGCGAAGAGGTCGAGCTCCACCATCGCGGCGAGGGTCTGCGCGTAGACGAAGCCGGCGACGACGTCGAACAGCGCGCGGGTCTGCCGCGAGGCGACCGGGCGTGTGAAGGGGAGGGTGAGGACGGCGCGGTGGAAGGCCGGATGGGTGACGAGCCGGTCGCGCAGGCGAGCGACCGCGTCCGTCAGGCGATTCGGGCTCAGGCGGCCGCCGTATGGAGCGTCTTCGGGACGAACCGCTCGGTCTGTGCGCGAATCATCTGGCGCAGCATCGGCGCGCCGTCGCTCTCGGGCACCGAGTCGGCGGCCCGGTCCAGCGTGGCGCGGAGGCGGGAGAGCGCGCCGTCGAGACCGTGGAGGGCGACGGCGTTCGGCCGGCCGAGGCGGCTGTCCTGTCCAGTCGGCTTGCCGAGCGCGCCGTTCGCGCCGACGTGGTCGTGGAGATCGTCGGCGATCTGGTAGGCGGCGCCGAGCGCCTCGCCCACCGGACGCCAGAGTGTGGAGTCCGCGCCGGCTGCGGCAGCGCCCCCCGCGGCGGCCGCGGCGAACAGCGCACCGGTCTTCGCGGCGTGATAGGGCCCGATGTCGCAGCCGTCTTCCGCCTCGAGCGCCTGTCCGCCAACGAGCCCGGACGGGGTACCTGCGCTCTCGGCAACGATCGAGAGGAGCGGTGCAAGCCGCTCGCCGGCGTCCGCCGCCACGTCCGCCAGCGCCTGGAAGGCGAGCACGATCAGCCCGTCGCCGGCGAGGACGGCCATCGCCTCGCCGTGCGCGATGTGGACGGCGGGTTGCCCGCGGCGGGTCTGCGCGTCGTCGAAGCACGGGAGGTCGTCGTGCACCAGCGAGGCGCAGTGGAGATACTCGAGAGCCGCGGCGAGCGCGTCCGCTACCGCCGGCCGGTCGTCGCCGCAGGCGAGCGCCACGCGCAGGGCGAAGCTCGGACGCACCCGCGCGCCGCCCGGGAACAACGCATGGTGCATGGCGGTGCCGAGCTTCTTCGGCCGGTCACGTCCGGCGAGGTGGCGCCGGAGGGCACGCTCCACGCGGTCGGCGATGTCCATGCGATCGGCCTCTCGTGTCACGGACGGCGTCCCGGGCCTGCGGTTCTGTCTCGTTCGCGTGACACCATGAGCGTCGTAGTTGTCCACTCTTGTTGACACTCGCTGTTGGGCTTAGAGTTATCGAATGCGCCGGACCTGTCAATTCAGCGAGCGGACGGAGGGCGGGGTCCCGTGACGCGCGCGGTGGTGATCGGCGGCGGGATCGGCGGACTTTGCGCCGCCTATACCTTGCAGGCGTCCGGCGTCGCAACGACGCTGGTGGAGCGGCGCGAGGATGTCGGCGGCAAGGCGCGCAACCTGTCCGTTGGCGGCGCGGCGATCCCCGGCGGGCCGACGGTGCTTACCCTGCGCGAGGTGTTCGACAAGCTCTTCGCCGTGGCCGGCGAGCGGCTCGACGACCATGTTGCGCTGACCGAACTCGACGTCCTCGCCCATCACCGCTGGAGCGAGGGCGAGTCGCTCGACCTCTTCCGTGACGTAGAGATGAGCGCCGCCGCGATTCGCGATTTCGCGGGTGCCGCCGAGGCGGACGGCTACCGCCGTTTTGTTGCCGACGCGGCGCGCGTCTATGCCACGGTGGAGGCTCCCTTCATCCGCTCGCCGAAGCCCGACCTCTTCGCACTCGCGAAGGCGACCGGCCCGTTCGGCGCCTACAAGATCAAGCCGTTCGATACGATGTGGTCTGTGCTCTGCCGCCACTTCCGCGACGGCCGCCTGCAGCAACTCTTCGGGCGCTATGCGACCTATGTCGGCTCCTCGCCGTTCGCGGCGCCGGCGACGCTGATGCTCGTCGCGCACGTCGAGCAGCGCGGGGTCTGGGCGGTCGACGGCGGCGTCGCGGCGATCGCGCGCGCCATTGCGGACGGCTTCACCCGTCGCGGCGGGCGGCTGCTCACGGGCACCGAGGCGCGCGAGATCGACGTGCGTGACGGGCGCGTCGCCGCGGTTGCCACCGACGGTCTGGTCCTGCCCGCCGACGCGGTGATCGTGAATGCCGACGTCGCGGCGCTCGCTGAGGGGCATCTCGGGCCGCGCGTGCGCATTCTGGCGGCGGAAGTGCCGCCGAAGGCGCGCACGCTCTCTGCCGTGACATTCGCTGGCGTGGCGAGGGCGAACCGGCCGCTCGCCCACCACACCGTCGCCTTCGGAAGCGATACGCGGGCCGAGTTCGAGGCCCTTTTCGCGCGGCGGCAGATGCCTGACGATCCGACAGTCTACATCTGCGCGCCGGACGGGGCGGCGGCGGATGAGCCCCAGCGCGTCCTCCTCGTCATGAACGCGCCGGCCAACGGCGACACAGAATCCTATAGAGAAGAGGACGTCGCACGATGTCACCAACAGGCGGCGGCGACGCTGGCGCGATCGGGCCTCACACTCACCTTCGAGGCGATGCAGGCGACGACGCCGCGCGATTTCTCGGAGATGCTGCCGGCGACGGGGGGCGCACTCTACGGCAGGGCCTCGCACGGGTGGACGGCTTCGTTCCAGCGGGCGGCGATCCGCACGCGCGTGAAGGGGCTCTATCTCGCGGGGGGCAGCGTGCACCCGGGGCCGGGCGTGCCGATGGCCTCGCTGTCGGGCCGGATCGCGGCGGCCTGCCTCATCACGGATTTCGGTTTGGCGAACCCGTCCCGCCGGGCGGCTACATCTGGTGGTATCTCGACGGCGTGAGCGACTGCGGGCGCCACGCGCTCACCGTCATCGTCTTCATCGGCTCGGTCTTCTCACCCTATTACGCCTGGTCCGGCCGGCGCGATCCGGCCGATCACGTTGCGGTGAACGTCGCCCTCTACGGCGCCGGCGGGCGCTGGGCGATGACGGAACGCGGTCGCCGGCAGGGGCGGCAGGCAGGCCACGGCTTCTCGGTGGGCCGCAGCGGCATCGCGATCGAGGGCGGCGATGTGGTCGTCACAGTCGACGAGCGCTGCGCGCCGGTGCCGAAGCGGGTGAAGGGGCGTATCGTGCTCACCCCGGCGGCGACGTCGCCGGCGATCTTCGCGATCGACCGCGCCGGTGAGCACCTGTGGCGTCCGATCGCCCCCGCGGCGCCGATCCGGGTCGAGATGGAGGCGCCGGCGCTGTCATGGACCGGCGTCGGCTACATCGACATGAACTGGGGCGTCCGCGCGCTCGAGGACACGTTCCTGTTCTGGGACTGGATGCGGGTCGATCTCGGCGGCGGCGAATCGGCCGTTCTCTACGACACGACGGAGCGGGAAGGGGCGGGGCGCCGGCTGGCGCTCCTGTCGCGGGCGGACGGGACCATTGAGGAGATCGCGGCACCGGCGCACCACGCTCTGCCGCGCACCTTCTGGCGGATGCGGCGCGGCGCCTGGTCGGACGACGGCCCGCCCGTGGTGCGGCGGACGCTCGAGGACGCGCCGTTCTATGTGCGCACCGAGCTCACCGCGACGATCATGGGCGCGCCCCGGACGGCCATCCAGGAGAGCCTCGACCTGACGCGGTTCAGGAGCCCTGTGGTGAAGGCGATGCTGCCGTTCCGCATGCCGCGCCTGCCGTTCGGCTGAGCGCGGCCGCGTCTGGTCCGCTGCGGCGCCGCTGACTCGTTCAGGACCGTTTGTTGCGGCGGACTGAGCGGATTTCCCACAGGGCGAACGTGAGGATCCCGCCGAAGATCAGAAGCACTTCAAGAAGAACAATCAGGCTCGCGTCCATCTCGATCCCTCATCCTAACGCCGACGCTCGGCGAGCCCCCCTTCGGATCGCGGATCCGCTACCCTTGGGCGCGAGGCGTTGCGTCGCATCAGACTATAGTTCAGCACGGTCGCAAAAGCGACCCACAGAAGATACGGCGCCAGCAGCAGGCTGGCTGTCGGCGAAATCGGATAGAATGCGATCATTGTCCCAAGGATCGCGAGCCACATAAGGATGGCATCAACGAACGCGAGGTCCATCCTCTTGGCTCCGAAGAACAGCGCTGACCATGCAGCATTGAGCAAGAGCTGCACCGCGTAGAGCAGAAGCGGCACCAGACGCTGCTCGGGCGTCGACGACATCCAGAAGACATATCCTGCATAGGCGATGAGGGCGTAAAGCAGCGTCCACGCCGGCGCGAACAGCCAGTTCGGCGGATTCCAGGAGGGTTTGGACAGTCCTTCGTACCAGGCGCCGGGGCGAAAGATGCCGCCCGTCATCGCCGCCGCGACGTTCGCGACCACGAACGCGAGGAGGACGGGCCATTCCTCGATCATGCTTCACCTCCGTGGCCGGGCCGCGCCGGCGCCGGCGCCCGCCGGCAGGCGCCGGGTCATAAGATAATCGGCCTGCGGCCGAAGGCGAATCCGTATGGGCGAGGCAGGCGGCGGGTGTCAGCGGCCGTCGTCGAGCGCTTCGACGAGGAGGGCGAGGGCGGCGACGACGCTGGCGCGACGGATCCCGTCGCGGCCGAGGTCGCCGAACCGCATCTCGCGGTGGAGCGTGACGTCCGCCGTCGCGGCGGCAAAGTGGACGAGGCCGACGGGCTTCTCCGCCGTTCCGCCGCCAGGGCCGGCGATGCCGGTGACGGCGACCGCCGCGCGGGGGGCGGGACCCGCGGCGAGCACGGCGGCGGCAAGCGCGCGGGCCGTCGCCTCGCTGACGGCGCCGTGGGCGGCGAGCGTCGCCTCCGGCACGCCGAGGCGGACCTTCGCGGCGTTGGAATAGGTGACGACGCCACCGTCCACGGCGTCGGAGGACCCCGCGATTGCGGTCAGCGCGGCCGCGACGAGCCCGCCCGTGCACGATTCGGCGGTGGCGAGCAGCACTTCGCGGCGGCGGGCGGCGGCGAGCGCGGTACGAGCGGCGGCGAGAACCTCGTCGTCGAACATGACGCTCACCCGTGCCGCAGGATGGTGGCGACCGCCTCCGCCGCGATCCCTTCGCCGCGGCCGGTGAAGCCGAGCCGCTCGGTCGTCGTCGCCTTCACCGCCACGCGCTCGGCCGGCAAGCCGGTGATTTCGGCGATCCGGGCGCGCATCGCTTCCCGGTGGGGACCGATCTTCGGACGCTCGCAAATGATCGTGAGGTCGAGGTGGGCGATGTCGGCGACGGCGCGGACGCGGGTCGCGGCGAAGCGGAGGAACTGGTCGGAGGCGGCGCCCTTCCAGGTCGGGTCCGACGGCGGGAAGTGATGCCCGATGTCACCGTCGGCGATCGCGCCGAAGAGTGCGTCGGTGAGGGCATGGAGCGCGACGTCGGCGTCGGAGTGGCCGTCGAGGTGCTGGTCGAACGGGATCTCGAGCCCGCCGAGGATGAGTGGGCCGCCGGGGACGAGGCGGTGGACGTCGAATCCCTTGCCGACGGCGGGGAGGGCGAACAGCCGGCGCGCATCGGAGAGGTCGTCCGCCGTGGTGATCTTCACGTTACCACGCTCGCCGGGCACGACCGCGACGTGGTGGCCGGCGGCCTCCATCACCGCGGCATCGTCGGTCGCGCCGGGCGGCGCCGCGGCATGGGCGGCGCGCAGCGGCCGATAGTGGAAGCCCTGCGGGGTCTGCGCGCCGGCGAGGCTCTCCCGTGGCACGGTGCCCGCAACGCGGCCATCGGCGATCCGCTTCAGCGTGTCGGACACGGGGACGACGGGGATCGCGGCCGGGGCAGCGGCGAGCGCCGCAACGACGCGGTCGATCAGCGCCGGCGAGACGAACGGGCGCGCGCCGTCGTGGACGAGCACGGCGGACGGCGGGTCCGCGGCAAGCGATTCGAGTGCGGCGCGGACGCTCTCCTGCCGCGTCTCGCCCCCCGCGACCCAGGAGAGGCCCGGCGCGGCTGCCTCGAAAAGAGGCGCGTCGCTCGGGTTGATGGCGACGACCACGCGGCGGACCCACGGATGCGCCAGAAACGGCGCCGCCGCGCGGGCGACGACCGCGCGGCCGCCGAGCGGCAGGTACTGCTTCGGAATGTCGCCGCCGAGGCGCGTTCCTCGTCCTGCGGCAACCAGGATGGCGTCAATCGGCTGGGGAGTCATGGACACGGTATCGCTGTTTCCTCGCCCCTAGCACGAAATTGTGTGCCGTCGCCGCACACATCGCTTGCCAACTTTGTCGCCATGACGAAAATGTGGGCAGCACAGGGTGAGGGCGTGACGGCGGCGATCGGCAGCAAAGCGTTTTGCGTGGGAGGGGTGCGGCTCGCAGGTCGGGCTCTTCTCGCGCCGATGTCGGGCATCAGCGACTGGCCGTTCCGCCGCCTCGCGCAACGCTGGGGCGCGGGCCTTGTCGTGTCGGAGATGGTGGCCAGCGACCGGCTCGTCGCGCGCGAGGAGGAGACGCGGCTGAAGCTGGAGGGGGAGGGGATCGCCGTCCACGCCGTTCAGCTCGCCGGCTGCCGGGCGGACGACCTCGCCGAGGCGGCGCGGATCGCCGAAGGCGCCGGCGCCCGGATCATCGACATCAACATGGGCTGCCCTGCGAAGCGGGTGGTCGGCGGCTGGGCCGGTTCCGCCCTGATGCGGGACGTCGATCATGCCGCATCGCTGATCGCCGCGACGGTGGCGGCCGTCCGCGTCCCGGTCACGGTGAAGATGCGGCTCGGCTACGACGCGGCGAACCGCAATGCGCCCGACCTTGCCTGCCGGGCGGAGGCGGAGGGAGCGGCGGCTGTCACCGTGCACGGGCGCACGCGCTGCCAGAAGTACAAGGGTCGTGCGGATTGGGCGGCGATCGCGGCGGTCCGACAGGCGGTGTCGATCCCCGTCGTCGTCAACGGCGACTGCACCGGGGCAGAGGACGCGCGGGCGATGCTCGCTGCCTCCGGCGCCGACGGCGTGATGATCGGCCGCGCCGCGCTCGGCGCGCCGTGGCTGCCGGGTGTCGTCTCGGCCGCGCTGGATGGGCGTGCGGCACCCGACGTGCCCGACACCGCGGCCGAAGTGGGGGCGCTCGCGCTGGAGCACCTCGACCTCCTCCTGTCGCATGCCGGGGCGTCGCTCGGCCTTAGGCTGATGCGCAAGCACACTGCGGCCTACGCGGAGCGGGTGGCGGCGCCGGAGGGGCTGCGGCGGGCGGCACTTACGGCCGAAACTCCGGCCGGTGCGCGGGCCGCGGTCGGTGCGCTCTTCGCGGACAGCCCGGCGAGGATCGCCGCGTGACGACGGCGCTCCGGCGCGTCACCTCCTCGTCGATCCTCAACGCGATGCCGCACGCGATCCTCGTCCTCGACAGCGATGACACGATCATCGCTGCCAACGACGCGGCGCAAGCGTTCTTCCAAGCCTCGCTCGCTTACCTGAAGAAGCGGCCGCTGTCGGCCTTCGTGCCGTTCGGCAGCCCGCTGCTTGCGCTCCCCGCGAAGGTGCGGGCCGAGCAGGCGAGCCTCGTCGAGTACCGCGTCGACCTCTCGTCGCCGCGGACAGGGCAGGGGCAGGTGGTCGACATTCATGCCGTGCCGCTTCCGGAGGAGCCGGACATGGTGGTGCTGACGCTCGACCGGCCGTCGATGGCGGAGAAGATCGACCGGGCGCTCACCTCGCGCGGCGCCGCACGCTCGGTGTCCGGTCTCGCGGCGATGCTGGCGCACGAGATCCGCAATCCGCTCTCCGGCATCCGCGGCGCGGCGCAGCTCCTCGAGCCCTCGCTCGACGGCGACGACCGGGCGCTCGCCCGCCTCATCATGGCGGAGACCGACCGCATCGTGAAGCTTGTCGACCGGATGGAGATCTTCGGCGATGCGCGGCCCGTCCAGCGCGCGCCCGTCAACATCCACGACGTGCTCGACCATGTGGAGCGGCTCGCCCGCTCAGGATTCGCGCGCGGGATCGAGATCAGGAAGCTTTACGACCCGTCGCTGCCGCTGGTCCACGCGAACCGCGACCAGCTGGTGCAGGTGTTCCTGAACCTCGTGAAGAACGCGGCGGAGGCGACCGAGTCCTCTGGCGGCACCATCACGCTGACCACCGCCTTCCGGCCGGGGATGCGGGTGGCTGCGCCGGGTTCGCCACACAAGGTGAGCCTGCCGCTCGAATTCTGCGTCAAGGACGATGGTCCTGGAGTGCCTGAGGATTTGATGCCGCACCTCTTCGAGCCGTTCGTGACGACCAAGACCAACGGGACTGGCCTCGGACTTGCCCTCGTTGCCAAGATCGTGGGCGATCATGGCGGGGTCGTCGAGGTGGATTCGGGTGCGGCAGGGACGACAGTCCGCGTTCTGATGCCGGCGTACGAGGGGAGCGAGACGGTTCAATGAGTGGCACCATCCTGGTGGCTGACGACGACGGGGCCATCCGCACGGTCCTCAACCAGGCCCTCTCGCGCGCCGGGTACGATGTGCGCTGCACGTCCAACGCGGCGACCCTTTGGAACTGGATTGACCAGGGCGACGGGGACCTCGTCATCACCGACGTCGTGATGCCGGACGAGAACGCGTTCGAGCTGCTGCCGCGGGTGAAGAAGCGGAGGCCGGAGCTCCCTGTCGTGGTGATCTCGGCGCAGAACACGTTCATGACGGCGATCCGCGCCTCGGAGCGCGGTGCGTACGAGTATCTGCCGAAGCCGTTCGACCTGAAGGAGCTCATCAACGTCGTCGGCCGGGCACTGTCGGAGCCGCGCAGCCGCGGCACGATCGAGCGGCCGCGGGATGAGGGCGAGCCGATGCCCCTCGTCGGCCGATCGGCGGCGATGCAGGAGATCTATCGCGTCCTCGCCCGGCTGATGCAGACGGACCTCACGGTGCTGATCCATGGCGAATCGGGGACGGGCAAGGAGCTCGTCGCCCGCGCGCTGCACGACTACGGCAAGCGGCGGAAGGGTCCCTTCGTCGCGATCAATATGGCGGCGATCCCGAAGGACCTCATCGAGGCGGAGCTGTTCGGCTACGAGAAGGGGGCGTTCACGGGCGCATCCTCCCGCCACTCCGGCCGCTTCGAGCAAGCCGAAGGGGGGACGCTCTTTCTCGACGAGATCGGCGACATGCCGATGGAGGCGCAGACGCGGCTCCTGCGCGTCCTCCAAGAGGGCGAGTACACCACGGTCGGCGGCCGCTCGCCGATCCGCACCAACGTGCGTATCGTGGCGGCGACGAACCGGGACCTTCGCCAGTGGATCGTCCAGGGCCTTTTCCGTGAGGACCTCTACTTCCGGCTCAATGTCGTGCCGCTCCGCCTGCCGCCGCTGCGCGAGCGCAAGGAGGACATCCCCGACCTCGCCCGCCACTTCTTCGGCGCCTGCGAGGCGGAGGGGCTTCCGGCCAAGCGCCTCGACGCAGACGCTGTCGCGGCGCTGCAGGCGCATCGCTGGCCCGGCAACGTCCGCGAGCTCGAGAATCTCGTCCGCCGCCTCGCCGCGCTCTACCCGGAGGACGTGATCACCGCGGGGCACATCACCCACGAGCTCGACGAAACGCCGATCGGCGCGCCGGTCTCGGAGGCGAACGGTCATGCGGCGGTGACGCTGCAGGAGGCGGTGGAGCGGCACCTGTCGGATTATTTCGCCGGCTTCGGCGCATCGCTGCCGCCGCCGGGGCTCTACCATCGCATCATGCGCGACGTCGAATACCCGCTCGTGTCCGCGGCGCTCGCGGCCACACGGGGCAACCAGATCAAGGCGGCGGAGCTTCTCGGCGTGAACCGCAACACGCTGCGCAAGAAGATCCGCGACCTCGACGTGCGCATGATGCGCGGGGTGCGCTGACCTGCACCCGCTGCGGCGCAGGGATGCGGCGGGATCGAAACGCGCGGTTCGCCGTTCTCCGAAAAATGATGGAGTGAAGCGATGGCCGACCTTATCCGGATCTTGTGCGCGATCTTCCTGCCGCCGCTGGGCGTGTTTCTGCAGGTGGGTCTCGGGCTTCAGTTCTGGCTCAACATCCTGTTGACCCTTCTCGGGTTCTTCCCCGGCATGATCCACGCCCTCTGGATCATCGCCCGCCGCTGACGCATTCAGGCAATCTCAAGCGGTCTTAAGGGGGCCGGCGGAGCTGTCCGCCGGCCTTTCGACGTTAGCCGCGGCCGTTCGGCTCGATGGGCGCCGCCCGCTCCATCGTCACCGGATCACAGCCCATCTCGGCGACGCAAAGGCTTTCTGGCGAGCGCGTGTCGTGCGACGACGCGATCGCCATGTAGAGCGGGCCGATCAGAAGCAGCCCGAGGATCGCAAGCGCACAGACGGCGCCGAATGTCTGCTGCATGGTTGCCCCCCGTTTCCACCGCCTAACAAGCGACACTTGTTGGCAAAATCAAGGAGAAGGTCGTCACAGGCCGAGGCGACCGTCCGCCCTTCTCCTAAGAACCTAAGGTCGCCGGTCGGGTTCCGGAATGCGCGGAACGGCACAGGTCACCGTCAATCGGACTCAGCCTTAGGCGGTGGTGTTCAGGGTCGAACGCATTCGAACGATCCCGGCCCGTCAGAGGCTTGCCGAGTCTCCGGCGGCTGGAGTAGGCGAGTGGCGATGGACCTCACCCTCTTCGATACGCTGCAGCGCGAGAAGCGCGTCTTCTCGCCCCGGGATCCCGGTCGCGTGCGCATGTATGTCTGCGGTCCCACGGTGTACGACTTCGCGCATATCGGCAATGCGCGACCGATCCTCATCTTCGATGTGCTGTTCCGCCTGCTGCGCCACCGCTACGGCGCGGCCGCGGTCACGTATGTTCGCAACGTCACCGACGTGGACGACAAGATCAACGCACGGGCGGCGGAGCGGGGGATCTCGATCGGGGAATTGACCGAGCGGACGCTTGCCGATTTCCATGCCGACATTGCCGCCCTCAACGTGCTGCCGCCGACACACGAGCCGCGCGCGACCGCGTTCATCGCGGAGATGGCGGCGCTCATCGAGGCCTTGGTTGCGAAGGGGCACGCTTACGTCGCGGAGGATCACGTCCTCTTCGCGGTGGGGTCGATGCCGGACTATGGCCGCCTCTCCGGCCGCTCGCTCGACGAGATGATCGCCGGCGCCCGCGTCGACGTCGCGCCTTACAAGCGCGACCCGATGGATTTCGTCCTGTGGAAGCCGTCGAAGCCCGGGGAGCCGGGCTGGCCGAGCCCCTGCGGGATCGCCGTCGTGGGGCGGCCGGGCTGGCACATCGAGTGCTCGGCGATGGCGGGCCATTATCTCGGCGAGACGTTCGACATCCACGGCGGCGGCATCGACCTCGCCTTCCCACACCACGAGAACGAGCGGGCGCAGACCTGCGCCGCGCACGGCGTGCCGGAGATGGCCGCGTTCTGGATGCACAACGGCTTTCTCCAGGTGGAGGGGCGCAAGATGGCGAAGTCGGAAGGGAACTTCATCACCATCCGCGACGCGCTCGCCCGCGCCTCCGGCGACACGCTGCGCCTTGCCATGCTGATGACGCACTACCGCCAGCCGATCGACTGGACGGAGCGCCGCGTCGGTGAGGCACGCACGCTACTCGGACAGTGGGCAGCGGCGCCGATCGGGTACAGCGCGCCGGACGACGGCGTCCTCGAGGCGCTCCACGACGACCTCAACACGCCGGCGGCAATCGCCCGGATCGGCGAGCTCGCGCGCGAAGGCGCGGCCTCGCTCGACGCCTCGGCGATGCTCCTCGGGATCGACCTCGCCCGCGTACGCTCTGCCGCGGCGGCGGATGCCGAGGCGCGCAGGGCGGGGCTCGCCATCGATGTGGACGCACTGATCGCCGAGCGGCTGGCAGCACGGGCGGCGAAGGACTGGGCCGCCGCCGACCGCATCCGCGACAGGCTCGCCGCGGAGGGGATCGTCCTCAAGGACGGCAAGGATGCAAGCGGCGCGCCGGTGACGACCTGGGACTTCGCCTGACGGCGGAACACGCGCATCCGGTTCAGAAGATGAAGTCGCCGGCGCTGAGGCTCGCCAGCGTTAAGGTCTCCAGTGTGATGGTGTTGCCGGCGAGGTCGTCGATCACCACGCTGGTGCCCACCTGGGACGCGTGGTTGTTGATGAGGTCGCCGAAGCTGACGATCGAGGCGACCGGCCTGATGTCGATCTTCTCGCGATCGTCCGGGTTGAATCCGAGGATTGTGTCGTTGCCGAAGCCTGCGGCGAACACGTACGTCTCGAAGCCGCCGCCGCCACTATGGAGGTCGTCCCCGGCACCACCGGTGAGGATGTCGTTGCCCGGGCCGCCCGCCAGCGTGTCGTCGCCGTCGCCGCCGCAAAGGACGTCGACGCCGTCGCCGCCGAACAGGGAATCGTCGTCGCGGCCGCCGATCAGCGTGTCGTCGCCAAGTCCGCCTGCCACGACGTCTTCGACGAGACCGGCGCCCTTGCCGGCGTAGCGGTCGTTGCCGTCGCCGAGATCGACGCTGCCGAAGATGTCGCCGCGATTGACGAGGCGATCCTCGCCGCCGCGCAGCGTGAGACCGCCGAAGATCGTGCCGGTGGTCTTGAGGGTGTCGGCGAATTCGCTCCCGTCGACAGCGAGCGAGTTGCCCCTGATTGTTCCCGAGTTGACGAGTGTCAGTCCGGTCTCGATTGCGGTGGCGAGGTTGATCGCCGCGCCGCCTCTCGAGACGATCGAGCCGCTGTTGTCGATCGCGATGCCGCGGAGACCGGTGATCGCGGCGAGTTGCGCCGTGATGCGCCCGTCGTTGTCGATGAGGCCTCCGGTCGACTGGGTGTAGTCGATGCCGATGCCGCCGCCGATGATGGTGCCCGTGTTCGAGATGAGGGCGTTGGTCGTATTGTTCATCGCCACGCCAGCGTCGATGAAGCTGCTCCCGTTGCCCATGCTCTGGATGGTGCCGCTGTTCTGCAGCACGGAATCGGCGCCGTTCAGCCAGATTCCACACGATCCGCCAACGGCCGAGCCGGTGGTCGCGATGGTCACGAGCGACCCCGCCCCGAACTCGCCGCCGTTGTCGAGGCCGGCGATGGTTCCCTTGATGAGGACGTTGAGACGAGCGTCCGAGAAGCCGGCGATGGCGTCGCCGGTCGACGACACTGTGGCGTCGGTCTCGATGATGACGAAGTCGCCCTCGGCTGGGCCGACACTGGTGGTCTGGTCGGCCGAGATCACGATGATGGGCATGACGTTTCTTCCCCCGTCTTGTGCGCCGCCGCGTGCGGTGTGCCGGACGACGTTCACGCGATATCTTGCATGATGCCACGGCCGGGGCACGCCGTCTGTCTGCCCGAGCGCGGAGATTCTGACGATGCCCGGACGAGGGAAGGGCCCTTCGCGTCAGATCGCGCGCGCGGCCGCGCTCGTGCGGATCTCCTCGATCATCCGCGACACCGGCGAGCCGCGCACCTTGGCAATGTCGTCCTGGTACTTGAGGAGGACGCCGAGTGTGTCGTCGGCGATGCCGGGCTCCAGCACCATCTGGTCGAGCTCGGCGAGCGCCTGCGCCCAATCGAGCGTCTCGGCGACGCCGGGGGGCTTGAAGAGCTCGCCCGCCCGCAGACGCTGCACGAAGGCGACCACCTCGTCTGCGAGCCGCTCGCCGGCGCCGGGGGCCTTGCGGCGGACGATCTCCCGCTCGCGCGCCATCGAGGGATAATCGACCCAATGGTAGAGGCAGCGGCGCTTCAGGGCGTCGTGGATCTCGCGCGTGCGGTTGGTGGTGACGACCACGATCGGCGGCTCGAGGGCCTTGACGGTGCCGAGTTCGGGGATCGTCACCTGGAAGTCGGAGAGGACCTCGAGCAGGAAGGCCTCGAACGCCTCGTCGGCGCGGTCGAGCTCGTCGATGAGGAGGACGGGGGCGCCCTCTGCGGGCGTCTCCAGCGCTTCCAGAATGGGGCGGCGGACGAGGAAGTCGGGACTGTAGACGTCGGCTCGGCCGCCGCCCGCCTCGGCCTGACGGATCGCCAGCATCTGCGCCGGGTAGTTCCACTCGTAGAGGGCGGAGGCGACGTCGAGCCCCTCGTAGCACTGGAGGCGGATCAGCTTGCGGCCAAGCGCCTTGGCGAGGACCTTGGCGATCTCGGTCTTGCCGACGCCCGCTTCGCCTTCCAGGAACAGCGGTCGGTTCATCCGGAGGGCGAGGAAGAGAACGGTCGCGAGGGAGCGATCGGCGACGTAGTCGGCGCTCGCGAGCAGGGCCTCGGTCTCGTCGATGGACGATGGCAGGGTCGGCAAGGGAACCTCGGAGGACAGGACGGGGTGCAGGGCGCGTGACCGGCCCTATATGGCACGGGGCCGGAGCTTGGACGAGGCGGCGGCGCCGGTGCAAGCCGCGCGAGCGTCGCCCCTGGGGACGGCAGGCGAGGCGGACGGCGGTGTTGTCGCAGGACGCCTGATGGCCGGCGGCGGCCGCGGCAGAGAGGGAGGTTCGCATGACGACGGGGTGGCTCACGACAATTGCCGCGGCTGCGGCGCTCCTCGCGGCAGCGGGGGCGGCGGTGGCGCAGAACACGCCCGTCGCTCCGGCAGAGCCGACGCTGCCGGAGAACCCGATCCCGGACATCATCTCGCCCGAGCCGATCGCGCCCGGCGTGCCGGCACCCGAACCCACGGAGGACCAGGACGCCGGCGAGGCCCTGCCGAATGTGCCCGGCACGGAAGCGCCGGCGACGCCGGACGTGAGCCTGCCGCCGGCGGCGACCAATATGGACGCCGGCGACGCGACGGGCAGCGGGGGCGTGGTCATGATGCCGGAGGAGGAGATGCAGGGCTTCATCCGCGGCCAGACCTACCAGGGCATGGACCCCGCCACGGGCAACGTCGTCGCGACGGTGCAGTACGGGCTCGACGGCACCTCCGTGCTGACGCTGCCCGACGGTACGGAGGAGAACGGCGTCTACCGCTTCGAGGGTGCGAGCTACTGCACCCGATACGAGGACTTCCGCGACGGGTCGGAGAACTGCTTCACCTTGCAGGACCTCGGCGACGGGCGGGTACAGGCCTGGTACACCGACGGGCGTCGCGCCCTCATCCTCGCCCCCGCAACCTGACCCGGCCGGCGCCTCGCGGGCGGCGCTTGCCCGCGCCGGGTGGTGCGGACGGGCGAGGGTGCGATAGAGAGAAGGCGAACGTTCCGGGAGCCTCATCATGCCGACGCGCCACCGCTCCGCCTGCCCGCACGACTGCCCCTCCACCTGCGCGCTCGAGGTGGAGGTCGAGGACGGGCGGATCGGACGCGTCCGCGGCTCGGCGGCGAACAGCTACACGGCGGGCGTCATCTGCGCGAAGGTGGCGCGCTACGCGGAGCGGGCGAACCACCCGGACCGGCTGACGACGCCGCTGGTGCGCACCGGGCCGAAGGGGTCGGGGCAGTTCAAGCCGATCTCCTGGGACGATGCGCTCGACCTCACGGCCGAGGCATTCCTCGCATCCGAGCGGCGGCACGGGGCGGAGGCCGTATGGCCCTACTACTACGCCGGGACCATGGGACTCGTGCAGCGGGACGGTATCCATCGTCTGCGCCATGTGAAGCGCTACTCGCGCCAGTTCGACACGATCTGCACCAACATGGCCTGGACCGGCTACATCGCCGGCACCGGGCGGCTCGCAGGGCCGGACCCGCGCGAGATGGCGGTGGCGGACTGCGTCGTCATCTGGGGCACCAATGCCGTCGCGACGCAGGTCAACGTCATGACCCATGCGACGCGGGCGCGGAAGGAGCGCGGGGCGAAGATCGTCGTGGTCGACGTCTACCGCAACGAGACCGTGCGGCAGGCGGACATGGGGCTCGTGCTGCGGCCGGGTACGGACGCCGCGCTCGCCTGCGCGGTGATGCACATCGCCTTCCGCGACGGGTACGCCGACCGGGACTACATGGCGCGCTACGCCGACGACTCCGCGGGGCTTGAGGCGCACCTTGCGACGCGGACGCCCGAATGGGCGGCGGGCATCACCGGGCTCACCGTCGAGGAGATCGAGGCGTTCGCGCGGCTTGTCGGGACGACGCCGCGGACGTTCTTCCGGCTCGGCTACGGCTTCACGCGGCAGCGGAACGGCGTCGTCGCCATGCACGCGGCGGCCTCGATCGCGACGGTGCTCGGCTCCTGGCAGCACGAGGGGGGCGGCGCCTTCCACAACAACGGCGCGATCTACCGGCTCGACAAGACGATGATCGAGGGCGCTGACGTGGTCGACCCGCGGACGCGCCAGCTCGACCAGTCGCGGATCGGGGCGATCCTGACGGGCGATGCCGAGGCGCTCCACGGCGGCTCGCCCGTGACGGCGATGCTGATCCAGAACACCAACCCGATGTCGGTCGCCCCCGAGCAGGACCTCGTCCGAGCCGGCTTCGCGCGGGACGACCTCTTCGTCGCCGTCCATGAGCAGGTGATGACGGAGACGGCGCGGATGGCCGACGTCGTAATGCCGGCGACGATGTTCACCGAGCACGACGACATCTACAAGGGCGGCGGACACCAGCACATCCTGCTCGGGCTGAAGCTCGTCGACGCGCCGGGGGAATGCCGCGAGAACCATGTGGTGATCGCCGAACTCGCCCGGCGCCTCGGTGCCGAGCATCCGGGGTTCGCGATGACGCCGATGCAGCACATTGAGTGGATGGTGACGGCATCCGGCCTCGACTGGGAGCGGCTCGAGCGGGACGGGCAGCTCGACCTGCAGCCGCCGTTCGAGGTTGCGCACTACCTCACGGGCTTCGGCCACAAGGACGGCCGCTTCCACTTTCGCCCCGACTGGACGGCGGTGCGGGCGCCGAATGCCGGGCCGATGGGGCCGTGGGCGCGGATGCCGACGTTCCCGGACCAGTGGGACACGATCGAGGTGGCGACGACGGAGGAGCCATTCCGCCTCGTGACCGCGCCGGCACGCTCGTTCCTGAACTCGACCTTCAACGAGACGCCGGGCTCACGCACCCGCGAGGGCGAGCCGATGGTGATGATCCACCCCGACGATGCCGCGGCGGCCGGCGTTGCCGAGGGCGCCGTCGTGCGCCTCTCCAATCGTCGGGGGACGGTGCGGATCCGGGCGCGCCTATTTGCCGGCGTCCAGCCGGGGACGCTTGTGACGGAAGGCATCTTCCCGAACGACGCTTTCCTCGACGGCAAGGGCATCAACGTCCTCACCGGAGCGGATCCCGTGGCGCCCTACGGCGGCGCTGCGTTCCACGATAACCGCGTGTCGCTCGCCCTCGCCTGACGCGCGGGCTCAGGCGGCGTCAGGGAAGAGCGTGTTCACGAACCGCTCGATGTGCGCCTCCTGGTCGAGCGCCTCGAAGCCGGACCGCTGGAGGACCCAGGCGGTAACCGCAGGGCAGGCGATCGGCCCACCGCCCGCCATCAGGAGGTGGAGGAAGAAGGTCCGGCTGTCGAACGCAAGGAGATAGCCTGCCGCCTGCAGCCGCTCGAACAGCGGCCGCATGGACTCGCCGACTGGCACAAAGCGGTCGAGGGCGTAGGTGAGCTGGGGGGAGGGCGTCACCCCCTCGTGCATGATGAGGCGGACGATCTCGGGGTGCCGGCGCATCGTGTCGAGCTGCTGGCGGACGGCGGCACGGCCAATCTCGACCGGATCGGCCGCGGGATCATCGGCGCTCTCGATGTGCGGCGATATGTCGGCGAGGATGCGGCGGATGGCCTGATCGACCGCGGCGCGCCACACCCCCTCCTTGGAGCCGAAATGGTGGCGGATGAGCCCGTGCGCTGTTCCCGCCTCGGCGGCGATGTCGCGCAGGCTCGCCCCGGCGAACCCGCGCTCGGCGAATACGGAGAGAGCCGCCTCCGCGACCGTCTCCCGCGTCCGCTCCGCCTCCGCATCGCTCCGCCGCCCGGGCCGGCGCGGCGGTATGTCGTCCATGCTCATCCGTTCCGCGCCCATCTCTCCATCACGAAATGTTGTTATCAAGCTTAGCAATTCATAACGCGCAAATCCTGACTCTATTGGGGCGGATTGTCGGCTATCCACGCGTGGCAGCAATGCCAGCAGCGCAGGGCTGACCTGCAAAGCTGCCCGATCGTTGCACGGCGACACCGATGCTGGACGCCTCCGGTCGGGCGCGGTATGGCGAGGCAGCTGCGGGTGTAGCTCAATGGTAGAGCAACAGCCTTCCAAGCTGATGACGAGGGTTCGATTCCCTTCACCCGCTCCACCTGCGCGCTGAGGCAACGCTCGATCGTTGTCTTGCGGCGGTGCACGAACGGCCTTATTCAGGGCGGCGATAGGGGCGTAGCTCAGTTGGTAGAGCGGCGGTCTCCAAAACCGTAGGCCGGGGGTTCGAGTCCCTCCGCCCCTGCCATCAGCCGCCCACGGCGCGCCTCGTCCGGAGGGGTTGCATTTGCTCGTGCGGCTTGTTACCTCAGCCGCTCACGGGCGCGCACGGCGGTGCGTCCGGTGCTCTATTCACTCTGAGGGATGGGCCTTGTGACGGAAGGGTCGCAGGGCCTCGTGCCGTCTCGGCGGACGCGGGCCGGTCAGGGAAGAGTAGAGGGGGCGGGATAAGGGGTCCTCGTGGCGAATCCGATCGAGTTCATGCGTGAGGTGCGGGCCGAGACCGCGAAGGTGGTGTGGCCGACGCGCCGGGAGACCATGATCACCACGTTCATGGTGTTCCTGATGTGCACGTTCGCGGCGATCTTCTTCTTTCTCGTGGACCGGGTCCTCGGCTGGGGAGTCGGCTTCATCCTCGGCTAGGGACGGCACCGGCCCCCGAACCCGAGTGATGAATGAGGCAGGTTGAATGAAGTCGCGCTGGTACATCGTCCACGCTTACACGAACTTCGAGAACAAGGTGCGCGAGGCCATCCTCCAGGAGGCCGACATGCGCGGCCTCTCGGACAAGTTCGAGGCGGTCCTCGTCCCCAAGGAGAAGGTGACGGAGGTCCGCCGCAACAAGCGCGTGGACACTGAACGAAATTACTTCCCGGGCTACGTGCTCGTGAAGTGCGAGCTGACGGACGAGGTGTTCCACCTCATCAAGAACACGCCGAAGGTGACGGGGTTCCTGGGCGCGACGCACCGTCCGCAGCCGATCCCCGACCGCGAGGCGGAGCGGATCCTGCAGCAGGTGACGGAAGGCGTCGAGCGGCCGCGGCCGACGGTGTCGTTCGAGATCGGCGAGCAGGTGCGCGTGTCGGACGGGCCTTTCGCCTCCTTCAACGGCTATGTGGAGGAGGTCGACGACTCGCGGGCGCGGCTCAAGGTGGCGGTGTCGATCTTCGGCCGGCCCACCAACGTCGAGCTGGAGTACGCGCAGGTCGAGAAGGTCGCGGGCTGAGGCTGGCGGGCTGAGAGCCTCGGGAGCGGGCGGACAGTTCCGCCCTAAACAAGGAGTGCGGGAGGCGAGCCGGGCGGCCAACCCGGGGAACCGTACCGCGAACGGGCATGGGGCCCGGTGATTGGCAGGGCTTCGGCCCGGGAGTGTGAGAATGGCGAAGAAGGTAGCCGGCTACATCAAGTTGCAGGTGCCGGCAGGCGCTGCGACCCCGTCGCCGCCGATCGGGCCGGCGCTCGGCCAGCGCGGTCTGAACATCATCATGTTCACCAAGGAATTCAACGCGAAGACGCAGGACATGGAGAAGGGCGCGCCGTGCCCGACCGTGATCACGTACTTCACGGACAAGTCCTTCACGTTCGAGATCAAGACGCCGCCGGTGTCGTTCTTCCTAAAGAAGGCGACGGGTCTGAAGTCCGGCTCCAAGGCGCCGGGCAAGGAGAAGGCCGGAACGGTCACGAAGGCGCAGTGCCTTGAGATCGCGGCGGCCAAGATGAAGGACCTCAACGCGAACACGGTCGAGCAGGCGGCGAAGATGGTCGAGGGCTCGGCCCGCTCCATGGGCCTCGAGGTGGTGGACTGATGCCTAAGGTTGCAAAGCGTGTCAAGGCGGCCCGCGAGGGGATCGACCACCGCAAGACGTACGGGCTCAGCGAGGCCGTGCAGATGATCAAGAGCCGCGCCTCGGCGAAGTTCGACGAGACGGTCGAGGTCGCGATCAATCTCGGCGTCGACCCCCGTCATGCCGACCAGATGGTGCGCGGCGTGTGCGTGCTCCCCAACGGGACCGGCAAGTCGGTCCGCGTCGCGGTGTTCGCGCGCGGCGACAAGGCGGACGAGGCGCGTGCCGCAGGAGCTGACGTCGTCGGCGCCGAGGACCTCGTCGCCGAGGTGCAGGGCGGCAAGATCGACTTCGAGCGCTGCATCGCGACGCCCGACATGATGCCGCTGGTCGGCCGCCTCGGCAAGGTGCTCGGGCCCCGCGGCCTGATGCCGAACCCGAAGGTCGGCACCGTGACGCCGGACGTGGCGCAGGCCGTGCGTGACGCGAAGGGCGGCGCGGTCGAGTTCCGCGTCGAGAAGGCGGGGATCGTGCACGCCGGCGTCGGCAAGGTCTCGTTCGACGACGAAAAGCTGATCGAGAACATCCGCGCCTTCTGGGACGCGGTGAACCGTGCCAAGCCCGCCGGCGCCAAGGGCACGTACATGAAGAAGATCGCCATGAGCTCCACGATGGGGCCGGGCGTCCGGGTCGACCTTTCGACGGTCAACCCGCAGGCCTGATGCGATGCGCGGTCGCGGCACCGGGCGGGGCTTTCTCGTCGGGGTCGTGATCGTCCTCGTCGGCGTGGTCGGCATCCTTGCGGGGATGCTGTTCGCCGGCGGCGGGACGGGCGGCGAGCCGGGGGAGGTGACCGTCCTCCAATTCGACGCGAGTGCCATCATCGGGATCGCGGCGCTCGCGGTGATCGTCATCGCGGCGCTGTGGGTCTGGAGCCAGATCGCCGGCTGAGGCCGGCTTGGCGGGGATCCCGCCAGAGTTTCGAGGCAACGCCTCGCACAAGCTTCGCCCGGTTCGCCGGGTGAGGGTCGCTCCTCCCTCGGGAGGGGCAGCCTGTCCGAGACTGCAGGTGCCCGAGGGGTCCGCCCCGACGGCTTAAAGTCCTGCATAGACGGGGGTCGGAACGGGTTTCCGTTCGCTCCGGGACGGGTCTTAACCGTCCGCCAGATGCCGGGTCGAAAGGCTCCGGCCGATGGCGGGCACAACGGGCGAGGGGCGCATTCCGCGTCTCCTCAGTCTTGGAGAGAACGGTGGACAGAGCCGAAAAGCGTGAAATGGTGAGCTTCCTCGACGAGGTGTTCGCCACATCCGGCTCCGTGGTCGTGACCCAGTACCAGGGTCTCACCGTCGCCGAGATGACCGAACTTCGCAGGCAGATGACCGCTGCCGGCGCGAAGTTCAAAGTCATCAAGAACAGGCTCGCCAAGATCGCGCTCGAAAACGGCGATCGCGGTGTCGCGTCCGAGATGTTCAAGGGTCCGGTGGGCATTGCCTACGGTCCCGATCCGGTCGCGGCGCCCAAGGTGCTGCTGGACTACGCCAAGAAGAACGAGAAGCTCAAGATCATCGGCGGCATTCTGGGAAAGAGTGCCTTCGATTCAGCTGGTGTCGAGGCGCTCGCCAAGATGCCGCCGCTGGACGAGCTCCGCTCGCGCCTCATGGGCGTCCTCCTGATGCCGGGGTCCAACCTCGCTCGCGTGCTCAACCAGCCGGGGACGAAGCTCGTCCGCCAGCTCAATGCGCCCGCGCAGAACCTCATCGGCGTTTTCGCAGCATACAAGGCGAAACTGGACGCGGCGGCGTGATCGATCACGGCGCAATCATCCGAAACCTGACCGACAACCTGACCAGAGAGAACCGAAATGGCTGACATCGAAAGCCTCTACAACGAGCTTTCCAAGCTCACCGTCCTCGAGGTGTCCGACCTCGTGAAGCGCCTCGAAGAGGGCTGGGGCGTCTCCGCCGCTGCCGCGGCTCCCGCCATGGGCATGATGATGCCGATGGCCGGTGGCGGTGGTGCGGCCGAGGCCGCGGCTCCGGCCGAGGAGAAGACCGAGTTCGACGTGATCCTCGCCGTCGCTGGCGACAAGAAGATCAACGTCATCAAGGAGGTCCGCGCGATCACCGGGCTCGGCCTCAAGGAGGCGAAGGACCTCGTCGAGGGCGCGCCGAAGACCGTCAAGGAAGCCGTGTCCAAGGACGAGGCGGAGAAGATCCGCAAGCAGCTCGAAGAGGCCGGCGCCAAGGTCGAGCTCAAGTAATCCGGCGCGGCGCCGCCGGCCCTCACGGGGGCTGCGGCGCCGTGGCGGTTTGAGAACGGGGGCGGCGGTCCTATATCAGACGGATTGCCGCCATTCCCAAAGTCGCCGGTGCCCGGATTCCGGGGGCCGGCTTTCGCGTCGAGACGGGGCATCGACGCGGCACCGCGCGTGAGGCGACGCGCAGAAGGGGCAGAAAGCACAGATGACGCAGGCGTTCAGCGGTCGTAAGCAGGTTCGCAAGTACTTCGGCTCGATCCGTGAGGTCACGGAGATGCCGAACCTCATCGAGGTGCAGAAGGCCTCCTACGACCAGTTCCTGATGGTCGACAAGCCCAAGGGCGGCCGTCCCGACGAGGGGCTGGAGGGCGTGTTCCGCTCCGTCTTCCCGATCTCCGACTTCGCGGGCACCGCGATGCTGGAGTTCGTGGACTATGAATTCGAGGCGCCGAAGTTCGACGTCGACGAGTGCCGTCAGCGCGACATCACGTTCGCCGCGCCGCTCAAGGTGAAGCTCCGCCTCGTCGTGTTCGACGTCGACGAGGACACGGGCGCGAAGTCGCCGAAGGAGTTCAAGGAGCAGGACGTCTACATGGGCGACATGCCCCTGATGACGGAGAACGGCACCTTCATCATCAACGGCACCGAGCGCGTGATCGTTTCGCAGATGCACCGCTCGCCGGGCGTCTTCTTCGACCACGACAAGGGCAAGACGCACTCGTCGGGCAAGCTCCTTTTCGCCGGCCGGATCATCCCTTATCGCGGCTCCTGGCTCGACATCGAGTTCGATGCCAAGGACATCGTGCACGCGCGCATCGACCGGCGGCGGAAGATCCCCGTCACGTCGCTGATGATGGCGCTCGGCCTGTCGCCGGAGGAGATCCTCCACACCTTCTACGACCGCGTCACGTACATCCGCGACGGCGACGGATGGCGCATGCCGTTCGACCCGCAGCGCATGCGCGGCATGAAGGCGACGACGGACCTCATCGACGCCGACACGGGCGAGCTCGTGATCGAGGAGGGCCGCAAGATCACGGTCCGCACGATCAAGCAGCTGCAGGAGCGCGGCCTCAAGGCGCTGCGCGTGTCGGATGACGACCTCTACGGCCGCTACCTCGGCGACGACATCGTCAACTTCCAGACCGGCGAGATCTACGCCGAGGCCGGCGACGAGATCGACGAGAAGGGCCTCAACAAGCTCCTCAACACGGGCCTTTCCGAGCTGACCGTGCTCGACATCGACCACGTGACGAAGGGCGCCTACATCCGCAACACGCTCGCGGCCGACAAGAATGACACGCGCGAGCACGCCCTCTTCGACATCTATCGCGTGATGCGCCCCGGCGAGCCGCCGACGGTCGACACCGCGGAGGCGATGTTCAACTCGCTGTTCTTCGATCCGGAGCGCTACGACCTCTCCGCCGTCGGCCGCGTGAAGATGAACATGCGCCTCGACCTCGATGCGCCGGACACCGTCCGCACCCTCCGCAAGGAGGATATCATGGCGGTCATCAAGACGCTGATCGACCTGCGCGACGGCAAGGGCGAGATCGACGACATCGACAACCTCGGCAACCGGCGCGTCCGCTCGGTCGGCGAGCTGATGGAGAACCAGTATCGCCTGGGCCTCCTCAGGATGGAGCGCGCCATCAAGGAGCGCATGTCGTCTGTCGAGATCGAGACGGTGATGCCGCAGGATCTCATCAACGCGAAGCCCGCGGCGGCGGCGGTGCGCGAGTTCTTCGGCTCCTCGCAGCTGTCGCAGTTCATGGACCAGACGAACCCGCTCTCCGAGGTGACGCACAAGCGGCGTCTCTCGGCACTCGGGCCGGGCGGTCTCACCCGCGAGCGGGCGGGCTTCGAGGTGCGCGACGTGCACCCGACGCACTACGGCCGCATCTGCCCGATCGAAACGCCCGAGGGGCCGAACATCGGCCTCATCAACTCGCTCGCCACGTTCGCGCGGGTGAACAAGTACGGCTTCATCGAGGCGCCGTACCGCAAGGTCGTGAACGGCAAGGTGTCGGACGAGGTCGTCTACCTGTCGGCGATGGAGGAGTCCAAGCACGCCGTCGCGCAGGCGAACGCGCCGCTCCTCGAGGACGGCGCCTTCGAGGAGGAGCTCGTCGTCGCCCGCTACCAGGGTGACGTGTCGCTGATGCCGACCGAGCGCGTCGACTACATGGACGTGTCGCCGAAGCAGCTCGTGTCCGTCGCGGCGGCGCTCATCCCGTTCCTCGAGAACGACGACGCGAACCGCGCCCTCATGGGCTCGAACATGCAGCGGCAGGCAGTGCCGCTCGTCCGCGCCGAGGCGCCGTTCGTTGGCACCGGCATGGAGCCGATCGTGGCGCGCGACTCCGGCGCCGCGATCGCGGCCCGGCGTGCAGGCGTGGTCGACCAGGTCGACGCGACCCGCATCGTCATCCGCGCGACGGAGGATCTCGACCCCACCAAGAGCGGCGTCGACATCTACCAGCTGATGAAGTTCCAGCGGTCGAACCAGAACACCACCGTGAACCAGCGGCCGCTGGTGCGCGTGGGCGACGTCGTCACCCGCGGGGACATCATCGCCGACGGACCTAGCACAGAGCTTGGCGACCTCGCGCTCGGGCGGAACGTCCTCGTCGCGTTCATGCCGTGGAACGGCTACAACTTCGAGGACTCGATCCTCCTCTCCGAGCGGATCGTGCGCGACGACGTCTTCACCTCGATCCACATCGAGGAGTTCGAGGTGGCCGCCCGCGACACCAAGCTGGGGCCGGAGGAGATCACGCGCGACATCCCGAACGTCTCGGAAGAGGCGCTGCGCAACCTCGACGAGGCGGGCATCGCCTACATCGGCGCCGAGGTGCAGGCGGGCGACATTCTCGTCGGCAAGATCACGCCGAAGGGCGAATCGCCGATGACGCCGGAGGAGAAGCTCCTGCGCGCCATCTTCGGCGAGAAGGCGTCCGACGTGCGCGACACCTCGCTCCGCGTGCCGCCGGGCGTGACGGGCACCGTCGTCGAGGTGCGCGTCTTCAACCGCCACGGCATCGAGAAGGACGAGCGCGCGCAGGCGATCGAGCGCGAGGAGATCGAGCGTCTCGCGAAGGACCGCGACGACGAGCAGGCGATCCTCGACCGGAACGTCTATGCTCGTCTGCGCGAGCTCCTGACGGGGCAGACGGCGGTGTCGGGGCCGAAGGGCTTCCGCAAGGACACCGCGATCACCAAGGAGGCGCTCGACGAGACGCCGCGGTCGCAGTGGTGGCTGTTCGCCACGGCGGACGAGGCGCTGATGTCCGACATCGAGGCGATGCGCGAGCAGTACGACAAGGCCCGCAAGCGCTTCGAGGAGCGCTTCATGGACAAGGTCGAGAAGCTGCAGCGCGGCGACGAGCTTCCGCCCGGCGTCATGAAGATGGTCAAGGTCTTCGTGGCGGTGAAGCGCAAGATCCAGCCGGGCGACAAGATGGCCGGCCGTCACGGCAACAAGGGCGTCGTGTCGAAGATCGTGCCCGTCGAGGACATGCCGTTCCTCGAGGACGGGACGCACGTCGACATCGTTCTCAATCCGCTCGGCGTGCCCTCGCGCATGAACGTCGGGCAGATCCTCGAGACGCACCTCGGCTGGGCCTGCGCCGGGCTTGGGCGCAAGATCGGCGAGCTCGTCCGTGTCGCCCGGGAGAAGGGCGAGACGGAAGCGCTCAGGACGATGCTCCTCGACATCTACGACGGGGGCACGTCCGAGCCGATCGCCGAGTTCGACGATGAGTCGGTGTTCCGCCTCGGCGAGCAGCTGTCGCGCGGTGTGCCGATCGCGACGCCGGTGTTCGACGGCGCGCGCGAACCGGACATCGTGAAGCTCCTCGACAAGGCCGGGCTCGACCCGAGCGGTCAGTCGATCCTCTACGACGGGCGGACGGGCGAGCAGTTCGACCGTCCGGTGACGGTGGGCTACATCTACATGCTGAAGCTCCACCACCTCGTCGACGACAAGATCCACGCTCGCTCGATCGGCCCGTACTCGCTCGTCACCCAGCAGCCGCTGGGCGGCAAGGCGCAGTTCGGCGGCCAGCGCTTCGGCGAGATGGAGGTCTGGGCGCTCGAGGCCTACGGCGCGGCGTACACGCTGCAGGAGATGCTGACGGTGAAGTCGGACGACGTCGCCGGCCGCACGAAGGTGTACGAGTCGATCGTCCGCGGCGACGATACGTTCGAGGCGGGTATCCCAGAGAGCTTCAACGTTCTCGTGAAGGAGATCCGCTCGCTCGGCCTGAACGTGGAGTTGACGGACATCGAGAAGGACATCGTCGTCAACAACGACATCGACGCCCGCAAGCTCTACGCGGCGGAATGATCGGCCTGACGCTCGCGACCACACCTCGATGCACCGCGCCGGCCCCGTGCCGGCGCGGGCGTCCCGCGGTTGCGGGGCAGAGCAGGACGTCCCATATCAGGGGCATCTTGCACCAACCTGCCACCGCACACCGGCCCCGGCCCGCCGCGACTTCGCGACGGGCCTTCTTGCCGTTCGGCGCCCGCCCGGCTGCCGCGGCCCCCATTTCCGCGCCTCGCAGCGCGTCCGTCATGTTCGCCCGCGCCCCGGCGCACTGGGCCTCTAGGAGAGACGCCGTATGAACCAGGAAGTCCTCAACCTGTTCAACACGCAGGCGCCCACGCAGACGTTCGACCGGATCCGGATCTCTATCGCGAGCCCGGAGAAAATCCGTTCGTGGTCGTTCGGTGAGATCAAGAAGCCCGAGACGATCAACTACCGCACCTTCAAGCCGGAGCGGGACGGCCTGTTCTGCGCGCGCATCTTCGGTCCGATCAAGGACTACGAGTGCCTGTGCGGCAAGTACAAGCGGATGAAGTTCAAGGGCGTCATCTGCGAGAAGTGCGGCGTCGAGGTCACCCTGCAGCGCGTCCGGCGCGAGCGGATGGGCCACATCGAGCTCGCCGCCCCCGTCGCGCACATCTGGTTCCTGAAGTCGCTGCCGTCGCGCATCGGGCTCCTGCTCGACATGACGCTGAAGGACCTCGAGCGCGTCCTCTACTTCGAGTCCTACATCGTCACCGAGCCGGGGATCGTGCCGTCGCTCAAGAAGGGTCAGCTTATCTCGGAGGACGAGTATCTCGACCTTCAGGACGAGTACGGCGAGAGTTTCACGGCGCTGATCGGCGCAGAGGCCATCCGTGAGCTTCTCCTCCAGCTCGACCTCGAGCGGGAGCGCGAGACCCTGCGCAAGGAGATCGCGGAGTCCACGTCCGAGCTGAAGCCGAAGAAGCTCGCCAAGCGCCTCAAGATCGTCGACGGGTTCCTCGAATCCGGCAACCGTCCCGAGTGGATGGTGATGACCGTGATCCCGGTCATCCCGCCGGACCTGCGCCCGCTCGTCCCGCTCGACGGCGGCCGGTTCGCGACCTCGGACCTCAACGACCTCTACCGCCGCGTCATCAACCGCAACAATCGCCTGAAACGGCTGATCGAGCTCCGTGCGCCGGACATCATCATCCGCAACGAGAAGCGGATGCTGCAGGAATCCGTCGACGCGCTGTTCGACAACGGCCGCCGCGGCCGCGTCATCACGGGCGCCAACAAGCGCCCGCTGAAGTCGCTCTCGGACATGCTGAAGGGCAAGCAGGGCCGCTTCCGCCAGAACCTCCTCGGCAAGCGCGTCGACTATTCCGGTCGGTCCGTCATCGTTGTGGGTCCCGAGCTGAAGCTCCACCAGTGCGGCCTGCCGAAGAAGATGGCGCTCGAGCTCTTCAAGCCGTTCATCTACTCGCGGCTCGACGCGAAGGGCTACTCGTCCACCGTCAAGCAGGCGAAGAAGCTCGTCGAGAAGGAGAAGCCGGAGGTCTGGGACATCCTCGACGAGGTGATCCGCGAGCACCCGGTGCTTCTCAACCGGGCGCCGACGCTGCACCGCCTCGGCATCCAGGCGTTCGAGCCGAAGCTCATCGAGGGCAAGGCGATCCAGCTGCACCCGCTCGTCTGCACCGCGTTCAACGCGGACTTCGACGGCGACCAGATGGCCGTTCACGTCCCGCTGTCGCTCGAGGCGCAGCTGGAAGCGCGCGTCCTCATGATGTCGACGAACAACATCCTGCATCCGGCGAACGGCCAGCCGATCATTGTGCCGTCGCAGGACATCGTCCTCGGCCTCTATTACCTCTCCATCATGTCGGAGGGTGAGCCGGGCGAGGGCATGACGTTCGGCAACCTTGCCGAGCTGCAGCACGCGCTCGAGGCGAAGACCGTCACCATGCACTCCAAGGTGAAGGTCCGCTACAAGACCGTCGACGAGGACGGCAACGAGATCAGCCAGATCCACGAGACGACCCCCGGTCGTGCGCTGATCGGCGATCTCCTGCCGCGCTCGCCGAAGGTGCCGTTCGACGTCTGCAACCAGCTTATGACGAAGAAGAACATCTCCAAGATGATCGACACCGTGTATCGCGGGACCGGTCAGAAGGAGACGGTGATCTTCTGCGACCGCATCATGTCTCTCGGCTTCCAGAATGCGTTCAAGGCGGGCATCTCGTTCGGCAAGGACGACATGGTCATTCCGGACTCGAAGTATAAGCTGGTCGAGGAGACGCAGGAGCTCGTCAAGGAATTCGAGCAGCAGTACAACGACGGCCTCATCACCCAGGGCGAGAAGTACAACAAGGTCATTGATGCCTGGGCGAAGTGCACCGACCGCGTCGCCGAGGAGATGATGAAGCGCATCTCCGCGGTGACGAAGGACGAGAACGGCCGCACCAAGCAGATGAACTCCGTCTACATGATGAGCCACTCGGGTGCCCGCGGATCGCCGACGCAGATGCGTCAGCTCGCGGCGATGCGCGGCCTGATGGCGAAGCCGTCGGGCGAGATCATCGAGACGCCGATCACCTCCAACTTCAAGGAGGGGCTCACCGTGATGGAGTACTTCAACTCCACGCACGGCGCGCGGAAGGGTCTTGCGGACACGGCGCTCAAGACGGCGAACTCGGGCTACCTTACGCGCCGCCTTGTCGACGTCGCGCAGGACTCGATCATCAACGAGTACGACTGCGGGTCGACGCGCGGCATCACCATGGAGCCGATCGTCGACGCGGGCCAGGTGATCGCGACGCTCGGCAGCCGCGTCCTCGGGCGTACCTGTGTCGAGGATGTCCTCAACCCGGCGACGGGCGAGCTCATCGCGAAGGCGGGCACGCTCCTCGACGAGAAGGACGTCGACGCGATCGAGGCGGCCCGCGTGCAGTCCCTCAAGATCCGCTCGGTGCTCACCTGCGAGACGCGGAACGGCGTCTGCGGCGCCTGCTACGGGCGCGACCTTGCCCGCGGCACGCCCGTCAACATGGGCGAGGCAGTCGGCGTCATCGCGGCGCAGTCGATCGGCGAGCCGGGCACGCAGCTCACCATGCGCACGTTCCACATCGGCGGGACGGCGCAGGTGGTGGACTCCTCGTTCATCGAGTCCTCCTTCGAGGGCACGATCCGGATGAAGAACGAGAACGTCGCCCGTGACACGGACGGCAACCTCGTCGTCATGGGCCGCAACGTGCAGGTGGCGATCATCGACACCGACGGTGCGGAGCGGGCGAGCTACAAGCTGACCTACGGCGCCCGTCTCCACGTCGCCGAGGGCGACACCATCCGCCGCGGCCAGCGGATCGCCGAGTGGGATCCCTACACCCGGCCGATCCTCACCGAGGTGGATGGCATCGTCGACTTCGAGGACCTCGTCGACGGCATCTCCGTCTCCGAGGCGGCGGACGAGGCGACCGGCATCACCAAGCGCGTCGTCACCGACTGGCGCACGCACACCCGTGGCTCGTCGCTGCGGCCTGCGGTCGTCATCAAGGATCGCGACGGCAAGGTGAAGAAGCTCGCCCGCGGCGGCGAGGCTCGCTACCTCCTCTCGGTGGACACGGTGCTCTCCGTCGACACGGGCGGGCAGGTGGGCGCGGGTGACGTTCTCGCGCGTATTCCGCTGGAAAGCGCCAAGACGCGCGACATCACCGGCGGTCTGCCGCGGGTGGCGGAGCTCTTCGAGGCGCGCCGTCCGAAGGACAACGCGATCATCGCGGAGATGGACGGCACCGTCCGCTTCGGGAAGGACTTCAAGAACAAGCGCCGGATCATCATCGAGCCGGCGGCGGACTCCGGCCTCGAGCCGATCGAGTACATGGTCCCCAAGGGCAAGCACATCCACATCCAGGATGGCGACCCGATCGAGAAGGGCGACTACATCCTCGACGGCAACCCGGCGCCGCACGACATCCTGGCGATCCACGGCGTGGAGGCGCTCGCCGCCTACCTCGTCAACGAGATCCAGGGCGTCTACCGGCTCCAGGGCGTGTCGATCAACGACAAGCACATCGAGGTCATCGTCCGGCAGATGCTGCAGAAGGTCGAGATCACGAACCCTGGCGACTCCGAGTTCCTCGGCGCCGAGCAGGTCGACCGGCTGGAGCTCGACGAGCTGAACGACGCGCTCCTCGCCGACGGCAAGAAGCCGGCGGAGGGCGTTCCGGTGCTCCTCGGCATCACCAAGGCGTCGCTGCAGACGCGCTCGTTCATCTCGGCGGCGTCTTTCCAGGAGACGACGCGCGTCCTGACCGAGGCGGCGGTCTCCGGCAAGGCGGACCAGCTGGAAGGCCTCAAGGAGAACGTCATCGTCGGCCGCCTCATCCCGGCGGGCACGGGCGGCATGATCAACCGCATCCGCGAGATCGCGGCGAAGCGTGACGAGCTGATCGAGCAGGCCGAGCGTTCAGCGGCCCAGTCGACCGAGAGCGCCGCGCTGATCGCCGACTGGCGTGGGCAGGAGGTCCAGCCCGGCGAGTAAGTCTGGCCCGCCGGCCGCTGACACATGAACAAGCGGAAAGGGGCCTCTCGGGGCCCCTTTTATTTCGTTCCGGTTCCGAGCGGGCTGGCGTACCGCGCCGGCCGGCCAAGATCACGCCGGACGGCGGGTCCACCGCCGTCTCCTCTCGCGATTGCCAGCGACGACTTCAATCTGTGCCGCGATCCCTGCGCCGGTCGATCACCAGCAGGCGGCGGACGCGATCTGCCTTCGTGGATCCGCGCCGCTCCGAGGCGCCGCGATGCATGCCCCGCCCTGCGCTGCCTTGCCGGTGTCCCATCCCACCGGACGCCATATCGGAATCGGCTGCGGGAGCGGCGCTCGGCTTCAGTCAGGCTGCCGAGACCGCCACCTTCGGCGCCTTGCCAGGCTCCGGCGCCGGAACCCGGAGGGCGGCAGCATTCCGCGCGACGTGCTCGCGATGGGCGGAGCGGAGCCAGTCTTCGAGGTCGCGGTGCTGCACCGTGCCGAGGCCCGCGGCGGCGAGGACGGCCCGCAGCGCAGGCGCGCTGCCGCTCTCGAACTGCACCGACACCGTCTCCGCCGTCCATTCCGGGACGGAGACCCACTCGATCTCGGCGAGCGTCGTGCCGTGGCAGTGGCGGCGCGCGCGGGTGAGCACGCTCGCCTGCGGCAGTCCGGCAACTGCGAGGGAGTCCACGAACGTCTGTGCCGAGCGGCCGTCGACCTCGAGTCCGCGGAGGGAGGCCGGCAGCGCCTGGTCGATGCAGGCGAGCCCCATCCAGTCGAGCGGGAAGATGGTGGAGAGGAGGGTCTGCTCGGTGCGCAGGCCCGAGATCGACCGCATGCGGCGCAGTTCCACCCGGCGGCCCTCCGTCAGCCGAAGGGAGTGGCCGGGTGTGAGGAGGTAGTGGCGGTCCCACCGCGCGCCCTCGCCGGCCGGCCGCCACGTCTCCAGATACTCCGGCGCGTCCTTGCAGAAGACGCGAAAGAGAAACGTGTCGTCGACCATCGCACGGCTACTCCACGGGAACGAGGATAAGCCGAGGATTGCCTCCCGCGGTTAACTCCGCGTTGACGGCTCCGCCGGCCCGGTCGCGACCGGCTTGCCGAGATTCGCGCCCCACTCGCTCCAGGAGCCGTCATACACCGCGGAGCCGACGCCGAGCTTGTCGAGCGCCATCGCGAGGACGCAGGCCGTAACGCCCGATCCGCACGTCGTGACGACCGGCTTGGCGAGGTCGACGCCCGCCGCCTCGAAGACGGCGCGCAGCTCCTCCTCGCCCTTGAGGCTACCGTTGGCATCGACCAGCGCCGCGTAATGGACGTTGCGGGCGCCCGGCATGTGGCCGGATCGCAGGCCCGCCCGCGGCTCGGCGGCGCGGCCCTCGAAGCGTTCGGCCGAGCGCGCGTCAACCACGACGCCGCGAGCAAGGGCGTGCTCCACGTCCTCGATGCCGGCGACCAGCCCGCGGCGGAGGTGCGCCGCGAAGGTGCGCGGCGGGCGCGGCCGCGCCGGGCCGCTTTCCACGTGAAGGCCGTGGTCGCGCCAGCGCACCAGTCCGCCGTCGAGCATCATGGCGTCGTGGCCCATCGCGCGGAACGTCCACCACGCCCGCGGCGCCGAGTAGGGCGCGCCCGCCTCGTAGACGACGACAGTGGTGTCGTTGCCGATGCCGAGCGCGCCAACCGCACGGCCGAACGCCTCCGGCGAGGGAAGCATGTGCGGCAGCGGGCTCTCGGGGTCGGAGATCTCGTCGATGTCGAACCGCTGCGCGCCGGGGATGTGCGCTGCGAGGAACTCGGCGTCGGCGTCGCGGCCGGCGCCGGCGAGGTGGAACGAGGCGTCGAGGACCACCACGGTCTCAAGGTGCGCCATCAGCCATTCGGGGGAGACGAGCATCAGTCGGCAAGCTCCAGCCGGACGCGGCGGTTCTGCCGGCCCTTCTTCTCGATCTTCGTGACGAGGACGCGCCCGATCTCGCCCGTCCGGCCGACATGGGTGCCGCCGCAGGGCTGGAGGTCGACGGTGCCGATCCGGACGAGCCGCACCCGGCCTGAGCCGCGCGGCGGCTTCACCGCCATTGTTTTCACGAGCTCCGGGTTTGCGTCGAGCTCGGCGTCGGTGATCCACTCGGTCGTCACCGGGTGGTCGGCGTCGGCGAGCGCCTGCACGGCAGCGGTGATCGCCTCGCGATCGAGGTTCGGGTCGGGGATGTCGAAGTCGAGCCGGCTCTCCGTCTCCCCGATCGCGCCGCCGGTGACGGGGAACGGGAGCGCGACGGACAGGAGGTGGAGGGCGGTGTGCATCCGCATCAGCCGGTAGCGGCGCGGCCAGTCGAGGTGCTGCGTCACCGCCGCGCCGACGGCGACTGGCGCCGAGACGGCGAGGTGGATGGCAGTCCTGTCGTCGCCATAGCGGGCGTCAGTGATCTCCACCGTCTCGCCGCCCTCGAGCTCGAGCCGCCCGGTGTCCGCCGGCTGCCCGCCGCCCGCGGCGTAGAACAGCGACCGGTCGAGGACGACCGTCCCGTCCGCCGCGGCCGTTACCACGGCTGCCGCCGTCGTGAGGTAGGGATCGTCCCGAAAGAGCGGCGTCGTCACGCGGTCGCCTCGAACGGGACCTTGATGGTCGAGCGCCGCTCGAGCCACGGGGGGACAGGCAGGTTCTTCGACCGCAGGAACTCCGGGTTGAAGAGCTTCGATGCGTAGCGGTTGCCGTAGTCGCACAGGATGGTCACGATCGTGTGGCCGGGGCCCATCTCCCGCGCCATGCGGATCGCCCCGGCAACGTTGATGCCGGATGAGCCGCCGAGGACGAGCCCCTCGCTCTCGATCATGTCGAACACGAGCGGGATCGCCTCCTCGTCGCCGATCTGGAACGCCATGTCGACCCGCGCGCCCTCGAGGTTGGCGGTGATGCGCCCTTGCCCGATGCCCTCGGTGATGGAGGAGCCTTCCGACTTCAGCTCGCCCGTCGTGTAGAAGGAATAGAGCGCGGCGCCCATCGGGTCGGCGAGGCCGATCTTCACGTCCGCGCTTCGCTCCTTCAGGGCGAGGCCGACGCCGCCGAGCGTGCCGCCGGAGCCGACCGCGCAGACGAAGCCGTCGACGGTGCCCTCCGTCTGGTCCCAGATCTCGGGCCCCGTGCCGTGAATGTGCGCGTCACGGTTGGCGATGTTGTCGAACTGGTTCGCCCAGATCGCGCCGTTCTCCTCCGTCCGCGCGAGGTCCTCGGCGAGCCGGCCGGAGAGCTTCACGTAATTGTTCGGGTTGCGGTACGGGACCGCCGGAACCTCGACGAGTTCGGCCCCGGCGACGCGCAGCGCCTCCTTCTTCTCGGCCGACTGCGTCTCGGGGATGACGATGACGGTGCGATAGCCGAGCGCGTTGCCGACAAGCGTAAGGCCAATCCCTGTGTTGCCGGCCGTGCCCTCCACGATGACGCCGCCCGGCCGCAGCGCCCCCCGCCGCTCGGCGTCGCGGATGATCCAGAGCGCGGCGCGGTCCTTCACCGACTGGCCGGGGTTCAGGAACTCCGCCTTGCCCAGGATCGTGCAGCCGGTCTCCTCCGAGGCCTTGCGGAGGCGCACCAGCGGCGTGTTGCCGATGAGGTCGATCATCTCTGCCGATGTTCCAGCCCTCGATCCAACCATGGGGTGGCCTCCTTCCGCGGGCGGCGACGCTAGACCCGCGGCACGCGCGAAATCAACCGCCTGTCCGGCACGGCCGTCCCACCCATATGGTGGGGCGAACGAGGTAGGGCCGATGGGACTGCGCGACGGCCGGCAGGCGCCGGACATGCCGGAGGGCAAGGGCTACGCAATGCGGGGCGCGGGGGCGACGACCGTCGCGATCCCGCGCGAGGCGCTGTGGGCGATCGTGACCGACGAGCGGCGCCTTGCGGCGGCGATCCCCGGCGCGGAGACGCTGCACACAGTGGAGGCGCCGGACGGCAGGCGCATCTATGCGGCAGACGTCGGCATCGGCGTCGGGCCGATCCGCGGCACCTGGCTGGTGACGGCGGAGTTCGCCGAGGAGGTGCCGCCGGAGGCGCTCGTCCTCTACGGCGGCGCGAAGGGTCCGCTCGGGAACTCGTGGGGCGAGGGATGGGTCGACCTCGTCGACGTCCCCGGCGGCACGGAGGTGCGCTACGCGTACGCGATCCTCATCGGCGGGGTGGTGGCGCGGGTCGGCGGCCGCCTGCTCGACGCGGCGGCGGACCGGCTGATCGCGAAATTCTTCGAGCGCCTCGCCCGCGCGGTGGCCGCCGAGACGGAGGCGGCGCGAAGCGCCTGACCGGCGGCGGCGCGCGCGGGTCGCCGCTCCGCGCCCCCACCGTCCATTCCGCTTGACGTGCCGCGCCGCCGGTGGTCGGGTCCGGGCCAAAATCGAGGGAAGGACCACATGCCTCAGATGAAGGGCCCAGCGCTGTTCCTGGCGCAGTTCGCGGCCGATCAGCCGCCGTTCAACACGCTGCCGGCGATCGCGACCTGGGCGGCGGATTGCGGCTACGTCGCCGTGCAGATGCCGAGCTGGGACGGGCGGCTCTTCGACCTCGCCCGCGCGGCCGAATCGAAGGACTATTGCGACGAGGTGGCCGGCATCTGCCGCGAGGCCGGCGTCGAGATCACCGACCTCTCGACTCACCTGCAGGGCCAGCTCGTCGCCGTCCACCCCGCCTACGACGCCGCGTTCGATGCCTTCGCCCCGGCCGAGGTGCACGGCAAGCCGGCCGAACGGCAGAAGTGGGCCGTGCGGCAGATGGAGCTCGCCGCGCAGGCCTCGAAGAATTTCGGCTTCACGACGACGGTGTCCTTCACCGGCGCGCTCGCCTGGCCGTTCCTCTACCCGTGGCCGCAGCGGCCGGCGGGGCTGGTGGACGAGGCGTTCGCCGAACTCGCCCGCCGCTGGCGGCCGATCCTCGACCGGTTCGATGAGGCGGGCGTCGACGTCTGCTACGAGATCCACCCCGGCGAGGACGTGTTCGATGGCGCCACCTTCGAGATGTTCCTTGACGCGCTGGAGGGCCATTCGCGGTGCGCGATCAACTACGATCCGTCGCACTTCGTGCTGCAGGCGCTCGACTATGTCGCCTTCATCGAGATCTACGCCGACCGGATCCGCCAGTTTCACGTGAAGGACGCCGAGCTGAACCCGTCCGGCCGGCAGGGCGTCTACTCGGGCTTCCAGCCGTGGAAGAACCGCGCCGGCCGCTTCCGCTCCCTCGGAGACGGGCAGGTGGACTTCTCCGCCGTGTTCTCCGCGCTCGCCACCGTCGGCTACGAGGGCTGGGCCGTTGTGGAATGGGAGTGCGCGCTGAAGGAGGCCGAGACAGGCGCCCGCGAGGGGGCAGAGTTCGTCCGCCAGCACATCATCCCGGTCACGAGCCAGGCGTTCGACGATTTCGCGGGCGGCGGCACCGATCAGGCGACGGTCCGGCGGATGCTGGGGCTCGACCGCTGAGGCTCAGCGCAGGACCGGGTCGAACCGGTCCTTCAGCCCCTCGCCGAACTGGCTGAAGGAAAGCACGGTGAGGAAGAGCGCGACCAGCGGGAACACGAGCACCCACCACGCCTGGTAGATGATCGTCCGCCCCTCGGCGATCATGCCGCCCCAGGTGGGGGCGTCCGACGAGATCGAGAGGTTGACGAAGGAGAGGATCGCCTCGACGATGACGGCGATCCCCATTTCCAGCGAGAGAAGCACGGCAATCGCGGGCAGCACGTTCGGCAGCACCTCGCGCACGAGCGTCCCCCAGCGGGAGAAGCCTGCCGCCGTCGCAGAGGCGACGTAGTCCTTCGACCGCTCCACCATCGCCTCGGCGCGGACGACGCGGCAGAAGCGCGTCCAGTCGATGACGGCGATCGCGATGATCACCGACAGGAGCCCCGTGCCGAGGACGGCGACGAGGAGGATCGCGAAGAGGACGGGCGGGAACGCCATCCAGATGTCGACGAGGCGGGAGACGACCCGGTCGGTCCAGCCGCCGAAATAGCCCGCGAGGAGCCCCAAGGTCGCGCCGATGAGGCAGGCGGCGAGGCCCGCGACGAAGGCGACGGCGAGAGCGATCCGGGCCGCCCAGATCATCCGGGAGAGGACGTCGCGCCCGAGGGAGTCGGTGCCGAGCCAATACCCGGGCTCCCATCCGTCCAGCCAGAACGGCGGGAGCTGGTTCAGGAAAAGGTCCTGCGCCAGCGGGTCGTGCGGCGCGATCCACGGCGCGAGCACGGCAGCGGCGACGACGACGAGGAGCCACACACCGCCAAGCCAGAGCCGCAGCGACGGGCGGCGCGAGCGGGTGCGGACGGCCGCCTCAGCCATGCCGGAGGCGCGGATTGAGGACGGCGTAGAGGAGGTCGACCGCAAGATTGATCGCGACGAACAGCACCGCGAAGAGGAGCACGATGCCCTGGATCAGCGGCAGGTCGCGGTTCACGACGGCATCGATCGCGAGGTTGCCGAGCCCCTCGTACGAGAAGAGCCGCTCGATGATGACGGTGCCGCCGATCAGGAACGTGAACTGGACGCCGACGAGCGTGAGCGTCGGCAGGACGGCGTTGCGGAGCGCCTCGCGCAGCAGCGTGCGGGTGCGGGAGAAGCCGCGGGTGCGGGCGAGCATTGCGTAGTCGGACCGCATAGCTTCCTTGAGCGCGCCCTTGAGAAGCGCCGCGATCACGGCGGCGAGCGGCAGGGCGAGCGCCAGCGCCGGCATCAGCATGTGTCCGAGGATGTTGCGGAGGAGGTCGACGCGCAGGCGGAAGATCGACTCGAGGAGGTAGAAGTTGGTCGCGAACGGTAGGTCGAGCCGGGGAGAGACGCGGCCGGAGATCTCGAATATCGGGAAGGCGACGCCGAAGAGGAGGATGAAGGTGAGGCCCCAGAGGAAGTCCGGCACCGACAGCGCGACGCCGTTTGCGACGTCGACGGTTCCTTCCACGGGCGTTCCCTCCCAGCGGGCCGCCACCACCGCGGCCGTCCCGCCGATCGCAACGGCGATGACGAGCGCGAGGAGGGCGAGCTCCAGCGTGGCGGGGAGGCGGGAGAGGACGATCCGGGCGACGTCCTGCCGGAGCGAGATGGAGGTCCCGAAGTCGCCCTGGACGACGTTGCCGAGCCAGATCCAGAACTGCTCGAGGATGGACCGGTCGAGGCCGTAGAGCGCGCGAAGCCGCTCGATGTCGGCGGCGGACGCGCCCGGCGGGAGCATCATCGCGATCGGGTCGCCCGGCGCGAGGCGGATCACCACGAACACGACGACCGCCACCCCGAAGAGGGTGACGGCCGTGGTCCAGAGCCGCGTGAGGACGGCGTTCACGCCGGCCGTGTGTGGCGCGTCAGCTCGCCGGCTTCATCAGGAAGGGCATCACCGCGCCCGTCGCGTCCGGCGTCACCTCCACCGTGTCGGCGTGGATGATCGGCTGGACGTACTGCAGGAGCGGGATCACGTAGGCGTTCTCCGCGATCAGGCGGTCGACGGCCTTATAGCCCTCGATGCGCTTGCCCTCGTCCGCCTCGCCCCAGAGCGGCGCGATCGCATCGAAGACGTCCTGCCCGTCCCAGACCGAGTGCGGCGAGGGGCCGAACATCGCAAAGCCCGTCGAGGTGGCGGGGTCGCCGATCGCGTTGCCCCAGTTGTAGAACGCGGCGGGGGCGAGTTGGTCGGCGGCGCGCAGCTCGAAGTGCTTGGCGATCTCGTAGACTTCAATCTCCGCCTCGATGCCGACGCGGCGCCACAGGCCGACGATCGCCTGGATCATCTCGTAGTCCTTCGGCTTGAAGCCGCGGGTCGTCTGAATCGTGAAGCGGACCGGGTTGTCGGTGGAGAAGCCGGAGGCCGCCAGAAGCTCCTTCGCGAGATCGGGATCGTAGGGGACCTCGATGGTCTCGTCGTAGGCGGCGTACTCGGGCGCCTGAAGCGTGTCGATCGGGATGCCGTAGCCGCCGAGGAGACGGTCGATCAGGGTCTGCTTGTCGATCGCGTGGGCGGCGGCCTTGCGCACGTTCGGGTCCGTCATGGGCTCGACGTCGTTGAGGAAGATCATCGCGATGTCGGAGACGGGGACGGTGATCCCGGCAAGGCCATCCTTCTCCTTGAGGCGGTCAAACTCCTCGTAGGGCATGTCGAAGGCGACGTCGGACGCGCCCGATTCCACCTCGGCGACGCGCGACGTCGCGTCCGGCACGAACTTGATGACGACCGTCTCGTAAGCCGGCGTGCCGCCCCAGTAGTCCGGGTTCGCCTTGAGGCGGACGAACGCGTTCTGCTGGAACTCGTCCACCATGTAGGGGCCGGTGCCGACCGGTTTCGCAGCGAAGCCCTCCGGCCCGACCTCCTCGAAGTATTTCTTCGGCAGGACGTAGCCGGTCAGGAACGCCATCCACTTTAAGAGCGTCGGCTCGTACTCGAGGACGTCGGCGGTGATGACGTTCCCGTCGATGGCAAAATTGCCGACCTTCGACCAGACGAACTGGATCGGGTTGCCGGTGTCGGCAGCGCCGGCGCGCTCCAGCGACCAGACGATGTCCTCCGGCGTGAGCGGGTCGCCGTTGTGCCAGGTGACGCCCTCGCGCACGACCATCCGGATCTTCGTGTTGTCGTCCGTCCAGCCCCACTCCGTCAGGAGTCCGGGCTGGAAGGCGAGGTCCGGCGCCTGGCCGATGTACTGGTCGAACACCGAGCGGTAGATGCCCTGGATCGTCGGGTTCACCGCCGAGGGGCCGACCGTCGGGTCCCAGGAGGGGAGGGCGACGTTGTAGGCGATCGTGAGGGTGTCGTCCTGCGCCGCCGCCGGCAGCGGTGCGAGCGCGACGCCGGCGAGGAGGGCGAGGGAGAGTGCAGAGGAGAGAAGTCCGCGTCGCGTCAGCATCTTGACCCTCCGAGCCGCGGCACTGCCGGCCGCGTTTGTTTCATACCTGAACTATGCAAATGCAACGGTCGTGCCGTGTCAACGGCACTTTGTGGCATCTCTCGGCAGCGCCGGCGCAAGATCCGGCGCGGCTCAGCCCGCGATGGCGCGCCCCGCGAGGTAGCCCGACCCTGCGCCCAGCCCCGCGCCCGGCCAGGTGGAGGCGCCGATCATGAGGAGCCCCGCGACGGGCGTCCGGTGGCGCGCCATGCCGGGCGCCGGGCGGAACAGGAAGTTCTGCGTCAGCTGGTGGCTGCCGCCGAGGGAGTCGCCGCCGACGAGGTTGCAGTTGGCGCGCTCGAGGTCCGCCGGCGAGAGGACGGCGCGTCCGAGCACCGTCGCCGCCGTCCCCGGGGCGTAGCGCTCCACGATCCCCATCACCCGGTCCGCCACGGCCTCCTTCACCGCGTCCCAGTGGTCGGGTGCGATCTCGCCCTTCGCGTCGCCGGCGACGACGGACGGGACGACGCGGACCTGCAGCCAGAGGACGTGCCGGCCCTCCGGCGCGCGCGACGGGTCGATCGCGGTCGGCTGTCCGACAACCACCGCAGGCTCGGCCGGGATGAGCCCCTCCATCGCCTCGGCATAGGCGGCCGAGAGGGTGGCGAGCCGCGGCGCGAGGTGGACATAGGCGTAGCGGTGCAGCGCCTCGCCGGCGGTCCACGGCGGCAGCGCGCTCGTTGCAAGGTGGATCATCAGCGTGCCGGGCCCGTGACGGAAGGCGGCGAGGCGGCGGTCGAGCGCGGGCCTGCCCGTCGATCCGCCGAGGAGCCGCAGCAGCGCCGCCGGGGTGACGGAGGCGAGGATCGCCTCCCGCGCCGCGATCCGCTCGCCTCCCGCAAGGTGCACCGCGACGGCGCGGCCGCCCGACACCTCGATCCGCGTGACGTCGGCGCCGGTGCGGATCGTCCCGCCCGCCTCGGCGAGCGCGCCGGACAGCGCGCGCGGCACCACGTCCGCCCCGCCCTCGCCGAGCGCCATGCCGAACGCCTGGTCCGCCATCGCTTCGAGGTAGGGGAAGAGCGCGCCGCCGGCAGCGTCCGGCGGGAAGTCGAGGTGCATCGCCCAGGGCGCCAGCAGCGCCTTGACCTCCGGGCTGCGGAACGTCTCGTCGAGGAACTGGCGCGGGCTCGAGAGGAGAAGCCGCGCCGCCTCCAGTGCGAAGCCACGCCCCTCGGCCCGGAGCGCCTTCCGCCCGACGCCGGCGAGCGAGGGGAGGCTCATGTTGGCGCCCAGCAGCGCGAAAAAGTGCGGCGCGACCGCCGGAAAGCGCGCCGTCATCGCCCGCCATGCCTCCCCGTCGGCCGGGTCGAAGGCGGCGACGGCGGCGGCGTTCGCCCCTGCGTCGGTGGTGACGCCGAGGTGCCGGCCGTCGGGGAAGGCGGTCGCGAAGCAGTGCGTCGCACCGGCGTAGGCAAGGCCATGGCGGGCGAGCCGCTCGCCGTGCGCCCGCGCGAAAGGTGAGCCGGCGAAGAGGGAGAGGTTCATGGCGTAGAGGTCGTGGCGGAAGCCGGGCAGCGTCACCTCCTCGGTGCGCACCGCGCCGCCGACCGCGTCAGCGCGCTCCAGCACCACCACCGAGCGGCCGCGCGAGGCCACATGGAGCGCCGCCGCGAGGCCGTTGTGGCCGCCCCCCACCACCACGACGTCGACCGTATCCGCCACCCCGAGCCTCCCGATTGCCGCGGCGAGGGGAGCCGATCGCGCCCCCGCCCGCAAGGGGGATCGTTGCAAGCGCATAGGTCCCGCTCTACCGTGCCGGCCGGCAAACCGGGGGAACGGGGACGCGATGAGCACGCTGAGCGCACTGGCCGAGGGACTTCTGTCGGGCCGGATCGAGGTGGTGGACCTGACGGGGCCGCTGGGTCCCGAGACGCCGATCATCAAGTTGCCGCCGGAGATCGCCGTCGACACGCCGAAGGTCGAGATCCACAAGATCTCCGCGTACGACCAGGCCGGCCCGTTCTGGGCGTGGAACTGGCTGAAGCTCGGCGAGCACTCCGGCACCCACTTCGATGCGCCGATCCACTGGATCACCGGAAAGGATTTCCCGGACGGATCCACCGACACGCTCGCCGTTCAGCGCATCGTGGCGCCTGTCTGCGTGATCGACTGCTCGGCCGAGACGGCGGCGAACCCCGACTTCCTGCTGACCGCCGACGGCGTGCGCGCGTGGGAGGCCGACCATGGTGAGATCCCCGCCGGCGCCTGGGTGCTGATGCGCACCGACTGGCACAAGCGCGCCGGCGACGAAGGCTCGTTCCTTAACGCCGATGCCACCGGCCCGCACTCGCCGGGGCCGTCGGTCGACTGCATCGAACTCGTCGTGGAGCGCGGCGCGGTTGGCTGGGGGACGGAGTGCATCGGCACAGACGCGGGCCAGGCGGGCGGCATGAACCCGCCGTTCCCCGCGCACAACCTCCTCCACAAGAACAACCGGTTTGGCCTCGCAAGCCTGCAGAACCTCCACCTCCTCCCTGCCACGGGGGCGATCCTCGTCGCGGCGCCCCTCAAGATCGTCCACGGCACGGGCTCGCCGATCCGGGCGCTGGCACTCGTCGAGCGGTAAGGCGGCGGCCGGCGCGGGCCGGCCTCGTCACCGAACGGAAGCGCCCCGCCAAACGAGGCGAGACGGGAGGACGGCTTGCGCTACGACCATGTCATCATCGGATCGGGCATCAACGCGCTCGTCTGCGCGGCGATGCTGTCGCGCACCAAGAAGGTGCTCGTCGTCGAGCGCGAGGCGGTTGCCGGCGGCTGCATGCGCTCCGACGAGCTCGCCCCCGGCTTCACGTACGACCCGCTGGCGGCGACCTTCGTGCTCTTCGTCGCCTCCGCCGCCTACGGCGAGCTCGCCGGCGACCTCGCCCGCGCAGGGGTGTCGTTCGCAAACACGGACACGCCGACGGGGGCGCTCCGGACGGACGGCCGGCACAGCATCCTTTCCACCGGGCGCGCCGCCAACATCGCGGCGCTCGGGGGAGACGGCGCCCGGCACGCGGCGGAGATGGCGGCCGTGGAGCGGGACGCCGAGCTCCTCTTCGGCCTCCTCGGCGCGCCGCTCTGGAGCCGCGACACCGCCCGGCTTCTCGGCAAGTCCGCGCTGCGACGGGGTCCGCGCGAGGTGGCCGGCGTCCTCGGCGACGCTCTGATGACGGCGCGCACCCGCCTCGCCGGCTTCGGCCCGGACGCGGAGGCGTTACATGCCCCGTGGTCGCTCCATGCCGGCCTCGCGCCGGAACAGCCCTTCTCCGGCAAGATCGGCCAGGTGATCGCCTTCGCCCTCGAGGCGTTCGGCGCGCCGATGGCGGTCGGCGGCGCGGGCCGGGTCGCGGAGGGGCTGGTGCGAATCATCGAGGGCCGGCGCGCGGGCATCCGCCGGAGCGAGGTGCGGCTCGGCGTCGAGGCGGACGAGATCCTGCCGGGCTCGGACGGCCGCTCGGTTGCGGGGCTGCGGCTCGCGGACGGGACGGTGATCGACACGCCGTCGGTGATCTGCTCCGTTACGCCGAACCAGCTTTACGGCCGCCTCCTGCGCAACTGGACGGTGCCCGAGTGGGTGCCGGATGCCGTCGCCCGCTACCAGTACGGCCGCGGCAACATGCAGATTCACTACGCCCTGGAGCGGCCGGTCGACTGGCCCGACCCGGCCCTCGGCCGCGTGCAGCTCCTCCACCTCTCGGACGGCGTCGACCAGGTCTCCAAGGCCACCAACGAGGCCGACTGCGGGATGCTGCCGGAGCGACCGACGGTGTGCGTCGGCCAGCCGACCGCGGCTGATCCGTCCCGCGCTCCGGCTGGCAAGGCGGTGCTCTGGGTCCAGCTCCCCGAGGCGCCGCGCGTCCTGAAGGGCGACGCGGCCGGCACGATCGAGACGCCGGCCGACGGGCGCTGGACCGAGGCGGTGCGCGAGGCCTACGCCGACCGGGTGGAGGCGATGATCGCCGCCCACGACCCCAGCTTCCGCGAGACGGTAATCGCCCGCCGCGCGCTGTCGCCGGCGGACCTCGAGCGGATGAACGTCAACCTTGTCGGCGGCGACCCCTATGGCGGCGGGTGCGGGCTCGACCAGTTCTTCCTGTTTCGCCCCTTCCCGCGGCAGGTGAACCACAGGACGGCGGTGCGCGACGTCTTCCATATCGGCGCTTCCACCCACCCTGGCGCAGGGCTTGGGGGCACCTCCGGCTACCTCGTCGCGAAGGCGTTGCAATGATGCGCCGCGACCGCAATCCTGTGCCGCGGGGCGCGTGGAAGGGCGCGGGGCGTTGAGCATCGAGACAGACATCGAGGGCGCCATCGATGAGGCGGTTCCCACGCTCGCCGACGTGGGGCTCGAAGCGTTCGCACCGTACCTCATCAACCGGATCTCGAACCGCTACAACGCTTCAATGGCGGAGGCGCTGCGCCGGCACGACCTCACGACGGCCCAGATGCGCGCGCTTGCCATCCTCTCGGTGAAGCCGGGCGTCACGGTGAACGAGCTCGCCGTCTATGCGGTGATGGAGCAGTCCACCATGAGCCGGACGCTCGATACCATGGAGGAGGCCGGGCTCGTGGAGCGCCGCGCTCGCGACGGCGACGGGCGCGTGCGCGAGGTGGTGCTCACCCCCGCCGGCGAGGAGGCGTTCGCCGGGGTGTGGCCGATCATGCGGGCGGAGGAGGACAAGATGTTCGTCGGCCTTTCCGCCCGCGAGCGGAACGCGTTCCTCAGGACGCTGAAGACCGTCCTCGCCAACATCCGCGCGCACCCGTTCTGAAGCCGGCCTTGCGCTGCCCGCCCGGCTGGCGCAGTCTATGCATATCCATAGAGTTGGCGGCGGGGAGGGGGCGATGGCGGAGCGGTCGTTCGCGAAGGAGGTCGAGCAGCTCAGGATCGGCGCCGGCGAGGAGTTCCGCGGCGAGGGGATCCTTGCGATCACCAAGGCGCTCCTCCAGTGCGGCGTCGGCTACGTCGGCGGCTACCAGGGCGCGCCGATCAGCCACCTGATGGATGTGCTGGCCGATGCGCAGGACATCATGAAGGAGCTCGGCGTCCACCTTGAGGCGTCCGCCAGCGAGGCGACCGCCGCCGCGACGCTCGCCGCCTCCGTCCACTACCCAATCCGCGGCGCCGTCGCCTGGAAGTCGACGGTCGGCACCAACGTCGCCTCCGATGCGCTCGCCAACCTCGCCTCCGGGGGCGTTACGGGTGGCGCCCTCATCATCGTCGGCGAGGACTACGGCGAGGGCTCCTCGATCATGCAGGAGCGCTCCCACGCCTTCGCCATGAAGAGCCAGATCTGGCTCCTCGACCCGCGGCCGAACCTGCCCTCCATCGTCAAGGCGGTGGAGGACGGGTTCGGGCTGTCGGAGGCGACGAACACGCCCGTGATGCTGGAGGTGCGTATCCGCTCCTGCCACGTCCACGGCCGCTTCATCGCCAAGGACAACAAGCGGCCGACGATGACGGTGAAGCAAGCGCTGGAGAACCCGCAGCGCGACACCAACCGCATCGTCCTGCCGCCGGCGTCGTTCCTGCACGAGCAGGAGAAGATCCGCACCCGCTGGCCGGCTGCGGTCGATTTCGTGAAGAGCCGCAAGCTGAACGAATTCTTCGGCCCGGAGGACGGCCGTATCGGCATCATCTGCCAGGGCGGCATGTACAACGGCGTGATGCGCGCCCTCCAGCGGCTCGGCCTCGCCGACCTGTACGGCGAGACGGCGATCCCGATCTATTGCCTCAACGTGACCTACCCGCTGATCCGCGACGAGATTGTCGACTTCTGCTCCGGAAAGGATGCCGTCCTCGTGGTGGAGGAAGGCCAGCCGGAGCATATCGAGCAGGCCATCGGCGACATGCTCTACAAGGCTGGCGGGACGGCACGGCTGGAGGGGAAGGGCATCCTGCCGATGGCCGGCGAGTACACCGGCGCGGTCATGCTGAGTGGGCTGACGGATTTTGTCACCCGTTACGCGCCGGAGCTCCTACCCGCCGCCGTGCGCGCGCCGAATGCGGATACTGCGCCGCTGCCGGACCTCGCGGGCAAGGTGCCGATGCGGCCGGCGGGGTTCTGCACCGGCTGCCCGGAGCGGCCGATCTTCGCGGCGATGAAGCTCGTCGAGAAGGAGCGCGGCCCGCACCACGTGGCAGCTGACATCGGCTGTCACCTGTTCTCGATCCTGCCGCCGTTCAACATCGGCGCCACCACGATGGGCTACGGCCTCGGCCCCGCCTCCGCCTCGGCATTCAACGTGAAGGCGGACAAGCGGCCGATCGCGGTGATGGGCGACGGCGGCTTCTGGCACAACGGGCTCACGTCAGGCGTCGGCAACGCTGTCTTCAACAACCAGGACGGCGTGATACTGATCGTCGACAACTACTACTCCGCGGCGACCGGCGGGCAGGACATCCTCTCCTCCCGTGCCGACAACAGGAGCCGCTCGACCAAGCATCCGATCACCGAGGCGGTGAAGGGACTCGGCGTCGAGTGGGTGCGGCAGGTGGACCGGACCTACGATGTCGGCCTCATGCGCGACACGCTGAACGAGGCGCTGACCACCGAGGCGGAGGGGCCGAAGGTGATCGTCGCCTCCTCCGAGTGCATGCTGAACCGCCAGCGGCGCGAGAAGCCGCGCGTGGCGGCAGCGATCAAGTCCGGCGAGCGGGTGGTGAAGCCGCGCTTCGGCGTGGACGAGGACGTCTGCACCGGCGACCACGCCTGCATCCGCCTCTCCGGCTGCCCGTCGCTGTCGGTGAAGGACACCGGCGATCCGCTGCGCGACGACCCCGTGGCGGCGATCGATTCATCCTGCGTCGGCTGCGGCAACTGCGGCGAGGTGGCGGAGGCGGCCGTCCTCTGCCCGTCCTTCTATCAGGCCGACGTCGTCCACAACCCGCGCCCGTTCGAGGCGGCGGTGGCGCGCTGGCGGGCGGGGGTCATCTCATGGCTCCAGCGCCGGCGCGAGGCACGGCGCCTCGCCTTCGCGGACGCTGCCCGATGAACGCGCCTTTCGCGCCCCACGCAGGCCGGAGCGACGCGACGGCGGGCGTCATCAAGATCGCGATCCTCGCCGTCGGCGGGCAGGGTGGTGGCGTCGTCACCGACTGGATCGTCGACCTTGCCGAGGCGAACGGGTTCTACGCCCAGGCAACGTCCGTCCCCGGCGTTGCGCAGCGGACGGGCGCCACGATCTACTACATCGAGATGGTGCCGGAAGGGCCGGCCGAGCCGATCCTGTCGCTGATGCCCGCGGCTGGTGACGTCGACATCGTCCTCGCCGCCGAGCTGATGGAGGCCGGCCGGGCGATCCAGCGCGGCTTCGTCACGGGGCAGACGACCTTGATCGCCTCCTCGCACCGGAGCCTCGCCGTCGCGGAAAAGATGGCGCCGGGGCGCGGCATCCTCGATGCCGAGCCGATCCTGGAGGCGGCGCGGACGGCGGCGGCGCGCTTCCTCGCGGCCGACCTCGAGGCGGCGGCGGTGGCGAACGGGTCGGTGATCTCGGCGAGCCTTTTCGGCGCGCTCGCCGGGGCGGAGGTGCTGCCCTTCCCGCGCGCCGCCTTCGAGGAGACGATCCGGCGGGCGGGCAAGGGCGTCGGGCCGAGCCTCAAGGCGTTCGCCGCCGGCTACCAGGCGGTCCGCGGCGGCGCGGTGCCGGCGACGGCGGGAACCGAGGCGTCGAAGCCGATTGAGCAGCCGGTCGACCTGCCGCCCGGCGACGCACCGGCGCCCGGGACGCCCGCCGGCCGCCTCGTCGGCCCGGAGCGCGAGCGGCGCGCCTTCGCAGCCCTCCTTGCCCGCTGCGACGCGCTCCCCGAGGGCGCGCGCGACATGGCGCGGCGCGGGCTGAGGAAAGTGGTCGACTTCCAGGATGTCGCCTACGGGCTCGAGTATCTCGACCGCGTCGAGGCGCTCGCCGCCCACGGCGACGCCGCGCTCGCCGAGGCGGCCGCGAAACACATCGCAAACGCGATGGCCTACGACGACGTGATCCGCGTCGCGGACCTCAAGGTGCGCGCCGCCCGCATGGCGCGGGTCCGCGGCGAGGTCGGCGTCACCGGTGACCAGCTCCTCGCCGTCACCGAGTACATGCACCCGCGCGGGCAGGAGATCTGCGGGATCATGCTGGCGGGGATCGGCGCCTGGGTGGAGCGGACGCCGCGCGCCTTCGAGATCCTCGACCGCCTTGTCAACCGCGGCCGGCGCGTGCGCACCGACCGGCTGCGCGGGTTCGTGCCGCTCTACGTCGTCGCGGGGCTGCGGCGCTTCCGCCGGCGCCTGCTCCGCCACCGGGTCGAGGTCGCGCACCTCGAGGCGTGGCTCGCCAAGGTCCACCGCCTCGCCCCCGCCGACCCGGCGCTCGCGACGGAGGTCCTGAAGACGCGGCGGCTCATCAAGGGCTATTCCGACACCCACGCGCGCGGGCTGTCGAAGTTCGACCGCGTCCTCTCCGCGCTGCCGCTCCTCGAGGGGCGGCCGGACGGGGCGGCCTGGCTCCGGCGCTTGCGCGAGGCGGCGCTGGTGGACGAGGAGGGGACGGCGCTCGACGGCGCGCTGAAGACGGTGGCACAGCTTGACGCGCCAGTGCCGGCGGCGACCGCCGCCTGACGGAAACCGGCCTGTTGCGGGCCGAAGCGCGGCCCGCTAGCGATGCGTTCGCCCGAGTGGAGCGTGCCGTGCAGACACCCATCGACCGAGCCTACGCCAACAGCCCCTACATCCCGGACGCCGAGGCCTTCCAGCGGCGCTGGGCCGATGCCGCCGCAGCGTTCCGGGCGGAGACGAAGGCCCGGCTCGACGTGCCCTATGGCGTCGGCCCGCGCGAGCGCTACGACCTCTTCCTCCCGGAGGGGACTCCCGCCGGCCTCGCCGTCTTCATCCACGGCGGCTACTGGATGGCGTTCGACAAGGGGTCGTGGTCGCACCTTGCCGCCGGGCCGCTCGCGCACGGGTGGGCGGTGCTGGTGCCGTCCTACCCGCTGTGCCCGTCGGTGCGCTTGTCGGCGATCACCACCTGTGTCGGCGCCGCGGTCAACCATGCGGCGGGCCACGTCGAGGGGCCGATCCGCATCTCCGGCCACTCCGCCGGCGGGCACCTCGCCGCGCGCATGGCCTGCCGCGGCGGGCCTCTCGCCCCGGAGGTCGCGGCGCGGCTCGAGCGTGTCGTTCCGGTCTCGGCGCTGACTGACCTCCGCCCGCTGATCCGCACCGCGATGAATGAGACTCTGCACCTCGACCTTGAGGAGGCGCGGCGGGAGAGCCCGGCGCTCCTCGACCCGATGGAGATCGACGTCATCGCCTGGGTCGGCGACGGCGAGCGGCCACAGCTCCGCCGTCAGACCCGGATCCTCGCGCTGATGTGGGAGGGGCTCGCTCGCTCCATGCACCACGTGGAGGCGGCCGACCGGCACCATTTCGACGTCATCGAGGACTTCGCTGACAAGGACAGTGCGCTGACGGCCGCGCTCGCCGGCTAACGCCGCGGTTGCGGCGACGGGCGCGCGCGGCTAGGACCCGGTGCCTGATCGGCGTCGCGATGACGGAGGCCGCATGATCGACGACCGCCTCGCCCGCCGGAACGCGCTGGTGCTCGCCCTCGGGCAGGCACTCGGCGGCGCGCTGACCTCCATGACGATTGCGCTCGGCGGCCTCGTCGGAGTGTACCTGCTCTCGGAGGGGACCGCGCTCGCGACCTTGCCCGTGACGGCGATGATCGTCGGCACCGCGGCAGGGACGATTCCGGCCGCGATCATCCTCGCCCGGATCGGCCGCCGCGCCGGCTTCATGCTGGGGGCGGCGCTCGCCGCGACGGGCGGGCTCATCGCGTTCGGCGCGATCCTCGCCGGCAGCTTCGCGCTCTACGCCCTCGGCACCTTCGTCGGTGGGACATCGTTCGCCTTCGTGCAGCAGTACCGCTTCGCCGCCACGGAGGGGGCGTCGGAACGCTTCCGGCCGAAGGCGATCTCGATCGTCCTCGCCGGCGGCATCTTTGCCGGCATCATCGGGCCGATGACGGTGATCGCGACGCGCGACCTCTTCGCGCCGACGGAGTATGCCGGCGCCTACCTCGCACAGGCACTGCTCGCGCTCCTCGCCGTCCTCGTCCTGTCGCGCGTCCGCCCCGTGCCGCCGCCGCCTGCGGCCCACACCGATGCGCCGCGCCGGCCGCTCCACGTCATCCTTGCGCATCCGCCGGTGGCGCTCGCGATCCTCGTCTCCGTCGTCTCCTACTCGGTGATGAGCCTCGTGATGACGGCGGCGCCGCTCGCGATGCTCGCCTGCGGGTTCACCACCGCGGAGGCGGCGCTCGGCATCCAGTGGCACGTAATCGCGATGTTCGGGCCGTCGTTCGTCACCGGCTCGCTGATCGCCCGCTTCGGGGCGGAGCCGATCGCGGCGGTGGGGCTCGCGCTGCTTGCGCTCGCGGGCGGGGCCGCGCTGATGGGGATTACCCTCGGGCACTTCTACGTGGGCCTCATCCTTCTGGGCCTCGGGTGGAACTTCGGTTTCATCGGCGGGACGGCGATGCTGACCGCGGCGCATCGGCCCGAGGAGCGGGCGCGGGTACAGGGGGCGAACGAGTTCATCGTGTTCGGCACCGTCGCCCTCGCGTCGCTGTCGTCGGGCGTCCTCTTCGCTACCGTCGGTTGGGGCAGCATCAACTGGACGGTGCTGCCGATGGTGGCGATCCCGTTCCTTCTGCTCGGCCTTGCCATCACCTCCGGAACCCGCGCGCGGACCGACCGGCTCGCTTGACGCGCGGGGGCCCGCTGGGCACCAATGCCGCCCGCCTGCCCTTCGGTGGGCAGAATCAGAGAGAGCCGCACCTATCGTCGCGGCGGAGGGAGCTTATGGACGCTGTGCTGATCGTCATCGCCTGTGGACTTCTGTCCCTCGTCTACGGAGGGTGGGCGATCCGAAGCGTCCTCGCGGCACCGGCGGGCTCGGCGCGCATGCAGGAGATCGCGGGCGCCATCCAGGAGGGTGCCTCGGCGTACCTCGCAAGGCAGTACCTCACGATCGCGATCGTCGGCGTCATCGTGTTCGCGGTCGCCTGGTGGCTCCTCGGGCCGCTGACGGCGATCGGCTTCCTCATCGGCTCGACCCTGTCAGGGCTCGCCGGCTACATCGGAATGCTCGTCTCCGTCCGCGCCAACGTGCGGACCGCGCAGGCGGCCTCCGTCAGCCTGCAGGGCGGGCTCGACATCGCGTTCAAGTCGGGCGCGGTCACCGGGCTGCTGGTGGCGGGCCTCGCGCTCCTTGGCGTCGCCGTGTACTTCTACGTCCTCACCAACATCCTCGGGAACGCGCCGACCTCGCGCACCGTGATCGACGCGCTCGTGGCGCTCGGCTTCGGCGCCTCGCTCATCTCGATCTTCGCCCGTCTCGGCGGCGGCATCTTCACGAAGGGCGCCGACGTCGGCGGCGACCTCGTCGGCAAGGTTGAGGCCGGTATACCGGAGGACGACCCGCGCAACCCGGCGACGATCGCAGACAACGTCGGCGACAACGTCGGCGACTGCGCCGGCATGGCGGCGGACCTCTTCGAGACGTACGCCGTCACGATTGTCGCGACGATGGTGCTCGCCGCGATCTACTTCGCCGAATCGGCCTATCTCGGCGCGACGATGCTCTACCCGCTCGCCATCGGCGGCGCGTGCGTGCTGACCTCGATCGCCGGCACCTTCTTCGTGAAGCTCGGACCGTCCAACAACATCATGGGCGCGCTCTACAAGGGCTTCGTGGTGACGGCGGTTCTGTCGCTCATCATCCTCCTCCCGGTGACCTGGCTCGTCTTCGGCTCGCTGACCGAGGTGATCACTGCGGTCTCCGCCGGGGCTGGCACCGTCGCAGGCGAGGCGGGCGCGACGGCGGACGCGGCGGCGACGGACGTCGCGCTCGGCTTCACGCCGCTCGACCTCTACTTCTGCGGCGTCGCGGGGCTCGTCATCACCGGGCTCATCGTGTGGGTCACGGAATACTACACCGGCGTCGGCTACCGGCCGGTGCGCTCCATCGCGCAGGCGTCGGTCACCGGGCACGGCACCAACGTGATCCAGGGCCTCGCCGTTTCGCTCGAGGCGACGGCGCTGCCCGCGCTCATCATCATCGCCGGCATCATCACCACGTACTCGCTGGCGGGGCTGTTCGGGATCGCGATCGCGGTGACGACCATGCTCGCCCTCGCCGGCATGGTCGTGGCGCTCGACGCCTTCGGCCCGGTGACGGACAACGCCGGCGGCATCGCCGAGATGGCGGACCTGCCGAAGGAGGTGCGCGTCACCACCGACGCGCTCGACGCCGTCGGCAACACGACGAAGGCCGTCACCAAGGGCTACGCGATCGGCTCGGCCGGCCTCGGCGCCCTCGTCCTCTTCGCCGCGTACACGGAGGACCTGCGCTACTTCATCAGCAACCCCGAGCAGTACCCGTACTTCGCGGGGCTCTCGCAGGAGACGCTGAACTTCTCCCTCGCGAACCCCTACGTCGTCGTCGGCCTCTTCTTCGGCGGTCTCCTCCCGTTCCTCTTCGGCGGCATCGCGATGACGGCCGTCGGCCGCGCGGCGGGCGCTGTCGTCGAGGAGGTGCGCCGGCAGTTCCGCGAGAAGCCGGGGATCATGGCGGGGACGGACCGGCCGGACTACGGCCGCGCGGTCGACATGCTGACCAAGGCCGCCATCCGCGAGATGATCATTCCCTCGCTTCTCCCGGTGCTGTCGCCGATCTTCGTCTACTTCGTGGTGCTCGCCATCGCCGGAAAGGGCGAGGCGTTCGCGGCCACGGGCGCGATGCTCCTCGGCGTGATCGTGACCGGTCTCTTCGTCGCGATCTCCATGACCTCCGGCGGCGGCGCCTGGGACAACGCCAAGAAGTCGTTCGAGGACGGCTTCGTCGACAAGGACGGCGTGCGCCACATGAAGGGCTCGGAGGCGCACAAGGCCTCGGTCACGGGCGACACGGTGGGCGACCCCTACAAGGACACGGCCGGCCCTGCGGTGAACCCGATGATCAAGATCACCAACATCGTGGCGCTCCTCCTCCTCGCCGTGCTCGCCCACGGCGGCTGAGCCGCTCCGCTTCCGCGCGAGACGCCGCCTCCGGGCGGCGTTTTCGTTTCAGAGGAGCCACTTCAGCCGGCGGCGGAGCTCGGCGGTGCCGTTCTCCACGATGACGCGGCCGTGGCTGAAGACGATCCGTTCCGGCGCCCAGTCGATCATCCGGCGGGCGGCGGCCGCGACCGCACTCCGGTTAGCCTTCATCGCGCTGCGCATGTGCATCGGCGTCTTCCCCTCCGGTGCCATCGAGCCGGTGAGGGTGAAGAGGACGCGCTCCGGCCAGCCGAGCTTCTGCGGCTCGAAGTTCTGGATGAAGTCGGTGAGGACGAGCGTCCGCGACGGCTTGTGGAGAAAGGGGACCTCGCTGACGCCCATTCCGCCGGTGAGGAGCGCCTGGTCGAGGTCGTCCCGCCACTCCGGCGGCGGTCTGTCGCCGAGCTCGCGGTCGATCCGGACGCCGCTGCGGCGGACCTGCGGCCGCGTGCGGAGGCCCGGCGCCGCGGAGACGGTCGCCTCCGGCACGAGCGCCTGCCAGTCCTTCACGTGGAGCCAGTGGGCGATGTTCGGGGCGACGATGTGCCGGATCGGGCCGATCGCCTCGATCGCGGCGCGCAGTTCGGGCGTCGGCCGGGTCGGCGAGTGGAGGAGGACGTCGCCGGACGACAGGTGGACCACCGTCATGCGCAGCGGCACCCGAAGTCCCATCGCGCGGAGGGGACCGCTGTCGACCGTCGAGATCCGCGCGGCGAGCGGCTTCAGGGTGTCGAGCGGGGCGTAGGTGGCACGCGCGTCGGCAGTGGCGTCAGCCATCAGACACTCCGGTGCGGGCGGGCGTTACGGGCATGGGCTCTCCTTGCGCTGGGGTCAGTGGCCGGGCACGGCGGAGTTCCCGGGCGACGGCCCTTCGCTACTCGGCGAGAAGGTCGGAGAGGTGCGTCCCGTCCTCCGCCACGACCTCGTCCACCCGCCAGCCGTCGCCGTGATCGACGAGGATGTAGGTGACGGTGCGCTCGCGGTGGGCATCGGCGAGGCGGACAGGGACGGTGGCCGTGCCCTCCGCCACCGTGGCGGCACCGACGGCAAAGCGCGTCGGGTACTCTTGGCTGTCGGTAAAGGGGTCGCCGTTGATGGGCGGCACCTCGTCGGCGGGGCGAGGCGTCTCGAAGTAGAGGACAGCGGCGGACGACAGGCGCGGCGTGAGGAGGCGGCGCTTCCAGCCGACGCTCTCGGGCGAGAAACCCATGTCGGCGGCCATGTGTGCCTCGAGGAAGCGCTGCACGGCGGCCTCCGGCGTACCCTCCGCCGCGAGGGCGCCCGAGGCGGAGGAGAGCGTCAGGATGCGGTTGTCGAAGGCGAGGAGCGCTGTCTCGCCGTCCGCCATTGCGAGGTCGACCGAGACGTCCGAACAGCCGATCCGCAGCACGGGTACGGGGCCGGCGGGGAGGCCGAGCCGTTCGGCGGCGTCCGCCGCGGGGTCGGGGAGATTGCCCTCGAAGAGGCCCTCGGGCGGGGCTTCGGTCCGCTCGGCGAAGGCTTCCTCGCAGGCAAGCGGGGGCGGGCCGACGAGGGAGGCGCCGTCAAGCACGAGTGTGGCGCCAACGGGGAGGCTCTCGGGCACAAACGCACCTGGCTCGACCCACGGGGCGGGGGCGGAGAGGGCGATGCGAAAGGCGACGCGCTCGGCGGCCCAGCCCGGCGTGGCCACGAGGCCGGGGACGGCCACCAGGAGGGCGAGAACAGGACGGCTGTGCACGGTGGTCCTCCGCGGCGGTCGTATCGCGGCGCCATTCTGACATGGGCGGGTGGCGCCGTCTCGCGAGGAGGCGCCGCGGAGGTGTCCGCTCCGGCGGCCCGATCCGTCGTCGGGCTTCTGCCGCCTCAGGCTCCCCAGCGCAGCGCGGCGGTGTGGACCGGCGCGTCCCAGAGACGCTTCAGCTCGTCGTCGAGACGGGTCAGCGTGAGCGAGCAGCCGGCCATGTCGAGCGAGGTGCACCAGTTGCCGACGAGGATGCGCGCGGCCGTGAGGCCGTGGCGGCCGGCGGCGGCGAGGGCGGCGTCGGCCATGCCGTAGAGCTCGAGAAGCGGCGTGCCGCCCATGCCGTTGACCAGGAGGAGGACCTCCTCGCCGCGGGCGAGCTTTACGTCTTCCACCACCGCGCCCACGATCTCGTCCGCGATGGCGGAGGCGGTCATCATCGCAACGCGCCGGCGGCCCGGCTCACCATGGATGCCGATGCCCATCTCCATCTCGTCCTCGCCGAGGTCGAACGTCGGCCGGCCGGCGGCGGGGACGGTGCAGCTCGTCAGCGCGACGCCCATGGTGCCGGAGGCCGAGTTCACCCGCTCGCCGAGCGCCTTGCAGGCGGCGAGGTCCGCCCCGGCCTCGGCGGCGGCACCGACAATCTTCTCGACGATCACTGTCGCCGCGACGCCCCGCCGGCCCTGGCTGTGGGTGGAGGTCTCCACCGCGACGTCATCGTTGGTGAGCACGGTCTCGATGCTGGCGGAGGCCATCTCGCCCGCCATCTCGAAGTTCATGACGTCGCCGGCGTAGTTCTTCACGACGAGGAGGACGCCGGCGCCGCCGTCGACCGCCTCGATGGCGGCCAGCATCTGGTCGGGCGTCGGCGAGGTGAAGACCTGGCCGGGGCAGGCGGCGTCCAGCATCCCCATCCCGACAAATCCCGCGTGCATCGGCTCGTGGCCCGAGCCGCCGCCTGAGATCAGCGCCACCTTACCCCGGCGCGGCCCCTTGCGGGTGACCATCATCGGGTCGAGTGACACGTCCACGATGTCCGCGTGAGCGGCGGCGAAGCCGCGCAGGCTCTCTGCAAGCAGAGTGTCGGGCGTATTGATGAGCTTCTTCACTGTCGGCCTCCCTCGGTCTTCTTCTCGTTCGGGCGCGACGGCGCGCCCTTCTGGGCGAGCGCAACAACGCGCTCGGCGAACTCGCGAATGAGCGCCTCGACCTCCTCGCGCGTCGCGGGATCGTCGAAATGGGGGAGGGGGATCCTGAGGACGTCCGCCTCGACGGAGGCGAGCTCCTCGATGGCGCCGGCCTGGCCGGGGTGCGCGCGGGCGTAGGCGTCGAGGAAGCGGCGCTGCTCGTCGGGCGAGAAGTGGCAGACGCGGAAGAGGGTCGGAATGTGCTGCGCGGGGAGGGGCACGCGGTAGGCGGGGTTCGTCACCTGGGAGACGAAGCTCTTGTGGGTGCCGATCGCCTCGGCGAGCTTTTGCCGCGTGCCGGACGGGCGGCGCTCGATGGCGGCCTTTAGGATCAGCTTGTACTCGGCGACGACGTCCGGCGCGCTATCCATCGGCCGCGCCGGTCAGTCGGGCGGCGGCGATCGCCTGCTTGACCGCGCCGACCTGCGCCGGGGCAACGGAGAAGGTGCGCACCCCTGCCGCAAGGAGGACCGCTGCGAGGTCCGGCGAGGACGCCATGTCGCCGCACAGCGAGACGTCGACGCCCCGCTTTGCCCCCGCGGCGACCGTACGGGCGATGAGCTCGGCGATGGCCGGGTTGCGCGGGTCGGCGAGCGTGGCGACGGCGGCGTTGTCGCGCGCCGAGGCGGTCGCGTACTGGATGAGGTCGTTCGAGCCGATCGAATAGAAGTCGGCGTCGAACGCCTCCGCCGTGAGCGCGGCAGCCGGCACCTCCAACATCATGCCGACGGGAGGCATCGCGGCGGCGACGCCAGCGATGCGCAGTGCAAGCACTTCGGCGGAGAGCATCGCGCGGACAGCGGCAAGCTCGGCCGGGACGGTCACCATCGGCACCATCACCTTGAGGCGGCCGGCGGCGCCCGCGGCAGCGCGGGCAATGGCGCGGAGCTGGACGCGGAACACCTCCGGCCGGGCGAGCGACAGGCGGACACCGCGGACGCCGAGGAACGGGTTGTCCTCGCGCAGGGTGAGGCCCGGGACCGGCTTGTCGCCGCCGGCGTCGAGGGTGCGGATCGTCACGGGGCGACCGGCGGCCCAGGCGAGGAGGCGGCGGTAGAAGGCAAGCTGTGCCTCCTCATCCGGCAGATCCTTGCCGAACAGGAACTCGGTGCGGGTGAGGCCGACGCCGTCGCACGTGTCCGGCGCGAGCGCGTCGAGAATGGCGGGATCGTCGATGTTGACGAGGACGGTGACGGGAGCGCCGTCGGCCGTCGCAGCCGGGGCACGGGCGGCGGCGGCGATAACGGCGCGGTCGGCTGCGGCGGCGGCCAGCGTGTCGCGGGCGCTCGCAAGGGCGGCGGCGGAGGGCGCGACATCGAGCGTGCCGGTGGCGGCGTCGAGGATCGCTGTCTCGCCCTCGGGCAAATGCTCGGGGACGGCATCGAGGCCGACGACGAGGGAGACGCCGCGCGCGCGGGCGAGGATCGCGACGTGGCTCGTCGGGCTGCCGCCGACGGTGGCGGCACCCGCGATCCGGCTCCAGTCGAGCGTGAGGAACGCCGAGGGGGTGAGGTCGCGGGCAATCACGATCGCGCCGTCGGGCACGGCCGCGGTGTGGTGGGCGCCACCGGTGAGGTGAGCGAGGACGCGGCCCTTGAGGTCGGCGAGGTCGTCTGCCCGCGCGGCGAGCACGTCGTCGCCACCCGCCTCGCCGGAGCCGCGGTAGTCGGCGATCTCGCGGTCGATGGCGGCGGTCCACGCTGCGTGCGCCGGGGCGCCTCGGGCGACGGCGTCGGCAATCGGCGTGATGAGGTCGTCGTCCTCAAGCAATGCCGCCTGGAACTCGAGGATGCCGCCGGCGAGGTCGTCCTCCGCCGCGAGGAGGAGCTCGATGTCGGCGCGGGCTGCGCCGAGGGCGGCGCGGAAGGCGGCGAGCTCCTCCTCCGGCGTGCCGGCGTGCCGGTGCGCCGCGTCGGCCGCGCGCACCACATGGAGGCGGCCGACGGCGAGCCCGCCGGAGACGGGCGTGCCGCGCAGGAGGGTGCCGGCCTCAGGCATCGAAGTTCCGGTCGACGAGGGCGGCGAGCGCCGTGACCGCCTCGCCCGCGTCGCCGCCGCTCGCCCGGATGAGGAGCGGCGCGCCGTGTCCGACCTTGAGCTTCATCACCGCGTTGGGCGACTTCGCGTTGATCCACGTCGCGCCGTCGCCCGACACTTCGACCGTCGCGGCAAACCCCTTGGCGAGCTTGGTAAGCTTCACGGCGGGGCGGGCGTGGAGGCCGGTCGGGTCGCGCACCACGGCCTCGGCGGTGGCGAAGGCGTTACGTGCCCCCTCGCGGTCAGCCTGTCTGGCGTCGGTCATGAGCGGAAATCCTCTGCCGTGGCGCGCACGTCGGCGAGGGAGGAGCCGCCGGCCGCCTCCGTTGCCGCCATCACCGCCCCTTCAACCACCGGCGCGTTGCAGATCACGACGCCCGCGCCGCGCTCGCCCAGCATCTCGATCGCCATCTCCGAGTTGGTCTCCGCGCCGCCGAGGTCGACCAGCACCGCGACCCCCTTCGGCGACCAGACGCTCTCGATGGCGGCCATGATGGACGCGACGTCTGTGCCGAGGCCGCCCTCGGCGTTGCCGCCGGTGTGGGCGACGTTCACCTCCGCTCCCACCATCTGGCGCACCATGTCGGCCGCGCCCTTCGCGACGTCGGGCGAGTGGGAGACGATCACGATCGCGACGTTCTCGGATGTTGCACTGGGAACGGCGTCGCGCGTCGCACTGGGAACGGCGTCGGTCATCTCTTCTCCAGGGCGTCGGCGATGGCGTGGACGAGGAGCGCGGACGAGCGCGCGCCGGGGTCGAGGTGCCCGACGGAACGCTCGCCGAGGAAGGCGGCGCGGCCCTTGGTGGCGCGCATCGGGCGCGTCGCCTCGAGGCCCTCGTCGGCAGCGGCGCGGGCGGCGGCAAACGGGTCGGCGGGGTTTGCGGCGAGCGCGGCGGCGACGGGGGCGAGGACATCGAGCATCGTCTTCGCGCCTGTGTCCGACTTGCCGCGCAGCTTGACCGCCTCGACGGCGGCCTCGAGAAGCCGCGCCGCATCGGCGGTGGTGGCGGGCGCGGACTCGGACGCCTTGCCGATCGCCATCAGCGCGGAGCCGTAGAGGGGGCCGGAGGCGCCGCCCACCTTCATGACAAGGAGGGTGCCGGCCTTCCGGAGCCCTTCGCCGAAGGGAAGGGCGGCGAGCGCGTCCGCTTCGTCGGCGAGGGCGCGGAAGCCGCGCGTCATGTTGGCGCCGTGGTCGCCGTCCCCGATCGCCCGGTCGAGGTTGGTGAGCTCCGTCTCGTGGCTGACGATCGCCTCGCAGGCGGCGACGATGAGAGGCTTCAGGTTCACAGGCGCGCTCCAGCGGAGTCGAAGAAGAGGGCGGCGCCGGGGCGGACGGCGGCGGCGACGGTGTCGCCCTCGGCGACCGCCGTACGGGCGCCGAGCAGGGCATGGACGTGGGTGCCCGCGATGTCGAGGAGCGCCACCGTCTCGACGCCGAGGTGTTCCACCGCGAGCACACGGCCGGAGGCGCCTCCGCCGACCGCGGGTTCGGAGGCGCTTTCGCCGACCGCGAGGCCGGAGGCGCGTTCGCCGACCGCGAGGCCGGAGGCGCCGTCGGGTTCCGCGCCGACGACGATGTCCTCCGGGCGGACACCGACGGTCGCCGCGCGCGCCGGGACCTCGACCGGCAGCGTCCCCGGCGCGAGGAGGTTGATCTGCGGGCTGCCGAGACGCTGGGCGGCGTAGACGTTCGCGGGGCGCTCGTAGATCGCTCGCGGGACGTCGATCTGGACGAGCCGGCCCTCGGCGAGGACGCCGATCCGGTCGGCGAGCGTCATCGCTTCCAGCTGGTCGTGGGTGACGTAGACGACCGTTGCGCCGAGGTCGCGCTGGATGCGCTTCAGCTCAACCCGCAGGTCCTCCCGCAGCTTGGCGTCAAGCGAGGAGAGCGGCTCGTCCATCAGGAAGAGGTTCGGCTGGCGCACCAGCGCCCGGCCGATGGAGACGCGCTGCATTTCGCCGCCCGACAGTGCCGTGACGCGGTTCTTCAGCTTCGGCGCGATGCGCAGGAGCTCAGCGATTTCCGTGACGCGCCGTCGGATCTCGGCCGAGGAGAGGCGGCGGCCGGGCGCCTTCAGGGGGAAGGCGAGGTTCTCGAAGACCGTAAGGTGCGGGTAGAGCGAGTATTGCTGAAAGACGAACGCCACGTCGCGCTGGGCGGGGTCCGTGCGGGTGACGTCCTGGCCGGCAATGGTCACGCGGCCCTCGTCCGGCAGCTCCAGGCCAGCGAAGAGACGCAAGGTGGTGGTCTTGCCGGCGCCGGTCGGACCGAGGAGGACGACGAACTCGCCGGCGCGCACGTCGAGCGAAAGGTCGGACACGGCGGTAACGGGGCCGAACCGCTTGGTGACCGCGTGAAGGGCAGCGTCTCTCATGCGGCGCCTCCTGCCGCATGCTCCACAGCCCGCGCCGGGTTGGCGGGCTCGAAGAGGGCGCTCGGGACGGCGCGGTCCGTCGCGGGGTCGAAGAGGACGAGACGCTCGGCGTCGAAGGCGAGGCCGACCGTCTCGCCGTCCGCCACGCGCACGGTGTTTGGCGCGCGGACACGGAGCCGCCCCGCGGCGGTGTCCACCGTGACGAGCTGGCGCGCGCCCATGTACTCGACTGCGAAGACTCGGCCGCGGAGGGGGCCGTCGTCACGGATCGAGATGTGCTCCGGCCGGGCGCCGATCACGGCCTCCGCGGCGGCGAGCGGGGCACGGATCGCCGGCATCGCGAGCTCGGCGCCGTTGACGCGGACCGTCGCGGCGCCCGGCGCGAGGCGGCCCTCGGCCGCGAGGAAGTTCATCGACGGCGAACCGATGAAGCCGGCGACAAAGCGCGTCGCCGGCCGCTCGTACACCTCCATCGGGGCACCGATCTGAAGCACCTCGCCGCGGTTCATGACGCAGATCCTGTCCGCCATCGCCATCGCCTCGATCTGGTCGTGCGTGACGTAGACGGTGGTGGCGCCGATCCGGTTGTGGAGGAGGCGCAGCTCCTCGCACATCCGGTCCCGGAATTCGGCGTCGAGCGCGCCGAGCGGCTCGTCCATCAGGAACGCCTTGGCGCGGCGGACGATGGCGCGGCCGAGCGCGACGCGCTGGCGGTCGCCCGCTGCGAGGCCGCCGACGCGCGACGGGAGGAGGTGCTCGATCTCGAGCATCCGCGCCACCTCCTCCGTCCGCGCCCGCACCTCGCGGCGGGGGAGGCCCTCCATGCGGAGCGGGAAGGAGATGTTCTGGCGCACGTTCATGTGCGGGTAGAGCGCGAACAGCTGGAAAACGAAGGCGATGTCGCGCTGCGAGGCGCGGTTGAAGGTGACGTCCTCGCCGTCGAGCAGGATCTTGCCCGAGGTGGGGAGCTCGAGGCCGGCGATCATGCGGAGCGTCGTCGTCTTGCCGCAGCCGGAGGGGCCGAGCATGACGAAGAACTCGCCGTCGCGGATGGCGAAGGTGGAGCCGGCGACGGCGGTGAAGTCGCCGAAGCTCTTCACGAGGTTTTCGACGCGGATCTCAGCCACCGGAGACCTCCGTTGGCGTGCCGATGCGGATCAGCGTGCCGTCCGGGTCGATGACGGCGCACTCGCGCATCCCCCACGGCTTCGCCTCGACGTCGGCGAAGCGGGGGATGCCGGCGGCGGGGAGGGCGGCGGCGCGGATCGCGTCGGCCCATTCGTCGACGGCGTCCGCCTGGATGTAGGCCATGAAGCCCGACGTCGCGGGGTCGACGGCGAACTCAACGAAGTGGACCTCCACCGGGCCGCGGCGGAGGATGAGATACGACTGCGGCGGGTCGAAGCGGCGGGCCACGGTGAATCCGAACGCGCCGTAGAAGGCGGCGGTGGCGTCGAAATCGCGACTCGGGAGGATGGGGCAGGCGCGGTCCATCGCGTCAGTCCGGGAAGTGGCTGACGATGACGAACATCACCGTGCCCGTGAGGATGACCGCGAACGACCACGAGAACGCCCATTCGGAGAGGGGCTGCATCAGCATCACGACGCCGGCCGCGATGAGCGCCGTCGCAAGCGCCTCCCACGGGCCGCGGCGAAACAGGCGGGGGCGTCTCGCGGGCGCGCTCATCGCCGCACCGCGCCAAAGGTGATGCCGCGCAGGAGCTGCTTCCTGAGGAGCACGGTGAAGACGACGACCGGCACGAGGAAGAGCGTCGTGCCCGCGGCGACGGCCGGCCAATCGAGCCCGCCCTCGCCGATGATGATCGGGATAAACGGGGGAGCCGTCTGCGCGTTGCCGGAGGTCAGCAGGAGGGCGAAGGCGTACTCATTCCACGCAAAGATCAGGCAGAAGATGGCGGTCGCCGCGATGCCCGCCCGCATCTGCGGCAGGACCACCTTGAAGAACGCCTGGAGCCGCGTGTAGCCGTCGACGACGGCGGCCTCCTCGTACTCGCGCGGGATCTCGTCCACGAAGCCCTTCAGGAGCCAGACCGAGAGGGAGAGGTTCACGGCCGTGTAGAGGAGGATCATGCCGGCGTGCGTATCGGACAGGCCGAGCTCGCGGTACATGAGGTAGATCGGGATTGCGACGGCGACGGGCGGCATCATCCGCGTCGACAGGATGAAGAAGAGGAGGTCGTCCTTCAGCGGCACGCGGAAGCGGGAGAAGGCGTAGGCCGCGAGCGTGCCGAGGAAGACGGCGAGGAAGGTCGACCCGAAGCCGATGATGACGGAGTTCATGTACCGCTCGGCGAAGCGGGATGGGCCGGTGATGACCATGTTCCGCGTGCGGACGAGCTCGTCGTACCAGGTCTCGGGCGGGCCGAGGCTTTCGATGTATTCGGGCGTCTGCCGCGACCTGGTGGTGAAGAGGTTCACGTAGCCTTCCAGCGTCGGCTGGAAGAAGACCTCCGGCGGATAGGCGATGGAATCGGGCGGCGACTTGAAGCTCGTCATGCCGATCCAGATCAGGGGGATCATCGTGACGACCGCGTAGAGGACCACTATCGTGCCGGCGATGAGCTTCTGGCGCGGCGAGGCGTCGGTGATCGAGACGGCGGCGGCGCTCACGACTTCACCCTGTTCAGCGCCTTCACGTAGATGTTGCCGAGGCCGAAGATCGTGACGAACAGGATCACGGCGAACGCGGAGGCATAGCCGGTCCGCCAGTTCTCGAACGCTTCCCGTTTGAGGTTGATCGAGGCGAGCTCCGTCGTGGACCCCGGGCCGCCGGAGGTCAGCTCCACCACCATGTCGAACATCTTGAAGTTCTCGATGCCGCGGAAGAGGACGGCGAGCATCAGGAACGGCATCACGCGCGGGAGCGTGATGTACCAGAACTTCTGCCACGGTCCGGCGCGGTCCACCTCCGCCGCCTCGTAGAGATAGGCCGGGATCGAGCGGAGCCCGGCGAGGCAGAGGAGCATGATGTACGGCGTCCACATCCAGGTGTCGACGATGACGATCGCCCACGGCGCGAGGGCGACGGAGCCGATCATGTCGACGGGGCCGACGTCGGCGAAGAGGTTGATGATCGCCGAGAAGATGCCGGTCTGCGGCTGGTAGATGTACGTCCAGAAGGTGCCGACGACGGCGGGCGACAGCATCATCGGGATGAGGATGATCGTCGTCCAGAACGACGCGCCGCGGAAGGCGCGGTTGATGAGGAGCGCGAGGCCGAGCCCGAGGAGCACCTGGAGGAGCATCGTCCAGACGACGAAGTGGGCGGTCGACTGCATGTAGCCCCAGACGTCGCCGGACGAGAGGAGCCGCTCGTAGTTGCGCGTGCCGACCCACTCCACCGGGCGCCCCGGCTGGTTGGCGCGGTAGTTCGTGAACGAGAGGTAGACCGTCCAGATCAGCGGGAAAATGTTGATCGCGAGAAGGAGCGCGATCGTCGGCGCGATGAAGATCCACGTGATCGCCCGGTCCGACAGGCCGCGGACGCGCCGGGCGAGGCCGGGGGGCGTGCGAACGGCGAGGGCGTCCGCCATCCTCGTCTCGTTGACCTCGGCCATGGGCTTCCCTCGGCGGGCGGAAAGGAGCGGCCGACCCCGTGAGGCGCCGGCCGCAGGCGGGAGGAACCCTCTAGAGCTTGCCGTCGTCCTCGAACGAGGCGGTCCAGTCCTCGATCAGCGCGTCGAGCGCCTCCTGCGCCGTGCCCTGGTCGGCGACGACATAGTCGTGCATGCGCTTCTGCATCGCCTGCAGGAGCTCGGCGTAGATCGGCTCCTGCCAGAAGTCCTGCACGTTGCTCATCGCGTCGAGGAACTGGCCGGCGAAGGGCTGCGAATCCTTGAAGCCGGGGTCCTCGAGGACGGCGTTGTGCACCGCATAGCCGCCGAGCGCCCACCACTTCTTCTGCACATCGGGCTGCGCGAACCACTTGATGTATTCGAGGGCCTGCGGCTGCTTGTCCGAGTAGGAGACGACCGAGATGCCCTGGCCGCCGAGCACGGAGGCGGGCTGGTTCGCCGACGGGTTGGTGAAGAAGCCGGAGATCTCGCCACCGACGTCAGGGTCCTTCGCGATGCCGGGGAAGAAGGCGAAGAAGTTCATCTGCATCGCCGTCTGGCCCGACTTGTAGGCGTCGAGGTTCTCCGTCATGTACGCGTCGCCGTGCCCCGGCGGCGTGCAGCACTCAAAGAGCTCCTTGTACTTCTCGAGCCCGGCGACGGCCTCCGGCGAGTTGACCGCGCCGTCCATGTCGTAGGAGCCGGGCGTGTTCTCGTACTTGAAGCCGTAGGGGTAGAGGGCGTTGGTGACGCCCATGGTAATCCCTTCCGAGCCGCGCTCGGTGTAGAGCGCCACGCCGTAGCGGGTCTGACCGTCGATCTCGCGGCCCTGGAAGAACTTCGCCACCTCGATGAGCTCGTCCCAGGTCGTCGGCACTGTCAGCTCGCGGCCGACCTCCTGCTGGAAGGCGTCCTTGATGTCCTGCCGCTCGAACCAGTCTTTGCGATAGACCCAGCCGACCGCGTCACCCATCGCGGGGAGGGCGTAGTAGTTCTCCGACCCCTTCGGCCAGGCGGCGTAGGCGTCGACGGCGGCCGGCAGGAAGTCGGCCATCGAGATGCCCTCCTGCTCGAAGAAATCGTTCAGCTGGACGTAGTGCCCATAGGTGGCGCCGGAGCCGATCCACTGGCTGTCGCCGATCATGAGATCGCACAGCTGGCCGCCGGAGTTGAGCTCGTTCAGCATCCGGTCGGCGAAGCTCGTCCAGGGCACGAACTCGAAGTTCATGGCGATGCCGGTCTCCGCGGTGAACTCCTTGGAGAGCTCCACCAGGGCGTTCGCCGGGTCCCACGCCGCCCAGCACAGGGTCAGCGCGTTGTCCTGCGCGGAGGCGGCGGTGGCCCCTCCGACGACGAGTGCGGCAGCGACGGCGCAAGTCATCACGCTCTTCATCGAGCGGCCTCCTCCGGTTGAGTGGATCGCCGTGCGCTGGTCGGCCGGGATCCTGGTGCGTTTCCTGCTGGCGCCCGCCCATCGCCGCTGCCCCTGGGGAGGCGCCGGCGCGATGCGGGTCGTTCTTGTGCAGCCGCCGAAAGACGCAGAACTAAACTTCTTTGCGGCTGAAGTTGAGTGAAACTGAACCGCCGATGGCTGTCAAGCAGGCGCAGCCGGCGCCGCCGGGCATTGACCGACCGGGCGGGGCGGGTCACGGGTGGGCCGTCGGTGCGGGGGACAGTTGCGCGATGGAGAGATGGCTTATCCGAATGGCGATGTGGTTGCGCCGTCCGCCCTCGCGGCGGCAGCTGCAGATCGTCGCCGTCGTGATCGTCATCGGACTGGTGCTCGCCGCCCTTGAGGGAGCGGGGCTGTGGCCGGAGTGGGCCACCGCCGAGCGTGGCCTCGGACGCGCGGTGAGGGTGCTCGGCCATTGAGCCGCCGCCTCGCCCGGGGCTGCCGTCGCGCCCTCGCTGGTCGCGACGCACTGCCGGAGCGGGGTTGACGACCAGAGGCCCCGACCGTAGATGACGGGGCCGCCGGTTCAGCGCTCGCCCTGTCGCGCGGATCCCCTGCTGGGGGATAGTTTAACGGTAGAACAGCGGACTCTGACTCCGTTAGTCGAGGTTCGAATCCTCGTCCCCCAGCCACGCTCAATCTTCATGTCGATATTTCGGCGAAGCTTCGCCACCGCGCCCGTGCGGCCCCGCGTTCGCCGATGGGACGGCGAAGCGTAGGCGGCGGACATGTCGAATGTCCCCGTGGAGCCTCGGGTGACGGCCGTCAGAGGCCGAGGACGCGCAGGCGGAAGCGGGCACCCGTGTCGTAGCGCCCGATGCCGATGCGCGGGAGGGCGAATGGATCGCGCCACTCGGACGGGCGCCAGATGCTGTCGCCGAGTGCCGTGGCGGTCCGGAAGCCGATCTCGGCCGCAGCGCTCCGCACCGCGGGAGCGTGATTCCCGTTTGGCCAGGCGAAATGGTGGACGGGCTGCCCCGACCAGTCCTGGAGCAGCGCGCGCGAGCGCGCCATGCTCTCCTTCGCCGCCGCCGGGTCCATGCGGTCAAGAAGCCCGTGGCAGTGGCTGTGCGCTCCGATCGTCACCCCCTGAAACGCGGCGATCTCGGCGAGCTCTGTCCGGCTGAGCGGCGCGAGCGGCGTGAACCCGCCACCGCTCGGCGGCGCGGCGGCGATCAGGGCGTCGGCCAGCGGCTCTCGCGCCCCCTCATCCTTCGCGCCCTTCACCGCTTCGAGGATGTCGGAGACCACCGCCCATCGCTCCGCGCCCCGTCCGGGCCCGGCCGTCCAGCCCCCGAGCCCCTCCACGTCGATCCGGAACGGGCCCTCGGCCTGCAGGCCGTTCATCAGGCGGTCGAACCAGTAGGGCCGTCCGCTCTCGATCTGGCCGGTCGCGACATAGATCGTGACGGGGACCCGCTCACGGTCGAGGATCGGGAGAAGATGGCGATGGAGTCCCGCCTCGCCGTCATCGAAGGTGAGCACGGCCGGCGGCGGGGTGCCCTTCGTCGGCTCCGTGTCGCCCGCCGCCTCGGCAAGAGCCTCGTCGAGGCCGACGATGCGGTAGTGCGCGCGCAGGACGTCGAGCTGAGCGCGGAAATCAGCCTCGCGCAGCACGGTCCAGGCGGCGAACTCCTCCGTATCGGCGCCGAGCGTGTGGTAGCAAAGCACCGTCACCGTTTGTCCGCGGAGCCTGCGGGCGCGCAGGAGCCGCTCGGGCAGCGGCGTCGCGAGCACCGCGACGCCGGCGCGCTTCAGCCCCTTGCGGGCGCGTCCCGGCAGGTCAGAGATCGCGGGCGCCATCGCCATGCATCTCTCCTGCAAAGAGCGCCTCGAGCCGCGCGGCCTCCGCATCGACGCTGTGCCGTTCTCGCACGCGCGCATGGGCCGCCTCGCCCATCTCCGCGCGGCGCTCGCGGGACGCGCCGAGACAGTCCGCCATCGCCTCCGCAAGCGGTCCCGGCGCGCCGGCGGGCACGAGCCAGCCGGTCTCTCCGGGGCGCACGAGTTCGGGGATGCCCGCGACGTAGGTCGAGATGACGGGGCGGCGCAGCGCCATCGCCTCCATGATGACGACCGGCAGCCCCTCCTGGAACGACGGCTGGACGAGAACGGTCGCCGCCGCAAGTTCGGCGCGCACGGTCGCCGCGTCGATCCAGCCGGTGATCCGCACCGCTCCGGTCTGCCCGCGTGCGGCGATCGCGGCCTCGATTTCCTTGCGCATCTCGCCATCCCCTGCGAGCACGAGCCGCGCCTCCGGGTGCGTCTCGCGCAGGCGCGCAAAGGCCTTAACGAGCACGAGATGGCCCTTCTCCCCGCTGAGGCGGCCTATGCATAGAAGCGTCGGCGGCTCGATGGGCTCCGCGGGGCGCTCGTCGAAGAAGGCCGGCTCAAGTCCGCAGTGGACGACTCGGATCTTCGACCAGTCCGCCGGCGCCACGTGCCGCATGAGCTGCGCGCGGGTGTAGTTGGAGATTGCGACGACGAAGCGGGCCCCGGCGGTCTTGGTGCCGAGCGAGAGGCGCAGCGCGTTGTCCGCCTCGTCCGCGCCGTGAACGGTGAAACTGTAATCCGGGCCGCCGAGGATCGCGAGGAGGGCGGCCACCTCGGCGGCGTTGGTGCCGAAATGCGCGTGCAGATGGCGGACCGGACGCTCCTCGACCCAGCCGAGCAGGCGGCAGGCGTGGCCAAGGTAGACGAGGTGGTAGGGAAGCGGCCGGACGGAATGCCGCCCCATCGCGAGCGCCGCCTTCAGCGCCCGCAGGAAGGCTGCCGGCCGGCGGATGGCGACGCTCAGGACGGAACCCGCGACCGGCAGAAGTCCCTTTGCGAGGACATAGCGGGTGCGCTTTTGCTCCGCGATGTCGTCTGCATCGACGACCTCGGCGTCCCAGCCGCGCAGCGCGAGCCGCTCGACAGCGACACCCCGGCGTTCGAGCGCGAGGATCTCGCGGCGGATGAAGCTGTGGCTCACCTTCGGGTACTGGTTGACGAGATAGGCGACGGGCAGCCCGACTTCCGCTTGTGGGGTGCCCGCGCGAGCCGCCGGGCGCTCCAGACCTTGATCCATCGCTTCCTCCGCGGCCGGTCACACTGACGCCAGGCGTGTGGCCGCCGACGTTCACATCCGCTCCGGTCCATACTCCGGAGCGAGCGTTCGGACAAAGGAGTTCCTCGCGCCGGTGGCCCTGTCCGGCCTCGCGCGAGGCGGTCGCGCCGTCAGGCCTCGCCGGTGGCGAGTTGGCGGGCCATCAGCGTCCGCTCCCACGCAAGCGAGTCGGCGACGATGCGCCGGAGATCGTCGTGGCGCGGCTGCCAGCCGGTCTCGGCGCGGATCCGATCAGCGATCGAGACGAGCGCGGGAGGATCGCCGGCGCGGCGCTCGCCGTACAGGACCTCGAAGTCCTGGCCCGCTTCGGCTCGGACGGCGTCGATCACCTCGAGCACCGAGTGGCCCCTGCCATAGCCGCAGTTGAATACCGTCGACGCGCCGCCACGGCGCAGATAGGCGAGTGCCGCGAGGTGTGCGTCCGCAAGGTCGCTCACGTGGATGTAGTCTCGGATGCAGGTGCCGTCCGCCGTGGGGTAGTCTGTCCCGTAGACCTCGAGCCGTGGCCGGAGGCCGAGCGCGGCCTGCACGGCGACCTTGATCAGGTGTGTGGCGTTCGCCATCGACTGCCCGACGCGCCCGCGGGGGTCCGCACCCGCCACGTTGAAGTAGCGCAGCACTGCGTGGGAGAGCCCGTGGGCGGCGTCAGCGTCGGCGAGCATGCGCTCGGTCATCATCTTGGAGGCGCCGTAGGGGTTGATCGGCGCGAGCGGCGCGTCCTCCCGCACCGTCCACTCCTCCGGCGCACCGTAGACCGCAGCGGTCGACGAGAAGATGAAATGCGAGACACCGCCGCGAATGGCCTCGCGGATGAGCCGGTGCGAGGCGACGGTGTTGTTGTCGTAGTAGCCGAGCGGGTCGGTACAGGAGTCCGGCACGATCACCGAACCCGCAAAGTGGAGGATCGCCTCGACGTCCGCCTCGCGGATCAGCCGGGCGACGAGCTCGGTGTCGGCGATATTCCCCTCGATGAACTGCGCTTCGGCAGGGACAGTCGCCCGCTTTCCGGTGGACAGGTTGTCGATGACAGCGACGCGTTCGCCCGCCTCGAGGAGGGCAAGCACCACATGACCGCCGATGTACCCGGCGCCTCCGGTGACCAGGATTGTCACGGCTCGCTCACTCTCCCTTGTCTGAGCTGATGCGGCTGAAGCCCCCGAGGGCCGTCGCCGGATGAATGCCGGTGTCCGCGGCTTGAGCGGATCGGAACGGCCGACGCGTGCCCCGCGCGGTCAGGGTTGTGTCCCCCCGATCCAGCAAGAACGCTGCCGATCTCGCGGCAGACAGGACGGTTCCGAAGCGCTGCGGGACGGAAAGATCTTAGGGTGCTCTATCATCGCATCCAAATTCGTGTCGACGGAATTTGCGCAGCGACGGTCGCCGCGCCGCGCGAAGGTCCGGTCAGGGAGCGTGCCGCGGACGACGACGCGACCTCAGCCGGACGCGGCGACGTCGCCCGGGCGACCGCCGGCGGCCGGCGACCGCGGAAGGTCCGGATCGGCGAACGTCTGCTCCGGCGAGACGGCCGGACTCCGCCGCCTCGACCGCCGGCCCGCCACCTCGAACACGATGGCCGAGGCCGTATCCCAGCACCTCCACACCAACACGCCGACGGCGATCGCGACCACCACATCGAGCCCGGGTACCTCGACCGGGGCGATGCGATGCAAGATGTTGTGGGTCGACCAGTGGGTGATGTAGATGAACATCGAGGCACCGCCGACATAATAGGCGAGGCGACCGATCGGCTGCGGAACGAGGATCGTGCGCCAGCCGATGAGCAGAACGCAGCCCACCCAGATCCACAGGGGACCGTGACCGACCCAGAACGGGAGGTTGGACAAGTCCCACAGGGCGACAGGCAGTGCGAGCGCCGCCGCCATCGAGACGAGACGCTCGACCCAATCCCTGGCCCGGTGGAGCATCCAGCCGAGGGCGAACATCCAGAACAGCATGTGCGGCACGCGATCGTAGAGCGTGCCCGTGTCCCAGAGGCTCGGACCGGCGAGTGCGATTCCGGTTGCAAGCACCGTGAGCCCGAGCGGCGTCGCGAAGGGATGCGTGGCGGCGAGCCGCCGGACAGAGGGGACGGCTAGAAGCGCCGCCATCAGGACCAGGATCTGCACGAGCACCTGGACGAACCAGAAGGTCAGCTGCTGGGTCCTCTGGTCCTCGAAGTTGCCGAGGAGCGCGAGGTCCATGAACTCGAAGTGGTTCTGCTTCGCCTCGATCAGGAAGACCACGAGGAAAAGCGGCAGCGCGATCCGCCCGGCGGAGAGCAGGATCGACAGCGAACTCGCCCGGGCGAGCACCGTCTCGACCTGAAAGCGGGAGAAGTTGTAGCCGGCCACGATCAGGAGGAGGAACGTCGCGCCCGCAACCGGAAGCGTGGTGAAATGGCCGGTGACCACTGCGACGATGCCCACGAAGCGGAGGAACAGCGTGGTGTCGACCGCCGTGAGATGGCGCCTCTGCGGACGGACCGCCTCGAGGTCCGCGAGCGACATGCGATGCCAGTCCGCGGGGAGGGGCCCGAGGATCGCTTCAAGGCCGACCGAAAGCTCGACGAAGCTGAGGGAGTCGCCCCCGAGGCTCGTGAAGCTGTCGCCCTGGCCGATGGCGACGCCGGGAAACACCGACTCGAAGACACCGCGGACGCTCTTGCGCCGGCCATGGGAGAGACGCCCGAGGGCAGGGATCGACTGGCCGAGCCGGGCGCGCATGCCCTCGGCCTGACGAGCCGGGGGCGCCGGCTGGGCCTGTTCCTCGGCGGCGCGCCGCTGGGCGTAGGTCTCGGCAAGGAGGTTTCGGCGCACCTTTCCCGTGTCCGTCACCGGTAGCGCGGCGACCCGCATGATGTGGAGGGAGGTGGACGCGTTCACCCCGTCCTCGCGGAGCAAGGCGCCGGCGGCGGCGCGGATCTCCGCGTCAGTCGAGGTGCAGTCCTCGCGCGCCGCGACCAGGATCCCGTCGCCGCGTTGTGCGTCAGGGATGCGGGCGACGGCGACCCCTCCGGACACGCCGAGAGCCCTGGTGAGCCGGCCCTCCAGATGATCGGCGGAGAGCTTGATGCCCCCCGAGTTGATCATGTCGTCGGCCCGGCCGAGAAACACGAGGTTGGGCCCGTCGAGCCGACCGAGATCGCCCGTCACGAACCATCCGGCGGCGTCGGTGTTCGAGACCCGCCGTCCGCCGATCAGAAGCTCCGACGCGACGTGGCCGCCGCGGATCCGGATCCGCCCCTCGTCGGTGATGCCGACCTCGACGTCGCCGTTCGGCGCGCCGACGGTCTCCAGGTCTTCGGCCGGCGCCTTGCTGACGTCGAGGAAGGTCGATCGTGACGCTTCGGTCAGCCCATAGTGCTGGACGATGCGGGCCTCGGGGAAGAGCGCCCGCATCGCAAGCTTTTCGTCGCGGCTCATCGGCTGGCTGCCGATCTCGATCCAGCGGACGCGGTCGGCGACCGGCTCCAGCAGGCTCCGGTGCCGGAGCGCTGTCCGCCAGAGCGTCGGAACGGCAGAGATCGCGTTGATCTCGCCGCGTTCGAGCATGTCCCTGATCTCGCCGATGTTGAACCCGTTGGCGGGGAGGTACGCCGCCCCCCCGACGGAGGCGACGACACGGCACCGACCGAAGCCGAATGAGTGATGGACAGGGACGCCGACATACTCGCGGATCGAGCTGTCGATGCCCATCACGCGCACGATGCGGTCGACAGCGTTCGCGAGATTGGCGCGGGTCAGCAGGACGCCCTTGGGTTCGCCCTGGGTTCCCGACGTGAACGCGATCTGGGCGATCTCGGGTCCGGCCGCCGGTGGCCGCTCGCTGCCGATCCAGCCCGAGCCGTCTTCAGGAATGATGACCTCTTCGAGGCCGCAGGCCTCGATACGGTCGACGTCGTCGGCCGTGCGCAGCGGAACCACCGTCCGCCCGCTCTCGACGATGGCGTAGAAGCGGCGGACGTAATCGGGAGCGTTCCGCGCCACGAGGCCGACGGGCTGTAGTCCGATCCCGAGATCACGTTTCACTGCTTCACCGCCCACCGACCCGGGTGTCATCTGGAATCGGAACGCATCCACCGCTGCCGCACATCCTCTGGATCAGGGCTGCCGCCCGAGACCTGCCTCGCTCGACGGCCGCCGATCAATAATGCTTCTTGTTAACTTTGGACACCCCAGGTCGCGATCCTTCAGCCCGCGGCAGCGGTCTCCAGCGTGTGTAGGAATATCGGACGATAGGCGACCTGCCGGACGAGAACGTCTGCGTCGACACTGACAGTGCCCATCAGCACCGGCCATCAATCAAGGTGCCGGTGACGAAGAGCCTGTAAACGCAGTGCATCATGATCTCACAAAACTGGATTGCGGCAAGCGTCCTGTGGCCGGATCAGTCGCTCCCGGAGATGAAAGCCAGCGCGAACTGCGCGACCCATGGATCGGCCCTCCGCGGCGGTCAAGCCGAAGCGGATGGACGGTGCGGTTCATTGGGGCAATTCGACTCGAGGACGAGTTTCGAAGGCGCTGGCGCAGCGCTAACCCGCTAATGTTCTAGACCCCGAGACCAGAGGTCATCCTGCGGCGACAATGCGGCGCTCCCGTGGTAAGGGAGCGTCGCGCCCCCCGCCTCAAGTATTCGCCCGTTGTGGAACGGTTCACGAGCGCGTGTAGCGCGGCGCCTTTTGCAAGTCAACGTTCCAAGTCAGATTACGAATTCGCAACGACCGCAACTCTTCATTGTAGTGACGCGATCCTCGCTGAGGGTCGCGGGTCCTCGGTGCGACGGCAAGCACAGCTTTCGCGGGGTTGCGGCCACGACCGGCTTAGTGACGCCAACGTTCTGCTCGCTGGAAGGTTGAACTCGGGTCGAGAAGCGGGGGCCGCGTCCGGTCAGATATCTGACGTTGCGATGCTGCGCCCGGTGGGCTGCGCAGCGATCCGCTCCGATCCCTCGAGCCGCGCGGACGGTGACCGGACCATCAGCAACCGGAGTGCCCGACCGGTTCTCCAGCCGCACGCGGGCAACGCTCGGCAGCATCGCGCTGTGCATGAGCGGATGGCGGATCGCGGAGAGGAGCGGACGGCATCAGCGCATCTCCCGCGGCGTGGCACGCAGGAAGTTGAAGTCGCAGCCGTCCTCAGCCTGCAGCACCTCGTCGAAGTAGAGCTTTGCATAGCCGCGCGGCGCGCCCACATGGGGCGGCGGCGACCAGGCGGCGCGACGGCGGGCGAGCTCGTCGTCAGGCACATCGAGGTGAATGCGGCCGGCCTCGACATCGAGCTCGATCGTGTCGCCATCCTGCACCAGCGCGAGCGGGCCGCCGACGGCCGCCTCGGGCGAGACGTGGAGGACGATGGCACCGAAGGCCGTCCCGCTCATCCGGGCGTCGGAGATGCGCACCATGTCCTTCACGCCGGCGGCGGCGAGCTTCTTCGGGATCGGGATGTAGCCGGCCTCCGGCATCCCCGGCCCGCCCTTCGGCCCGGCGTTCTGGAGGACGAGGATGTCGTCCGCCCGCACATCAAGGTCGGGCGCGTCGAGCCGCTCCGCCATGTCGGCGAGCGAGGAAAACACGACGGCGCGCCCGCGGTGCTTGAGCAGCGCCTTCGTGGCGGCGCCCTGCTTGATGATGGCGCCGGCGGGGGCGAGGTTGCCGGAAAGCCGCCGGATGCCGCCGCCGGAGTGGATCGGATCGGCGAGGGGGCGCACGACCTCCTGCGGCCCCGATTCCGGCGCGGTGTCGATCTCCTCGCCGAGAGTGCGGCCGGTGACCGTGAGGGCGGAGCGGTCCAGCAGCGGCGCGATCTCGCGAAGGACCGTCGCGAGGCCGCCCGCCTTGAAGAGGTCCTCCATGTAGTGCGCGCCGGTCGGCTTGAGGTCGACGAGGATCGGCGTGTCGCGGCCGAGCCGGTCGAGCGTCTCGAGGTCGAACGGGAGGCCGAGCCGGCCAGCGATCGCCGCAAGGTGGACGACCGCATTGGTCGAGCCGCCGACCGCCTGGAGGACGCGGAGCGCATTGGTGAGCGCCGCCTCCGTCATGATGGCGGACGGCCTCAGCCCCTCCTTAGCGATGCCGACGGCGCGGGCGCCGGTCGCCTCGGCGTGCCGCATCCGGTCGGCGTGGACGGCGGGGATTGCGGCGCCGCCGGGGAGCATCATGCCCATCGCTTCCGCGACGAGCGCCATCGTGCTCGCGGTCCCCATCACCATGCAGGTGCCGGGGCCGGGGGCGAGGCGGCCGGAGATCTCGTTGATCTCCGCCTCGGAGATGCGGCCCGCGCGGTGCTCGGCCCAGAGCCGGCGGCAGTCGGTGCAGGCGCCGAGCCGCTCGCCGCGATAGCTGCCGGTGATCATCGGGCCGGTGACGGTCAGGATCGCGGGCACGTCGGCGCTGGCCGCACCCATCAGCAGTGCCGGCACCGTCTTGTCGCAGCCGCCGATGAGCACGACCGCGTCCATCGGCTGGGCGCGGATCATCTCCTCCGCGTCCATCGCCATCAGGTTGCGGACGTACATGCTCGTCGGATTCGAGAACGCCTCGTGCATGGAGATGACGGGGAACTCGATCGGCAGCCCGCCGGCGAGCATGATGCCCCGCTTCAGCGCCTCGATGATGTCGGGCACGTTTCGGTGGCAGGCGTTGTAGCCGGAGTAGGTGTCGGTGACGCCGATGATGGGGCGCTCGAGCGCGTCGTCGGAGTAACCCATCGCCTTGATGAAGGCCTTGCGCAGGAAGAGGGAGAAGCCGGCGTCGCCGTAGGTGGCGAGCGCCTTGCGCATTCCCCGGGGCCGGTCGGTCATAAGGCGGGTTCCGCTCCTGCGCCTTGCTTGCAAGCGCGTGCAGCGGCTGCACCGTATGCCGCGCCGGACCCCATGTCCACGCGAACCCCGATCGAGCCGAAACCCTCCACGACGCCGGGGCTCCGATCCCGCCTCTACACGCCGAGAGCCGACGGCAGCCAGAGTGCGACGGCCGGAAGCGCGATCAGGAGGGCGATGAGGATGATGTGTGCCGCGAGGTACGGCGTCACCCCGCGGAAGATCGTGGTTAGTGCGATGTCGCGGAGCTGCGAGCGGATCACGAAGATGTTCAGCCCGACCGGCGGGGTGATGAGCCCCACCTCCGCCACCACCACGACGAGGATGCCGAACCAGACGGGATCGTATCCGAGGCTGACGATGAGCGGCAGGAACACCGGGACTGTGATGAGGATCATGCTCACAGTCTCGAGGATGCAGCCGAGCGCGACATAGACGAGGATGAGGATCAGGATCACGAGCGTCGCCGGCAAGGCGAGCTCGGCAATGAGCTCGACGAGCCCCGCCGGCAGCTGCGTCAGCGCGACGAAGCGGGCGAACATCAGCGCGCCGAGGAAGACGAAGAAAAGCATCGCGCTCGTCACGATCGCCTCGTCGAGCGCGTCGAGGAACCCGCGGAGGCCGATCGTGCGCGTCGCGAACGCGATGAGCGCGGTGAGCGCCGCGCCGACGGCGGCCGCCTCCGTCGGGCTGAACCAGCCGAGGTAGATGCCGCCGAGGGAGACGGCAAAGATCGTCGCGATCTTCCAGGTTCTGAGGAGCGTCCGCAGGCGCGAGCCCGGCGCGGCAGCGGCCCCGAGCGGCGGCGCGAGGGACGGGTCGCGGCGGACGAGCACCTTCGCCACGGCGACGCAGAGAAGCGTGAGGACGATGCCCGGCACGATGCCTGCCGCGAAGAGCGCCGGGACCGACTGCTCGGCGAGGAGAGCGTAGACGATGAGGATCACCGACGGCGGGATCAGGATGCCGAGGGTGCCGCCGGCGGCGACCGTCCCGGCCGCAAACCCGTCGTCGTAACCGAGGCGGCGCATTTCGGGGACGGCGACGCGGGTCATGGTGGCGGCCGTCGCGATGGACGACCCGCAGATCGCGCCGAACATTGCGCAGGCGCCGATCGTGGCGCTCGCAAGGCTCCCGCGCGAGGTCGGCCGCTCCAGCGCGCGCGCCGCGGCGTAGAGTTCGCCCGCCATTCCGGACCGCGCCGCGATCGTGCCCATGAGGACGAAGAGCGGAATGACCGAGAACGAGTAGCCGCGGACGAGCTCGCCAGGGATCGAGCCGAGCATCAGCGTCGCCGTCCGCCAGCTGTCGACGAGGCCGTAGCCGACGAACCCCGCCACCGTCAGCGCGGCCGCGATCGGCAATCTCAGCGCCATGAGCACGACGAGGAGCGCGAAGGCGAGCGCGCCGGAGGCCGGAACGCTCAAGAGCCGGCTCCCGGACCGGCGCGGATCCCGGGCCGCACGAGCATCACCGCGAGGATCGCCGTCGAGAGCGCGTAGCCGCAGACGATCGCGGCCCAGTACCAGGTGAGCGGGATGCCGAGGTCGACCGTCCGGTCCTCCCACTCGAGCTTCGCCATGAATTCCTCCACCGCTAGGGAGGTGAGCCAGGCGAGGAGGGCGACCAGGGCGGCCGTCGAGAGCGCGTCGAGGACGCGCAGCACGGGCGCGCCGAGGAGGTGGTCCGCGAGGTCGAGCCGGATGTGCCCGCCGACGGCGAAGCCGATCGCGATGCCCAGGAAGGCGGACCAGATGAGCGCAAACTCGACGATCTCGACCACCCCCGATACGGAGATGCCGAGGAACCTGCGGCCCACGACGTCGGCGACCGTGACCGCGATCATCGCCAGCACAGCGACCCGCGCTGCCGCGAGGATCGGCAGGAGGAGAATGCTCCGCGGTGCGCCGCCGTCCTCCTCGCCGGCGTCCGGGGATGTCACTGGCGGTGGGCCTCGGCGAGCTCGCGCATCTTCGCGTAGACGGCGCGGGCATCCGGGGAGGCGCTCTCGCGCTCGGCGAGGATCGCCTCCGCCACCTCGTCGCCGATCGCCTGGAACTCCGCGAGCTCGGCCTCGCTCGGGACGTTGATCGTCGCCCCACCCGCGACGAGCGCCTCCTTGCCGGGCCCGTTCAGGCTGTCCCACTTCTCGCCGACAGCCTCCTCGACGCCGACGAGGCTCGCGTCGAAGACCGCCTTGAGGTCGTCCGGCAGGCCCTCATAGCTGTCGGGGTTCATGACGATGCCGAAGCTCGTCACGTAGGCGTTCACCTCGGCCACCTGCCCGACGAGCCCGCCGAGCTTGTAGGCGACGCCGGCGCCGCCGTAGTCGATCATCACGCCGTCGATCACCCGCTTCTGGAGGTTCTCGGCGATAGCGGAGGGGGGCAGGCCGACCGAGGTCGCGCCCATCGCGTCGAGGAACGCCTTCGCGGTCGCGGAGGGGAAGCGGATGCGCTGCCCTTCGAGGTCGGCCGGCCGCAGCACCGGCTGCGAGGCGGTGTGGATCTGCGCCGGCTGGTGGGTGAAGAGGAAGAGGACCTTGAGGCCGCGATGCTCCGGGTCGAGGAAGGCCCGCAGCTCCGGGTCGTTGATGACCTTGGTGCCGTGGACGGCGCTGTCGACGCTGAACGGGATGTCGATGAGGCTCGTCAGCGGGAAGCGGTCGCTGTTCGCCCCGTGCAGGATCCAGCCGATGTCGACGATGCCGCGGCGCACCATGTCGTAGTGCTCGGTCACCGGGCCGAGCTGGCCGCCAGGGAAGATTTCGATGTCGAGCCGGCCGCCAGTCTCCTCGCGCAGCCCGTCGGCCCAGTCCTGCAGGTAGACCGCCATCGGGTGCGCGGCGGGGATCCAGTGGCTGAGCCGCAGCTTCACCGTGTCCTGCGCATGCGCCGCGAACGCCGTCGCCACGACGAGCGCGGCCGCCGCGACGAGCCGTAAGGCCATCCGTCCGATCATCGTCTCTCCCTCCCTGTCTTCTTGTTCGTGCCGGCGTTTTTGCCGTTCGCGGGCTAGCCTAGGGGACCCTCGGCAGGGCCACTGTCCTCTTGCGGGGGGACAGTCCCGCTAGCCCTCGGCGAGGCAAAGGGCGAAAAGCTCGTTCTGCGTCGCGATCGCGAGCTTCGCGTAGGCGCGCTTGCGGTAGGTGACGACGCTGGCGACGCCGACCGAGAGGTCGAGCGCAATCCCCTCCGTCGTGTACCCGGCAACGATGCGGCTGCAGACCGCGGTCTCGCGGGGGCTGAGCCGCGCACCGCGGCTCGCGAGCCGTCTTGCGATGGCGGCGAGCTTCGGCCGGCCCTTCACGGCATCGACCGCCGCACGGTCGACGAGGTGGTAGTGCCGCCGCGCCGCCTTCTCGAACAGGCCGCTGGCGCGCATGACGCACGAGACGTCCTCGTCGCGGAATATCTCGCGGCTGCGGAAACGGTAGAAGCTGAGGCGGAGCCGGCTCTCCGCGTCCTCGAAGAGGAGGATGAGGCGGTCGCCGATGTCGAGTCGGTCGAAGCACTCGTCGCGGTAGCGCAGGTCGACTCCGTCGCAGCCGCGCCGGACGAGCGACTTCGGCGCCGCCGGCAGTGCCATCACGGGGTCGTTCCGCCAGTGCCGGTCGACGTAGTGGCGCGACGCCTCGACCGCGCTGTGGTCGGAGCGGATGCCACTTGTCGCGAGGCAGGTCGGCGGCTCTCCGGCCGGGAACGCGAAGAGCGAGCAGTAGTCCGCGTCCACCACCTCCTTCGCGGCGCGCATCAGGGACCGCCCGAAGCGCGGCAGGCCGACATCGGCGACGAGATCGCCGCAGGCATCAAAGGTCAGTGCCGTTGCCATCTCCTCCCCTCCGCTGCCTGTCCCCGCACAAGGTCGGCGACCATAGCACACCGGCAGAACCTGGTGCCGGCCCGCCCCGGGTCACCGGCTCACCGTCAGCGGCGATTGTCCACCTTCAGTGGGACACCGCCACCGGACCGGCCCCGCTAGGGTAAACGCCGCGGCGCGGGATGGACGCGGGAGGATGCGATGGACGCGAACGACGGTGGCGCGAGCGGGACCTTCGGCATTCGCGGGCTGCACCACTTCGCGTGGCGCTGCCGCGACGCGGAGGAGACGCGGCACTTCTACGAGGATCTCCTCGGCCTGCCGCTCGTCCACGTCATCAAGAACGACCGCGTGCCGTCGACCGGCGAGGAGAACCCGCACGTCCACATCTTCTTCGAGATGGGCGACGGGTCGTTCATGGCCTTCTTCGACCTCGGCGACGACGAGGCGGCCGCACCCTCGCCAAATACCCCCGCCTGGGTGAACCACATCGCGCTTGAGGTGCCGGACATGGAACGCCTCATCGCCGCCAAGGCGCGGCTCGAGGCGGCGGGCTTCTCCGTCGTGGGCGTGACGGACCACCACATCATCAAGTCGATCTACTGCTTCGACCCGAACGGCCTCCGGGTGGAGCTGACCACAAAGGCGGCGGAGGACGAGGAACTCGCCCGTGCGGCCCGCCACGCGCACGAGGCGCTGCGCGACTGGACGGCCGTCAAGGCGGCGCGCCGGGCTGCAGCCGCCGGGTGAGCCCCGTGACGACCGAGCGGCCCTCGCTCTACTTCGACTATCGTCCCTACCCGTTCGTCCGCCCGCCGGAGCTCTCCGGCGAGCGCGTGCGCCACGCCGTCGCGATTGTCGGCGCCGGGCCGGTCGGACTGGCGGTCGCCCTCGCGCTCGCGCTGTACGGCGTCCGCTCCGTTGTGCTCGAAGCGGACGACCGGGAGAGCGGGGGGAGCCGCGCGGCGTGCATCTCCCGCCGATCGATGGAGATCCTCGCCCAGCTCGGCGTCATCGAGGCGTTCGAGGCGGTGGCGCTGCCGTGGACGTCCGGCACGTCCATCTTCCGCGGCCGGCCAATTTTCCGCCTGACGATGCCCCATTCGCAGGACGAGCGCTTCTTCCCGATGGCGAACCTGCAGCAGAACATCCTCGAGCGGATCCTCCTCGAACGGGCCGCGGCGAGCGGTTTCGTCGAGGTTCGCTGGCTGAGCGAGGTCACCGGGCTCGACCGCCGGACGGATGGCGCGACGTTGACCGTGCGGACGCCCGAGGGCGACTACGCGCTCGACGCGGACTACGTCGTCGCCGCCGACGGGGCGCGTTCCGTCGTTCGCCAGCTCATGGGTCTCCGGCTCTCCGGCACGTCCTACTCCGGCCGCTATCTCATCGCCGACATCCGGATGCGGAGCCGGTCGCCGACGGAGCGACGGGCCTGGTTCGACAGCGAGGCAAACCGGGGGTCGACCATCCTCATGCATCGCCAGCCGCACGACATCTGGCGGGTCGACTATCAGCTCGACGAGGATGCCGACGAGGCGGCCGAGCTCGCGCCCGGGCGGCTTGCCGAGCGGATCGAGGCGGTGCTTGCGATGGCCGGTGAGACCGCGCCGTGGGAGCTCGACTGGGCGTCCGTCTACAAGGCGCACTGTCTCTGCCTCGACCGCTACGACCACGGCCGGGTCCTCTTCGCCGGCGACGCGGCGCACCTCGTGCCGATCTTCGGCGTCCGCGGCCTCAACTCGGGCCTCGCGGACGCGAACAATCTCGGCTGGAAGCTCGCCGCCGTCCTCTCCGGCGAGGCGCCGGAGACGCTTCTCGGGACCTACGGCGAGGAGCGGCGGGCCGCGACTCTCGAAATCTTCGAGGAGGCCGGAAAGTCGACCCGGTTCATGACGCCGCCCTCGCCAGGCTACGCCCTGATGCGGCAGGCGGCGCTCTCCCTGTCGCTGCGGCACGCGTGGGCCGGCGCGCTCGCCAACCCGCGCCAGAGCGCACCGCACGCCTACCTGAGAAGTCCGCTCAACACTGCCGATCCAGCCGGTGCTGCGCTGTCCGGCGGACCTGCACCGGGGGTGTCGGCGCCTTCCGTGCGCATCGACGACGGCTTTCTTCACGACCGGTTCGGCGCCCACCCGGTGGCGCTCTATTTCTGCGGCGCGCCGGACGACGCGATCCGGCTGAGGGAGCTTGCCGCAGGCGGCTCCGGCCGGGTCATGGTGCCCCAAGTGGTCGCCGTCGGGGCCGAGCCGCCGCCGGTGGACGGCGTAACACGCGTCGCCGATACCCGCTCGGCCGCTGCGGCGGTGTACGGCGCGGGTCCGGGCGCCGCGCTTCTCCTCCGGCCCGACTGGCACGTCGCGGCGCGAACCCCGGCGCCGGGCCGCGAGTGGCTCGCGGATGCCCTCGGGCGCGTGGCCGGCCATGGCTGACGTGGACCCCCGAACGATCGAGGCGCTCTACGAGGCCCTGGCGCAGGCGATCGACCGCGTCCGGGCCGACGGCGCGCCGGCGCGGGCCGACGAGAGGGAGCGGCTGTTCCTCGCGAAGCTCTCCCTCGCGGCCCTTTGCGAGATCGGCGATGCCGGCCGTGGCGCCGACCTCATCGCGCTCGCGGCCGAGGACGTCGACCTCTCGCTGCCGAGCATCTCCCGATGACGGCGCCCGAACTCGCCATCATCCCGGTGAAGCCCGGCGCGCTGAACGAAAGCCAGTCCGGCCTCAACCAGAACTGGCCGAAGATCTACGGCGCCTTCCGCATCCCTCAGGGCTGGCGAGGGACGGCCGCCATCGTCTGCCATCCGACGTCGAACTTCCTCGACCACTATCTCCTCGAGCCGCTCGCCCGCCGCGGCGTCGCCACGATGGGCCTCAACACGCGCTACATCGGCAGCGACGTGACGCTCCTGATGGAGCGGGCGATCCAGGACCTCGGCGCGGGCGTCCGCTGGTGGCGGGAGCGTGGGGCGGAGCGCATCGTCCTCGTCGGCAATTCCGGCGGCGCGGCGCTCGCGGCCTTCTACCAATCGCAGGCCGAATACCTCGTCGTGATCGACACGCCTGACGGGACGCCCGTCGGCCTCACCCCCGCCGACCTCCCTCCGGTGGACGCGATCGTCCTCTGCGCCGCCCATGCCGGCCGCGCGCGGCTCCTGCGCGAGTGGCTGGACCCCTCCGTCCTCGAAGAGCGTGACCCAGATCGCCACGACGAGGCGCTGGACCTGTTCGGCGGCACCGTCCGGCCGCCCTACGACGCGGCGTTCGTGGCCCGCTTCCGGGCGGCACAGGCGGCGCGGCACGACCGGATCGACGCCTGGGTGCGGCAGCGCCTCGCAACCCTCCGCAGCCGGCCGGGCGGGCCGACGTGCGAGGCGTTCGTGATCCACCGGACGCATGCCGACCCGCGCATGCTCGACCTCTCGCTCGACGCGAACGACCGTGCGCCGGGCAGCCTCTGGGGCGACGCCGCGGTCGTGAACGCGGCCGCCAATTCGATGGGCCGCTTCACGACGCTGACGGCGTTCCTGTCGCAATGGTCGCCGGCCTCGCGCGCGGACGGACCGGCGCGGATCGCGGAGACCTCCTGCCCGGTCCTCTTCCTCGACTATACCGCCGACCAGTCTGTGTTCCCGTCCACCGTGGCTGCGTGGCGGGCCGCCATCGAGAGCCGCCGGTGGCCGGCGGTCAGCGCCTTCGCCACTGTAAAGGGTGGCAACCACTACCTCGCCGGACAGCCGCACCTCGTGGAGGAGGTGGCCGACCGGATCGCCGGCTTCGCTGCGGAGCAGGCTTGATCTGCGGCGGCACCGGAGCGTGAACGCTGGCTAGCCGCCGCCACATAGATGCGGCAGCCGCCGCGTCGTCCGTCAGCGCGGCCGGGTGGTCGCACCATTGCCTGTGTCAAGTTCTTTTCAGTATTGGTACGCTGTTCCCTATGGATAGAATGGTGACGATTGCGGACACCGCTTCACGAGGTGAGCCGCTCGATTTCCGCAATCATCTCGTCGGTCGTGCGCATGCGGCAGTACTGCCCGTCCATCGCCTCGATGGAGCTGCGGTGGCGCGTCTCGTCTTCCGCGGCGCAGCAGTCCTCGATCTGGGTGACGAGGAAGCTCCGGTCGCAGGCGTCTCGGACGGCGGTTTCGACGCACTCGTCGGTGCAGACGCCGTACATGACGAGGTACTCGATCCCGAGGTTGCGCAGGACATGCTCGACATCGGTCGAGTTGAAGATGCCGGATGCGGTCTTCGGGATGACGATCTCGTCGCCGACAGGCGCGACGGCGGGATGAGCTGCGCCTCCATTGCCCTTCGGGAAGAAGAGGCCCGAGATCCGGTGGTCGAGGCTGATGTCGCGGCCGTCCTGCGTCAGCGCCTCGATGACGGTTTACATCACCTCGATGCCGGCCTTCCGCGCCGCGGCCTGAAGGCGGACCTGGTTCGGGATGAGGACGTGCTCGATCCGTCTATGTACTGGCGCTTCTTTGCCTCGGGCGTGCCGTCCTGCCGGGCGCGCGCGGCCTGCTCGGGGCTCCACTCCGCGTTCTGCATGTCGATCGACAGGAACGCCGTCTGCCGAGCTCGATCGGCCGCTCGCGATCCTCTCGCCGCGCCTGCGCGACCGGGATGTAAGGCATGGGATGGCTCCTTCTCGGCCGCGCCGGTCCGGCGGCGGCATGTCGGTTTCGGGACGGGATTGATGGGGGACAACAACATCAAGGCCGCCGTCGAGGCGATGCTGCCCTCGCTCACGGTGAGCGAGAAGCGAGCGGCGATGGTGCTCCTCGCCGGCTACCCGATGGTCGGGCTCGATCCGATCACCGGATTCGCGAAAACGGCGAAGGTGTCGACCGCGACGATCCAGCGGCTCATGACGGCGAGCTCCACCCCGAGCGCGCGGAAGGCGCGGGCGCATCCCCAGGCCATCGACTGATCGTTGGCGATGCGGACCACGAGGCCGCGATAGCCGTCGAGGAGCTTGGCCTTGGCCGGGGGCAGCGACATCGAGGCGCGTTCTTCCACGTTGGTCGGCTCCGAGCGCTCAGGCGAGGACGGGGAAGCGGTCGGGCACGACGTTCTGTCGCGGGATGGTCGGCGCGCCGGCCGGCTGCTTCTGGCGCTTGCCGAGGTGCGGCTTCTCGAACCGCACCGGCTCGTACGGGATCGACCGGAGGATGTGGCTGATGCAGTTGATCCGCGCGCGCTTCTTGTCGTCGGACGGCACCACCCACCACGGAGCGTCGTCCGAGTGCGTGAGGCGCAGCATCTCGTCGTACGCGCCCGTGTAGTCCCACCAGCGGCGGTACGACTCGATATCCATCGGCGACAGCTTCCACTGCCGAACCGGATCGTCGATCCGCTGGCGGAAGCGCCGCTCCTGCTCCGCTTCGCTGACGTCGAGGAAGTACTTGAGGAGGATGATACCGCTCTCGACCATCAACTTTTCGACGTACGGCGCAAGCTCGAGAAAGCGGCGCGCCTGCTTCTCGGTGCAGAACTTCATCACCCGCTCGACGCCGGCGCGGTTGTACCAGGAGCGGTCGAAGATCACGACCTCGCCCGCCGCCGGCAGGTGCGCCATGTAGCGCTGGAAGTACATCTGCGACTTCTCCCGCTCCGTCGGCGCGGGGAGGGCGACGACGCGGAAGACGCGCGGGCTCACCCGCTCGACGAGGCGGCGGATGATGCCGCCCTTGCCGGCGGCGTCGCGGCCCTCGAAGATGATGACGATCCGCGCGCCGCTTGCCTTCACCCACTCCTGGAGACAGGCGACCTCGACTTGCAGGCGGGCGAGTTCCTTTTCGTAGAGCTTCGTCCGGTCCTGCCTGCTCAGCTCCGCGGCCGCGTCGCCGTCTCCGTGCTTCTTCTTCGACACGGTGTCCGCCTCAGTCCACCGGTTGCCAGCCGTCATCGGGGAGGAAGCGGTCGATCGCGGTCGCCGTCGCCAGTGTCTCCTCTCCGAGGTCGGCCTCGTGGATGATCCCGTTCTCGCCGACCATGAAGCTCATGATGCCGGTCTCGCCGTAGGCTGCCGGGAAGGCGAGGAGGGCGTGGCCGGCCAGCATGTGGCCGTTCACCATGTAGTCGAGTTCGCCGCCCGGCGCGGCCGGACCCTGCGCGGTGAGGATCCTGAAGTAGTAGCCGTAGTAGGGGTCGGGCTCGCGGTCCGCACCGCCGAGCCGGTAGCCGGCGGCGGCCGCGCGGGCGAGGAGGTCGCCGACCGGGCTCTCGGGCGCCCCGTCCTCTTCCGGCCAGTAGAGGCCGTTGCGCTGGCCTTCGTCGGAGAGGAAGGAGGGCGCGAACTCCATCAGGCCGTCGCCGTCGTAATCCACCGCCCGGTAGGCGGCCTGCGCGCCGACATAGCCGCGGAGGACGTCCATCACGTCGAGCTCGTTCTCGCCGATGCGGCGGGCGAGCACCTCGTCGCGGGCACCCTCCGGGTCGAACCGCCAGCGGCCGTCCTCGCCTTTTACGAGCGGCGCCGGGAAGGGCCACTGGTCGGCGCCGATGAAGAGGGTCGCCGCCTCGCCGCTCTCGTCGACGGCGATCCGGTGCATCTCGCGGTAGCCGCGCAGGAAGCCGAGCCAGGTGTCGCGGTCCCGCACGTCGTTGCCGGTGAGGACGAGGTCGCGCGCGTCCTCGCCGAACACGGCGACGAGGGCGTCGCGGTCGACCGCCTCCAGCGCGGCGACGACGGCGCCGACCGCATCCTCCGGCGCGGGATAGGCGGCCGGCTCGGCGCGCGCCGCCCCGGCGGACAGAAGAAGGGCGGCGGCCAGCGCCGCGCCATGCATGACGCTTCTCACGTTCGCTCTCCCTGCTGTTGTCATCGCCGTCCACCCCGTCCGCCGCCGCCCCGTCCGCCGCCGCCCCTGGCACCGCCGCCGCCGCGATGGCCGCCCATGCTGCGGTTGCCGCGGGCGCTTGCCTGGACGGACCGGCTGCCACCGCGCGACTGCTGGAACGCCGAGCGCTGCTGCGGCGCCGGCCGCCGCACCTGCTGCGGCGCGCGGGGCTTTGCTGCCCGGTGCGGCGCGGCGCGCTGCTGTGGTCGTGCCGCTCCCTGCCGCGCCTTGCTCGCTTGGCCACGCGCGGCGGCTTTCTTGGTCTGTGTCAGCCCGGAGCCGTGGCCCTGGAAAGCGCCGCCTTGCTGGCCGGGCGGACGGGCCGCGGGCCGCGTGCCGGCGGACGGCTTCCGGATCGCCTCGCCCGAGCCGGCCTTCAGCTTCGACTGGATCGCGCCGGTGGACGGGCGGTCGCCAGAGGGCCGCAGTGCCGACCCGGCGAGCGCCCCTCCGGCAGCCCCGGCGAGGGCACCGCCGGCGGCGGCACCGAGGGCGCCGTCGCCGTCCGCCAGCCTGCCGCCCTGGCGCTCGGCAATCTTCTGCCGCGCCTCGTTCCGCTGGCCCTCCGACGGGCGCCACGCGCCATCGCGTGCCGGGAGCTGTCCCGGCCGGCCGTCCGCAAGGCCGGGCCGGTCGCCCGGCCGGTTGCCGATCCCGGGGCGATCGCCGATCCCGGGCCGGTCGCCGATGTTTACATCGCCGCCGATGTTGATGTCGCCGCGGTCGATGTTGATGTCACCACGGTCGATGTCGATGTCGCCCCGATCGAAATCGAAGTCCGGATCGGGGTAGAAATCGCCGTCATCCCAGTCGACCCGTGGGCCGCGCCAGTAGTCATCCCAGTCGTCGTCGAACACGTCGCCGAGGGCAAGCCCGCCGAAGAAGCCGATGGTGCCGGCCGCGATCACGGCCCCGGTGTCGTAGCCGTATCCGGTATCGACGTAGACCGGCGCCACTGCGGGCGCTGCCTCGACGTACACTGTCGACGGGTTGTAGGTCGGGACGTAGACCACCTCCGTGCTCGCCGGGGCAATGGAGATCGTGTCGCCCGCCACGGTCACGACCTGCGCCTCGTTCGTCGCGAGGTTGCCGACCGCCTGCGCGCGAGCTCGCTGTCGCTGCACCGCCTCGAGCACCGCGTCGCTGTTCGCGATCACCGCCTCGCCGAGCTCTTCGGTCCAGTCGAGGTCGTCGTTCAGCATCTTGATGACGGACGGGAAGCCCGCAGCCAGCGCCGCGACGCTCTGGTCCCATCCCTCCGCCGTCGCTCCAGCGCTGCGCTCGGCGGCGGGGAGGGCGGTGTTCGCCTCGACCCATCGGCCCGCCTTCACCACATCGAGCGGGACCGTCGCGGCGACGAGCACCTGTGCGAGGAGCGAATCCGGATAGAGCGCGATCGGTGCGACGAGGGTGTCGAGCGCTGCCTCGTCGACGGTGCCGTCCACCACGGGCCGTGTGTCGGCTGGCGCCGCCTCGGCGGGGGGCGGAGCGGCGATCTCCTCGAGATAACGGCCGGACACGAAGCCGCCGACGCCGGTGAGGCTGACGGCGCACCAGCCGTCCGCGTCGCAGTCGCCGATGTCGATGGCGGTCCCCTGCGGCAGGACGGTCAACGCGTCATAGTCGGTGCCGGGACCGGCGCGCAGGTTCACGTCCGTCGTGGTCACCCCCGGCAATGCTGAGGCCGGCGGCACCGCCACGCAGGGGACCAGAAGGACAGCGATCCATCGTCTCATCGTTCACCTCCGGCAGGGTGCGGAATGGCGGTCGTCGTCGGCCTCACCCCCGACACCGGGCGCAGCCCGCCGCGTTTGCGTGTTGCGTCGCGAACGGGAGGAAGCGTTCGCAACGCGGCGCGGCCTGCGAGTCGGACTGCAGCGCACCCGGGCGAACGCCGCAAGTTGGCGGGTGTAACGTACGCGGAGAGCGGACCCGCATCAGAGCGGCATGCCGTCGCGGATCTGGGCCGCAGCCTTCGGGGCGGCGACGGCAGCATACTGCGGGCGGCAGCAGGCCACGGGGCCGGCCCTCCCGCTCACTCCTTCCAGCTGAGGTAGATGCCGACGTTGCCCGGCATCCCTCCGGGGAAGCTCTCGATGCGGCCGTAGAGGCGATAGCCTTGCGGCTGCAGCCGCTCCTTCCAGATCTGGTAGACCTGCAGCGCCTTGCCCTGCAGCGTCGACGGCCAGTCCGACTCGAGATTGTTGATCGCGCGACCGCCGTCCGTCGTCAGCGTCGACGGAAACTCGCCCAGCAGAACCTCGAGGTCGCCCCGCTCGACGGCCGCGCGGACGCGGCGGCGGAGGCCCTCGATCTGCTTCTCGTCGAGCGCCTCGTTCATGAAGCGGTCGACCATCGCCTTCTCCGCCGCCCTGGCCGCGTCGGCCCTTGCGGCGTCGGACTTCATCTTGTCGATCTCGTGCTCGGTAATCGAGGCGCGCAGTTCGGCCGCAGAGGGCGCCCGGGCGACGCCTGCGGTGGTTTCGGTGCTCATGTCGTCCTCCTTCGTATGGGGGTCAGGCCGGCTCGCGGGCGGCGAGTTCTGTGAGCGAGGCGCGGGCGATCACGATCTCCTCGTCGGTCGGGACGATGAGAGCGGCGACGGGGCTGCCCTCCGCCGAGATGCGGCGCGCGGACCGGCTGTTCGCCTCCTCGTCGAGGTGGATCCCGAGCCAGCCGAGCGGCGCGAGAATTCGTCTGCGGACCGTGGCGGAGTGCTCGCCGATGCCGGCGGTGAACACCACCGCGTCAAGACCGCCGAGCGTCGCCGCCATCGCGCCGATCTCGCGGCGGACCATCGCGGCGAAGTAGCCGATCGCCTCGTCGGCCGCCGGCGTCCCGGAGGCCTCCAGCTCGCGCACGTCGTTGGAGATGCCGGAGAGGCCTTTCAGGCCGGAGTCCTTCGTCAGCATCGTCTCGATCGCGTCGGGCGACATGCCACGGACACGCTGGAGCCAGAGGACGATGCCGGGGTCGAGCGCGCCGCACCGCGTTCCCATCGGCAGCCCGTCGAGCGCCGAGAAGCCCATCGTGCTCTCGACGGAGCGGCCGTTGCGCAGCGCGCACATGGAGGCGCCGCTGCCGAGATGCGCCACGATCACGCGCCCGCCCGCGAGGCCGGGCTCTTCCTCGCGCAGCCAGCCGGCGATGTAGTCGTAGGAGAGGCCGTGATGGCCGTAGCGGCGGACGCCCTCGTCGTAGAGGCGGCGCGGCAGGCCGTAGGTGTCGTGGACGAACTCCTTGCCCTGGTGAAACGCCGTGTCGAAGCAGGCGACGTGGACGGCCGCCGGGAACGCCTCTCGGGCCGCAGCCACGGCGGCGAGGTTGTGCGGCTGGTGGGTCGGCGCGAACGGCACGTAGGCCGCGAGCTCCGCGATCACCGCGTCGTCGAGGACGATAGGCGCCGGGAACTCGGCGCCGCCATGCGCGATTCGGTGACCCACCGCGGCCACCGGCCGTCTGTCGAGGAGCGGCGCCAGGCTGGCGAGCGCCGCCGCGAGTGCGTCGGCGTGTGTCGCGCCCGCAGGAAGCTCCGCCTCGGCGAGCACAGACCCGGTGGCCTCCTTCACCTTCAGGCGTGGTGCCGTGCCGAGCCGCTCCACCTCGCCACGCGCGACGAGGACGGGGGTGTCGGCGGCGCCGTAGAGGGCGAACTTGAGCGAGCTCGAACCCGCGTTGAGGGTGAGGATCGAGGCCGGCATCACTCGGCCGCCAGGCGCGATCGCCGGGCGTCCTTGCGCGCCGCGAAGGCGAGCGCCGCGATGGCGCAGGAGCCGAGCCGCACACGCTCGTCATCGGCACGGCTCGTCAAGATCACCGGTGCGGAGGCGCCGAGGACGAGGCCGCCGGAGTCCGCGTGCGCCATGAAGGTCAGCTGCTTGACGATCATGTTGCCCGCCTCGAGGTTCGGCGCGACGAGGATGTCCGCCTCGCCGGCAACGAGGCCCTTCAGGCCTTTCGTCCGCGCGGCGCCGAGGTTGACGGCGTTGTCCATCGCGAGCGGGCCGTCGACGGCGCCGCCGGTGATCTGCCCGCGCTCGGCCATCTTGGAGAGGACGGCGGCGTCGAGGGTGGAGGGGATCTTCGGGTTCACCGTCTCGACCGCCGACAGGATCGCGACCCGCGGGCTCTCGATGCCGAGCGCGCGGGCGAGGTCGATGGCGTTCTGCACGATATCGACCTTCGCCTCGAGGTCCGGGGCGATGTTGATCGCCGCGTCCGTGATGAGGAGCGGCCGGCCGAGACCCGGAACGTCCATGACGAAGACGTGGCTGAGGCGGCGGGACGTCCTCAGCCCACCGTCGCGCTTGACGACGTGGCGCAGAAGCTCGTCGGTGTGGAGGTGGCCTTTCATCACGGCGTCGACAGTGCCCTCATGCACCAGCGCCACCGCGCGGGCCGCGGCATCGTCGTGCTGCGGCGCGTCGACGATCGGCGTGCCGGCGAGATCGAGACCGGCCTCGCGCGCGACGGCCTCGATCGTCCGCAGGTCGCCAATCAATGTCGGCGCGATGAGATGGTGCTGCGCAGCGAGGAGTGCGCCCCCCAGGGAGACGGCCTCCTCGGGCGCAACGACGGCCGTGCGCAGAGGCGGGAGGCGCTCGGCGAGTGCGATGAAGCGGTCGAAATGCTCGTGCCGCTGGACGATCAGCCCCGGCACCGCCTCGTGCGGGACGATCACGGGAACCTCGGGCGCGAGGACGATCGCCTCGCCGTCGCAGAGCCGCGTCCCATCGGCGCGGTCGACCCACGTTGCCAGCACCAGCTCGGGCTCGGCCCGCTTCTCCGTCACGCGGACGCCGATCACGAGCTGGTCGCCCTCGACCGCAGGGGCGTGGAAGGCGAGCGTCTGGGAGCGGTAGGTGGTGCCGGGGCCGGGAAGGACGTTGCCGAGGACGGAGGAGATCAGCGAGCCGATCCACATCGACGGCGCCCGCTCGTGCGTTGCGGCATCGCCGTCCGGAAGGTGGATCGGGTTGAGGTTGCCGGACGCGTGCGCGAACACGACGAGGTCGTCCGCCAGGCAGAGCCGCCGGAGCGAGGCCTCCTCACCGACGGCGATCTCGGCCCATGTCTTGGACCGGCGCACGGCCGAACCGCTCACGGGCGGCGCTCGCCGCGGGTTGTCGCCGCGTCCGAGCCGCCCCTCGTGCGGTGCGGAGGTTGCCGGCGCTTGCCCTGCCGCGGCGGGGATGGGTTGTCAGGTCGGGCCGGTTGTCGCGCCGCGGCCGCGTCCTGATCGGGCGTCTCGTCGCCGTCCGGCTCGGTCGCAACGGGCTCGGCCGCATGTGCCGACGTTCCGGTCGGTCCGGCGTCGACCGGACTGCCATCGGCCGGCGGGGCCGACAAGCTGTCCAGCACGAGCGACCGTACGCGGGCGAGCCGTTCGGCCGTCTCGCCGGCGAGCTCGCCGGTCACCGACAGGATGGCGCGCAGGCCCTCGATGAACCTCTCGCGGACGTCCCTGTCGTCGGGGAGGAGGCTGGCGAGGGCCTCCATCGCCGCGTTCTCGTCGACGAGGAGCATCAGGAACTGTTCGCGCACCGTCGTCTTGAACTCGGCGAGCGTCATGTCGGACCGCTCCTCGCGGAGCCGCCGGAGCGCCTCGAAGCCGCGCTCGTCGACGTGCCCTCGCGCCAGGCCGGCGTAGATGAGGGCGCGGATGAACGCCTCCCGTATGCCTCCGGCGCCCATCCGGGACCGGAGGTCGGCGACCTTCATCCTGAGGAGGTCGGCATGCAGCGGATTGCGAGCCGCGCGCCGCGACGCATGACCGGTCGATGACCCGCCGACAGCGGCCTGGAGGACGGGCGAGCCGTAGACGAACTGGAACATGGTCTCGGAGAGCGTCTCGACGCCCTGCTTCCAGAGATCGAGGTTCGTCACGATCTGCTGCGACATCGCTTCCTGCGCCGCAAGGAGCGGATTGTCCGCGGCGGCGGGGACACGCCGATCCCGCACGGCCTCGGCCGCGGCGCGGACAAGTGCCATGAACGGATTGGCGTCAGAAAAGAGGGTGTACTGGAGGCGCAGCGGGTGAAGCTGAGGCCCCCACACCGCCGTTGTCGGCGCGACGAAGGTCCGGACGAACGGCTGCATGAAGGTGCGGTAGAGGGCAAGGTTCACCTCGGAGACCCGCGCCGACGTCGCAAAGCGCCGCTGGTCGGCCTCGTCGTTGCCGCCGAGCCGCCTGAGATCGTCGAGCGTGCGCCGCTCGAACCGGGTGATCCAGTCGCCCATTGCGAGGTCGGCGCGCTCCGTTCCGGAGCCCTTTTTCGTCAGCACCGCCTCGTAAAGCCCAGGCGGGAGCGCGTCGATGAGGTCGATGTTGCTCGAGAACTCGCCGTGCTCCTTCTTCGCCACGCTGCCCGAGACGAAGATGCCGAGATGGCCGACGCTCTCGTGGATGCAGTAGACGATCGTCTGCCCGGACGCGCGCAGCTCCTCGACGGTGTCGTAGAGGTCGAGAATCCAGTGCAGCGCCTGTTGTGGCGGGGTGATGTTGTCGCCCTCCGAGCAGAAGACGACGATCGGCGAGCGGATGTTGCGGAGGTCGACCGTGACGCCCTCGGAGGTGGCGAT
>JAESGF010000066.1_pt1 | contig 106187 bp, 99 predicted proteins | sample 9269621 | NCBI WGS metagenome assembly JAESGF01 (sample SAMN14515066, study PRJNA621663) | algae metagenome | isolation source: Tolypothrix carrinoi HA7290-LM1 and co-occurring heterotrophs from dry rock... | place: USA: Makauwahi cave, Kauai, Hawaii | collected 2011-01-06
ACTTACTTTCCAATTATCTAATCGAGCAACTAAAACGTCCGGACATTGTTATGTCTATAGTTTAGTTTTTAGGCGCTCGGCGCGGCGCAGCCGCGCCATTGCTTGTGCCAGTTGCGTAAGTCCTGACCATGTCAATCAAGGTATAATGAGCATCTTCCGCATTTGCTAAAATATGGTCGAATTGAATGCGAACTGGTACAGCTTCTCCATTCACTTGAGCTTTCAAATCCATACCTTGAGCATCAATTGCCAGCATTTGTGCTGCTGTCGCATCCGCTAACCCACCAAAAGCCTGAGCGTAAAGAACTATAGCATCAGCATGATCCTCGTTCATGTGATTGCAAATGCGTGAGCTAATTTCAGTAGAGAATTGTTCAGACATAGCGTTTCTCCTTGTTGATGCTAATGGGATTCTAAACTAGATATTGACCAACAGTATCCTAATCTGCTGGCAATGTAATTTAGTTTGAGAATTTATAGTTAGTTTTTATACTATTTTTCCGGCAAGGTAAGTACTCTAGATATAGTGCTTGCCAGGGGTGGAAATGTTCGCCGATCGCTTTAAATGTAGCTTTTTGACAAGCGAAGCGAAATTAACCGTATTTACTAATTTTAATTAAATAAAAATAAAAGATATGAAATATTTTTTACCTGTGAATCCGAAATTGATTTAGGTAAAACTGTAGCCTAATTGAGCAAACTTATTCAAGCGAAAAACCGATAAGTGAAATGAACCACCGCCGGATTGTAATTGGGGATGTACATGGTCACTATGATGCTTTAATGATATTATTGCAGGCGATCGCCCCAAACTCAGACGATCAAGTGTATTTTCTCGGAGACTTAATCGATCGCGGACCTCAGAGTTGCCAAGTAGTAAATTTTGTTAAAGAAAATCGCTATCACTGTCTGCTTGGCAATCACGAGCAGATGTTGTTAAATATTCTTACTTCGAGATACATCACCCCCGAAATTATACAAGCATGGCTTGACAGTGGGGGACGAGCCACTGTAGCCAGTTATCAAGATGCGATAATTCCTCACGATCATCTTGAATGGTTGCTAAGTTTGCCTACATATCTGGACTTAGGAGATGTTTGGCTATCTCATGCTGGTATTGATCCGTTAATTCCTTTGGCACAACAAACAGCCGATCAGCTTTGCTGGGTGCGAGATGCATTTCACAGCATGAAAAAGCCCTACTTTACAGATAAACTGATTATTGTCGGTCACACCATCACTTTTACTTTACCTGGCGTTGCACCAGGGTTACTGGCACAAGGAGCCGGATGGTTAGATATAGATACAGGAGCTTATCATCAGCGCAGTGGCTGGTTGACGGGACTCGACATTACCAATAACCTAGTTTATCAAGTCAACGTCAACCAGCTTTGTGTTCGCATCCTGCCCTTAGAAGAAGCTGTGACGAACATCAATCCGGCGGAAATTGGAGACAGGGGGATGGGGGGACAAGGGGAGGGGGGGACAAGGGGACAAGGGGGACAAGGGGGATTAGGGGGACAAGGGGGACAAGGGGGACAAGGGAGAGTATTAACCCTATAAAGGTCGAATATTTGCTTTATAAGCTGCACCATCCAATCCTTCACCGCGATTGCTAGGTTGAGAGTTTATGGCACGTTTGAGGGCTTGAATGCGATCGCCTGTTGCTGGGTGCGTACTCAAAAATCCTGGTGTAGAACTCTTTGATACCAACTTTTGCATAAAAGCAGGCATCGCCGACTGTGCATAACCAGCGCGTGTCAAAGTTCTTAATCCTCTTTGATCGGCATCAAATTCATTTTGACGACTGCGCGGAAGGTTTCTCGCTACTTGCACACCAATGGCTACCGCTTGATTTCGATCTAAACCTGCTGCTGTTAAAAGTCCACTTTCAAGTGCTTTTTGCCGCATCTGTTTGAGTGCGTGCTTTCCGCCAATGTGTCCCATTTCATGCCCGATCACGCTTGCCAATTCCGCTTCATTTGCTGCGGCTTTTATCGTACCGGTGTTGATATAGACAAAGCCTCCCATTGTGGCAAAAGCGTTAATACCGTCATCATCAACCACCTGGAAAGTATAGGGAATATCTGGGCGATCGCTAGATGCTACTAAACGCTGTCCAATTTGCCGGACGTAGTTATTTACTTGTGAATTACGATAAAGACGAATATCACTGCTCTGTAATTGCTGATTAATCTGTTTACCAAGATCAACTTCTTGGCGATCGGATATATTAGATAGCTGAAATAACTGGGCACCTTGGAAAATGAGAGGCAATAAATCTATAGCCTTCCCTGGCAAAGGTGTACTCAAGCAAAGACTCAAGGCAACTACCACCGAAATTAACGGATAAATCAAGCGATGTCGCCAAAAACGGTAATTTACTAAGCCTTTCCAATTCATCATAATCCGGCACAGCTGAGTATTTTAGGAGAACGTAAAACTATAGGACGGATTTACCCAATTCTAAGTTGCATTTTACTTAATACTAAACTGGGCGCGAAGAGCGAGTACAGCCCCAAAAGATGAGTCAAAAAGGCTGGCTGACTACAAGCCAACAAAGACTACACTTTTATTGTCACAGCAACGAAAAATTGTCACAAGTCCAATCTGTTTACTTTGCACATCTTTTGGGCACGTCATGATACACTGTCGCATGACCGAGAATCCCAGCTGCTTTTATAACAAGCAACGAGTGTAAGCGGTTCCCTACTATACACGGCGTTGCAACAATCAATTATTCCGTATCTCTTGAAAACTGCTTATGGCTCTTTTAGATTCCAAAGGTCGCTTATTCGGTAAAATCAACCTTCTCGATTTTGGTGCCGCGCTGGTAATTTTGTTAGTCATATTCGGCATCTTTGTCTTTCCCGGAACTTCTGGTTCTGTTGCTCAAATTAACTCGAAAACAGTACCTATAGAGGTAGATTTAGTTGTTAGAGGATTGAATCTACGCGACCCGCAACAGTTATACGAAAAAGGATTTAAAAAAGGCGGCAAAACTAACATTATTATCCGCAATCAACCCTACGGTCAAATTGGGATTAAATCTATTCAAGAAATACCGAGAACCGTAAGTGTTCCTCAACCCGATGGTTCTGTCAAAGAATTGCCCGATCCTAGAGCAAACAATTTTAGTCGAGATATGCTTTTGACTTTAGAAGGCAAAGCGAATATCACTGAAAATGGACCAGTTTTAGGTAACAGTAAAGTTAAAATTGGGATGCCTTTTGAGTTAGAAGGCTTTAATTACAACTTTAATGCTACTGTTATCGATTTAAGATTGAAAGACAAGTAAACTGCAATTTGTTGTTAGTAATAGCTTGCTTCATAGCTTCCCGAATTGTGGAGGCTATTTTTTAGTATTACAGCATTTTACTACAATCATGAAACCTAACCCCCAACCTTCTTCCCGGAATAGGGAGGGAGGCTAATTTTAAAGCCCTCTCTTCATAGGAGAGAGGTCTGTGTGTGGTCTATTCATTTGAAAATAGCTGTAAAATAATACTTAACATATAAAAATAATAATTTTTGTAAAAAAGCTTGATCGGGCGATCGCCTGATGTGAACGCATCAAAATTATGAAAGCAAATTCTAGCAATGTTTTTGAAGTCGATAAAATTTGTTTTGAAACATTAATACCTGAACGAGTGATTCATATTCCTGTTTATGGTGAAGAAACACCTTTTCAATATCAAGTCCGCATTACTAATAACTCATTAATTCCCTATCGCTTTGAATTGCCCAAATTTGTACCAGAAATATTAAATCCACATGGCAAGCTTATGCAGATGAGTTTTGGTCAGAATAATACTAGAAAGGTAAAAGAATCAGATATCCCGTTAATTATGCCTGGAGAGAGTTTAGCATCTTTAATGGATACTAAATTTAGTTGGTACAACAAAAATTGCCTTCAACTTAGTGGTTATGCATTGTACGGAGGAATTTTAAGTTTTTATAACTTCAAGCCAACTAAATATCAAATTAGGCTTACTTATGAGAGTCCTGTAGTAAAGCAGAGAAGATTCATGTTTACGGGCAAACCTGAAATTGACGGCTTTTGGATAGGCACAATTATTACACCCTTAGTCAAATTCCGCCTCAGATAAACATCCCAGATTCAGATCCCCGACTTCTATAAGAAGTCGGGGATCTTCTGGATCTTGTGGACTGCTATATATTCATCAACTACTTAACAAAGGCAAAAATCGCCGAATTAAACCAATTGTCACCGCTGGTAATTCTAAGTGTGGCGTTAATCCGACATTTTGCAACTCTTGAAAAACGCGAATTGCTTGCGGATTCATTTGGGCGAGACGCCGACCAATTTCTGGACCAGTAAATTGCGACTTTTGCCCCCAAATTATCGCCGTGGGAGTTGTCAATTGTTGAATATAAAGCGATAAATCAAAGCACAAATCGCCACGTACAAAAGACAGTGCCGCATATTCAGCATTCGGCTGACGCGCTGATTCTAAATAAGCTTCGACAATTTCCTCGTAGACGCGACTAGAATCGGCAAATTGCCGTTGTTCTAAGAAATTGCGAATACCAGAACTAGTGGCAATTCCTGTACTATACAGCAAGCGGTCAAGAATGGGAACGCTGACAATCTGGGCAAAAATACTGCTAGAGTAATTTTCGCCAAAGTCGGAAAGTCCGGCTGGTAAAGTGAGAATCAGCGACTTGAATAAATCAGGATGAGCGATCGCTACTCGAATTGTAAACGCCGCTGTCAGCGAAGAAGCAATTACTGTCACCGCTTCTGTACAAGTCTGCTCTAAAAACTCCCGAATCATCGTTGTATAATCATCAATCTTATAATTTCGCGCCGGATGTTCAGATCTACCCCATCCGATCAAGTCTGGTGCTATTATTCGATACTCGGCAGCAAAAGCAGGATAAACTTTTGACCACTCATATGCAGAAGAACCACCACCAAAAGCATGTAGAAACACTAAAGTTTCCTTTACTGTGCGGGCAGTTATCTCATCCTCATAAGGCGAACCGACGGCAGTATAATATACAATCCTACCTAGTGAGGTATTTACGGAGCGATGCTCAAATCCCAATGGCTGAAACATACGTGTTTTGTGTTTTCTGTTATGGTTGCTAAACGCCAATGACAGTTGCTTCATCTGTCCCTAACACTTAGGGTGTGGAGTTTAAAATTCTCACTATTCTTATCATCGACGAACAGAGAACTTTAGAACTTCTTACTTAGGAGGGGTAAAAAGACTCATGTAAAGAAATATAGAGTTATTTGAAATTATTCACTTATATTTTTTAACCGTACCTTTCCCCTTTTCTCTTTACCCAAGATTAAAAATCCTTTCCCCTCCCGCATTCCCCTCTTCCTTCATCTGCGTCTGATTAAGTAAATGTAAAACTACTGCTTTACTTGTAAAGACTTTGTGATTTTTTTTCACTTCATCTCCAGATTTTTGCTCGAAGATATTGTCACTAGCGGTTTTCTTGCTGTAGCGAGTATCACTTAGGACTGAGGTACTTGATAAATTATTTATGGTACTCTATCAGAAACATTACCGATAGTTTTGAGCGTCAAGAATACTCGGAGTGTTCATTAATATCACTTAATAACTCTAGTTCTGCACCGAGAAATAATCAATCCGATGTAGCTAGTAACTAAATTATTCTCTAGGCAATGGTAAAGCGGGGCGTCATGATAAAGGAGGCTACTCTTCAATCGAATAAAGTACCAACGTTTGAAGACCGTAAATTTTTACGTGGAAACTACGTAAGTGTTGAAAAAGAAACAATAGATTCAGCTTCGCCAAGTCAAAATCAAATAGATATTGACGAAGAACAGGCAGCTGTACCTACTTGTATTTGTTTGAATTTAGAAGATTTGAAATGCTTTGAGGCTGTGGAGCGACAATATGAGCGCTGGGGTGTCATATTTCATAATTCTATCGCAATACAACCCTCAAATCCAGCATTTCCCACTCATTCGGGGGTGACAGTGTTGATGGGGTCGCCCAAAAGCGGATTTTTAGAAGCTACTTTCTTGCGTCCTGTCCACTGGGTTAGTACGTTTGTCACAAGTTCGCAGCGGTTAGTACTTTGTGCTTACGATCGCCACAACCAACTACTCACCCAAACAGCACTACCAGCAGCTAATCTTGCCAACTCTGACTCGGCGCTGCCCCCCAGTACGTTATTATCTTTAACGGCGAATGACATCCACCGCATTACCTTCAGCACTTTTGATGGTCAATTCATCATTGATGACTTTAGTTTCTGTTTTTAAAACAAAATAAAAACTCCTTGACAAAATCGTTATATTAGACTATTCACAGGTATCCTTGTAGAGTATATTGATTGTGAACTACACCCCAGGTATCAGTGAAAACTGATATATTAAGCAATCTTGTAATTCCCTTAGGTAAACACTGTGGCACAGGCTTCATCTTCTTGGCAGCAATTGCTCAACCAGCTTGCAAAGTGGTCGCTTTTATTCAAGACAGAAAGAGCCACAAAGCAACCAAATCTTAAACTATACCGAGAACCTGGAGGATACTTAGGGTTTTTGACAATTGTCATTGCGATGCTTTTGTGGAACTGGAAACTGCTGTTGGCAATTATTGTCGGCGTTGGGATAATGGTGTTAGTCTACTCAATGCAGCGGTGGGATTGGCGATCGCATTGGTCAAAAATTCGTAAATTATTTAACAATCCCAACCGTCGGTTAGCTTTATCAGTTACAAGTGGCGGTATTGCCACCCTCAGCACTTACATGGCTGCTGTCATTTGGGTTGACTCCAACAGTCATTGGATTGCTGCGGGTGCAATTTTGCAAGCTTTGGGGACACTATTAACTATAATTTTATTAGTGTGGCAAATCGTCAGCTTTTACAGCATTCGAGAAGAAGAACAACTAGATCGATTATTGCTCACCTTGACAGAACAAGACCCCCTCAAGCGTTTAATTGCCCTACGTCGGCTTACCAAATTCGTGACCAATAACCGCGTTGACTCTTCTGTAGAGCAAAATATTATCGAATGCTTGCGACTTTTAATTAGTCGCGAAGAAGAAGTCATGATTCGCGAAGCTGCTTTTGAGAGTTTGCAAGCACTAGATTTAGGAGAACAAATATCATCCAGTTCGGCAACTCCTTTAAAGCCTCTCTCCGCCAAAGTCAAACAGCATACATATTAGTTAATGGGCATGGGGCATGGGGCAATGGGCATGGGGCATGGGGAATCGGGCATCGGGCATGGGGCAAGTGAAATACGCGATCGCTTCTTTTTATTCCCATTGCCCATTGCCCAATGCCCATTGCCCATTGCCCATTGCCCAATGCCCATTGCCCATTGCCCATTGCCCATTGCCCATTGCCCATTGCCCATTGCCCATTGCCCAATGCCCATTGCCCAATGCCCATTGCCCAACCAACTACTTTCGATACAACCGACCATTACGAACTTGTACCACAGGATGATTGCACCGCCGTACCAACTGTTCATCGTGGGTGGTAACAATTACCGTTGCTCCAAACGAGTTTAACTTCTGGAGAATTTGCATCACTTGCCAAGAATTATCAAAATCGAGATTTCCAGTTGGTTCATCTGCCAAAATCAGCGGAGGTGTAGCTACGATCGCTCGCGCAATACTCACCCGTTGTTGTTCTCCTCCAGAAAGTTGATCGGGAAAGCAGTCAGCTTTGGAAAGTAAACCTACTAGCTTTAAAGTTGGTTCCAAACGGCGTAGAATTTCCTTGCGGGTGTATCCTTGAGCTTGCAAGACAAAAGTGACATTTTCCGCCACAGTCCGCTGGGGAATTAGCTTGTAGTCTTGAAATACAATGCCAATACGTCGGCGCAAAAAAGACAAGCGATCGCCTTTCATTTTTGCCACATTACACTCATCAACCATCACCTCTCCCTGTGTAGGCAACTCCTCACCATACAGCAGTTTCAACAGCGTTGATTTACCCGAACCACTAGGACCAGTAATAAACAGAAAATCTCCCTGTTTAACTTCCAAATTCAAATCAAACAACGCCTGAGAGCCATTGTTATAGATTTTTGTCAGCGAGCGCAACTGCACCATCGGCACAGTACTTTTACTGCGTCCTTGAGTTTCCTTTTCCTGAAGAAGAAATTTTTCAGTAGTTTCTTTCGGTGTCAATACTGGCATTGCTGGATTTTACCTACACATTAGCTTTAAAATAAGAATTCCCAGGCAGAACCTAGGAATCACAAATTCAACACCAAAAATTCCAAATACCGCCGTCACCTTAGAAAGGTGCGGCTACTCGAACAAAGCCTGCCTTCGCAGGCTAAAGAAATCAAGCCTGCGAAGGCAGGCTTTGTTTGTATAGCCCCAGGCTTCTAGCCTGCGGGCGATTCGCCACAACGATTCTGTTTAACTAATTGCCCCTCTTGCCGTCAACCGATAAACTACAGCTTTCCAAGCAAATTCCGGCAAAGCTAACATTCGGCGCCAGCGCCAAGGTTCTTGATAAAGCCGATACAGCCATTCGAGATTATTATCTCCCAACCACGCAGGAGCGCGAGATTTTGTCCCCGACCAAATATCAAAACTACCACCAACGCCGATCCAAATTGCTTGCGGACACAAATGTCGGTTTTGAGCAATCCATAACTCTTGACGCGGCACTCCCAAACCGACAAAAATGACTTGAGGCTGTAATTGGCTAAGAGTTTGTCGTAATTTTTCTTCTTCTTCTGGCGAATGATAGCCGGAGTGAGTACCTGCTATACGCAATTTCGGTAATTGAGAAAGCCAAAACTCTGCCGCTGTTGCAGCCACTTTTGGCGCACCTCCATAGAAAAACACTTTTGCCTCAGTATGACGCTCAACTTCTTGCAACAGTTTTTCTGCTAGCTCAATTCCTGGACAACGTTGTATTTTTTGCCTTAATAGTAACTGTAAATACAGAACTACCCCCGCTCCGTCTGGAATCACTAATTCAGCAGCTTGAATCACCTTAGCTAAAGATGTATTTCGCTCTGCTTGCATAGTCATTTCTGCATTTAGCGTTACCACATGAGTTCCCATATCTTGTTGCAGTCGTTCTAGCAACCAGTTGGGATAGTTAGTGATTAAATGAATCGGTAGTCCCAAAACCGAAAACACTTGATAGTGTTTAGACATAGCCTATTCTTAATTAGCCTCACACCAAGTCCATCGAACGATAGTCTATCAAATTTGTTCCAAATTCCCCATCCTCCCCTACTGCACCCACTCCCCCACCTCCCCCACTCCCTATTCCCCATGCCCCATTCCCGTTAAACTAATTGATATTGGGTGCTTGTAGTTGTGGGCAAAGCAGCCCTGATTTTATTGTTAGTCATGTTCGCATCAAGAACAAATACCTAAAACACGGGCAATCTTCTTATGTATCTGACTTACAAAGCGCCTTTATATGTTTTTCAGATGTTTTAAAACTGCATCTGCTAGGACTTTTTAGTAAACTCAATTTTACAGTTAAGGTAGTGTAACGGGCGGAAGTTGATTATGAGTAAAATTCGTGTGGCTCTGATTGAAGATCATGACCTAACCCGTGTGGGTATTAAGACAGCACTATTACAAAAGGATGAAATTGAAGTTGTCGGCGAAGCTGCGACTGCGGCTGATGGAATGAAAATGTTAAAAACGTTACATCCCGACATCGCTATTATAGATATTGGTTTACCAGATAAGGATGGCATTGAGCTAACACGCGATGTCAAATCTACTGGTAGTAAAGAAGACTTAGAAACAAAAGTGTTAATTTTGACATTGCGGGATAATAAAGAAGCGGTGCTGGCAGCTTTTGCGGCTGGGGCTGATTCTTACTGCATGAAGGATATCGGGTTTGATAATTTACTCGAAGCAGTGCGAGTGACTTACAATGGCAACTCTTGGATCGATCCAGCGATCGCTCGCATAGTTTTACAACAAGCACAACAAAATCCATCCAAGCCAGAAGTCCCATCAGTAGATAGTAAAGGCTTTCCCCTGAAGCAAGATCAAAGTGAAAATGAAGAAATTATTGACCCATACACCCTGACAGAAAGAGAGTTAGAAGTGTTACAGTTGATCGTCGAAGGTTGTAGTAATGCATTAATCGCCGAAAGACTGTACATTACCGTCGGAACGGTGAAAACTCATGTCCGGAATATTTTGAATAAGCTATGCGCTGATGACCGCACCCAAGCAGCAGTCCGCGCTTTGCGTTCTGGCTTAGTGGGATAAAGTTAATCGCTCGTAAGCTAAAGAAAGGCGATTAAAGGTAAGTTTACACCTTTGAGGAATTTATACATTCAAAGTGGGTATCTTCTCTTTAATGAGTGCTACTTTTGTATTGTTTTGTTAATTATCGGGTGAGATAAATAATTCAGCAACTCGCTATTAAAGAATCTGAAAAATAAAGTCAAATATGACTGAGACAGATGTAGGCAAACTAAAGCTGATGGTGGTGGATGACGAGCCAGATAACTTAGATTTACTCTACCGCACTTTTAGGCGAGATTTTCAAGTATATAGAGCAAGTCACGCACTAGATGCCATCGAAATCTTAGACAGAGAAGGCGAAATGGCTGTAATTATCTCTGACCAAAGAATGCCAGAGATGAACGGCACAGAATTTCTCAGTCGCACGGTAGATCGCTTTCCGGATACGATTCGGATTTTGCTGACAGGCTTTACTGATGTGGAGGATTTGGTAGACGCGATCAACTCCGGTCAGGTGTTTAAGTACATCACTAAACCCTGGAATCCCGATCGCCTGAAAGCAATAGTCGGGCAAGCGGTTGATACATATCTGGTGTTGAAGAAACGCACGGCTGAGTTGCGTCGCGCTTTGCGACGAGAATCTTTGTTTAATGCAGTGACAACAGCAATTCGCGAGTCTTTGGACTATAGCAGTATGCTGCAAAAGATTGTCGCCACCATTGGACAGACATTTGAAGCGACTTGTTGTTTACTCAAACCAGTGGAAAGCGATCGCCTCACTCTAGATGAGTTTTCTTACCAAAACCCCAAAGTTCCCATCAACTGTTGTACCTTTGACCCCAGCAAGTTGATTGAAAAAGTTCTCCAAACCCGTCAATATCAGCTATCTCAAGATGAAGGCGGTTGCTGTCATCAACTAGCTGTGCCTATAAGCTATCAACAACAACTGTTAGCGGTTCTTGCTTTATATCAACAAGGAGGCTCAAGCACTTGGCGAGATGAAGATATCCAACTAATTGCCGGAGTTGCCGAACAAGCAGCTTTAGCCCTCTCCCAAGCAAAACTATATCAACGCCTCCAAGAAAAGCAACAACAAATCAGCGCCGAGTTAGAAGTTGCCCGCCAAATACAAAATAACCTGCTGCGCCAAAGATTACCGGAAATCAAAGGCGCGAAAATCCAAGCTTGCTGCTACCCTGCCCGCGAAGTAGGAGGAGATTTTTTTGAAGTTTTTGCTCATCCCAAAGGTGACTTGTGGTTAGCAGTCGGTGACGTTTCCGGCAAAGGTGTCCCGGCAGCTTTATTCATGTCAAGTGCTATTTCCGTTTTGCGCCGCGAATTATCTGTAGAATTGCCACCGCCGCCAAACGTAATTATGCAAAATCTCAACCATGCTTTGTCTGAGGACTTGATCGGCAACAATTGCTTCATCACCCTCGTCTTAGCTTGTTATACCCCCACCACTAGGGAACTGGTTTACGCAAATGCCGGTCACATCTATCCGATGCATTGGACAGCAAGTGCAGATTTGGCAGAAAATCCCAATTACCTCAAGGTACGCAGCATTCCCTTAGGGATTTTACCCAAATGGCAAGCACAGTCTGGTCAATTAGTTCTTTCTGCTGGAGATACTTTGTTACTTGCCAGTGATGGTATTACTGAAGCAATGGTATTAAACCAGACGCAGTTAAACAAGAAAACTGTGGATGGCACACAGCCAGCTAGCCATTCTATGTTGAATCAAGAAGGTCTTTGGCAACTCTTAAAAAGTGAGCCTAAACCACTTTCTCTCAACCATTTGCTAGCTCGCATCCAAGCAGACAACAACGTTCAAGAAGATGACCAAACTATTCTCTCACTGGAGGTTATGTAAGTAATGAAAAGTGAGCTTCATGTACCAAGTGACTTGAAGTTTTTAAGCATCGTCGAAAGCTGGCTGCTAGGATGCTTACAAATCCAGCTAGGAGAGACAGTTGATTGGTCACGGCTATCAAGTCGTTTGCGGCTAGCTTTGGTGGAAGCTTACTCAAACGTAGTACGTCACGCCCACAAAGATCAGCCCAATGCGCCAGTTTTAATTCGCTTGGAACTCAAAGACCAAGATATAGCCTTAGAAGTTTGGGATCGCGGTGAAGGCTTTGACATGTCTACCTACTTTCCTCCCAACCCAATGGACAAGCAAGAAGGCGGTTATGGTTGGCTGATTATGCATCGTTTAATGGATAAAGTAGAATACCAGTTGCAGAGTGATGGTGGGAACTGTCTAAAGTTAGAAGTCACTCTGTCTGAACTAGGCAAATAAGCCAGAAAATAGAAAAACTTTCCTCTCGTAGTGGGCACGAAGAGTGCCCAAATTAAGCGATAAATCGCTTACTACGTATTTTATATAGCGATCCTATTTGCGGAGTGAAAATCGCAAAGCTCAGAACCCCGGTTTCTTGGAGAAACCGGGGTTCTTGTTGTTCACGAATGATTTAGGATTGCTATATATTGAGAATTGTTAACAAAGTTAAAATTTTTGCTAAGTTTATTTGATTTATAACTTTTAATCATTAAATATTAAAACATTAACTCACATTATGCCGATTTTGTGCAACAAAAGCTCCCAGCTTGATTGTCACCCAACGGGAGAATCAGTTCGACGGAACGGAAACCGTTCCCTGAGACTGATTCACCAAATCAGCAAAAAAAATGAAAAGCACGCATCATAATTTTTCCTATGGAAGTAGCCTTTTATTTGTCGCCACGCTATTGCCTTGATGATCAATCACCTTGGCTTGTAGGAATTGACCCCAGTCGTCATTACTGGATTGCAGTGAATGGAGATAGCAATCTGACAATAGCACTTCCTGGGTTAACAGTATCTTCCCTCAGTGAACTGAAGCAAGCGATGCAGCAATTTCGCTCACTCAGTCCTGGGGAACAAATGACTTTGCATAGAATCGCCAGTGCTTGCACGATTTACTGTGTCAGTCTCAACTGCTATGCTGTAGAAGCGCAAATTAATGAAGCTTTAGTCTGGCATCTATTCGATGAAGAAACTTTAGATAGTTTGTTGATGACTGCACACCCAGATTGGCTGTGTGCGCCATCAGATATTGATTTAGGACGAAAAATGCTCCTGCGCTCTTTTGAAAAAGCGACAGTTACCAAGAGTTAGGAATTGGGAATTGGGAATTGGGAATTGGGAATTGGTAATTGGTAATTGGTAATTCCCCCTTGTCCCCTTGTCCCCCTTGTCCCCCTTGTCCCCTTGTCCCCCTTGTCCCCTTGTCCTCCTTGTCCCCTTGTCCCCTCTGAAAATTCCCACTATCCACTAACTACTATCCACCAACAACTAACCGATATCGTCTCATCGTCGCAGATTTAGCAATTCTTGGGGAGAAGCTAAGAGTTTGATTCTAGTAAATTGAATTTGCCGTTCTTGGTTGAGGACAAACAGCCACATGACGTTGACACCGCACCAAGTAGTTTGTGCTTTGCCACTCACCTGAAATTCGATTTGATTATTATCCAAATTTTCGGAGATTCCCTGCCGAGGTTCGGCTTTAATGCCTTGAGCTTCTTGTTTTAAATAGGTAGCGATCGCATCAAGCCCCACAATACCAGATTCAAACGGCGGTTGCATCACACCATCAGGAGCAAACAAGCTTGCAGTCTCATCAAACTCTCCTGCGTTTAAACTTTCAAAATAACGCAGTATCACAGGTTCGCTAATTCCCTCAATCTGGAATTTCTCAGCTTCGGTAGTCGCAATAATTGATTTTTCTGAAAGCATATGTTAAGTACGGTAGTGATATAAGTGAGATTTAATTAATTTAGATTTAAAAGCTACATAAAACCTGCTACTAAAGAAGTATTTTCGAGAGTGAAAAAAGGGCGTTGCTGATTTAAAATATGAATTTGTCTCACGCACTCGTAGCAAAGGCGCAAAGGTACAAAGAAGAGGTGTTAGGATATTGTAGTCGGCGCTCTAATTTCCGCTGTAAATGGACAAAGCATTAGATGAAACGCTTTCTATCAAGATTGCTCAAAGCGTAAAAAGCAAGGCTAGAACTCCGTTTGACAATGCTTACAAAGCAGCATTAGCGACTGAGGGAGCAACTTACGTGCAAGGCTTTTTAGTTATTGGTCGTAGGTCTTACAAACCGATTGAACATGCTTGGATTGAATTAAGCGATACCTCCGGCAACGACTCCGTAGTACGCATTATCGATCCTACCCTACCGCACCTGAATAAAAACGAGCAAGAATTTTGGTACTTTCCAGCACAAAGCTTGAGCGTGAAAAAACTGAAAGCGATAATCGAAGAATCGAAAGAAGATTATCCAGAAGACGAACCGCTACCAGTTTATGGTGCAGCACCTTATGAATATTATGGTGATGTGATGTTAGGTGGCAAAGACTACTTAGATGCATATCAAGCAGCAGAAGCTAAATCTCAAGAATTCAACCACTCAAACCCTGACCTTAACTAAGTACACGATTGCATAAGGTTCGCTGTGAAAATTTGAACAAAAACTCTGCGTACCTTTGCGCTTACCTCTGCGCTCCTCTGCGTTTAAAAACACTACGAATTAATCAAATCCTGTAGTAAATAACAATCTTAATTCGATTTACCATCACTACCAAAATATTCTCGATAGCCACAAATTTTGTCTCCCCGCACATCAAAAGCAACAGCTATGCGATTTTTATAAGGTTCTTTGTACATCATTCCCTCATCACGGAACTCAAAAACTACCGTCTTTTCATTGCTGGTAACGCTGTCTAAAGTCAGAGTTAACCCAGAACTGAAGACTTCACTAACATACTCAAAAAAAGCTTCAGCTTTCTGTTTACCGACATTTAAGCCGTGAAATTTTCCCATCGGAAACCAAAAGCTAAAGTCTTCAGTAAGCATATCTAGAAACGAGTTCCACTCCCCCGTCGCTAAACCATGTTTAAAGTGGGTAAACGCTTGATGTGCAACTTTCAAAGTATTTTCTGATTTTTCTGTCATTGTCACCACCGATTGACTAAAATCTGACAACTACTTTGCCGCAATTCTTACCAGTAAGTAAATATTCTACAGCAGCCGGAATGGATTCTATGCCGTTGAACACAGTTGAGTCAATGGCAACTTTAAGTTTGTCTGTGTAGAACAAGTTTAACAGGCGATCGCGTGCTGACGGTATATATTCTTTATAATGAGGCATCAAAAAACCTCGCACAGAAGCAGCTTTCCACATCAGTTGATGATAAATCCGAGGTTGTAGCACCTGTTCTACATTTAGAGCATATTCGGAAATGTAGCCAATAGTAACTAAACGTCCCCGAATCGCTAAATTATCAACGCAGCTATCGAAAACTTGTTTACCGACACATTCAAAAATTAAGTTAATGCCGTTGTTAAATTCTTGTTTAAGGATTTGGTTGAGGTTTTCTTTGTGATAGTTGATAATGCGATCGCACCCCAATTTCCTCAGTAAATTTGCCTTTGCCTCGGTGCTACAAGTACCAATGACATGATTACCTGCTAACTTTGCCAATTGCACCGCAATATGACCGGTTCCCCCTGCTGCTGCTGTGACTAAAACTACTTCATTACTTTTCATTTCCCCCACTTGTTCCAATGCAACCAAAGCTGATACACCTGTAGGCATCAGGGTTAGCACTTCTGGTGTAGCTTCCCGCACTTTCACCGCTAAGTTTGCATCAATAACCTGATATTCTCGATAACCACCACCAAGCGCTGTAGTTATGACAGCATCACCCATTTGAAAATCTTTGACATTTTCACCGATAGCGACAACTTTTCCCACTGCTTCCACACCCAAATCAAAAGGAGGGGTCAAGTTAAAGTAGGGAACTTCACCACGACAAACTAAGGTGTCAAATCCACCGTTAATGCCAGCGAATTTGTTTTGAATCAAAAGTTGACTAGCAGCAGGTTTGGGAATAGGCAGTTCGACAATTTCAACAGCAGATTTAAAATCTTGGTTAAGTTGCTTTGCTATTAACTTTCTGTAGGTTTTTGTGTTCATTTCCAAATTTTAAATTTCCCTTACTCCTCAATTATTTTTAAAGAATAACTTGTAAAGGGCACAGATACCCGATTTCTTTGATAATTCGGGCATCTTGTTTCATTGTGGAGATTATATTAAGCTTTTAAGGCTTTATCCCACTCTAACTGATGAGCTAAACCATACTTGATAAAATCTTCTACTTTAGCTTTATCACTTTCACCAAAAACACCTAAACTGTAAGGATTATCTTGCATACGTTGTGTGACTTGCTCTTTTTCAAATCGTATCACTTCCTCTCTAGGCTTATCCGGTTTAAAAAAGTCTACAACCAAGACGGTTCTATCATAATTGGTGTAATTATGCGGACAGTGTGGATAGCTGTGATCTAAAACCAGGAATTTTCCTTCATGCCAATAAAGCTGCTCATAGCATATTTTCATAGCCACATCTCCCTCTGGTACAATCAATCCTAAATAGCCACGATTCATGTGAGGGTTATAGTTCACATGCAGCTTAATATCCAAGCCAGGATGGAATGTACCAAAATAGACATTTCTGATGATATTATCATCGCTAAAGTTAACTTTTTCTATCACCTTAGCCAAATTTGGGAAATATTTCTCTCTTAATGCAAGTGCTTTTTCTGATGCATCATCTGACTCATAATCAGGATATGGTATTTGATGGACTTGAATATATTCTTCAATAAACAAACCTTGAAATAAAATACCAAAAGCACTGTATTTCGCATTACCCTTGGTTTTAATCGTTTTACTTTTAGGACCCAAAATATCGTAAGTGAATTTTAACTCTTCATCAGATGCATTCTTAATAAAGCGTGTAAACTCATCTCTAATAAGAAGCCAGTTATCTTGAAAGCTTTTGAGAAAAGGAAATTGCTCTGGGTCTATATGATACTCATTAAAAGTTTCCATTGTCTTTTCTCCTGAAGATGATTTCATAAAAAACCGTTACATAATGATCGGATTTGGTCTGCGTCCCGGTACGATGTTGGAATTCCTGACTAAAGCTTAAAGTTAGGTTCTGTACTTATTTTAGTGTGAGGTCAACTGTGTCTGAAGCTTCTGTATTAGATCAAATTATCAAAAATGTGCGGGTAGTTCGTCCCCATCAGGATGTAATCGAACTGCTTGACTTGGGAATTAAGGATGGTAAATTTGCTCAGATTGCCCCTGATATTAGCCCAGACAAAGGCAAAGAGGTATTTGATGGCAAAAACCTGCTGGGCTTTCCTGGGGTCGTGGATGCCCATATGCACATCGGTATCTATCAACCCCTCGACAAAGATGCTGTAACTGAAACTAAAGCAGCGGCAATGGGAGGTGTGACTACTAGCTTAAATTATATCCGTACAGGACAGTATTATCTCAATAAAGGCGGCTCTTATAAAGATTTTTTTCCAGAGGTGTTGGCTTTATCCGCAGGTAATTTTTTTGTAGATTACAGCTATCACGTTGCACCTATTGCTAGTCAGCATATTGACGAAATACCTCTACTGTTTGAGGAACACGGTATATCTTCGTTTAAAATCTTCATGTTTTATGGCAGCTATGGTTTGCATGGTTTGTCAGACCAGCAAAACCTCTTTTTGATGATTAATAAAGAGGAAAGGTACGACTTTGCCCATTTTGAATTTATCATGCGCGGTCTAACTCGCTTGATGGAAAAACATCCAGAAGCGCGAGATACTATCAGCTTGAGTTTGCACTGCGAAGTTGCAGAAATTCTTAACGCCTATACAAAAATAGTTGAAAATGATTTCAGTCTTAGCGGACTGCAAGCTTACAGTGCAGCGCGTCCTCCTCATTCCGAAGGTTTAGCAATTTGCATTGCTTCGTATTTGGCACATGAAACTAACTGTGCAAATATCAATTTATTACACTTGAGTTCGCGTAAGGCAATGGAAGCAGCTTTAACTATGCAATCTGCTTTTCCCCATATTAATTTTCGGCGAGAAGTTACCATCGGACATCTGCTATTAGATGTTGATACCCCCACTGCAACTTGGGCAAAAGTAAACCCCCCTATTCGTCCTCGTGCTGATGTAGAATACTTATGGCAAGCAGTACTTAACCATCAGGTAGATTGGATAGTTAGCGACCACGCTTGCTGTTCTGCTGAACAAAAAAGAAGTGCTAAAGACCCGAATAATATTTGGTTGGCAAAGTCTGGTTTTGGCGGTACAGAATATTTACTTTCTGGTGTATTTAGTGAAGGTAGCAAGCGGGGAATGTCCTACAATCACATGGCTAAATTGCTATCTTGGAACCCATCGCGGCGCTTTGGTTTGTTAGAAAAAGGTGACATTGCCATTGGTTATGATGCTGACTTGGTGCTGGTAGATCCAAACGAAAGTTTTGTAGTAAGTGCGGCTGAATCAAAGTCACAACAAGGTTATACACCCTTTGAAGGAGTAGAGTTAACGGGACGGGTCAAGAGTACTTTTTTACGTGGAAATCTTATTTACAATAACGGACAGGTTTTGGGTTCGCCTACTGGACTTTATTTAAAAAGATTTTAGAGGGCAGAGAAGCAGGGGAAGTTGGGGAGGTAAGACTCAAAAACCATTTCGACAGACTCAAAAACCATTTCGGCAGACTCAAAAACCATTTCGGCAGACTCAAAAACCATTTCGACAGACTCAAAAACCATTTCGGCAGACTCAAAAATTATTTCGGCAGACTCAAAAACCATTTCGGCAGACTCAAAAACCATTTCGGCAGACTCAAAAACTATTTCGGCAGACTCAAAAACCATTTCGGCAGACTCAAAAACCATTTCGGCAGACTCAAAAACTCAGCACTCAGCACTTTCAAGTCAGTATAAGAAAATGAGCCAACGTATCAAGAGAGCCTTTTTAGACACAGAAGATGGACAAATTCTTTACCGTATAGGTGGAGAAGGTGAACCCATACTTTTACTGCACATGACTCCCCGCAGTAGTGATGAATTTCGAGAATTGATGCCTATTTTAGCTCCCAAAAAATTAGTAATTGCAATGGATTTAATGGGGTTAGGTGATTCTGACAAGCCCCCCAGAGTTTATTCAGTTGCAGACTATGCCAAAAATGCGATCGCACTTTTGGACGAATTAGGCATAAAAAAGACGAGCATTTTCGGTAGTCTTACAGGGGGTTATATTGCCGGAGAAGTGGCAGTAGCTTACCCAGAAAGAATTGAAAAACTCATCCTCTGCAATGTATATGGATTTGACGAAGAGGAAAAAGACAAGATTTTAAAGATATATTCTCAAGGGTCTCAAATTAAAGAAGATGGCTCTCACCTGATGGAAAGATGGTTAGCTCGTGTCAGTTACGCCGGCAAGGGAGAGTTAAATCACCGTTGTGTTTTGGATGATTTGAAAACTTTTAACTCTCCTGTATACCCTGGTTGGGCAGTAGCAAACTACTGTCTTTCTGCCCAAGAAAGATTTCGTTTGATTAAGTGCCCTACTTTGATTTTGTCAGGGAAAAAGGGGTTAGAACCATTAGAAAAAGCTGGTTTAGCCAAACCTGAGAATCAACTTTGGCTCAGGGAAGTAATTCCTGATAGCCAAACGGTTGAACTCGAAGGCGGAACCCTTTGGATGATCAATCAAATGCCGCAAGAAGTATTAAAAGTAGTTACTGATTTTCTGGAAAATTAGTAACTACTTTTGCAAAATTAATTAGGTATTTTAGTATAGAGGGACAAGGAACCAAAAATATAACTGCTTAGTAAATATACAAATAAATTTGCCTACCTACTTAGGAGGAATACAATGAACGACGAATTACCACTTATTATCGAGTGTCGTTGTAACGAAATAACCTATCGCGAGGACAATCCTGCTTTACCCTACTCTCCAAAAGAGATCATCCGCGAAGCAGTTCGTGCCTGGGAAGCAGGGGCTTCGATTTTCCATTGGCACGGGCGAGATCCAGATAGTGGGAAACCACGCAACGAAGTTGAACTCTATCTCGAAGTGATACAGGGAATTCGCGAACAGACGGATCTCCTAATCCATCCGACGCTTGGCTACATTACACAGAATCGGGTAGAGGATCGCGTCCGGCACATCTTGGCAGTGAACGACGATCCATTGCTGCGGGTTGACATGGTACCAGTGGATTTCGGATCGCTCAACGTGGACTTCTGGAATCCCCAGGCGAAACAGTTTACTAGCTACGACCAAGTGTACATTAATACTCGTGCTAACCTCATGGCGGTGCTTGAAGTATTCAAAAAGCACAATCTCTACGTCAGTTCAGTCTGTTGGGACGTAGGGCAAATGCGAACAGCGCGTTGCTTCCAGGAAATGGGACTTCTGCCACGGGAAACGCTTTGGGAGTTTGTCTTTACTGGGGAAGTGATGCCTGCTGGAGCTGCGGCGACTATACCGGGTTTGCAGGCGTTCGTGGCTGAGGTTCCTGCGGGTAACCAGTGGCTAGCACTTTGCTGGAATGGAGACGTAATGAGGGTGGCAGCCTGGGCAATCACGCTTGGCGGACACGTCGGAATTGGACTTGGAGATTATTCTTACACTCGCTTCGGTAAGCCGCATAATGGCGAGTTAGTAGAAAAGGTTGCGAAGATGGCGCATACACTCGGTCGCCAAGTTGCAACGCCAGCGCAGACCCGCGAGATCCTGAAAATGTCGCCACGAGCTTCCCTGCAAAAAGAGCTACACGCAACTGCTAACTAATACCAATTCACACAAACCCTGATACACATAGATTTCTCGTAGGGGCACATGAGCATTGCTCATTGGTGTCAACTTAAGGTAAAACCCCAGTCCCGCAAGGAAATGAATTTCCTTGCTAATAGCTAAAGTCATCTAAAGATGACTAAAATAATGTGAAAAATATAATAGTAAACTGAAGTTTACTTTAACTATTAGCCCTGAAATAAATTTCAGGGCGGGTGAGAAAGCCAACAGAAATGTAGGATGGGCAATGCTTGTCCTACAGAAAAATGTAACTGCGATCGCTCAAAAATCATGAAACAAAAGATTAAACGAGCTTTTTTAGACACAGAAGATGGACAGATTCTTTATAGAATCGGTGGCGAGGGTGAACCCATACTTTTGCTGCACATGAACCCCCGCAGTAGTGATGAATATCGCGAACTCATGCCTATCCTGGCTCAACACAGACGAGTCATAGCAATGGATTTGATGGGGTTTGGTGATTCGGATAAGCCACCCAGAATGTATACGATCGCCGATTACGCGAAAACAGCGATCGCTCTTTTAGATGAATTAGGTATAGAAAAAACGAGTATTTTAGGAAACCATACAGGTGCTTTTGTAGCCGGAGAAGTAGCAGCAACTTATGGCGATCGCATTGAAAAACTGATCTTAGGTAACGTAGCTGGTTTCGGTGAAGGAGGACAAGCAGAGCTATTCAGAAGATTTGAGGAAGGTTTTAAAATCAAGGAAGATGGCTCTCACCTCATGGAAAGATGGTTAGCCCGTTCTCGATACGTAGGCTCTGCCGAATTAAATCATCGTTGGGTTTTAGACGATTTAAAATGTTTTGGTCATCCTTTATACGCAGTTTGGGCTGTAGGCAATTACTGTCTAGATGCACCAGAAAGATTTCGTTCGATAGAGTGTCCAACTCTCATTATCTGGGGAATTGATGATGTCAAAGAATTTGAAAAACTGAGTTTAGCAAAAGCTGGCGATCGCTATTTTCTTTCTCAAGCAATTCCTCATAGCAAAGTCGTTGAATTTGCACAAGGAACAATTTGCATGATGAATCAGATACCTGAAGAAGTAGCGAAGGCAGTAATCGACTTTCTGAACAATTCGGAATAGTTCAGCCTCTAATTTTCTAGGACTGCTGTACACTTAATCTCTACGATTAGTCCAGGTGTAGATAAAGCAGTTATCCCAAATCCCGTCCAAGTAGGGAAATTATTAGTGAAATAGCGATCTTTTACTTTCATAAACAGTGGCAGGTGTGGAATGGTAAACTGCTGTTCTGAAGCATCAGAAGGCTGAACTTGCATACCGAGATTTACTTTTGTCACATGGTAAGTAATCATCTCTACCACATCGTCAAAAGTGGCTCCTGCTGCTGTAAGTACCTTTTTCACATTCTCGAAAGTCTGGACAAATTGGGCTTCTATTCCCTCTACTACCTGTAAATTTTCATCGCGTCCTACCTGTCCTGAGATATATAATGTATTGCCTACCTTAATGCCAGGACAATAGTGAAACTTTTCGTATAAGATTTCCATCCCTTTGGGAATAATGACTTCACGGGTCTTCACCATCTAAATAGCTCCACAATTTTTAAACTGAAATTTTAACCTCTCATGGCAGTGACAATCGAACGCGCAGCATCGGATAGCAACCAGGCATCAGCAGCAGGTGTCACGAAATCATAGCCCTTAGCGAACAGTTCGCGACCTCCTGCGGCATGGCGACTGATGCCTGCAAGCCAACAATCGGGGGTGGAGTGGACTATTGCTTCAGCTTCCGCCATCAGTCGGTCAAGTTCTGAATTATCGTAAGTTCCAAACTTGCTCAGTGCAGCAAAATCGTCCACGATGTCTGCCGTCAGATCGCCTGGTCCTAAAAATACCATATCAATCCCGTCAACTGCGGCAATTTCCTTAACATTCTCAAAACCCCGACGGGTTTCAACGATTACGGCTATAAGTAGGTTCTCCCGATAATTGGCAGGATACTCTAGCTCTGCCAAACCCCAGTTAGCTGCTCGGGACTCCGGATAACCAACACCTCGGTGTCCACCATGAGGTCGATAGCGGGTTGCAGCAACGATTGCTCGCGCTTCATCTGCTGATTCTACAGTCGGAACGAGTATACCTTCCACGCCCATATCCAAGGCTCGCTTGATATAGACTGGATCGTGTGAAGGCACACGCAAAATGCAGGTGACATCTGTTGCCTGAGCAGCACGGAGTTGCTCTACTAGGACGTGCATATCCGTAGCGCCATGTTCGTGGTCGATGATAAAGGCATCGAACCCACACATAGAAAGAAGTTCGATTGAGTCACTATCTGAGAAAAAAATCCAGCAACCGATTGGTTGGGAATCGGTTTGGAGCATTTTCTTCAGCCTATTAGGTCTGAACATAATTCGCTATACTATACATTACCTCCAACGCCTCAATAATTGTATATTGAAGAAGGCAGAAGGCAGAGGGCAGAGGGCAGAAGGAACAAGTCAGAAGGGGATGAAAAAAGGCGTGTCGCCGGACAGAACCTTCTGTCCGGCGAACCGCCGCCCCCTCCTGACTTGGAGCCACTGAACAAGAGTTCAGTGGGGGTCTTAAACCCTTGTTCCCTTCGGTCACACTTCTAGGGCAGGAGGCAGTATTCCTTCAGCATAGCTGCCTCCTGCCCTCTGCCTTTTTTGATAAATATCCACCCAATCTCCTTGATGACGAACCAGAACGGGTATTTATTCTCGGATGAAAGTTGCGATCGCACTTTTTTTATTTACAGTATTTTGTTAATAAATCGTCGCTTGCTAAAAGTTAGACAATATTTAGATATTCGCGTTACCGATTCACAATCCGAGGATGCGATCGCTTATTTCTACTTTTTAGTCTTTCTGCTGTTCGTTCAACAATGTGAAAATCTAAATTTTCGTCTCGGAAAAACTTCAAGAAACTTTCTTCTCCAAATCAGCTTAATCATTGAAGCCTCCGTTTCACTTCTTCAGCCAAATTAGCCAATTCTACTTCTACTTGCTCACCTGTTTTCAAATCTTTGAGCGAGGATTTTTGCGCTGCGGCTTCTTCAGAACCAATAATTACACAGAATTGAATTCCTTGTTTTTCTGCTAGCTGGAATTGTTTACCCAATCCTCGTTTGTCAAAACTAGTTATAACATTAATGCCAGCCTTACGGAGCATTTGAGACACATTTAAATAAATGGGCATCAAATCCTCTTGCATATTTACTACCATCACCTGTGCTGGTGTGGCAGCTAAGGTATTGAGAATACCAGCTTTTAACAATCTACTAATTAAACGAGTTAAGCCGATAGAAATGCCGACACCAGGCATTTTATCACCGATAAATGTTCCTACTAATTCTTCATATCTGCCACCAGAGCAAATACTGCCTAAAGCTTCATGTCCTAATAAAGTTGTTTCGTAAACTGTGCCCGTATAATAATCTAAACCACGAGCGATCGCTAAATCTATACAAAACCTATTTTCGGCTACTCCAAGATTACGTACACCTGCAATCACCGTTTCTATTTCAGCAACTCCCAGACTAAATTGCTCGGCTTCTGGCAGATTTTGCGCGAGGTGCTTGAGTTTATCTAATACCTCATCAACTGTACCGTCAATTTTAATAAAATCAATTATTTTTTGTGTCTGTTCTGCTAAAATGCCTTCTTTTTCTAACTCCTGCTTAACTTTAACTTCGCCGATTTTTTCTAAATTATCAATGATGCCGATACAGGATTTTATTTTATTCTCTGCAATACCTACAGACTGAAAGAAACCTGTGAGAATTTTCCGATTGTTGATGCGAATTAGAAAATCACCAATATGAATTGCTTCAAATATCTCAGAGATAATTGCAGGCATCTGAGCATCATAAAGTAAGCTGAGTTCACGACGCGCAACTACATCAATATCGCACTGCCGAAACTGACGAAAACGCCCATCTTTTGCCCTTTCTCCACGAAAAACTACATCCATTTGGTAGCGGGCAAAGGGAAAGGTTAATTCATTCAAGTGACGGGCAATATAAGCTGCTAGAGGAACTGTTTGGTCAAATTTTAAAGCGCGTGCTTCTGAACCGGTTTCACCTGCTTTATCCCTCTCAGCCTGCCGATTTGGTGGCAAGATGGGGTCAATCCCATAAATAATATTGTCGCCTTGATTACCTTTGGCTTGCAAAACTTCTAAGCGTTCTACTGCGGGAGTTTCAATAGGTGTAAATCCATAACTTTCAAAAACCCTGCGGATGATATCTAGCAAATATAATTCCAAGCGCTTTTCGCTAGGAAGAAATTCTGGAAATCCGCTAGGGGTGGAAAAATTAATTTTGTCAGCTTTTGCCATGCCTTTTTTGGAATTAAAACTTCAAAATGCCAATTAGCTTATCGTAGCCGTTCTTCTTGGATCAGGGTGCGTTGATAGATTTGATGGTTCTTAAACCAATGCCAAGTGCGAGCGCGATAGTTATTGTCAGGGCTAATTTGGATCATTTCATATAAAGACATTTCTGGCATTGTTTTATAAGAAAACCACAAAATCACGGTGGAATCGTCTGCTTCCCAGGCTTTCCCTTGAATGCGTTCTGTATCAAACCAGAGTTTTTTATCTTGGTAGGTTCCGGGAAACTGATGTTCTTCGTGTTTACCGTCAGACCAGTTGTAGCGATTAACTTGGTAGTAGGGATAAGGACCGTTTTCTGGAAACTCACAGGTTAAGTGAGATTCATGCTTGTCGAGGATTTTTCCTGCTGTATCAATCAGTGTATACGTACCTACCCAATCTCCTTTGTGGCGGAAAAGAACGGGCATTTCTTCTTTAATGGTAGACATAATAAAACTCCTATTAACGAACCGCAGAGAACGCGGAGGACACAGAGGAATGAGAGGAGCGATCTTGGTTTTTGCCTAAGTTTTGATAAATTCTGGATTTACGTTATTACTCTTAAAATCTCAGCATATCCATAAGATTAAAATAGCTCTGGCTTTATTGGCTATTAAACCACCAAGGGTCGCTAACAGTGTTAGTTTTCACCAAAAATGCTTTTTTCCGCATGAATCGTGTCAGCGCGGCTGGTCCCATGCGCGAACCTCCCATACCTGAGAATTTAAAGGCGTTTTTTTCTCCCTCGTGCATGAGAGCGGTGAGTGCAGCATCGTTGATACTGATTGCTCCTGCATCTATCTGCTGGGCGACTTTTAATGCTTCTGCTTCCGAGCCAAAGACAGCAGCACTTAGCCCATAAATGGTATCGTTGGCTAATGCGATCGCTTCTTCAATTCTAGAAAAAGCCATCACCGGCATAATTGGTCCAAAAGTCTCTTCGGTCATCACTTTCATCGAATGGTTAACACTTGTGAGAACTGTTGGACGACACCACCAACCACCACTCAATTGCTCTACTTCCCCACCGCAGTGAATTACCGCTTTTTTAGACACTGCGTCTTGCAAATGGTCTTTAATAATTGCTGCTTGTCTTTCGGCAATAATCGGACCGATTTCGCCATCTTCAATTTTAGGATGAGCCAGCCGCAGGCGATATGCTTTAGTTACAAGTTGATGGTAAAACTTATCAAAAATAGATTCAGCAACATAAATTCTCTCAATCGACAAGCAAGATTGTCCGGTGTTGACGACGGAACCCCACAAAATTGCTGATGTTGCTAATTCTATATCGGCTGATTCTAAAACGATCGCCGGGTCTTTTCCGCCTAATTCTAAAAAAGCAGGAATAAACTGTCTCGCTGCTGCTTCTGCTACTTTTCGTCCGGTGGCTACACTGCCGGTAAAGCACACCAAATCCACATTGTCAATTAATGCGGCTCCAGTTTCGCCGGCTCCCTCAATAAAAGTTAATATATCGCGTAATTTGGGAACGCTGTTAAGTGTCGCTAACAAAGGTGCCACGAAGCGGGGAGCAATTTCACTGGGTTTGACAATGACGGCACAACCCGCTAGCAATGCAGGAATCGTATCAATCGTAGACAGCAATAAGGGAAAATTCCAGGGGCTAATCACCCCAACTAGCGAATAAGGAACCGCTGTTTGTTGCAGTTCGATAAACGGTATTGCTGTACCTTTTTCCAAGTCTTGTAATAATTTTGGCGCTAATCCACACCAGCGATCGATGCTGGAGAGGAATGAGTCAATTTCCAGCACCGAGATGGATAATCTGCCCGTATCAGCAACTAAAGCTTCAGTCAGTTTATCACGCCCAGATAATATCGCTTGCTTCCACTGCTGTAAAGCTTCTATTCGCCCTTCTAAACCAATTTGCAGCCAGCTTTTTTGCGCCCTCCGCAAACGGCTACATTGTTGTGCCAGAAGCTTTGAAGGTGGCGGTATAATCACGTAGTCATATTTTCCGGTTCGGGGGTTGCGAACTTCTATTGGTTTGGTCATTGAGAATAGGTAATTGGTGATGGGTAATTGGTAATGGGGAATAGGTAATTGAGAATGGGGAATTGGTCATTGAGAATAGGTAATTGGGAACGTGAGAATAGGTAATTGGGAATTATTTTTATTCCTCATTCCCCATCACCCATCACCCATTACCCCTGATCCCACTTTCCACTCCCCATTACCCATTACCCATTACCCATTACCCATTACCCATTACCAATTACCCCTAATTTTCCTAGACGCTCGATGGTTTCTTGCTGTGTTTGGATAAAGTGTTTGCGGTCTACTTCTTTATTTAGCATAGTGTTTGCTGGGTAGAAATGGGACTGGCGGTAACTTTCTGCGTATAGCTCAAATCGCTGCCGTGAAAGTAAATTATTTAACCCTGGTCGGTGGCGATCGCGTCGTAAAGCTGCCAGGTCAATCTCGGCAAAAGCTGCCATGCTCTCACCTGCATCAGCTTGAGTTAAAACAATTCCTCGATGGTCAATAATTTTAGAACCACCATCAGCCGATGCAATAGGAATCGGGATATTTGCAATGCCTGCTGTATTGCTTGAGACTACGTATGCCATATTTTCTACTGCACGGCTGATTTTTGCGGCATCTTTAGGCGTTAACATTTTGCTATACACTTCTGATGTCGAATGCAGAAAAATCTCTGCACCGCGCATTGCTAGACACCGCGCTACTTCTGGATATAAAATTTCTTCTGATGCGATCGCTGCCAAATTACCGATCGCCGTCTTCGCTACCGGAAAAACACCCTCTAATCCGTAGCAATCTAGATACTTATCCCAGACATCGTGGGGTGTGGGGGCAAACATCGAATTCAGCCGTCGATACCGCAAGACAATTGACCCTGAGGGGTCGATAACAAAGCAGGTTTGGAAGTACAATCCTGGAAAGTTCGGATCGAGTTCGTAGGCGTTTCCCGCCAAGAAGATATTATGCTTTTGGGCTATTTTACCAAGAGCTTCATACTCAGCACCAGCCATTTCCAAACAGGCTTTTTCTGCCCACACTGCTAAAGATTCTCCCATCGGAAAGCCTGTAAGAAAGTATTCCGGCAGGACAATTAAACGGCAGTCAAAGCCAATAAAAGCGATACTGCCAGCGATTTGTTGCGCCAAGCGGTTGATGGTTTGCTGCATGAGCGATCGCGCTTGGGTTCGATCGCTGGCTTGGTTAACTGCGTGGCACGTTACTTGAAGTGCCAAGGCACGAAATGAGTCTGTATTATCCGTATTAGCTGCCATGCTACTTGCTTTGTTCAATATTTCATGACGTTATTTCTTGGATGCGTAGACGTGTAGCGGTTTGTCGCTAGACACCACCCCAAAGCGCCCGAATTAGTTTGTTAGTCAATTCCGTACCCAGCATCTGCGCTGCTAACTTGTTGCCTGGATCGCGTTCAGCGCTGCTACGGCGCAAAAACAAGTCGCGTTCAGCCAAGCCAGCCCGCGCATCTTCTGGCATTGGTTCAGCCTCGTCTACCCACGTCAGCCAGCGTTCCAGCATTTCGTGTGCAAGTGTGCGAATCAGGTTAAGTGTGTCATCCGTAGCTGAACAGGTGTAGCAGAGGCTAATAGGCGATTGAAACTGGCGGACATACAAGCTCTTGCTAGTAAATAATGACAGACTGGGATTGCTGTGCAAACTCAGGAATGTTTCATTAACTGGCTCATAGTAGCGATCCAGATATTCCAGGTCAATCAAAATATCAGTTCGGGGGATGTAATCAATGTAAAAAAAAATATTTGGAAACGTGCCAAACTCAAACGCCAGATGAGGAACCCGGATATGCGATCGCAACCAGGTAGTCAGACGCATCGTGCTGAAGCTTGATTGTTCGGTCTTGGCAAACCACCCATGCACTAACCAATCAATTTCTTCTCCAGAGAAGGTATTGAGCGAACCGTGTGCCTCTCCTGTCGTGGCAGAATAGCTCTGTAAGCTTTTCGTAGAAGGTTCTGGATGTAGCGTAAAACGAGCATCCAACTTCTGCTTGAGTTCGTTTGTAATACCCCATAACTGTTCAAATATAGCTGTATTGTCTACATTAGGTTGTTGCGAAATCATTGTTTGTCTTTGCTTTGTTTGTATAAACTTAATGTAAACGAAGAACTCCAGGTAATAGCATGTCAGATTCTGGTGCTACAGAGTCGAAAGTTGGTAAAGTTCTGCTCATCGGCGTGACTGGTGGCACCGGTGGTAATGTGGTCAAAGGATTTCGCCAACAGCAACTTACAAACCTGCGTGCCATAACTAGAAAAATTGACCTGAACCGTCCTTCGCTGTCGAAAATGAGCGAAGTTGGAGTTGAGTTGGTTGAAGCCAATTTAGACGATGAAAACTCCCTCGCAGCAGCTATGGACGGCATTTCGGCTATTTATTGCCACGCTACTTCAGCGGACTCTGCCAAACCTGACCCGCTAGAAGTGGAGAGGGCAAAGCACGTTGCACAAGCGGCAAAAAAAGCCGACATCAAGCACTTTGTTTATAACTCCGCAGGTGGTGCAGACAGAAATTCCGGAATTCCCCATATTGAGCAAAAGTACAAGGTTGAGCAAATTCTCAAAGCAGCAAACTTACCGACAACGATGTTGCGTGCGTGTTTGTTTATGGAGGAGTTTTGGAAAAAGTATACGCGACCGTCGATACTTAAGGGAACTTTCCCATTTTCGATTCAGCCTGACAAGCCTTTACATCTGATTACAACTATAGATATGGGTCGCGTTGCTGCTTATGTGATGAAAAATCCTGACAAGTACATCGGTCAAGAAATTGAACTTGCTGGTGATGTGCTGACTCCAAAGCAACTTGCCGAGGCATTTTCTCAAGCGCAGGGGACAAGTGTTGTTCACAAAGAAACACCCGCGTGGATATTCTTACTTTTATTTCAAAAAGAATTGTACGCTTTGATTCAGTGGTATCGCCGCAAGGGTTATCAAGCTGATGTGCAGCACTTGCGGCAAGAGTTTCCGGGACTTTTGACTACATTCGATGAATTTCTGCAAGAAACCAACTGGGGAAATAAGGAACTAACTTATGAGAGTCTTTCAGGACTGGGGAGTGAAGATTAGGTGAGCGATCGCATAACTTTTTTGTTTGCTCGTATCGCATAGCTGAATTAATTCAAGCGGCAAGACTTATTATCTTACCATAAAATAATTTTGCAAGTCTAGTTTTGACTCAGAAGCAGATGATTAATATCTAATATTCAAACAGCACGCTTTATCCTCTTATATAAAACTATAGTGTTGGCGAATATCTGCTACTCAATATGAGTGCAGATTGGCGTTACGCATAATTATGATGCAACTTTAACTTGTCACGAATAATCTTGAATAGATAACAGAGATAAACATGGACGAACGTATTTCCCAAAACTTTGGCTTTAAGAAAAGCACTCCTAACGATAACGGTGCATTATCTATTGGTCGCGTCACTGGGATTCCCAATATTAATTCTCCTCAGCCACCTGGGAATATATCCACCTGGTTTTTAGGGACACGAGCAGAAAATGCAGCTTTATTCAAAGAACTTATTGATAAGGCTGTAGCTCACATCATTGAGTATCGCCACTCTTACTTACCAGGCGATCCTGAAACTATTACACCAGAGATAAAAGCCTCAAAAGAATACCAAGCTGGTGTGAGTGCTTTGATGGACGCTTATGACAAATTGCTGAACTATCTGCGCGAATATGGGACTCCCCATTTTAGTATGCGCTATCAGGGTCATGAATTTTGGGATGTGACCTTACCTGGACTTGTTGGCTATTTTGCTGCCATGTTGCACAATCCCAATAATTCCACAATCCAAGGTTCAACAGCAACAACCTTATTAGAGTTACAGGTTGGTCGGGATCTTTGTGCGATGGTTGGTTTTCCCTCTCATGAGGGTATCGAACCTTGGAGCCATATTACAGCGGGTGGTTCTATTGCGATCGCCGAGGCAACTTGGGCGACACGAGAAATGAAATTTTTCCCCTTTGCGGTACGTGCTACTCTCATGCAGGAACCAGCACTCGCTCTTGCCCGTGACTTGAAAGTGCCGATTGTAGACGGTAGCCAGCCTAAGTTGTTAGAGGCAACACCTTGGCAGTTGTTCAATATTCGGATGGATGACATTCTCGCTCTACCTCAGCGAATTTGGGAACTATGCGGTGAAAACGAAAAACTCAAGGATGTCTATAGCGTTTGGGATCACATGTTAGCTAACAACCTCAACACTCAGGGATGGTTGCAAATGACACGTTCCTGTCTTACCGATGTCGGTGCATTGAAGATTATAGTTCCGTCATCCAAACATTATGCTTGGTTGAAGGCGGCAGCGGTAAATGGTTTTGGCAGCGAAAATTTAATTGGTATTTTCGTTGATGCCAATGCTCGAATGGATATGGCAGAGCTTGACAAAGCCTTACAAAAGTGCTTGGACGGACGTAATCCAGTACTATTTACCGTTGCAGTTTTTGGCAGTACTGAAGAGAGTGCTGTCGATCCGATTGAGAGCATTTTGGAATTGCGCGAAAAGTATCGCCAAAAAGGGTTGGAATTCAATATTCACGTCGATGCAGCCTGGGGTGGATATCAGATTTCAACCATTCGTCGTGATTACAAATTTGAAGACGATCAAAGTTGTCCGCTGTTTATAGAAGATTTTAGCGGCGTACTTTCTAACGAACACACAGTTAGGCAGATGCAGCAGATTCGCAATTGTGATTCAGCAACAATAGACCCGCACAAATCAGGCTATATTCAGTATCCGGCTGGAAGCACACTTTATCGCAATGGTCAAATAAAGAATTTTACAACTTTTTCCGGTGCTTATATCGGCGGCTCGCAGTCAATTCGTCCCACAGAACCGTCGGTTGGGATATACGGTCTTGAAGGTTCCAAGCCTGGTGCTAGTGCAGCTGCGGTTTTCCTATCGCATCAAGTGATTCGACCTTCTATAAATGGCTATGGCAAGATCATCAATCTCGCCCTTCTCAATACCAAGCTATTCTATCTGCGCCTACTGTACATGGCAACAGAACAGGATAACTTTATAATCGTGCCATTGCCCGGTCTTGCAATCGAGCGTACAAATAGTGTAATAGGCTCAGGCGTTGGCGATCGCTATCTTATTTCTCTACAAGAGCGATTGTACGGTAAAACGCAAGAGGAAATCCTAAAAGACTCCCAAGCGATCGCAATGTTACGCGAAATTGGTTCTGACCAGAACGTCCTCTGCTATGCCTTCAATTTCAAACGTCAGGATAATAGCATCAACGACGATCCTGAACTCTTCAATAAATTGAACGAGCTGATCTACGAGCGCTTCCACATCCACTATTACCAGAACGGTAAGACTGAAGATATTCACAAGTTTCCCTTTTTACTTACCAAAACTATCTTCCAGCTAGACAATTATGGATCGACATTTATAGATAACTATGCAAAACGCCTTGGGCTGTCAAAAACAGTGGATTCAATGACAGTTTTGCGTTCGGTAGTCATGAACCCGTTCTTAAACTTGCCCAATGGCGGCTCATTTTTCGACGAGATCGTAGAAATTCTCCGAAGTAACGTTACCGAAATTATCGACCAAAATTTTCGGTGACCGATCCTGCGGTTCTAGGTCTATCTAGTAGCAAAAATTTATTTCCATTCCTGATAAAAATAAATATGGAATCATGAGAAGCGATCGCTTAAATCAGGCTGGTTATTTGTAGAAATGTTACGAATGTTATGAAATCACGCTCAGTTCACAAATTCTTCCGATGCTAGCTGACTCATAAATGACTGATCTTGGTTCATACCAACAAGAACCACATGCTTATCTAATTTTTTATATCGAGCAACGACCTGAGAAATTGCAGTTACAGCCGCATGATCCCATACATGAGCATGATGAAAGTCAATTATTACTTTTTCTGGGTCTTCTGCATAGTTAAAGAACTCGATAAAGCTGGCGATTGAACCAAAGAAAAGTTGTCCGGATATTGTATATATTTTCGCACCACAAGCATCGAATGATTTAACTGCTTTGATTTGGGCTGCTTTCCAAGCGAAAATAAAAGTGCTAATAATTACGCCGACCAAAACACCTTGAGCAAGGTTATTAGTCAAGAGAGCGATCGCCACCGTTACAGGCATGACAATCGCATCACTCAGCGGCATTTTTCTTAACTGTTGTAAAGATTTCCAACTAAAGGTTTCAAAAGCCACCATAATCATGATACCAATTAATGCCGCCATCGGTATCTGTTTAACTATATCTCGAAAAACAAAGATTAAAGTTAATAAAAAAGCACCAGATACAAAAGTTGATAAACGCCCTTTGCCTCCAGACCTTATATTAATAATTGATTGCCCAACCATGCCACAACCAGCCATTCCACCAAAAAAGCCTGTGACAATGTTGGCAATCCCCTGACCTTTGACTTCTCGATTTTTAGAGCTTTTGGTTTCTGTTAACTCATTGAGTAAATCTGCTGTTAATAAAGATTCTAAAAGACCGACAATCGAGAGGGTTAATGAGTAAGGCAAAATAATAAAAAAGCTTTCTAAAGAAAAATCAATATGCGGCAGATGAAACGATGGCAGCGTACCTGTAATATTACCAATATCTCCGACTCTCCGAACATTGACTTTTGTAGTTATTGCCACGATTGTCATAATTACAATCGCAACTAACGGTGATGGTACAATTTTGGTAATACGAGGTAGAAGATAAACGATCGCTAATGTGGCTGCTACCATCAAATACATTTGCCAAGGTTGTCCAGCAAATTGTTTAACTTGAGCTACAAAAATTAAGATGCCTAAAGCATTCACAAAACCTGCCACAACCGATTGGGGAATAAAGCTAAAAAATCTGCTTAATTTCCCAACTCCCATGAGAAATTGAACTATCCCAGTTAAAATAGTGGCTGCAAATAAATACTCAACTCCATGTTTTTCTACTAATGATGTCATCAGTAACGACATCGAACCAGTTGCTGCCGAAATCATCGCCGGTCTTCCACCAAACACGGAAATAACGATGGCTATACAAAAGGAAGTATATAGAGCTACCATTGGCTCAACTTTAGCTATAGCAGCAAAAGCCAGAGATTCTGGAATCAATGCTAACGCTACAGTCATCCCTGCTAAAACATCACCTCTAACATGAGAAAAATCTATAGTTTTTACTCTGTAAAAATTTAATTCACGAGCTAGTGTAGTAGTCTTGTTTTTGTATTTATTTTTAATAAAATGCACTCCCACCTCCAATTTTAGAAATTGACAAAAAAGCATCAACCTAAAAAATGCTAAGTAATATTAACATTATCAGAATGAAAATTTTTATAATTGTATATAGTTAATTAGCAAGTTTTACAATTACTTCATAATTTATCGGATAAATATAATTTTTCAATAAACTAGGATTTAATGCCGATAGTATGGTAGTTTTGGGGGTGGCGTGAAAGCGATCGCGCAGTATTTGCTTGTAGCAGAAAAATGTAACTGCCATGCGATCGCCTTTGATCTAAAATCGTAGGTTAAATACTTAACCTCAATCCGAATACTGCAATAATTACTTAGAAAAATTCGGTTCCCCAATTTCGGGGAAACTAGCAAAATTGCGTCTCACCCAATCCATCCCCACTTCATTATTGAGCTTAATTTTCTGTGGCGTATTTGGGTAAATCTTCCCTAAAATATCTGCATCTTGTTCGACAACAACTTTAGCAAAGTTGAGAAACTTGTTACCCAACGCTTTAAATGCTGGATGTTTCGCTTGCCCAAACATCAATACATAAGTGCGTGTCCGCATCTCGGATTCTGGGATAAACAGGTGGCATTGTGCAACTTTAGCTGCCCAGTTTTCAACATGTGAAATTATTAAAGATGGAAAGTGATTTTCTAAGTGTGGTTTCAGGACTTTTGGTAGTAGCAACAAGTCGGGATTGCTGATTTTTTCTCTTAAACTTGTAGCTGCTGTGGGCATATCAAAAAAAGCGTGCGATTCATGCCCGTTGTCGATAAACTTCTCAAATTGCACTTCTTCAATTTTAAATAAAGGGCGATGAGTGCCGTTTTGATGATTATAATCGTGCATATTTAACAGCATGGTGAGCAAATCTGTCTCCACGCTGGTGTCTGCTGTATGTCCAATAAAGTCATACTTGGCAGTTATTTCATTCAAAATTGTCGGAATTGGCACTTTCGGTTCATATCCGCCATAAGACCAAATAAAATCATCTTGAATAATCAGTTCTAACGGTTGCAATTGTGGTAAAGTTTTCTTATTTGAACCGGGCAAAATAGTACAACCTTCACTGTCAAATTCCAAAGCATGGAATGGGCAAACTACAACGCTAGTTTTATCTTCACGTTGCTGACACCAACCTGAAGATAACATTGCTCCCATATGTGGACAAGCATTAGGTAAGGCGCTGATTTTACCTGCTGCATCTTTCCACAGCACGTAATCACAACCGTAGAGGGAAACTTTTCTCGGTTTGTTTACCTCTAACATCGATTTGTGTGCTAACAGCCAAGGTGCGCCAAAAAGCATAGACATTGTTATTTTCTTCCTTTTATGACTACAGCAAAATCTTGTAGATTAAGTGAGCTTATTAAGTAATTTTTTCTACTTAATCTACTAAGTGAGTTCTGCCAAAAATAGTTAACTAATTTTTTAGTTAGTTATTAATTTAACCAATTTGATTTAGTCTGTCAACTACTAACCAGTCTTAAAAAACTTTGATCCCCGAAAGTCGGCGCTCAAAGTTTTCGGTTTTTTCGTTAAGATGATGTTCGTCTCTTTGATGGTGAACCGTGGGTCGTTCAACGAAATCAAAATCTTCATCTAACAAACCTCGACAAGTGCGCGATGCTGAAGCGACGAAAGCGCAGATATTGGATGCAGCAATGGAGGAGTTTGCCAAGCATGGTCTTTCGGGAGCGCGAACTGAGGCGATCGCTTCGGGTAGTGGCGTTACCAAAGCCATGATTTACTACTATTTTGAGAGTAAGGAAAAGCTATATCAAGCAGTCTTACATCGGCTTGACTTTCCCATAAACGACATGCTTCGGGAAACAAACTTGGATAATTTGCCACCGGAAGAAGCCTTAAAGCAGGTTATTCAAGCAGCTATTGCTTATAGAGTCCAGCATCCTCACTTAGGCATGATTTTATTTCAAGAAGCGAATCAAAATCAAGGTAAGTTTTACAAACAGACAAACTGGCAAGAAGGTTTTGAGCAAGTTATTAATATCTTAGAACGTGGTATAGCGTCCGGTTGCTTTCGTCCAGTTGACCCGTTTCTAACTGCAATTCATATTGCCGCAGTTTGTACTTTTTATTTCGATGCCTACGAGAATCTTAAGTATGCAAAACCGGATTTAGACTTGCGAAGTCCAGAAATGATTGAGGAATACACGCAACAAGCAATTAATTTGATTTTAGCTGGTGTGCGATTTAATACTCAACAATAGCATTTATGCAATCTGACAATATGAACGAAGTTCACAATACAGCATGAAAATTCCTCTTTCAAGCGTCCAAGCGTTTCTATAAAAGCAAATTTATCTTCAACAAATATATATTTTAATTGACATTTTTCCGGAACGACCTACTTCACATGATTAAAAAGTTTAAAAATCAAATTTAAACACTTATGTCGATTCAATAAAGATTTTGTAAAGACGACCAAGAAAATCTGACAATCTGATTATTTCATGTATATATACTGATATAACAGATGTTTTAGTTTCTTTTAACATCAATTCTTCTAATTGTATGTATCTACTCTTGACTATTAATTAAATTTTAATCTACGTATAATTGATAACTAAAAAATACCTCCGAGGAAACATTTAAGTGATTATGTAAAGAATATGTCTGAAGTGAGCATTAAGATCCAGTCCGAAGAAAAATTTGATTGTCTCGTAAACATGGTTGATAAATAATTACTAAATTGGCATTTATAATCAACCATAACTGCGGCAGAAACAAAACACCGTCAAAAGTAACAATCACAGAATGCAAATGTTTAATCAGCACATCAATAATTTATTTTTGTCACGGGGTAAAGTTGTCAGTTTTTTACTTAGTCTGATAGCTGGAATTATTATTTCAATTGGAATTGCAACATATTTAACTGCTAATGTAGCGTCAGCAACCACTTACAAAACCTCTTGGATAGGTAATACATTTGGCGGTGGCGATAAGTGGGTACAAAACCAGATTGAAGCGATGTATGTTGCCCCAAACGGTACAGTTTATACTAACAGCGGTTGGGATGAAGCCGGTAGAGAAGCCGGAATATACAAGGATGGCGATGTTATTGGTTCCTCAGTGGAGACGCACGGCTGGAGTCGTAGCGGGGGCAAAGCTGTCACAGGAAATAGCAAATACATTTACCTTGCCATGATTCAGGGGTCGATGGGCGACATAAAAGCTGATTATCCCCCAGAAAAAACAACTTGGTACTGTGTAAGACGCTACGACTTATCTGGCAAACCTGCTGCTTTTAGCAAAGGACGCGGCTACGATCGCAGTATGTTAATTGTCAGTACTAAAGGCGAAGTTACAGGATTGGCAACTTCAGGAAACGAGTTGTATGTTAGCGATTCCGCTGACAATAAAATTCGAGTTTACAACAGCGAAACTCTAGACGAAATTCGTAGCTTTAGCTTTAGCAATCCCGGACAGATAAGCGTTGACCGTCAAGGAAATTTGTGGATTATTCAGCCGAAAAAAGGTAGTAATCCGGCAAAGATTCTACATTATTCGCGACAAGGAAAACAGTTACCAGAACAGATTGCCGATGTAGTTGAGCCAAAAGCGATGGCGATCGATAATCAAAATAGACTTTTAGTAGCAGAAAATGATTCGCGCCAGCAAGTATTAATTTACAATATTAAAAAAAAGCCAGTATTAACCGGAACTTTCGGCAGCAAGGGCGGTATATATCAAGGTACGGCTGGGGAAATCAGTGATTTGAAATTTTACGGTATTACTGGAGTCGGCACAGATGCCGCAGGTAATATCTATATAAATAGTAATGGTTTCAATTACTCAGGCACGGATTTGCGGAAGTTTTCACCTACCGGAAAACTACAGTGGCAATTGTTAGGTTTGCATTTTGTCGATAATGCCGATACTGACCCAGCTAGTGATGGAATTGAGGTATTTACGAAGCAAGAACAATTCGTCATGAATTATAACAAGCCTGCCGGTCAGCAAGGGACTTACAAAGCTTACACAATAAATCCTTTCAAATACCCACAAGATCCGCGTTTGCATACAGCACCGACTTCAGCCTTTTTTCGGCGCATTAAAGGCAAGCCTTTTATGTTTCTCACAGATATCTTTGCCAGCTTTATAGAGATTTATCGTTTCAATCCAAACAGCGATGGCAAAATTGCCATACCAGCGGGAATGTTTTGGGGAACACCAGAAAAAGATGGAAAACCAGTAGCTGTAAGTTGGCTTCCTAATATACCCAAAGAAGGAGAATGGATTTGGGGCGATCGCAATGGTAACGGCGCCTTTGACAACGGCGAATACGATTCTTTACCAAAAGATTATCCCTACCTGGGGGGATTGTGGGTAGACAGCAAAGGAGATGTTTGGAAAACCTTGCGAACTCTAGATGGTATCGGCATTCGGCATTATCCGTTACAAGGACTAGATAAAAACGGCAACCCAATTTATACTTCTAGTTCGCTCCAAAAACAAAAAACACCAAGTATATTCACTGATATCCGGAGAATCGAATATTTCCCGGAAACAGACACTATGTATTTGTCTGGCTTCACTGTAGATCACCCCGCAGTCGGCGACGATGCCACAATTGCTGGATCGGAAATTGCCCGTTTTGACAATTGGAGCAAAGGAAATCGCACTCCCCGTTGGCGAACTGTAATTCCCTACGACACGACTGGCAAACGCGAAGTGTCTACAGCCGCAATGAGTGTGGCAGGAGATTACGTGTTTGCCGTCACAGTGAAAACCGCAGAAGTATATGTCTACAAGACAGCAACGGGAGCGGAAGTTCAAAAGTTAAAACCTGGTGCAGAAGTGAAGGGCGAAAGTGGTTGGATTGATATACCATACGGTATCCGCGCTTTTCGTCGCTCAAATGGTCAGTACTTAGTGTTTGTTGAGGAAGATGCGAAAGGAAAAGTGATTGTGTACAAACTACCAAAGTGATTTATAACACATCTAAAAAGTACATAATCTGCTACAGTATTGTAAGTCGGTATTCGGAGTTTGAGAAGAATTAGGACTTACGCTTTAAATCGGCGTAGTTCCTTAATTTACGAGTGCGATAATTCATGAATTATCGCTACAGAAGATATGTTTTGCGCTCCCAACTGTGAAAATAATTTTCACCTCAAGTCTGCTGGATGAAAGTTGACCAAAAACACAGTGTGGGGTATAGGGTGTGGGGTGTGGGGAAAGAACGCACTCCCACACCCTGTTCTCGGTACAAGCCCCTACTTTTAAGTATGGAGAAAGAAAAAAATGTCCATCGAGACACGTAGTGCGAAAAATACAGCGTCCTTATTTGAAACCCCTGCTTTCAAGTATGGGGTTCCCACACCCTACCCCCTACCCCCTACCCCCTACACCCTTTTCATAACCGGCTAACTTGACACCGAATGCCTGACTTATATCAATAGTTTAATTTAAAGTATGTTTTTAGACATTTTTGGTATCACTAGGGGGTACTATTACGCACAATAGTAGTATTTTTCAACCACAAGATACAGTCTAACTTTTAACGAAAGCGCAGTACTGCTAATATCAAAAATAGAGTAGTGATTGTATCTGAAAATTTGCCCGTATTCTCTGTCAGCGAAGCAAATACATGTAATATATAATACAATTAGTTTAGATGATGTAAATGTAGATAAAGTAAGTTTTAACTAATATTTATTTACCGAATAATACTAGTAACAAATATTACTATAAATGATTTTAAACACGTAAAAATTTTCCAGTTAATAATTAAATTTAAATTAGTCACCAAGCAAATAACTAAAATTGCTTGGCATATTTTTATGTGAAACTTATTTCAAGTTAATAATAGGTAAAGTGATTGTTAAAATAAAATATTGTTTGTTGAACAAAAAGAAAAACATGAAACTGTTATTAATAAAAGTGGTATTATGTAAAAACAATAAATAAAACTCATAAAAATATGCATTAAAGAAAGAAAAACGTGGCAGAAGTTTTTGTGAGATTATATTTAGTAAAAAAGAGACTATGAATTATAAAAAATTTCTCCAAAGGTTAGAAAAAGTACTTCCAAATACCTGGCTTTATAAAGTGCAATATATGCACTCTAACTTACTAGTTCGGTGGATTTTGCGTCGTGGAAGTATGCCGCTAACATTTAGCAAAAAATCAGCAATGGTGTTTTCTCCGCATCAAGATGATGAAACTTTTGGTTGCGGTGGGATGATTGCTTTAAAAAGGGAACAGGGAATACCAGTAGTAGTAGCTTTTCTGACGGATGGACAGGGTTCAGTTGGCGAGGATTCGGAAATTAAAGATAAAATCATCCAAATTCGCAAACAAGAAGCAGTAACGGCATTGAATATTTTAGGAGTTGAACCATCAGAAATTTACTTTTTGGATAAGGTAGATGGAACATTACGAGATTTAGAAGCATTGCAACGACAACAGACGATTGAGCAGATAGCTGAACTGCTTCAAAAGTATAAACCAGGGGAAGTCTACGTTCCACATCAAAAAGATTGCCATAAGGATCATGAAGCTGCATATACTTTAGTAAAAGAAGCGATCGCTCAAGCCAAAATCGAAGTTGAACTGCTAGAGTATGCGATTTGGTTATTTTGGAGAGCGCCACTATTTATTATGCTGAAGTTGCAGGATATAGCAGATGCTTATCGGCTATCAATTGCAGCAGTACAAGACAAAAAAAATAGAGCGATCGCCTCATATTCTTCTCAAATTGAAGGTCTACCCCCTGGGTTTCTCAAGCGATTTTTCGGGTCTTATGAAATATTCTTCAAAGTAGAATCCTAGTAGCTGAAACTTCTTTATTATTAAGAGTTAAGCAGAGGTTGCGTCTCAAGTCGTAAAGTTAATCAATTTAATATCAGCGACCACTGTGGAGTAATTTAAATGCGTATACTACATCTTACTAATCATATAAAACAAATAGGTAACGGTATTGTCAATGTGGCAGTAGATCTAGCTTGTTTGCAAGCTGCATCTGGTCACGATGTTGCGATGGCATCTGTCGGTGGCGAATATGAAGCATTACTAGCAAGTTATGGCGCTCAACACTTTCAATTAAATCAGTCTAGAACACCGCCAAATTTAATTAAAGCAGCTGGGCATTATCGCGAAATCATACAAGAGTTTCAGCCGGATATTGTCCATGCACATATGATGACAGGATCTGTGGTAGCAGGGCTTTTTAAAAAGAACTTTGGATATAGTTTAGTTACCACCGTACACAATGAATTTCAGCGTAGTGCAGTACTGATGGGATTAGCCGATCGCGTAATTGCAGTTAGTAATGCAGTCGCAGATTCGATGGTACGTCGGGGTATACCGAAGAGAAAATTGCGAGTAGTCGCTAATGGTACATTGGGTAGTCCCCGGCATCGAAGTATTCTAGAATACCAACCGCTACCGCTACACCGTCCGGCGATCGCCACCGTAGCAGGAATGTATCAACGTAAAGGAATTGGTGAATTAATCGATGGCTTCGTAATAATAGCTGCGGATTTTCCCGATGCTCATCTATATTTAGTGGGGGATGGTCCGGATCGGGCAATGTTTGAAGCAAAAGTGCAAAATACAGCTTTTGCTTCGCGCATTCATTTTGAAGGCTTCCAAAGCGAACCGCAACGTTATATGCTAGCAACTGACATCTTCGTCCTGGCTTCACACCACGAATCTTTTGGTTTAGTTCTCACAGAAGCGCGGGAAGCAGGTTGCGCGATTATTGCCAGCGATGTAGACGGCATTCCTGAGACTTTAGATAATGGAGAAGCTGGTGTTTTGGTGTCACCTAAAAATAGCTTTGCTGTCGCAACTGCTATGAAGAAATTACTTAATAACCCTTGGGAAATGCAAAAATGGAAATACAAAGGGAAACAAAATATAGAGCGGTTTAGTGCTGCACGGGTGAGTAAAGAAACACTCAATGTTTACCGTGAATTAGTACCAAATTACAATCTACGTCAAAGTAGTATGATTGTTTGATTTTTCTGTCATCAAGAGTAGTGGAATTATAGGCGATCGCATAAGCTTGGTGTATGTAAAAAAGAGTGCGATCGCCTTTCTCATGCCATTACTAAAGACTTATCTACACCATAAAACGAGAAAATTACCAAGACTTTTCACTACTTAATTATCCTAACTTCTCCCTCACCCAAGCGCGAAACGATTTCAGCAAAGCAATTTCTCCCATAGTTTTACTTTGCTGAATAAATCTGCTGATATCACTCACCGATACTATAGGAAAAGCAATACTAAATTCACATTCAACATATTGCCCTTCTATTAACTGATAAAATTTTAAATCTCGTCCGTTATATCTCCATAGTTCAGCGATACCAAGTGCGGAATAAATCCCTAATTTGTTAACCGAACTGCTAGTTATATCAATCTCAATTGCTAAATCAGGTGCTGGATCTGTTTCTAAATCCAGAGTTTCTTTACCTCTAATAGCTAATTCATTCTGGATATAATAACAATTATCTGGTTCTATACCTCTTTTTGCGATTCTTCGCTTCAATGTTGTTGAACCAGCACTTTTAATTTCTATTTCTACTTCCTCGGCTAAAATTAATATAAAGCGGTCAAATTGGATTTTAGGATTTTCGTGTTCAAAAAGTGGAGTCATTATTTCTAAAGTTCCACAATCATAAGCAAATCGGGAACCTCTATCCTCACCCGTATCTGCTAGCAAGGCTTCAAAGGTTTCCCAGCTAATGTTGTGTAGCACTGTTCTTTGTTCGGCAATGCTTGAAGATATAATCATCTTTAAGTACTCATTCAGTCAGAATACTAGATAAAATTCCGAAAATTTTACCTATATTATTAATATAGTATTCGCTCAAGTCAATCTCAACTACTTGCCCAACCAGCTTGAGAAACTTCCAGTTAGTTCCAGTAGTGACAGTTCCATAAATTGTCTGAATATTATTTCCCTCGCGTTCATTAAACAATTTAGCTGCGATCATTTCTGCGACACACTGACCTAATCCGGCATTAATATTTTCCTTTTTAGCTTCAACAATCGTTACTACCGGCGCACTGACAATTAATAATTCTGGTGAACGGCTAATCAGAAAATCACAATTTCCATTTAGTCCTTGTGATGGTTCAACTGTAAAGTCAATTCCCGAAAATAAACTTACTTGATAATTTAAATATTTTCTGACTGCAATTAAAATAGGGGCAATAATCATTTCCGAACGTGATTTTTCTGTATTACTAGCCAAAGCTAATGGTATATTTTCCTGAATAATTTCTGATAGTAATGGCGGCAATTCTAACTCTAATACAGAAGAAAATATATCAATTTTATCAGAAATAGTTAAGCCAAAGCTTCTCCTTACTCTATCTAAAGTAAAGTCACTGTATGACACTTTAGTTGCTCCTGTTTATAAACCCATATATTAAAATTGTGCCAATTACAAGCATGACTCGTTGCTAATAATTGACACAATCAGTAGTTAAATATTTTCTATTAACCAAACAAACCACCGAAAAACTCAAGGGTATCCTTCAACGCTTTGATAAAAACATCAATTTCTTCGCGGGTGTTGTAGAAAGATAAACTTGCTCTTGCGGTTCCAGGAAGACCTAAAAAACGGTGTAATGGTTGAGTGCAGTGGTGTCCAGAACGGATTGCGACACCTTCTTGATCTAATAATGTAGATAAGTCGTTAGCGTGGACTTCTCCGGATGTGAATGCAGCCAAAGCAGCTCTACCTTCACCATTAGCATCGGGTTTGGGACCATAAATTCTAATTTCGGGAATTTGCAGCAATTGCTCAAACAAATAAGCAGTTAATTCTGCTTCGTAAGCGTGGATTTTATCCATGCCAATATTAGTAAGATAATCTATCGCAGCACCAAGAGCGATCGCTTCCCCAATTGCCGGTGTACCAGCTTCAAATTTATGCGGTAATTCTGCGTAGGTCGAATGGTCTAAAAACACCTCCGCAATCATTTCACCACCACCAAAAAACGGCGGCATCGATTCCAACAATTTCAACTTGCCATACAAAAAGCCTATCCCAGTTGGGGCACACATTTTGTGACCGGAAGCAACTAACCAATCACAGTCAATTTGCTGCACGTCAACAGGCATATGAGGGACACTTTGGCAAGCATCAATTAATACTTTTGCACCGTATTCATGCGCTAAAGCACAAATTTCTTGCACCGGGTTAATGCAACCCAAAGTGTTAGAAACATGCACCGTTGACACCAATTTAGTTTTTTCAGAAAGCAGAGTTTTGAACTGTTCTAAATCAAAAGTTTCTTCAGATGTCAGTTCGACAAACTTCAGCACTGCACCCGTCTTTTGCGCCACCAATTGCCAGGGTACAATATTACTGTGGTGTTCCATCACCGAGAGAATAATTTCATCTCCCGGTTGCAAATTGCTCATTCCCCAACTGTAAGCTACCAAATTAATCGCCTCAGAAGCGTTGCGGGTGTAAACAATTTCTTGACGAGATGCAGCATTGATAAATTTAGCAACTTTATCTCGTGTAGCTTCATAAGCATCAGTAGCTTTCGCGCTGAGAGTATGCGCTCCGCGATGCACGTTAGCATTATACTGCTCGTAATAATCTCGCAAACGATTAAGTACCAGCAAAGGTTTTTGCGAGGTAGCAGCATTATCCAGGTAAATTAAAGGTTTGCCGTTGACTTCCTGATTTAATATTGGGAAATCAGCGCGAACTTGATCGGCGAGGGTTTTTGTTTGGGTGAAAGTCATAAAATTTTGGCTTAAGGATTGTTAGTTGTTGGTTGTTAGTTGTTGGTTGCTGGTTGTTGGTTGTTAGTTGTTGGTTGCTGGTTGTTAGTTGTTGGTTGTTGATTGTTGGTTGTTTATTCTTTGCTACTATCCACGCTCCCACTATCAACTAACTACTAACCACTATCAACGCTCCCACTATCAACGCTCCCACTAACCACTATCCACTAACCAACACCCAATCTAAAATCTGCTAACTGTTTGCGTGAGAGTTTCGCGAAGAGAGGAAATCGGTATTTGGTTGATAATTTCAGCCGCGAAAGCATTAATTAATAAGTTGCGAGCATCGTTGGCATCAATACCCCGGCTTTGCAGATAAAATATTTCATCATCTTCCAACTGGCTAACAGTCGCACCGTGAGCGCATTTAACATTATCCGCCGTAATTTCCAACTGCGGCTTAGTATCAACTCTGGCTTTAGATGATAGTAGCAGGTTGCGATTTAATTGCGCCGCATCAGTTAACTGTGCCGGCTTCGGGACAAAAACTTTGCCATTGAACACTCCATGAGCGCGATCGCCTACAATACACTTATGCAATTGCCGACTAACACCATGCGGATGATTAAGAGCAATTACACTGTGAGTATCCGCCAATTGCTTCCCCTTAATCATCGTCAACCCATTTAAAGTAGTTTCCGTTTGCTCACCAGTTTGGAAAATCTCTAAATTGTGACGCGAAAACCTGCCACCCAAACTTACCGCATTACAACAATACCGACTATAACGACCTTGCATCACCGCAGTCTTGCCAACATGAAAAGCCTCAGCACCATCACACTCAACCCGAGTATGACTAACCTGAGCATTCTCCTCAACCCAAATCTCCGTCACCGCATTGGTGAAGTATACACCCTCTTTCTCCTCCTCTGCGTTCTCTGCGCCTCTGTGAGTCCAGCCCCCGTCTTGGCGGTTTCCGTCACGATGGGGGACTGGCGAACCCGAAGGGCGGTTCGTATACTCCTCCACCAAACTCACCTGCGAACCACATTCAGCCACCACCAGACAACGCGGTAAAGCAATCCTCCCCTCACCCACAGCAACAAACACCAAAAAAATCGGTGTTTCCACCACCACATTCTTCCCCACCCATACCACCGCCGCATCAGTCATACCAGCAGTATTCAGAGCAGTAAACACCTCGCGATCGCCTGACGCTTGTGCCAAATATTGCCGCACCCGTTCATCATAACCCCCAGGTAAATTAGCCAAATTGCTAACCACCACCCCATCAGGTAAACCAGAAACAGCAGATAACTCAGGTGCATAAACACCATTCACAAAAACCAAACAGTTCTTATTCGCTTCCGGTAAACTAAAAGGCGTAATATTTGGTAAAAACGTCTCTACATTAAATTGCACCTCGCGCAAAGACGACAAATCAGCAAAACGCCATTCTTCATCGCGGGTAGTAGGAAGTCTTGATTGACGCACCCAATCAGCAGCACGTTGACGCACATCTTGCAACCAACCCTCTGACTTTGATGCAGCTACTTTATCTAACAACCCAGTTAAATAAGCATCTTTATCCACCAAAGTGTTAGAAATCGGACTTGGAGAAACTTCAATAGACATTACACACCCACCTCAGCTTCTTCCAACACCCAGTCATAACCGCGAGCTTCCAACTCCAGCGCCAAATCCTTACCACCACACATGAGAATCTGCCCCTGAGCCATCACATGCACGTAATCCGGCACAATATAATTAAGTAACCGCTGATAGTGAGTAATCATAATCGTCGCATTTTCCGGATTTGCCAGCTGATTTACTCCATTCGCGACAATCTTCAACGCATCAATATCCAAACCAGAATCTGTCTCATCCAGAATCGCCAACTTTGGTTCTAACAGTGCCATTTGCAGAATCTCATTCCGCTTTTTCTCCCCACCAGAAAAACCCTCATTCAAACTTCTGTTAAGGAAAGCCGGATTCATCTTCACAACATCCAGCTTTTCCTCTATCAAATCATCAAAATCAAACGCATCAATTTCTTCTAAACCCTGCGCTTTCCGGCGAGAATTATAAGCCACCCGCAAGAAATCCAAATTACTCACACCCGGAATTTCCAACGGATATTGAAACGCCAAAAATACACCACTTCTTGCGCGTTCTTCCGGTTCCATTTCCAGCAGATTTTGCCCCATAAAGGTGCAACTACCACCAGTTACCTCATAAGCTGGGTGTCCAGCCAAAACCTTAGAAAAAGTACTTTTACCAGAACCATTCGGTCCCATAATCGCATGAACTTCACCCGATTTTACCTCAATATTCACACCCTTGAGAATCGGCGTCCCATTAACATTAGCCGTCAAATCTCTTACTGACAGCACAACTTCACTATTTTCAATAATCATCTTTTCTCTCTCTTATTTCTTCTCTCGCTCCCTCGTTCCCAGTCTCAGACTGGGAATGTTATCTTTGGGCTGCTGCCTAGCGATAAAATATGAGGCAGCAGCCCACAGAATGCGTTACCAGGTTGAACCTGGTAACGAGAGTTAACCAACACTACCTTCCAACTTCAGACTCAACAGCTTATCAGCTTCCACCGCAAATTCCATCGGCAGCTGATTAAACACATCCTTACAGAAGCCACTAATCATCATCGAAACCGCGTCTTCACTAGAAATGCCCCGCTGTGCAAAGTAAAATAATTGGTCTTCCCCAATCTTGGAAGTAGAAGCTTCATGCTCCACCTTCGCTGCCTTATTTTGCACCTGAATATATGGGAAAGTATTCGCATGAGCATTATCCCCAATTAGCATCGAGTCGCACTGCGAATAGTTTCTAGCTCCTTCAGCCTTCGGGTTAATTTTCACCAAACCGCGATAGCTGTTACTAGAATTACCAGCAGAAATTCCCTTAGAGATAATCGTGCTGCGAGTGTTCTTACCAACGTGAATCATCTTGGTTCCCGTGTCGGCTTGCTGCATATTATTTGTCAGCGCTACCGAGTAGAACTCACCCACAGAATTATCGCCCACCAACACGCAGCTAGGATATTTCCAAGTAATCGCAGAACCGGTTTCTACTTGCGTCCAGGAAATCTTGGAATTTACACCCTGACACAAACCGCGTTTGGTGACAAAGTTGTAAATACCACCTTTGCCTTTTTCATCGCCGGCGTACCAATTCTGTACTGTAGAATATTTAATTTCCGCGTTGTCCAGAGCGACAAGTTCCACCACAGCGGCGTGTAGTTGGTTGCTATCGTACATCGGCGCGGTACAGCCTTCCAAGTAGGAAACATAGCTGCCTTCTTCGGCAACAATCAAGGTACGCTCAAATTGTCCGGTATCGCCGCTGTTAATCCGGAAATAGGTAGACAATTCCATCGGGCATTTTACGCCTTTAGGAATATAGACAAAAGAACCATCGCTAAATACAGCCGCATTCAATGCCGCGAAGTAGTTATCGGCAGGGGGGACAACGCTACCCAGATACTTTTGTACTAGTTCGGGATATTCTTGCAATGCTTCGGAAATCGAGCAGAAGATAACGCCGTCTTTGAGCAGCTTTTCTTTAAATGTAGTGGCGACAGAAACACTATCGAAAATGGCATCTACAGCGACATTTCCCAGTCGCTTTTGTTCTGATAGGGGAATACCTAACTTTTCAAAGGTTTCCAAGAGGGTGGGATCTACTTCATCCAAACTGTTAAGCTTTTTCTTCGCTTGTTTCGGTGCGGAATAGTAGATGATATCCTGATAATTAATTGGCGGATATTGAACGCTATGCCAAGTCGGTTCTGTCATTTTTAGCCACTGGCGATAGGCTCTGAGGCGAAACTCCAGCATGAATTCCGGCTCGTTCTTCTTGCTGGAGATCAAGCGGATAACATCTTCGTTTAGCCCACGCGGAATGGTGTCTGCCTCAATATTGGTGACAAAGCCATATTTGTAGGGCTGGTTGACTAAGGTTTTGACAGTGGCACTCATCAGTTCTTTTCTCTCGTGTTCTCTTTTAGGTGTCTCTTTTTGGATGGGAGACGGGCGGTAAGCCGATTTCCCTTCATCGTTAACCCACAGTGGTTACGCGGCTGTTACAATAAGGATGGAGAGTAAAACAACAAGTTAGTTGTTTAAGTTATCTCCATTTTACGCTACATTAACAACAAGAATGTTGTCAAAGTGAAATTTCCTAATTATTTTTCAGGACTAAGATGGCGACTACCCAGCAGTCCTCAACCAAGCAAGAGATTCTAGAATATCTCCTGAAACACTCACGGGCAACAGCTTTTGAGCTAGCCGAGATTTTAAATATTAGCCCGCAAGCGATTCGTCGCCATCTCAAAGATTTGGAGGCTGAAAAGCTAATTTTGTATTCATCGATACAAGAAGGGATGGGGCGTCCGCAGCACGTTTATCATTTGAGTCGTGAAGGACGCGATCGCCTGCAACGAGGTGATAGTTATGGGGAATTTGCTGTTTCTCTGCTGGATACATTAGCAGAAACGGTAGGACGCGACCAAGTAAGCACGATTTTAAGAAAGCAGTGGGAACGTAAGGCTCAAGAATATCGCGATCGCTTGGGTAAAGGGTCGTTAGAAGAACGTGTGGCAAACTTAGTTGAGTTGAGAAAAGCTGAAGGCTTCATGGCAGAGTGTCACCCAGTAGAATCGAATGAATCAGTAGGCGATCGCTTTATATTAATGGAGCATAACTGCGCCATTTCCAACGTTGCCGAGTCTTTCCCCAGCATTTGCGGTCATGAATTAGAAATGTTTGCCGCCGTTCTCCCAGATTGTACAGTAGAGCGGACTCATTGGATTATCAACGGCGAACACCGTTGCGGCTATTTGGTACAAGCGCGAAAACCTTGCGCCGAATTAGATTAAGAAATTTATATTTACATTAAGTTTAAGTCATAAATAATAGCTACGTCGTAATCTGTTTTACAAATTACAAATTAGCAATTGTCCGTTAAGTTTTAGTTAAAGGTTATGAATTTACCACCACAGCAGCCGTCAACACAATTCTTAACTTTAGAAGAGTCAGCCAAAGTTGACGCTGCCTTGCTTTCTTCCCCGGAAAAGTTTTTAACCAGATTAACAATTTCATCTCTCAAACTTTTGAAGCACATCGCCCAAGAGTATGATGTGAGAATTGAAGATTTAACAACACAGCAAGTGATTGCTTGGTTTGAGAAAGATGGCAAGATTCGCCGAGAGCAAGGAACAGAGTCTGCATACCTGAATTGGTAAAGTAGAGACGTTCCATCGGAACGTCTCTACAATAAATAATCTAAACAAATAGCAAAAAGCACCTTTTTCGAGGTGCTTTGTCAAGCGATGTAATTTAATTTTACAGACCACATTTTAAGTGTAAGTATTAGTACGCGGACTGCGAGCGCCTGTAACCGCTCCAATCATTGATGCAACTAAACCCAGCAAAGAACCGAATACAAACCACCACAAACCTCTAGATGTAGCACCAGCAATATTGCGGGCTTCTTGAGCGCTTACATTGGTTTGGGGTACGTTCACACCACCTTGTTGTTGCACTTGGTTAATCACTTCACCAGCGTTAGAAGCAGCAACACCAAAAGCACCCGATACCCCACTAGCCAAGAGCCAAGAGCTAACTGCTAAAGTGGTAGCCCAGAGAATTGCCCCATTGAGAAGAGCGGTGCTGCGGTTCATCGGACCGCAAGCGCGAGCAGTTACCCAACCGCCGGTAAATAGGGAAATTAACAAACCAATGGTTGACCAAATTCCCACATTTCCAGCAACATCAGGAGCATTTGTTCTGGGTGCGCCGGAATTTGCAATACTACCTGCGCCGATCGCTGCGAATAAAGCGCTTAAAATCAATTGCGTAGCTAGGGAAACTAACAAACCAGAAATAATCGGACCCCAACGAACGCGATCGTGGTAATCAGCAACTCTACCCACTACCGCAGGCTCATTAATTACATCATCACCAACTCTATTTACGTATGACATAGCTTATCTTTTTCCTCACTTTTTTAGCAGTTTTTTCAGCTATATTCTTGCTTGTGTATTAAGATTAAATTCCTCTTGCTGAGTTTTCATATCTATCAAGAGAAATACTTATTAACTCTATCTTTAGTAATAATTTTGAGAAGGCTTTAATACTATTTAATATAACTGTTGAAGTCTGTTGAGATTATGAATTAATAATTAATTTTGGCAGAGATGAATTATTAAGTTAAAATCCAGTTATTCCACGTCAAAAATAATTCAAATCATAGTGCGGAAATCTTTCCGATTATGTTAAGAATTTTAAATTGTCGGGTGCGAAGCGCCGAAAGTACGACACCCTACTAATTATATTTGTCTGATGAGTATTAAGCAGATTAACGTAATTTAGGCAAAATAGTAAGTTAAGGTAGATAAATTTTTATTAAGAATAACGAATAAATTTTTGGCGATACGTTTTCAGCTACATTGGGATGTGCAGCTAACTTTTTCAAGTTCTCTTAGATAAAAAGGGAACAAAAATTATTGCTGCACATCAAGTAATCAAGGCATTCTTCAATTACGCAGCTTGATAGCGGTGCCTGTCGCGGTAATCAGCAACAAAACCCCTGACTGGTCAACATTAATCGTACCAGTATCAAATTCAATCCCGACAACAGCATCTGCCCCTAAACGCGATGCCCGCTGTTCTAACTCTTGTAGTGCCTTACGTTGACCTTGCTCAAATAAGCGCTCATAGCTGCCGGTGCGTCCACCAACAATATCCCGAATGCTAGCGAAAAAATCCCGTAGGAAATTGCTGCCGTAGACGACTTCTGCCGTCACAATACCTAAATATGACTGAATGACAGACCCCTGAATTACATCGGTCGTGGTTAAAATCATAAATTAGCCTCTTGAGCGTTACGTCTGTTGTGTGCTTCTAACCGGATTTTAGATTTGGAATAGGTATTTAGATATAGTGATGACGATATTGTTTGCCACCATATGTAACTTTTTCTTTCTCAAAATGGTATCAGCCAAGACAAACGCTACGGCGCTGACCTTAACGGATGAGTGTAATGCATCAATAATAAATATGAAAACAGAATAAATACAGTTTTCAAAACTCAAGATTTTTGTTTTAATGTACATGCAATTACACGACATGTGAAAAAAATTGCCAAATACTTCAGGATAATTACGGTGTACAAGCAGACATCATTTCTACTAAGTGTTCTTTTATTAGGTAGTTTTGCAGCTACAATCCCCTCGGTGGCTCAGGCTCAGGTAACAGTAGCGCAAGCTAGAAGCGCAGAGTTAAAGCAATTGCTAGAAGATGGGCGGCGGTTGGTGAATTCTGGAGACTATAACGGCGCGATTTCTGTTTATCAACAAGCAGTAGCGATCGAGCCAAAAAATGCCAAAATTCATTCTGGCATGGGCTACTTATATGCTATACAAGGAAATTTCCAAGCAGCATTAGCGGCTTACCGTCGTGCTCTTGGTATTGATCCTAACAATGGCGATTTTTTCTATGCTGTAGGTTATATCAAAGGAAATTTGGGAGATACTGCTGGGGCAAAGGACGCTTATCGTAAAGCGATACAGCTCAACCGCAACAATATTAATGCTTACTTGGGATTGGGTGTGACACAATCCCGTCTAGGAGATTATGAAGCAGCTATGTGGGCTTACGATCAAGCGATCAATATTGATAAGAATAATGCCCAAACTTATGAGTTGATGGGTTCAATGTTCAAGCAACGACGAAAAGCCAAAGAAGCAAGTAATGTGCTTAATAAAGCGCGTGACTTGTATCAACGTCGCAATGACTCAGATGGCGTGGCAAGGGTAGAAGCCTTGCTGCGAGATTTGGGAGGTTGATTTAACTTTAGAAGACAGTCACTATCAACAGAGCGATCGCTGCATGTACTGGTAAGATAACCGAACTTTTATCAGCCAGACTTGCAGCTATATCATATTGAAAACTAAACTGTTGGCTACTTATGCTACCTGCGGCTTTTCTAATATCCAGGTTCTCGACTGCAATACATAACAGCCAAAATCAGAATGTAGTCCTGCTTAATTGTGTAGAGAATTGCATAGGTCAACTTCACAACTATAACATTTGCGAAGCCATAGTATAACTATAATTATACCATGATGTTATCACTTATAATCAAAGCATTCAAATCTGTTTCGATCGCCAGTTGCCGATTTTCTTCGAGTTCTAATGAAGCAGAGAAAATAGCCGCTTGATCGACGGGGTTAATTAGATTTGGGAGCGATCGCAATACCTTGGCAAAGATTGCGATCGGCTGGTTTCACCTTGGGGTTATTCCTGAGATAATCATCTGCCCAATTGCAACCGCGTTTGAGCAAATAATCAAGGTCAAAATCCCAAACGGAAACACCTTCTTGTCCAGCAGCAGCGATACTTTTACCATCTGGGCTAAAACTAACATTATCACTGCCCAATCGCTCGTAAGTTGCCAGTAAAGAACCTTCGATATTAAAAAGTTTAATCTTCTTTAAACCTGCTGCTGCGATTATCTTGCCATCGGGACTAAAACTTACACTCGATACAGGTTCTTCAACGTTAAATGTGTTCAAGCTTTTGTTATCTTGGCTATCTAAACTCCAAAGCTTAACCCCACTATCTTTACTGGCAGATGCGATGAGTTTACCATCGGGACTGAAACTTACACCTGTAACTCCATTTCCATGCTCTTTAAATTCTTTAATTACTTTGCCAGTTGCAGGTTGCCAAACTTTAACTGTTTTGTCGTCGCTGCCAGATGCGACTAAAGTACCATTATGATTAAAGCTAACGCTGTTTACATTTTGTTTATGCTCTCTGAAATTTGTCATTATTTGACCATCGCGCTGCCAAATTTTCACGGTATTATCATAGCTTGCTGAAGCTATCTTACTGCCATCTGGACTAACACTGACGCTGGAAATAATATTATTATGTCCTGGAAAAGTTTGTAATAACTGTACACTATTTTGTGTATTTTTTCCCGATGCCTGCGAAATCTGCCAGAGTTTGACAACATCATCGTTAGTCACAATAGCAATTTTGTCACTGTTAGGGATTGCCTCGATAGATCCGATAAAATTGGTTTTTAAGGTCACTGTTTTTGGCTGTATCAACTTTGCTTTAGCATTTTGATTTATATAGCTATTTATATGCCAAAATTGCACCTCATTCTCGTTGATACGAGTAGCAAAAGTCTTGTTGTCAGCACTAAATATAGTAGGAGAATCTGGTATTGAATTTTTTAAGTCTTCATCGCTAAGATAGTCACCAAAGCGCTCAAGTTCCTCACTGGGTATAGTTTGGAGAATTTCCAGGAAAGTGCCATCACTTCTCCATAACTCCACAGTCCGCTCATTGGTACGAACCGCTAAAATTTGAGCATCATCGCTGAGAACTACAGAAGGGTAGGGTGAACTGTCACTTGGAACTATGTTTCTGGTTTTGAGTTGGATGGTAGTGTTCTGCGATCGCTCAATATTCCAAATAGATATTTTATTACTGCCTGCCCTATAAAAAACCTTTGTTTTTAAATCTTTACTCGATATAGGATTTGCTGGATTTTGGTTTTTACTACTATCTTGAATTGATGAAATTACAGAACCATCATAATTCAAATATTGTATATAATTATTACTGCTAATCGCTATTTCCTTACTATTAATAATAAAGCTTATATCAACTTCGCTACTATTTTCTTTATTATTAGGCAGATTAATTTTTTTAATTAAATTACCATTACTATTCCATAATTCTAATTGAAAGTCTTCAGAATTATAGCTGTTTGGAAGATACTTTTTGACAATAGCTATATCTCCATCGGGACTAAATTTTACTGATATTCTTCTATCCTGCTTTAGAGTTTTGATAATTTTACCGTTAACCTCTACAAATTTAAGAGTGTTATCATTCGACCAAAAAGCTAAAGTTTTACTATCAGCGCTAAAGCCCATACTTTTATCATTTTCATAATTAATCAAGCCATAGTCATGCAAAGAAGTAATCTGTTTTCCATCTCTCTGCCAAAGTTTGATAGTTTTATCCCGACTGCGGGTTGCAAATTTTTTACCATCAGGGCTAAAACTTATCTCCTCAACTCTATCTTTGTGTCCTTTGAGAGTTGTAATCTGCTTACCTTCACTCGAATAAATTTCTACTGTATTATCGCTCTTGCTGAGAGCAATCATTTTTCCATTATTACTAAAACTTCCTTGAATAAGACTTCCTTGTAGAGTCTTGATATATTTGCCGTCACTTTGCCAAAGCTGTAGGTTAGTTTCTTGGCTAGCGGAAACAATGCTTTCGCGATCGGCACTAAAATTTACTTCTAGATTATTTCCTGGTAATTTTGCAAATAAAGAGCCGTTACGCTGCCAGAGTGTTGCCTCACCATTATACTTATTGATAGCAGCAAGTAATTGACTACTAGGATTAAAACTTATATTTGTTATATAATCATAGTCGTTATATTCAGAAGATTTAAAACTCTTCTTTTCCAAACTCCAAAGCTTAATGGTTCTGTCCTCGCTAACAGAAGCAAGCATATCTAATGCTGGATTAAAGCTGATATCGGTGACTTTATTTCTATGTCCAGTAAGATTAATAGAGTCTATAAATTCTCTATTAGCTGTTTGAGAACTACTAACTATTATACTGTTCTCTATCTGATCGGTATATCTTATTCCATAAGAGCTAGTAGCAACCCCGGTTGCAATAATTTTGCTGTCTGGGCTAAACTTGAAATTTATACTTGGTTCCTGATATACATTTTCACCAGTATTAAATGAAGAACCATCACTACGCCATAACAAACCAAAACTAGAATTAATAGTTTGACCATCGGGACTAAAACTAAGTCTAGGCAAAAAGTTTTCTCTAACCTCAATATCATCAATCAAAGATTTGATTTCCTTACCTTCCCGATTCCAAAGTTTTGCGGTTTTATCCAAGCTAGCAGAAACAATTGTTTGACCATCGGGACTAAAGTTGACGCTCGTGACACTAGCATTATGTCCCGTCGGCAAATCTTTAATTACTTTTCCATTTAAATTCCAAAGTATTATACTGCCATCTTTAGCTCCAGAAAGTATTGTTTGACCGTTAGGACTAAAACTAGCACTCACAATTTCTGTTCGTTTATGTACAAATATAGAAATTGGTTTAGTATTTATTTGATTACTTTTGATTGACTTTATATCCCAAAGTTTTAAAGTTTTATCTTCGCTACCAGAGAGAATTTTTTTATTATCTGGACTGAAGATAAGATTAGTAATTTTTTTATCATGAGCATTATTAATGGTTGCAATTTCTATTCCATCTTGTTGCCAAACCTTCACCACTCCATCGGCACTTCCAGAGGCTATCATTTTACCATCAGGACTGTAACTAACTTTGGTGACAGTATCTTTGTGTCCTTCTAAACTATTCCGTTCTCGAATTGTATAAACTACATCTTGTAAAGCGGTCGTCACCTGCATTTTAACTTCAGGTGATACCCCAATCGACCACCATTGTTTGATACGTTTGCCTGCTTTTAATGCTTGTACTAATGCCTCTAAATCGTTGTTTGAATTTAAGAACCTTTGAGATTCATTACTCATCGACATAAGTTGACTATTATTCTGACTTATCAACACTAGTGGTAAGAATATTGCAAATGCTCCAGTAATAACCCCTAAAGATACTTTCCAAACTAAACCTTTTCGCTCATCGATGAGTTGCTGTCTGAGAACTTCATTAAGCTTTGCTTCAGTTAACTTCCTTTGCTCTCGTTCTTTCTCCAGCTCTTTAATCAATCGCTCCGACTGCTGCTGACGTACAAATGGTACTAAATAATCATGAACTAGCTGATAGCGATCGCTCGGAAATCCTGGTACTTGAAATACCAATCCAGATTTGACTAAAATCTTTAAAATTAAGTTTAATCTTTCTGTCTCTAATGCTAATTCTGCTTCGATTTCGGCACGATTTTTCAGGGGACGAGTATTGTTTTCATCGGTTAAAATATATAACACTAATTTAGCAAACTGCTCGTTATTCTGACCGCAGTCTTTCACAACCTCTTCTAAAAAACGTCCTACTAATTCTTCTTTGGGACCATATTCTTGATATTGAGCGAGTGTTGTAATTTTTTCGGTTTGCAGTTGCGCTCCTACTACTTGTAATTCAATCGGACGAACTTCATTAAAGTTACTCGCTAAATCTCGCACTAATTCATCAATTAGTTCGACATCGAGATGGAATTGAGAGCTTTCTGTTAAATTATCGATGACAGAACGAGCATCTTCTGGAGAAAAATTGCCTAAATAGTAGAGGATTTTTTTGTCTAAAATATTGCAGTCGATCGCATCTAGTTTTACCAAGCGATCGCATTCGAGTAAGTAATGTAAATAATCTTCTCGCAGCGAGAGAATAATCTTTACATAGGGGATATTTAAACAGTCGCGTATAAATTCAAAAAATGGTTGTCTTTGTACGGGGTCTTTATAAGCAAAGAAAAATTCTTCAAATTGGTCGAAAATTAAAACTGTTAATGAATTATTATCAATATTTTTCTTGAGTTCTGTTGTAAAAGCTGCCATCGTATCTAAAAAGTGGGGAAAACTTAAACCCTTGACTTCTTCGATAGATTCGACAAAACGACTACCCAAAGTTTTTGCCCAGTCTGTATAAACTTGCAACAAAACAGGTACAACGTCCCGTGCTTCAACCGATTTCTGCTTTAAAGCTGGCAATAAACCCGCTTGTACGAGGGAACTTTTACCGACACCAGATTGCCCGTAAACTACAGTTAATTTGCAATCGGGACGACCAATTCGTTCGATTAATCGATTTACATCTTGCAACCTTCCAGAAGCGGCAATTTCTGGAGACACATTTGCTTTGCGATCGCTAACTCCTAACCCAAAGTTAGCTACTTGTCGTCTCGATTGTAAGCGTCCAGCACCAACAAAAGCCCGCAATCCATATTGTTGTTCTATCGATCGCAATTCTTGTTTAATATCAAATGCTTCTAAGTATTTGCTTTGGTCAAAGTAAAGCTTTTGCAGGGTGGAAAGAATGCGAATGTAAAACAAAGGGTCTAACTGGGGATTGCTATGAAAACGAGCAGTTTCTAAATGAGAAATAGCTTCGCTTGTTTGCTCAAGATGTTGTTGTGCTTGGGCTAATAATAATAAGTATATATTGCGAAAATTTTTACGTTCCCAATCCAAAATTGTAGTTTGATTTGCTGGGATATTATCTTGATTTGGGACGATGATATCATTATGTTGTAGTGCTAATTCCGCATATTCCTTCGCTTGCATCCATTCTGATTTTTGTAAGGCTACTTCTGCCATTAATCCATAACTATAACCGAGCTTTACGGGTTCCGGATGGGCTTTATGCAAATTAATCGCTTGAGTCGCAACCTTTTCTAGTTCCTCCCACGCTGCTAATTGAGTTAATACTTCTCCCCATAGATTAATATATTTTGCTGCCAAATTTGGTTGATGATGCTGTTCAAAAATATCTACACATTTTTGAAAATATTCTTTAGCTTGCTCGCAAGCTTGCCGATGTTCGCTACGATGTATATTCGCATATTGTCGCCACCACAAACCTAGATGCAATAGCACACATCCGTAACGTTTGATATCATCTAGATGGCTATTTTCCCTATCTGTAACTCGCTGCTGCCAGAAATCTAAACTTTGTTCGTAGTACGCTCGCGCTTCTGATTTCTTATTACTTGCATCTGCTTCTCTACCTAGCAAAAATTGAATACTTGCTGCTAATGGTGCTAATGGCTGCATTGATTTTTGTAAATCTTTGACAGCCAATTCCATTTCTAAAAAATGATAGGTATCAAAATCAAGATTTAATGAGGCATTATCTAAAAATATCCCGGAAACTGCATTGAGAATTGCGGAAAATACTAAGGATATAGTTTCTTCTAACTTAGTAATTAACTCATTAGTTTCGATTTCAAACTTAATGGAATTACCTGTCCAATTTTTAAAGTCTGGCATTCGACGAATCAATTTTTGGAAGATTTCATCGTTTACCCATAGCACAATCGGAAATTGAAAATTCTTGCGAAATTCTTCTCTAACTTGATTTGTGGAAATTAAAACTTGGTCAACAGCCTCAACTAACTCCAAGCCAAATATCATTAAAGCTGAAGGTTGTCTATCTTTCAAATCAGCTTGAATTGTTGTAAAAAGGGTTTTGACTGACTTTGACAGGTGCAACTCATGAATTTCCATCGGACACTGTTGCTTCAATCGCTGCACCATTTCATCTTGCAAACTGCGGTAGTTACAGCGTGCAATAATCAAGACAAAATTTTCTTGAGAATTGGTAATTGATCGCGCTAATTTTCGCAAAGAGCGTTCGTTATCAACTACAATTTTTTCTGGAATTTGTTTGGGTTCTGGGGATATCATAATTTAAATTTCTTCGACTCTGCGATCGCAGGATTAATATCAAACCAGCGTCCTTCTAGATCGCGGTATTCAAATAAAAACATACTTCTAAGTAGTGTTTGGTATTCTTCCTCACCTTTTACGTTGTCTTTATTTTGCAAAATTTGATGTAGTAACGTCCACTCATCTTCACTAATTGCCGATATCAAATCATCTCGGTATTCACGGATAACCATTTCCAAACAATCACGTTGAATTGGTGGGTCATTTTCTTGCAGGCAACTATAAAGTAATACTAGTAAATTGCGGACATGACCGCCACTAACCCTAATTAAACGGTCTAAAGTGTCAGCCGCATCAAACACATCAGTAATGCGATCGCATCGCTCTTTTTCTCCGAGTCGAGGAAAAGCACGCGCTAAAACCATCTGCCGTAACAAATCCATCCCTTGTTGATTATCCCCTCCCTGGCGAGATTTCACTGTCACCATCGGTAAGACAAGCGGTTTGACTCCAAAGCGATTGGTCAATGTACTTAACTCATTTGAAAAAATTAACACCAAAGGAATTGTGTACACCACATGGCAATTAAGTTTCTTTAGCTGCTCTCCTCTATCAATAAAAAGATACTCCGGTTGCGAACGTCCCGTAGTTTTTAGCGAAATATCAACGCGATCGAGATTATCGATGATGACAACCAAACCTTTGTATCCTTGTTGCTTCAATTCCTGCTTGGCAGTCTCTAATATCTGTTGGTTGATAGCATCTAAAATACCACTGGTGCGTGGTTCTAAATATTGACGTAATTGACTGCGGAGTCTGGGACTATCTTTTGTTTTGGCAGTAACTTTCCCAATACCCATTGGTAGAGAAAATTCAAATTCGGGAATTACTGGTGTTTGTAGAAAATCAGCGATTTCATTAAACAAACTCACAAAATAACTTGGCTTCAACCTAATATTAACGCTCTCTAAACTGACGCTAACTTGACGGGTAATAGCCAGCAAAATATCGCTGACATCAACATCAGCCATATCTAAATCTGCACTAGACTCAAAATAAACCACATGAAAACCTTGCCGTTCTAGTTCGTCTTTGAGTCGGAATAGCTCTGTAGATTTGCCACAACCGATATGTCCCGTAAATAGTTGGCAGGTTGAAGAGTCAACTTGATGGGCGATCGTTCGTCGCAACCTTTGGACTACATTTCCTCCACGTACCGATGAAAAGTCAATATAATATTGTTGGTCTTCTCTATTCTCAATCTTTAAAGTTTTACTAGGATTGCAAGCATTAAAAAATTTTATTGGGTCTAATGTCATAGAAATCTCTTGATATAGGATTACTATTTGATTTTTGAAAAGATACGTAGGGAAGGCAAAAAGGGGTGTGGATGTTCCTCCCCCTTTATTGCCGTTGTGTTAGCTTAGAGAGTACGGCACCATTTTCAAGGGTTTGGTGCGTTAGACGGAACGTCTAACGCACCCTACAATACTTAAATTTTTTCTATCAACAGAGCGATCGCTGCATGTACTGGTAAGATAACCGAACTTTTATCAGCCAGACTTGCAGCTATATTATATTAGAAACGAAGCAGGCAAACGTAATATTAAGCTGGTAGCGACTTTGTGCTACCTGCGGCTTTTCCAATATCCAGGTTCTCGACTGCAATACATAACAGCCAAAATCAAAATATAGTCCTGCTCAATTGTATAAAGAATTCCATAAGGAAACTTTTGAGTCAAACATCTGCGAACGTCCTCATCAAGCACAGCCCAACGAGTCGGAGACTCTTTTATTCGATAAACTGCATCCTCAACAGCATCAATAAAAGCTTGCGCTACCTCAGCACGTTGCTTTGCATAATACTGCACAGCTTCAGTATATTCAGTGAGTGCCTCAGGGTGAAATACATACTTCATTGCCCAAGTAGTCGCCTCACTTGAGCCAAAGCTTGTTCTCCTGGAATCGGTTGGACATCTTTACTGCGAACCTCATCCCGTCGTTTCTGTGCCTCATCAATCCAAGCTGCTTGAATTGTTGGGTCTGTATCAAATTCCAAGCTTTCCACTATCTTTTCTGCCAAGAGCGCCCTCGACGCACTAGGCAAAGATAGGATTTCTTCTGTCAGTTGCTCAATTGACCGCATAGCTACCCGCAGAATGTTGAATTCTGCTCACAGTGTAACAACAATTGCAACTAGTCTTGGCATATCTGCCCACCAAATTTCACCTTGCTGCATTACCAGGTTTCCTTTAGCAATGTGTGGGTTTGTAGTTCAACCAAAAATGGGTTAAGACTACTATCCTCATCAGCGTACACAGCATCTAACTGCTCTGTAATGCGTAGGCGTAGTCCGCCGTTCGCGGAGCGTCTCCGACAGGAGAAGGCATCGCTACGATGAGCTTTTAAGTATTCTTGGAGCGCTACAGCATACAGTTCGCTTCGAGATAGCCCCATTCGTTTTGCAAAGTTTTCCGCAGCTTCAAAAATAGTATCTGGGATTGAAATAGCTGTTTTCATCGCCATAGTATAACTATAGTTATACCATGATGTTATCACTTATAATCAAAGGACTCAAATCTGTTTCGATCGCCAGTTGCCGATTTTCTTCGAGTTCTTCTGTGAATCATTGCAGCGATGTTTGACGACAAGATGGGAAACGTCTATGCATCCTGTTTATTTGCCCGAAGTATCAGAAATGAGCGACGTATCCACCATCAACCGCCAAAACCTGACCAGTGACGTACGATGCAGCTGGAGAAGCAAAGAAAACAACAGCACCCGCAATTTCTTTTGGATCTCCCCAACGACCTAGAGAAGTTCGCTTAGAAAGCCAAGCAGCAACTTCTTTATCAGCAACCACGTCCATATTACTCTCAGTTGCAAAAAAGCCCGGAGCAACAGCATTAACGGTTATTCCAAATTTTCCCAGTTCCGCAGCAAGAGTGCGAGTTAGTGATTCAAGTCCTCCCTTCGCCGTAGTATAAACAGCATCACCAGCATCGGCGATGGAACCTGCAATTGATGTTATGTTGATGATTCTACCCTCACCATTCTCGATCATCAACCGTGCTGCTTCCCGCGATAGATTGAAGGGAGCGATGAGATCGACATCGATCAGCCGACGCACTGCATCTAGTTCAAATTCAAAAAAATTACGGCGATCGCGCATACCAACATTATTTACGAGGATATCGAGATGCCCGTGTTTTTGTTTGATTTCGCTGAACGCTTTTTGAATGGCTGTCTCCGAAGTAATATCTAACTGCAATAGTGAGGCTGATCCGCCCATTGAGTGGATAGTTGCAACTGCACGATTGAGGCTTTCATGATTGCGCCCATTTACGAGAACAAAAGCACCAGCCTGAGCAAGTGCCTTGGCAATTTCCAGTCCTAGCCCTCGTCCCCCTCCAGTAACTAAGGCAGTTTTGCCATCCAATGAAAACTCAGATAGTGTCACAACACTTCCTTTTTAATTCTTAAAGGTGGGCAATGCCCACCCTACAATTATGCAGCGTTTTTACGCCACCATTCGATAGTATTCTTCAGCCCCTGCTTGAAGTCTACTTGAGCGGTGAAACCAAAGGCTTGTTTTGCCCGTTCGGTATCCAAACAGCGACGGGGTTGACCATTTGGCTGGTCAGTTTCCCAGACAATTTCGCCGTCAAACTCCATCAATTCGCAAATCAGATTAATCAAATCGCGGATGGAGATTTCATAACCGGTGCCCAGGTTAACTGGTTCAAAATCGTTGTAGAATTGAGTGCCCATGACAATGCCCCGCGCTGCATCTTCAGAATAAAGAAACTCGCGGGTAGGGCTACCATCACCCCAAACCGGAAGTTTCTTTTCTCCCTGAATTTGCGCTTCATGAACTTTGCGAATTAACGCCGGGATGACATGGGAACTACTGGGGTCAAAATTATCTTCAGGTCCGTATAAATTTACTGGCAGAAGATAAATGCCATTAAAGTTGTACTGCTGGCGGTAAGCTTGCAGTTGAACTAAAAGCGCTTTTTTGGCAACTCCATAAGGGGCGTTAGTTTCTTCGGGGTAGCCATTCCAAAGGTCATCTTCTTTGAATGGTACTGGAGTAAATTTGGGATAGGCGCAGATAGTGCCAACACAAACAAATTTTTCTACTCCAGCTTGATAAGCAGCGTGAATCAACTGTGTACCCATCATCAAGTTGTCGTAGAACAACTCTGCGGGTTTTTCACGGTTGAGACCGATACCGCCAACGTGAGCTGCTAGGTGGATAATAATGTCTTGTTGGTCAGCTGCGCGTTGGCAATTTTCTAGGATGCGTAAATCGCAGTCACGCGATCGCGTAACTGTAATTTTCTGGCGATCGGCTCCAGCCTTACACAGCTTCTCTATTACCTGACGCCCCAGGAACCCAGCCCCACCCGTAACGAGAATCCGTTTATTTTTTAGTTCTAAGGCGGTCATATTTTTCTCCTCATCGGTGTATTAATCAGAAGTGGAGAACACCCAATTCTTGACGAATAGTAGCAATATCATGAGGCATTTGCGAACCATGTCCATTCGGTGAAGTGCAACCGAGTGCTTGCAAATCTGCTTCTACCATCAGCGCTACCAACTGCTTAAATGTTACCGATGGTTCCCAGCCTAACTTTTGCCGCGCTTTGGTAGAGTCGCCAATTAACAAGTCTACTTCAGCCGGTCGCAGATAACGTTGGTCGAACTCAACATAATCTTGCCAATCGAGATTCACATAACCAAACGCTAAATCCAAAAATTCCCGTACTGTATGGGTTTCATTAGTAGCAACCACATAATCGTCTGGCTCGGATTGTTGTAACATGAGCCACATCGCCTTTACGTAATCTTTGGCGTAGCCCCAATCCCGTTTGGAATCAAGATTGCCCATGTAAAGTTTTTTCTGCTTACCAGCAAAAATCTTGGCGACTGCCATTGTAATCTTGCGCGTGACAAATGTTTCACCCCGTCTGGGCGATTCGTGGTTAAACAAAATGCCATTACAAGCAAACATTCCGTAAGATTCGCGGTAATTCACCGTTTGCCAGTGAGCGTAAACCTTAGCGCAAGCATAGGGACTGCGGGGGTAAAACGGTGTTGTCTCGCTTTGTGGCACAGCTTGTACCAAACCATACATTTCCGAAGAACCTGCTTGGTAGAATCGCACTTGAATCCCGGTGCGATGTTGATAGTCACGAATCGCTTCCAACAAACGCAGAGTTCCCATTCCGACTGCATCCACGGTGTATTCCGGTGAATCAAAACTTACCCGTACATGAGATTGAGCGCCCAGGTTGTAAATTTCTATCGGCTGGACTTCTTCTAAAATGCGGCGCAGTGTGGTACCGTCTGTCAGGTCTCCGTAGTGAAGAAATAACCGCACTCCTTGTTTATGAGGATCTTCATAAATGTGATCGATGCGGTCTGTGTTGAAAGTAGAAGTCCGACGGATAATACCATGAACTTCATAACCTTGTAAGAGCAGAAATTCACTCAGATATGAACCATCTTGACCAGTAATACCAGTAATTAACGCTCGCTTTTGTTGGGTCATGCTCAATTATCCCTTGTCGTTTTTGATTAAATAAATACAGGCAAACTGATACAACCTAGCAGCTAATTGCTCAATTGCCCAATGGGAAACCTACGAATTTTGCTGGCATGTGTGCTATCAACTTAAGTACAAGTACTTAAATTTAAGTATTATTACGTTATCGCCTTACTTTTATTCGGCAGACTTGACCTAATTCTGTATAATTTTTTCATCTTTACCAGAATTTTATGAAAACCTAGTTTTTGTTAAGATAGAATAAAGTAGAAATTTTTGATAGATATAGCAATCCTATATGATTTGTGAAGATTCACCGTGCTCAGAAACCCGACTTCTTTAAGAAGTCGGGTTTCTAAAGAAGAATCTATTAAAAATCCCACGGCTATCAGCACATGGGATTTCTCGGTTTGTGAACCGTTATTTACTTTTGCGCTGACAAAACAATTAGGTTATCAATACGCACCGTTATTTTTTGGGATAACGACAACACCAACAGTTTTCAATATGATCCATAAATCGAGCCAAAGATTGCCAAATTTGACATAATGCAGGTCTATTTGAACTCTCCGAGGGTAGGGAATGTCATTGCGCCCTGAAACTTGCCACAATCCCGTAATTCCTGGTCGGATAGTTAAAATTTGCTCGATCGCAGACCCGTACTTTGGCAGTTCTTCTTCTACTAAAGGTCGCGGACCAACAACACTCATATCCCCTTTTAAAACGTTCCAAAATTGGGGAAACTCGTCTAAGCTGGTAATTCGCAAGAATCGACCAATTTTTGTGATCCTGGGGTCATGTTTGAGCTTAAAACTAGTCTCAAACTCTTGCCGCAATTCAGGTGATGTTTCCATCATTTGCATAAGAACTTCGTCAGCATTACTCACCATTGTTCGGAATTTAATACAATTAAATGGCTTATAGTTTTTGCCGACTCGTTCCTGTATATAAAAAATCGGACCTTGTGAGCTAGAAGCAATCAGTAAGGTCAAAACCAAATAAACAGGCGAAAACAATATCAGTACTAACAGCGAAAACAAAATGTCGAACAGTCGCTTGGCAAACTCTCCGTTTAAACCCTGTAAAGTCAATGCTTTGGGTTTAAATTTAGGTGTCTTGGTTTTTTGACCACCTTTTAAGAAAGTACGCGTAGACGCGCTAGCATCTTGCCGTAGGCTTCGCCGCTTGCCGGAGAGGAGTGAGCTCTGGGCAGTCATCATACTCCTAAATAATCCACACCACACATAGTCCCAATCTTAAAGCCTTTCGGAGGTGCTTCTGGGGGTAATTTTCCAAAAGCCTAGAAAACTATTGCAAAAATTAAGACCGTTACTCCAAGGATGGTCTTTTTTCGTTGCACGTATTTAAAAAATCAAGATAACGTTTTGCAAATATTTGTGGGGAAAATTGGGCAGCGTGCGATCGCGCATATTCTGGATTAAACTTACCCTCATACGCTTCAAAGGTTTCTACTGCCTCTACAAGGTCTGTCTCTGTTTGATGAGGGAAGAATATACCCGTCCCTGTACCCACTTCAACCGTGCGAATATCCCGCACAGTTTCTAAAGCACCACCTGCACCATAAGCAATCACCGGCGTACCACAAGCTTGTGCTTCTACCAAAGCAATGCCAAAGTCTTCACAAGCTGCATACACAAATGCCTTGGCACTAGCCATATATTTTTTTACTACATCATTAGGTTGCCACCCCAGTATTTGTATATGAGAATCCGCTATTTCCTGAATTTTTTTCATTTCTGGTCCTGTACCAATTACTACTAAAGGTCGTTGCAGCTGATTAAAAGCTTTGACAATTAAAGATACTTGTTTATAACTTACTAACCGGGAAACTATTAGGTAAAAATCCTCTTTTTGAGGAAAAAATGGCAAACCTTCAATATTCACCGGTGGATAAATTACTTTTGCTTCTCGTCGATAGCAGCGCCAAATTCGACGAGCTGTATGCTGTGAGTTAGCAATAAAATAATCAACGCGATTTGCCGTTAACACATCCCAAAAGCGCAAACGATGCAGTAAATACCGCGTCGCCCACCCAGGTAAACCATTGCCTAACTTACTTGCTTTTAGGTAATCAAAAGTCAAATCCCAGGCATAACGCATGGGACTATGACAGTAGCAAATATGCAACTGATCCGGAGTGGTGAGGATGCCTTTAGCAACGGCGTGGGATGAAGACAAAATTATGTCATAATCCCGTAAATCTAATTGTTCAATCGCCAGCGGTAAAAATGGCAAGTATTTTTGAACACCATTGCGGGCGAAGGGAAAGTGCTGAACAAACGTTGTACCAATTCGACGCTTGTATAAATAACTTTCAGGATTAGTAGATTCAAAGTCGATGAGGGCATACAAGTCAGCATCAATGTGATTCAGAATCTCCCGGACAACGAGTTCTGAACCGCCTGTGGCTTTGGGTGTAAGCCATTCATGAACTAAAGCATATTTTAAGGGCACTGCTAACTGTAATTGGTAGAAAACACGCTTGGGAAGTTATGAGATTAACTGAAAACTTTCCGGTTGCAATTAATTCATGAACGATCGCCCCACATTCATCACAAGACGTAATTATCAGTGAAAGAGTTTCCTCAGGATACCGCAACCTGATAACCTCAAATTGGGGGCTAGGGGCTAGCCCCTACTACTGAGATAAAATAGGGAATTTATGCGAATTTTAATTATGGGTGGTACTCGGTTCATTGGTGTCTACCTAACGAAGATGCTGGTGGAATCCGGACATATTGTGGTACTGTTCAATCGTGGCAATCGTCCAGCACCCCAACAAGTAGAACAAATTACAGGCGATCGCACTGACGCTGCACAGCTTAAAGAAAAGTTATCACAAGAAAACTTTGATGTCATTTTTGACAATAACGGACGGGAACTTACTGATACTCAACCATTGGCGGAAATTTTTCAAGATCGCGTGCAACATTTTGTTTATATGAGTTCGGCTGGGGTGTATCTCAAATCCGACCAAATGCCTCATGTAGAAGGAGATGCAGTCGATCCAAAAAGTCGCCACAAAGGTAAGCATGAAACGGAAGCATTTTTGACGCAATCGGGATTGCCTTTTACGTCGATTCGTCCAACTTACATTTATGGTCCGAGTAATTATAACGAGTTGGAAAGTTGGTTTTTTGATAGAATTGTACGCGATCGCCCGATTCCCATCCCCGGTAATGGGATGCACATCACTCAGCTAGGTCATGTGAAAGACTTAGCAAAGGCAATGACTAAGATTGTAGGTAACAAACAAGCCATAGGGCAAATTTATAATGTGTCAGGCGATCGCTTTGTCACTTTTGATGGTTTAGCCCGTGCTTGTGCTGTTGCTGCGGGTAAATCACCGGATGATCTGAAAATCGTTCATTATGACCCGAAAAAGTTTGATTTTGGCAAACGCAAAGCTTTCCCCATGCGGGTGCAGCATTTCTTCGCTTCGGTGAATAAAGCCATGAAAGAGTTAAATTGGCAGCCTGAATATGATTTAATTTCTGGGCTACAAGATTCTTTACAGAATGATTATCTTGCTTCAGGGCAAGATAAAGCTGAAGTTGATTTTTCTGTAGATGAGGAGATTTTGAAAGTGGTTGATCGTTAGTTAAAGCGTTGGTGCGATCTGCCCTTGGCAGCAGCGCTTCGCTATCGCGTTCAAGTGAACTGGTATTATTTCCATTATTCTGGGCGATCGCACACTAATTTAGATATTTGGGTTCCGATTTGAAAATTTCTAATCCACCTGACTGGGATGATAAATAAGGAAAAACTATAAAAATGTACTTTCATGACAAACCCTCAAACCGAATTTGATTCACCTTGGAAGGACATTTTACAAATCTATTTTGAAGAATTCATGTTATTCTTTTTCCCGCAAGCGCATAGGGAAATTGACTGGACACGACAACCAGAGTTTTTAGATAAGGAGTTACAGCAAGTCATTCGAGATGCGGAACTGGGAAAGCGACTGGTTGATAAGTTGGTAAAAATTTATCCGCCTTCGGCGGAAGGCAGAAGGCAGAGGGCAGAGGGCAGAAGGTATAAATTATGTCTTTGATTCAGCCTTCTGGCTGGAGCCAACTGGGTATAAAACCCCACCGTCTACACGGTGGATTCAATCGGTTGGGGTTTGAATCCCCATCCGATTGCTCCTTCAGCATAGCTGCCTCCTGCCCTCTGCCTTTCTTCAACGTACGGTCGGCGAAGAATCTTGGATACTTGTGCATGTAGAGGTGCAAGCCCAGGAAGAATCTGATTTTTCTCGGCGGATGTATAATTATAACTATCGCATATTTGATAGATACAATCGCTCGGTTGCATCGGTTGCTGTGTTGGGAGATGAGCGTGTTGACTGGCGACCAAATCAGTTTGGTTATGATTTATTTGGTTGTAGGGTTGATTTTCAGTTTCCAATTGTGAAGTTGTTAGACTATAAGCAAAGGTTGTCACAGTTGGAATCTAGTCGCAATCCTTTTGCCACTGTGGTGATGGCGCATTTAGCTGCATTAGAAACCCGCAATGATCGCTTACAACGCAAGCAGCAAAAACTGACTTTGGTCAGAAGGTTGTATTCGCTTGGGCTTGAACGGGAAAGTATCATTAATTTATTCCAGTTTATCGATTGGATGTTGACGTTACCATCTGCGTTAGAGAACGAGTTTTGGCAAGAGTTTCGTGACTTTGAGGAGGCTAGAAGTATGCGTTATGTTACGAGTGTTGAGCGTATTGGGATTCAACAAGGGATTCAACAAGGGATTCAACAAGGGATTCAACAAGGGATTCAACAAGGGATTCAACAAGGGTTAATAAAAGGTATTTCTTTGGGATTAAAGCTCAAATTTGGGGAGTCAGGTCAAAATTTATTACCTGAAATTGAATCTATTGGGGATGTTAACTTGTTGTCAGCTATTTTGGAGGCGATAGAAACTGCGGATTCGGTGGACGAATTGCGGCAAATTTACCAACCAGCAAATGAGTAGTTTAAAGTCAGCGACACTCCCTCCAGAAGTCACTTTGTGGTTGATTGTGTGATAACACATCATAATTATCTATCTAATTAAAATTAGGACTTACGCAAAAAGTTGTCAAAAGCTTGAATTTACGTAGGGGCAATTCATGAATTGCCCCTACAAGACTTTAGTGGGTGCGTAAGTCCTAAAAATGTTCTCCAAGATATGCGTACTCGTTATCCTCAAATAGAGTCGCGACTCGATTGCGGGTTTACGAGATATTCTTGCTCATACTTATTTTCTTTCCTGATGTATCGACTTAGTAAATGGCTAGCTTCTACAAAATAGTATGAAACGCAAAGTCTCTAAACGCGATCGCCTTCCTATTGGTAATGCTCAAAGGCGCGATCGCATTTATATTAGCTAGTATTATTCCTGCTAGGAAGCGCGATCGCCTTTTATCAAGCACCAATACCCCAGGCTATTTTAGTGTTGGGAAGCGCTTCTGAAAGGATGGTGTTTGCAGCGCAGTTTTGGCAGTCTCACACTAATTTAGATATTTGGGTTTTGTGATTACGCTTGGAATCTTGATGTTAATCGTCGCATTTTCCTTTCTCTTAGTGTTCCCAATCAGCGGTTGCATTTGGATGGTAGAGCAACGGATACTGTGACTAATTTTACGACTTTGGTAGAAGATTTTGTCAGGCAGAAGTTACAGCATATTTATCTGATTACGTCAGATTATCATATGAAGAGGGCAAGAGCGATCGCATCCATAGTTTTGGGCAGTCACGGAATTGCGGTTACACCTGTAGAGGTTCCTTCGCAAGGAGATAAGTCAGAATCCCTGGTGCGAGTGCTGCGAGATTGCGGGCGATCTGTGGTATGGATTTTAACTAAACGAACTGGAGCAAGTTTTAACCCGCATGTTGAAAAAGTATGATTTTGCCTACCAAGCACTAAATGCCATAGTAAGACTTGAACCATGATGTAAATTTTTCTAATCCTACCTCAATTGGCGTATTTGGTCTGAACCCGACATCTTGAACGAGATCATCAACATCGGCATATGTGATTGAAACATCACCCGGTTGCATTGGCAAAAAATTTTTCTGTGCTTTTTTACCCAAATGACTTTCTAGCACTTCAATAAAGTGTAGTAGTTCTACGGGTTGATTGTTGCCGATGTTATAGATTTTGTAAGGAGGAATGCTCGCATCTAAATCTGGTGTAGGGATTTTATCAATAACCCTTACCACACCTTCAATAATATCGTCGATATAAGTAAAGTCTCGTTGCATCTTGCCATAATTGAATACGTTAATTGGTTCACCTGCCAAGATTGATTTTGTAAAGGAATAGTAAGCCATATCAGGACGACCCCAAGGTCCATATACCGTAAAAAAGCGTAGTCCTGTAGCTGGAAGGCAATACAGATGACTATAGGTGTATGCCATCAGTTCATTAGCTTTTTTTGTGGCGGCATAAAGGCTGATGGGGCGATCAACATTGTCGTTTACAGAAAAGGGGATCTTCGTATTGGCTCCGTATACCGAACTTGAAGAAGCAAATACTAGATGTTTGACTTGGGAATGACGGCAACCTTCCAGAATATTAATGAAACCGGCTAGATTGCTGTCTGTGTAGGCATGGGGATTTTTGATGGAGTAGCGCACGCCTGCTTGAGCAGCTAGGTTGACTACAATATCAAACTGATGATCTGTAAATAATTTAGCTATACTTTCTCGATCTGCTAAGTTTAATTTATAAAAGCTAAAGTTCTCATTTTCCTGTAGTTGCTGAAGGCGATCGCATTTGAGTTTAACATCGTAATAGTCGTTTAAATTATCTAAGCCAACAACGGTATCGCCTTTAGATAGCAGTTTTTGACAGAGGTAAAAACCAATGAAACCTGCTACACCTGTAACTAGAATAGAACTCATCGTCTTATCTTTTTTTCTTAATGTCTGCTAGTACGCGATCGTAGATTGCTTCGATTTGTTGCACCATTAAATTAGCATCAAATAGTTGCCGTGTAAGTTGACGGGCATTGTTCCCCAGTCTTTCTCTTTCTTCTGGATGTTGCAATAAGTAGTTTAAATGTTCAGCTAGCTGTTCTACATCCTTTGCAGGAAAAAGCAAGCCTGTTTCATTGTGATGCACAATTTCGGGAATGCCATAGATATTAGGAACAACAACGGGCTTTCCGATTAGCATAGCTTCAGTCATGGCGCGTCCTAAGCCTTCCCATAGAGAGGATAAAGCAAAAACATCGGAAACTTTCAGAATTTCCGGAACATCTTCTCGTGAACCTAGGAATCTTACTTTATCTGCTATACCAAGTTGTTGGACTTGACTTTTTAGACTATTAAGAAGTTTGCCATCGCCAACTAACAGTAACAGAGTGTTGGGATGATGTTCTAGAACTTTGGCAAAGGCATCTATAACAAAGTAAGGAGCTTTTTGTTCGTCTAAGCGACCTACTATGGAAATTGTTTGCCAAGCTTCAGGAATTTTGAGGGTATGTCGAGTATGTTGAAGATTAGAGGGACGATCTAATTTGGCAAAGTCGATGCCACTGTATACTGTTTGTGAATTGTCTAAGCTGAGAATGTTAAGCTTTGCTGCTTCTTGACGGTTAAGTTCGCTAACAGTGATAAAGAAATCTGTAAAAGGACGAACGCTGCGTTCTATATTGATATAGAATTGGCGTTTCCATTTAGGCATAAAGTCATGAAATGGAAAGCCATGAATAGTATGTACAACAGGAATTCCTACTATTTTGCCAGCCCAACGCCCCAAGATTCCTGCTTTGGAACTGTGGGTATGGAGGAGATCGAATTTTTCTTGTCGAAGTAACCTTACAATTCCGATTAGCGTCGCAATATCTTGTAAGGGACTGAGCGGATTAACAAGATTGGGAAGGGGGTGAAAAACATCTGCTGCTTTTTGTGCCCGTTCTTGCCAGAAACCGTTGGGATTAGAGGCGAGGTGAACTTCAAAAGATGAGGGATTATGTTTCTCTATAGTTAGGAGCGTATTGTCTTGTGCCCCCCCGATAGTGATACTAGTAATCAAGTGTAGAACTTTCATCGTTTAAACATAAGGAGAGTCCAAAGATGCTATTGCCAATTGCAATTTCCCGATAGATGTTCTGCTCATTTACTTCTAATAGGCTGATTGTTTCAAGTTCCGATTCTATAAATGGTTCAGCAATACCAATTCATTCGTTCTTTTGCAGACCAGCAGGCAAAGGTTCAGGATGAGTATTCGTACCATTCCAGGTGAGAAAACATTTCTTGGACAAGTCACTACAGCCCAGGTAATCTGCGTTGGAGGGTAGCTTTAAAGAAAAATGGCAGTCCCTTAAATATGTTCAGCAATTTTAAATAAAGCTTGCCCTTTATAGTGATGCCACGATAACAGTTAAAATTTTTGACGATTTCTCCACCAAATTTCTCTTTAAACTCGTTAATGCCTAGTTTTTCGCGATCTGTATTACCAACATACCAACCTCCCCAATCATAAATCCCAATTCCTGAATTTTTGAATCTCACCATATCCTGCCAGTGATGGTAACGATTTGCCCTTCCTAAGATTGACTGATAAGAAGTATCGTCATTTTTTTTAAGAGACGCAGAATACGAAAGACACACTCTATTTTTACTACGATAGTAAACATGCCAAACCAGAGGACTACCATCTTTTAACTTGACACATGAAATATCGATAACTCCAGCTTCTGCGCGTCTTTTTAGCCTACTTCTGTTCATCTTGGACAAATCTTTTTGTAAAGCAAATAAATCATAGAAATCAGAAAAAATATTGATAATATCAGAGTCAGGTTGTTCCCAATATTCATAAACAACATCATCTTTTTGCTCTGCTCGCCTAATCTTATATCTGTCATTCTTACCTATACTTTCGTAGAGTTCATCATGACTTTTAGTTAGGTCTATCAGTCTTGTGTGAAATTCATCAGACTGAACACCCTCAATTGGGTGCGTCCATTGCATGTAATGGAGTGCATCTACATCATGTATTTCCCCTGGATCTTCATCAAACCAGACTTCCCCTACTGAAAAAATCAGTTTCTTTGTGACAATAACCATCTTTTATTTCTCCTATATCATTGATTAAACTCATTGAAACCGTACTCAGCAGTAACAGTTTTGAACTCAAATTGCTTGAAAATAAACCTGTTAAAAAGCAAATTCTTACCAGGATTTAACCTCGACCATCTACACAAGCAATCCATTTGCCGTCATGGATGAAATGAGGGTCGATGTGGTGCATACCACCACTATTCCAACCAGAACTACTCGGTTTCAACACTAAACTTTTTTCAATTTCTCTTTCTTGATAATTTGTAGTCGTTAACTCGGTAATCTCAAATGCTCTTACCTGAGTACCATAAGCAGGCTGACAGTCTTGGGTAAAACGAAAAATTTTATCATTCATCATCAAAACTCTACCTGCTGGTCTAGCTATGTGTGCATTGTTGTTGACAATTGGACTCTTTGGATGTTCCAACCAAGAACCGAGCAAATCCTCTGCATAGTAAAGACGCAGGGTGTCATGTTTGTGATGAGAATTAGTTTCAGCAAATATCCACCATTTGTCAGCGTAACGGAAAATAGAGGAATCTACAAAGAATCCATCATTAAGGAGATTGCCAACGAAACTCCATTCTGTGGGAAAATTTGATGCCTTATAAAGTCGGATTGAGTTTGCTTGATGACTTTCTGGAATCAAGTAATATTCATTTTTCCATTCAAAAACGTAGGGATAAGATAAGTGAAATAGTTCGGCAATTACAATCTGTTGATACTTCCAACTAGCTCCATCTTCACTAGTTGCAAATGCAATTTCTCCTCGACGTGTACTTTGATTCAAAACCTCAAAAAACATGAACCAGGTTAGCCCAACTTTAATCATAAAGGGGTCTGCAACACATGCGGCTCTGACATCTGATACATCTCTACGAGTCAGTACGGGATTTTTTGCACCCGTAGAACTGGCTAAATCAAAAGGAGATTTGCCAGAATAAATGCCAATTGACCACCTTCCCTTTTTATTTAATGCCCCTAATGGCAGTTTATTTACTATGGGAATAGGCAGATTATTCACTAATGTATAGTGCAGTTCTTTGATGCTCTTTTTCAATAATTCCATCTGTAAATTACGCTGTGAATAACTGGAGATTTTTGACGATTTTAAACTTATTATCAGATGACAAATAGAGAAAGTGATTAGCATGAAAAATTACGTTTTCACCTCCATGAAAAACTTTGCTTGTTATTTAAGTATTTCCTCGTATACTGCTTTAGTCTCATTTATCATTCGCTCAACTGTAAATTCTTGCTCAAATTTTTGTCTACCCGCTTCACCCATTTGCTGACGAAGGTCAGGAGACTGAATGAGAGTTTGCAATGCGTTAGCCAGTGCTTGTACATCTTTACGCGGTACTAGTAAGCCTGTTTTACCATGCTCAACTTCTTCAGGAATACCATTGACGCTAGTTGCCACAACAGGTAGACCAGCACGCATAGCTTCTAGAATACTGATAGGCAAACCTTCATAATGGGTACTGAGAATAAAGATTTGAGATTGGGCTAATAAATTGGGTACATCTGTTCTGTCACCTAAAAAAGAAACTTTTTCTGCAATTCCAAGGGAATGTGCTAAATCTTTGCAAAATTCCAGAGATGAACCACTACCAACCAAATCAAGGTGGTAGTCGTGGTTAGACAATTGAGCGATCGCTTTCAGTAAGGTAGTTTGGTCTTTTTGTTCATTAAAACGTGCCACCATAATCAGTTTAGGTGGCTGTTGTGAAGAATTAGCAATAGGCACAGGATTGTTAGCAATACCATTGCGAATAGTGCAGAGTGAATTTTGATTACCAACTCCAAGACTTAGAGCTAGTTGGCGATCGCTCTCACAAACGCAGATCAGTTTTGCTGTTAATGGTGTCAATAATTTTTCAGATATCAATGCAATGAATCCACGAAGTTTTGGGCTTCCAGGAGTAAATCCCCAACCGTGAGCGGTGAATACAACAGGTATTTTGCAAACCCATCCAGCGATACGTGCTACCACACCAGCTTTACTACTGGCTGCATGGATGATATCTGGTTTAATTTTTTTGATTAAAGAAACACATTCTTTAATTGCTAACAAGTCACTAAATAAATTAATACTACGGGTCAAATTTGAAATTATATATAATCTCGCCTTTAAATTTGTAGCATTCTTTGCGAGCAGACCATAAGTGCCTGTTGCGAGGTGAATTTCGTAATCTGAACGAAAGTTTGAAATCAGCTCGTAAACATTTGTCTGAGCGCCACCTAATTCCGATTTTGTAATGATATATAGCAGTACTCGCTTATTTTGAATAATCATACACTACAGTTCTTTTTCTTTGGAACCTGCTAACACACGACGAAGGAAAGATTTTAAATCTTTAGGCAAATAACAATAAACGTATCGACCCAAAGGATAGATTCCCATCCACAATGGTAAATTCAGTTCCTGAATGGCTTGCCACTGTACACCAGCTAACTGTTTTTGACGATAGGAATATTCAAAATTACGATGCCAAAAACTTTTTGGGTGAACCCAATGTGTACCTAAAGTTTCGGGAATACTTGCCAAAAGCCAACCATACTTGGCAAATGTAATCCACAACCGTAAATCTTCTAAATCCTCCACATCAGGATATCCTCTGGCTTGTAACAAAGCTTGTTTCCTGAAAGCGACTAGTGTGTGAGCAAAAGGTACGCATTTTGCCATTGTCTTTATAAGTTGATCGTGCTCAGTTGCAGGCATTCTCACATAACGTTCTTTTCGATTCTCGTCTTCTACGATGTAATTACATCCAACAACACCAACTTGTGGATGAGCATCCAAAAATTCTACCTGGAGACGGAGCCGCTCTGGGCAACTAGTATCATCAAAATCCTGTCTGGCAATATACTCTGTTTGAGTGTTTGCGATCGCATAATTCAGAGCTTTGGTAAAACCCAGCCTTCCTGGTGACAGAACTTTAACCCGCGCATCTTTTTTAGCTACTTCTGCAAGCAATTGTGGTGTTGCATCTGTAGAACCATCATCTACAATAATCCATTCAAAATCACTGTATGTTTGATTCAAAATGCTGGGAATCGCTCTATCAAAATATTGCTCACCGTTATACACTGTGGTGACAACTGAAAGTTTTTTAAACATAGAAAATATTCCCAAATTAGTAATTAAAATTTACCCGAAAGTTCAGCTGGAATCTGACGTTTTTTTAGAAAATTGCAATACAATTGCTCCCACTGTGTAACAACTTCTTCTGTGCTGTAGTTAGCAACAACAAAATCTCTGCCTTTTTGCCCCATTTTTAATCGTTCTATCTCTGGTATTGCCATCATTTTCAACATTGCTTCGGCTAGGGCTTGAGGATTTTTTGATGATACTAAAAATCCACTTTCGCCATCCAATACTATCTCTTTTATACCGCCAACGTCTGTAGAAACAATTGGTAGTTGTGTTGCTGCTGCTTCTAATAAAACCATTGGCATTCCTTCCCAAGCAGAAGACTTTAAATATGCGTCAGCGGCATTCATTAATGCCACCACATCACTACGAGCGCCTAAAAATCTGACATTTGACTCGATTTGTAGCTCTTTTACTAATTCTTCAATGTCTAACTTGAGTTTTCCTATCCCGACAATAATTAACAAAGCGTTTGGGTTTTGCTTTAAGACAATCGCAAATGCTTTGATTGTGGTGGGATAATCTTTCGGTGGATCGAAGCGCCCAACTGCTAACCATATAAATTTATCTCCAAGTCCTAATTTAGAACGAATATTACTTCTTATTTCTGAGTCAAATTTAAATTTATTTGTGTTCACAAAGTTAGGAAGAAATCTTGCTTTTTCTCTGGGAACTAGTCCTATCTGAATATAACGTTCTACTCCAGCTTTACTTGTATTAATTGTCAAATCGCAAAGAAAGTCAGTAAATTTGTAAGCAATTTCTCGCCAACGCGCACCATTACTTTCATCTACGCTATGAGCTGTAGAGATGATAACTGGAACCCTTGTAAAAAGTCGGACGATTCTGGCTAACAAATTTGCATGTAACATATGAGAATGCAGGATGTGAGGTTGCCAGTCATTTATCAGGTGTATCAATTTCGGGATTACTCTTGGTTCTGGAACGCCTGGTGACATATTAAGAGTCGCAATATCAAATCCGTGAGACTGAGCCTCTAATCCCATAACTCCAAGAGGCACCATTGACAAAATCTTAACTTGATGACCTCTGTTAATAAGATTAGAAGCCAGTGCTATTACTTGCTGATCTGCTCCTCCTAGACCTAAGCTAGTAGATAATATTAGAATTCTCAATTTCATATGTTATGTTCCTCAACTTTATACATATTGAATACAATCAACATTTTTACTAAAAAATACAGTTAGATATACGGTATTGCCGGAGATTTTCTTGCCTGACCCAATTCTTTTGAGTAGTCTAATATACTTGTGGTTGTTATAATTAATATGAGAGTTGAAGGCAGCCTCCATCTTTCAGCCCCTCCTGCATTTTTAGTCACAGAGCCAAAAGCAAGGGCAACAAAAAATAATGAAAGTAATAATAATTTTATCCTTTCATTGCTTTTAAAAAGTTTCCAGCCTTTTTTTAGTGCTTGAAAGCATAGTAAAAATAGAATTAATGCCTGTAGTGAACTACCAGCTGCAAATGCAGTACGGACATCCCAAGGCATTGGTGAAAACATGAAATAGAAACCTTGAAGAGGTGAATACCAAATCCAATCAAAAGGAGTTCTGGGGTAAACACCCTGAAGGTAGGCAGAATTCCCTTCTTCTCTCATTTCTAAATAACCTAAGGTGCCTTCTGTAGATTCAAATATCATCCCACTATTATTTCCTTGAGATAATTGCTGATATATACCAACCGTTGCAAAAGTGATTAACAGTGTCAGGATAATAGAAATGAAATATAGAATTGGACGTATGTACGGTGAAATTTTTAATTTTCCCACCTGAGTTAAGAATGCTAGTGAAGCAATTGGTATGAAATAGGCTATGTAATGTATTCTTAGATAACAACTAAAAAACACCCCTATGCATGTATAAAGTTGTGCTAGTAAGTTGTTGCGAGCTTTTGGATAACTAATTATTGCAAGCAAACCAGATATGCCAAATAGAACTGCTAGGACACTAGGTGCAGCGCGTCCAACCTCAATGTTGTAACGCAACCAAGTTGGCCAGAATATGACAAGCGCTGCCTGTAACTCACTGAGTTTTTTCCCGAAGATAATTTGGTTAATCCATACCAGTGGAGCAATAGCAGCTACACCTAAAGTTGCATTGAAAGTTCTTATGACCCAAAGTCCAGACTCTCCAAAGGCATTGAATATCCAGCCTGGATAGAGGATATTATAGAAGGGAACGTGTGGTTCGATATAGCCAAAGAGATCAGTACTTACAGCCTGACTAAATCTTTCTAAGTAGGGCAAGTAGTCCTCGATATCAGCATCCCCGAAGAAATGTGTCTCCTCCTGAATAAAAATCAAAAATAGCCTGACTATAAATCCTAGAACGACGATAAATAAATACTTTTTTAAAAAAGCATTTATCCAAAGAAATAGTAAAAGTGTAATTACTGCAACTAATAGAACAGGAAAGAAATTGGAAGCCATTTACTGTTGTTTACTTGTAATTTGGCAAAGATATTTATTTACCAATTAAGTATGAAAATTTATACTTAAATTTAGATGAAAGCGAAAAGCGACTTTTATAAGCAACTGAAAAGAAAAACTTATGCAGGATCATTTTACTAATTATCATAAAACACTGTTAGCAATAAACTAAATTATATAAGTGTTTTTTTACTTGAATAAGACTTTTGTTCATTTGGGAAATCTACTTTTTTGAAAACCATAATGAAATATTGGGTTTTATATTCTGCGTATCAATAAACCATTTATTCAAAGCTATTATCTGTAAAATTTCCAAAAATAGTATTACATAAAAATGTTTAATAAGCGAAAAACTGACGATCGCAAAAATAAAAAATAATGTTAGGGGAATCTTATACCATTTACACCATATTTTTGGACTTATGTCTAGCTGATTCATTGCTAATAATATTGCAAACAAAATACACAGATATCCTGCATTTCCTAGAACAGCTCCTATTAATCCGAACCTATTTGAAAAAATGAAAATTAACACAATAGAAAGTAGGCTACTGAATAAGTGAATTACTAGATTCTCTACAACTGCATTCACACTGAACAAAACATAATATCCGACTGCATACAACGAATAGAGTGTCTCAATGATAATCTCAATTCGGAATGCCAAAATATATTCACTCTTTACTACATCTCCAAGCATTACATGCATCAGAAACGGTGCCAGTGTAAAAAAAGCAGTTCCTAGCCCTAATGCAACTAGTGTATTAATTTCAACTGCTTGCTTAATCTGTTGTTGCAGCTTAGTTTTATCTTTATCTAGTATTGTTATTATCTTGCTGAGAGCAGGAAGTAAAGGCTGCACAGGTAAATCTGATAATCGATTAATCACTGTTGTGAGATCGGTAATTGTTGCATAAACTCCCAATACCTTAGAACCTAATAAAGCTCCTACAATTAGGCGATCGCCTCTGGCAAAAATCATTCCACCCAACGAGGTTAGCCAGGTCATCAGACTATATCGAGCTATTGCTAATCCTCTTTTTTTGTTCCAGTTTACGTGCAGTTTCATGTTACGGGTTAAAGTTCGGAACACCCAAACATGACTCAATAAAATTGCTATAGCTGCTACAGCTTGCCACTGCATGAGGGCGATTGTCCGTCCTCCTAGCCAAGTCACTATTAACATTCCAAAAGAAAGCAATAGCGATTCAATTGTATTGAATAAATTTGTCAAGTCATAACGTTGATAGGCTTGTTCCACACCAATCAAAACCCTTTGAAGCAATCTTGCCCACACTACTAACCCACCAATCTGTAAAGCATGTTGAATTGTTAGTTGTTGGACTTGTCCTAATTTAGGAAATAAACTAACAATTAGTTCAGCACCAAATAACAGAGAAATAGCGGCAAGAGTTGCAAATATCAGCATTCCCCCAAAGGTTACAGTCAATGTCTCTGAAAGAGAATTGGATAAATCATCGACATCTTCTTTTACTATGTCCTGTGAGACAAATACTGTAGTTGCGACAGAAAGACCTGCCTCGGCTAAATTAACCACTTGCACCACTGCATAAGCCAGTGTCCACAACCCATATTCCTCAATTCCCAGCATCCGAATTAGTATGGGAATTGTGAGTACAGCTAGTCCAATTCGGACTGCTCCCCCCACTGTATTGTAGAAACCATTCTTTAGTAAACTATTTTTCACTAAAAATATTCTCGTTAGATAAATTACTTTTTTTGAACATACAGAATAAATTGCTTAAAACTCAAACTAAATGGTTAGGAAAATCCTATATTAGGCAACTTCACTTTATCCTTCTTATTCCGAACGCTGCTATTTTTCTCGTAATAACCCTTGTGACTGTAGTAACCACTAATTTCAGCCGTGACCGCATTCACCACCATTCCCAAAACGTGCGATCGCGATTGCTTTAGCATCGTCTTCGCGGTCTTGGCAACAGTTGAGTCAAGCACTCCCGGACGTACAACCAGCAATATCCCATCTGCCACCTTGCTCAACATCAAGGCATCACCAAATAAACTCAGAGCAGGAGTATCAATAATTACACAGTCATACTCTTTAGCTGCCTCTTGGATCAACGAAGCCATGCGCTGCGAGTCCAGTAGTGCTGCTGGGTTAGGTGGAATTGTCCCAACGGTTAGCACATCCAAGTTAACCAGTACTTCTTGGGTAGTGCGGGGAAATTCTGCTTGACCGACTAGAACATTACTTAATCCGATTGGGTTAGATAATTTCCAGATTTCCTGTTGACAAGAGTGACGCATATCTGCATCTACTAACAACACCCTGCGTCCCATGTGTGCCTTAGCTACTGCTAGGTTAGCTGCCACAAATGACCTGCCTTCACCTGGAGTTGAACTAACCACCGCAATTATTTTCAGTGGTTTATCAGAGATGCTAAAATCCAAGTTGGTCTGAAGCATCTCAAAGGCTGAACTTGCTAGTGAATGAGGATTATCTCTGACTGGCAGTTCTACTAAAGACTCTTTACCACCCTTCGCTTTTTGACCAAAGTGAGGAATTGTACCTAGTAAAGGATAACCAAATAGCTGCTGGGCTTGTTCAAGAGTTTTCAGGGATTGATCCATAGCTTCCAACATCAAAGCTATCCCTACACCCAGCAAAATTCCCAAAAATCCACCGAGCGCTAGGTAGAGTATAATCTTGGAATTTGCTTTGTTGGGAACTAAAGCCGCAGATACCACCCGTGCATTGCCGACATTTTGATTTACTACTACCTCGACTTCTTGCGATCGCTTCAACAATTCTTCATAAGTTGTTCTAGCTACTTGCAACTGTCGCTCTAGCTGTTGCTGTTTTTGTTGCAGTTTAGGTAAGACACTCAAGCGTTTTTGTGAAAGTGCGTATGCATTCTTCAAAACCGTGACTCGGTTGGCTAGTGCTGAACGTTCTACATCCGACTGCACCAACTGAGCAGTTAGGTTTTGTTTGAGTTCTCCCATCTGCAAATTCTGCTGGGACACAGGTTGCTTGTTGACCAAATTTTCACCAATTCTCACCTCTAACTGCTTTCTCAGGGCAGCTCCTTTTGCCATCAAATTAGCGATCTGAGGATGGTCATTTGTATAGCGAGTCTGTGCCACCGCTAACTCGTTTTCCGCCTGCTGATATTCTGTTAACACCTGCTGCACAGCTTTTGATTGGCTTAAATTGCCCATATCCACAGCTTGCTGCGAATTCAATTTCAATTGACGTTGCAGAAGTTGTGAGCGAGTCTCGGCATCTACCAAATTTGACTGAGCCTGGGTTATCTGGTCTGATAAAGCTGTAAGTCTTTCCACACCTGTGGTAGCTTCTTGATCTAAGGCAACTACTTTGTTTTCTTCTTTAAACCGACGCAAACCTGCCTCTGCTCTTGCTACCCTTCCCTCAACGTCAGGCAATTGCTTGCTCAAAAATCTGTTTGCAGCTGTCGCTTGGGTTTGATTGACGCTAATATTGTTCTCCAGGTAATATCTCATCAGCGAATTCACAACAGCTGCGGCTTCTTTTGGATCGCTACTGTTGTAAGAAATCGCCAAGATGTCTGTACCCTTTATGCTCTTAACCTTGAGTTTTTCGAGAAACTCATCTATTTCTAGGGGTGTTCCTTGCTTATCTGTCAGCTTGAGGTTGGTGATGGTTTTCTCAACTAGCGGGTTAGAACGAATTATCTCTGCTTCTGTATCCAATGGGCTGCTTAGTTCAGTTACACCCCTTAACTCTCCAACTGATGCTGAGGGACTTGTCAGCGAAGAAACGCGATCGGTTTTATTAAAAAGCAACTTGCCTTCTGCTTCATAAATTGGTTTTTGCCTGAAGGCAGTTAAAGCTGACAATCCGAAAACTGAGCAAGTCACCACAGCTATGACTAGCCAACGCCTTTTGAAAATCAGCGAGTATTGTTGCAAATCTAAGGAGTTTTGGTCTTCTTGGTTAGAGGGCATGGCATATGTTGCAAAATTTCTCTGAAGTACTTAGTAGTGCTACCCTTCAATCGTTAAATTGCCAGGGTAACTATTTAGACAAAACTAAACAACAATTAATTAAGCAATGAGTATAAAAACTACGCTCCATTTGAAGTGCTTATGATTAGCTACTTGCAATTTTTTCGCGATCGTATTTATTTTTATACTTCATATATAGTTCTTCTCACAGAAAAATTGCTCGATAATCAAGACTTTTTTAGTTATATTTACTGAAACTTTAAATAAAGTTGATACCTTTTTAGTGAAGAAAAACAAACGTCTACGTATTTTTATGTTCGTATTTTGACTTACAGTTAGGTTAGTTTTCTGAAATCGAATTCGGCAAATAGATTTCTAGACCGAAAAATTCTCGAACTTGTTTAAAAGCAAATTCTGGCTTTTACTGTCATTTATGCTTTTTATATTTCGATTTTGGACTTTTGCTCAGTTATTTTACAATCCAAAATAATACTGAGTTATAAAGTATTAAAAAGATTGTTAAATCGAATATTATTTTCAGTATGCTTGTGTCTGCAAGATAAAATTATTGCTTTATTTAATCTTTAAATCAAAAATCACATAAAGCACCTATCATAAATTTGTTGCATCAGTAGAATTGCCTGGATACAGTTTGGGTAAGTTTACTGCAACTATCATCAAGTTTCTTTATTTTTCAAGTGAATTTACTGTAATACTGAGATGTGAATATTAGATAAAATACCGAGAAAGTCTAAGTGTGTAAAAAACACGGCAGACCAACATTTTTCATACTGGTATGCCATGACACAAAACAACTCGGGTTGAGTATCGCACTCGTCTTACTTTGTTATGTCAGTTTCCCCAACAGTACTAGGTTGCCTAGCATAGTACGCAGCCTATTTGTATTGCTAGGAGTGAGAATTATGAGGTTGCTTCTACCAAATAAATCAATATCAGGATACTGAATAGTAAGAAAAATCATGAGTCTTACGAGTTATGTCAGTTCCCCGACCAGTACTAGGTTGCCTAGCGTAATACGCAGCTTACCTCTATTGCTCTTACTGGGGGACATTTTTGGGTTGTTCATTTGTCTAGCGATCGCGCTTTGGTTGCGTTTAGGTGAAGCATTAAATAAGTTCGATCCGTTCGTTTGGGGTTTTGTGTTGTTGGTTTTGGTCGAGCTTTATTTGGTAGACGCTTACCATCCAGACAGACAAATTGCAGGTTTGCGGACACCAGCAAGAATTTTGATTGGCAGCATCGGTATTAGTATCTTTACCTCTGCCTTGATTTACCTATTTGGTGCTTGGGGAAATTATACCTTGGCAGGGCGGGGTATTCTATTACCCAGCTTGGGAATTTTCACAATCTGGGCAATAATCTTACGGCTATTGGCAGTGAAATGGATGCGATCGCAAGCGCAACAGACTCGTTGGCTGATATTGGGTGCAGGTACAAGTGCGATCAAATTTGTACAAAATTTGCTGACGTTAAATCCCCTCGGTAAATTGGTTGTGCTAGCTGAAGTTGGTCAAGACACTACTCAAAAAGATAGCCATCTCAATTGTGTAGGTAATTTCAACGACCTGTCAAACTGGAGCCAAGGTTCTTGGTCTGGTGTGGTAGTGGCAAGCGATATTCGTTTTTCCGAACCACAGATCCAGCTTTTGATGGAAATGCGATTGCGAGGTATTCCAGTTTATCGATTGCCAGATTTTTACGAAAGTATATGGTACAAAATTCCCTCATCCTTGCTACAAGATAAGTGGTTGGCATTTAGTGCTGGTTTTAACTTGATGCCCGGTTACTTCAGCATGAAGCTGAAGCGGGTTGCCGATTTGATTCTCACCGGTATATTACTTATATTTGTGTCTCCAGTGATGCTGCTTGCAGCTTTGGCAATCAAGTTAGATAGTCCGGGTCCTGTGTTCTACAGTCAGTTCCGAAGCGGATTATACGGCAAGCCATTTAAGGTTTACAAATTCCGCTCGATGTATCAAGATGCCGAAAAACGAGGAGCGCAGTGGGCAAGTCAACGCGATCCACGTATCACCAAAGTTGGATATTGGTTGCGAGTAATGCGAATTGACGAACTACCGCAGATTTGGAATGTGCTGTGCGGTGAGATGACCTTGATTGGTCCGCGTCCAGAAAGACCGGAATTTGATGTCAAACTTAAAGAAGCGATTCCCTATTATGAAGTGCGTTATTTGGTAAAGCCAGGAATTACTGGTTGGGCACAGGTGATGTATCCTTACGGTGCATCGGTTGAAGATGCCTACGAAAAACTAGCTTATGACCTTTACTACATCAAGAATTATTCTCTTTGGTTGGATATGGCGATCGCCTTCAAAACCATTCGAGTTGTTTTGTTAGGTAAGGGTAGATGAAAAACAAAGTATTAGTCACTGGGGGTGCTGGTTACATCGGTTCCCACGTTGTACGTCAACTGGGGTCAGCTGGCTACGATGTCGTAGTTTACGATAATTGTTCTACAGGTTCCCGGACATCTGTATTGCACGGTGAATTGATTATTGGCGATTTAGCAGACACCGAGCATCTTTATCAAGTCTTTGCCAAGCATCAATTTAGTACAGTGCTGCATTTTGCCGCCAGTCTGAGTGTACCAGAATCAGTTGTCCGTCCCCTCGACTACTACGCCAACAACACCCGCAACACTTTGAACTTGCTACGTTGCTGTAGTGTCATGAATGTCAACCAGGTTATTTTTTCCAGTACAGCAGCAGTCTATGGAGAAGTAGGAGAAAATCCGGTTACTGAGTCAGTTCCAACACAGCCGATTAATCCTTACGGACGCTCAAAGCTGATGAGCGAATGGCTGATTCAAGACGCAGCAGCAGCATCTTCTCTGCGCTACGTAATTCTACGCTATTTTAATGTAGCAGGTGCTGAACCTGGTGGACGATTAGGGCAAATATCACCGAATGCAACTCATTTGATTGCAGCTGCAATTAATGCAGCACTCAAGCGCAAAAAAGAAGTGCAAATTTTTGGTACTGATTTTCCCACACCAGATGGCACCGGAATTCGTGACTATATCCACGTTGAAGACTTAGCGACAGCACATTTAGATGCTTTGCGCTACCTGGAAGAAAACGGTGAAAGCCAAATTCTCAACTGCGGTTACGGACAAGGTTACAGCGTGCGACAAGTGATTTCACGGGTAAAGGCAATTTCTGGGGTGGATTTTCCCGTTATCGAAACTAACCGTCGTCCAGGCGATCCAGCTTGCGTGACAGCTTGTGCAGATAAAATCTCTAAAGTACTAGGTTGGCAACCGAAATACAACGACTTAGATAAAATAGTTCACACCTCCCTCGCTTGGGAAATGTACCGTGAAGGTTTGCTACAGAGTTCTTTAAATAAACCTATGCTGATTCCTTAACCGCAAGTAATGTCAAGTTGACTGCTAACCGACGACTAATCAGGACTTATGCCAAACATCACAATAGTAGGGATAATTCATGAATTATCCCTACTGTTGAGCCATTAGTCATTTCTTTAGACGAACTGAAAAGCAACATTTGCTGTTATTGGTTCTGGCAATGGTTTTCCTTGTGCTTGATAATCTTCAATTAAAAGCTCTAAAACTTCCTCACCATTCTTGAGAGCATCTCCATAGGTGTCTCCATGAGTATGTGCGTAGGGACCAAACTCAGGTAGGCTGACAATGTACTTTTGATCTTCGGTTGACCACTGAATAAGAATGGTATACTGCGGCTTCATTCGTCTTCTTCCTTATTCTGAAGCTACGCGTAGCTGATTATAAAGTATCATTTAGGGTGCTGCTTTTGGGCGGTAAAAGGTAAATTGCCCCAGAAATTAACGTCAAAGCGACAGAAACCCAAAATGCAACCAGGCAAGGCATCTGCCACACTTGAGGAAGAGGTGCAATTAAAAGAGCGATCGCCACTATCTGACTCACTGTTTTCAGCTTACCCCAAATATTCGCCCCAGTAATTGTAGCTTGATTAACTCGCCAACCTGCGATCGCTAACTCTCGTCCTAAAATTAAAAATACTCCCCAAGCTGGAACTCGTCCTAACTCAATCAAAACCAGTAACGGCGCCAGTACCAGCAATTTATCTACCAACGGATCGAGAAACTTACCCAACTCGCTAATTTGGTTGAGTTTTCGTGCCAAATAGCCATCTAACCAATCAGTCAGCGCAGCAACCAGAAAAACCGCCAAACACACCCATCTAAGTTTTGGTGTGGGATTATACAACCCGTAAAGCAGAAATGGTATACCTAGAAGGCGAGAAAAAGTAATCCAATTTGGTAGAGTCATCTGTTATCAGGGCAAATAACCTATTATTTAAGTATCTCAGCTACCGCCAAAAAAAACTTTGCGCCTTTGCGCCTTTGCGTGAGATTATTCTCATCAAGCTATGGGATGATCTGTTTTCTGAGATTTCCTCAAGAATACTATGACTCAAACAGACTCCCAATTCCGCACAGAACGCGATTCGATGGGCGATCGCCAAATCCCTAGTAGCGCTTATTACGGCATTCAAACGCTACGGGCAATGGAAAACTTCCCCATCAGCGGCATCAAGCCTTTAAGTACTTACGTAGACGCTGGCGTAATTATCAAAAAAGCTACCGCCATCGTCAACGGTCAATTAAAATGCATACCCCAGTCAATTAGTCAAGCAATTGTGCAAGCGGCTGATGAAGTACTTGCGGGTAAGTTTCGCGATCAATTTGTGGTAGATATTTATCAAGCGGGAGCCGGAACTTCTCACCACATGAATGTCAACGAAGTACTGGCAAATAGAGCCTTAGAAATTCTCGGAAGCGAAAAAGGCAATTACAAGCAAGTTAGTCCCAATGACCACGTAAACTACGGACAGTCTACCAATGATGTGATTCCCACGGCAATTCGCATCGGTGGCTTATTGGCATTGTCAAAGACGTTGCAGCCAGCTTTAGATCAAGCGATCGCATCCCTCGAAGAAAAAGCCGACGAATTTCAAGATATCGTCAAATCTGGCAGAACTCACATGCAAGACGCTGTACCTGTGCGCTTGGGTGAAAATTTCCGCGCTTGGGCACAAATTATCACAGAACATCAAAACCGCATTTATACAGCTTCTGGTGATTTAATGGTGCTGGGTTTGGGAGGTAGCGCTGCCGGAACGGGGATGAATACTCATCCTGATTATCGCGCTCGTGTAGTGCAAGTTATTTCAGACTTGATAGACTGTCCTTTAGAACCTGCACCTCACTTAATGGCTGCCATGCAGAGTATGGCACCATTTGTTAGTGTTTCTGGTGCTTTACGCAACTTAGCACAAGATTTAGTCAAAATATCTCACGATTTGCGGTTGATGGATTCGGGTCCAAAAACAGGTTTGAAAGAAATTCAATTGCCACCAGTGCAACCGGGTTCCTCAATTATGCCCGGAAAATATAACCCAGTGATGGCAGAGATGACCTCAATGGTGTGTTTTCAGGTGATGGGTTACGACAGTGCGATCGCTCTCGCCGCACAAGCCGGACAATTAGAATTAAATGTGATGATGCCGTTGATTGCCTACAACCTGATTCACAGCATCGAAATTTTGGGAAATACCATCAAAGCACTTACCTCTAGCTGCATTAAAGGAATTACCGCCAATCGCGATCGTTGTTTGGCTTACGCTGAAGGTAGTTTAGCTTTAGTTACGGCATTAAATCCCCATATAGGCTATTTAAATGCTGCGGCTGTAGCCAAAGAATCTTTAGAAACTGGTAAATCCCTAAGGCAGATTGTCTTAGAAAAAAATCTGATGAACGATGAGGAATTAGCCCAAGTGTTAAATCTAGAACAGATGAGCGGTATCTTACCCCTCAGGGCACTTGACACAGAAATAGATTAAAAAGGAATAAGGGATTAGGGCATTGGGCAATGGGCAATGGGCAATGGGCAATGGGCAATTTGAGGAGGGGAAAAGGGGAGCCACTGCGTTGGTCCGGCAGTGCGTTGGACGGGTTTCCCGGCAGACGCGCACCTGCCGTCGGCTGTGCCGACTTGAAGCATGTGGCGTTAAAGGGCAAAGGGTAAAGGGTGAGAAAGAAGAAATATTTCCCCCCCTGCCCCCCTGCTCCCCCTGCTCCCCCTGCCCCCCCTGCCCCCCCTGCCCCCCCTGCTCCCCACTCCCCACTCCCCACTCCCCATTCCCCATCCATGCATCAAAAACCATCTGTCAGTTTGATTCGGGCTACTTCCTACGAACAAGAAGCGTTACGGGAATCTTTAGCCCTCCTCCTAGAACCTTTAGGGGGAATGCAGGCATTCGTCAAACCAGGACAACGGGTTTTGCTAAAACCGAATCTTCTCACGGGAGCGCGTCCCGGTAAAGAGTGTACCACTCGCGCCGAATTAGTTTATCAAGTTGCCAAGATGGTGATTGAGGCTGGTGGTAAGCCTTTTTTGGGAGATAGTCCTGCTTTTGGGAGTGCTAAGGCAGTAGCGATCGCAAATAACTATCTCCCGATTATCGAAGAACTCAAGCTGCCGATTATAGATTTTCACGGATCGCGTTACGAAACCGTCAACGAAGACTTTAACCATCTGCTGCTGTGCAAAGAAGCGATGGAAGCAGATGTTGTCATTAACTTGCCTAAGCTAAAATCTCACGCCCAACTAACCTTAACACTTGGCGTAAAAAACCTCTTTGGTTGCGTTCCCGGCAAAATGAAAGCTTGGTGGCACATGGAAGCTGGGAAAGACGCCAACCGATTTGGAGAAATGTTAGTAGAAACTGCTAGGGCAATTAACCCAGATTTAACTATTTTAGATGGCATCATCGGTCATGAAGGAAATGGTCCAAGCGGTGGGGAACCTCGTCCACTCGGCGTTTTAGCCGCATCTGCAAATGTATTTGCCCTCGATAGGGCAATGGTAGAAGTCCTCAATGTTGCACCGGAACAAGTACCTACTCTCGCTGCATCAAAGCGGTTGGGTTTATGTCCGGAACTTGCGTCAATTGACTTTCCCCACTTACATCCTGATTTACTAAAAATAGATGATTGGCGTCTACCAGATAAATTAATGCCTATCGATTTTGGAATGCCCCGCGTGATTAAATCTACGTTTAAGCATCTTTACATCCGTTTTATCAAAGAACCGATGAGTGCTTATGGGAAAGGGTAGTGGATAGTGGATGGTTGATAGTGGATAGTGGATGGTTGATAGTGGATGGTTGATAGTGGATGGTTGATAGTGGATAGTGGATAGTGGATGGTTGATAGTGGATAGTGGATGGTTGATAGTGGATAGTGGATGGTTGATAGTGGATAGTGGATAGTGGATGGTGGATGGTTGATAGTGGATAGTGGATGGTTGATAGTGGATAGTGGATAGTGGATGGTTGATAGTGGATAGTGGATGGTTGATAGTGGATGGTTGATAGTGGATGGTTGATAGTGGATAGTGGATGGTTGTAACGAGTGCTTTTTGACAACCAACAACCAACAACCAACAACCAACAACCAACAACCAACAACCAACACCCAACAACCAACAACCAACAACTAACAACCAACAACTAACAACCAACAACCAACTATCCACAAATGCAAACTTCGCTACAACAATCTTCATTCTTGGCAGAGTAAGCTGTAATTACCCTCCGATTGCTTAACCAGACCGCCCTATTTTAGTGGCGGTTTTTTTCGTTTCGTTTATTTGTTAAATTGTTATAAGATTTATCATTTTTTCCACCGGAATTTTTTTCAGCTTTTAACTGATAGCTTTATTAATTTGGATTCTGTATTAATCATTGACTTTTATTTTAGGTAAAAGTATTTATACTCTACCTATATATAGATTGACAAAATTCAAGTAATATCACTCAGATTATAACTTCAAATTTTTAAACATTTTTCTTCCTTCTAATCACTGATTAACAATTTAAAACACTTTTGATTTATCTGTATTTATTCGGTGTTAATTATGATGAAAATTGATTATTGCTTAAGTGGCGATCGCCTCTTGAAAAAATTATCGTGTAACTACTTATAATTATCGAAAACACAGATACCTTGTGGGTGATTATTTAGTATGTATACTCGGCATTCAACAGGTTATCACCGCAAAACGCCCTTTACAAAAGCGTTTTCGGATGTTGTAATTGTCAAAGATGAATAAAAATATCTTTTTTTAGTAATCTAAAATACAAAATTAATTGTAATTTTTAATGCTGTTGTTGCCCCAGATGCTGAATCTATCCATAACACCGTACCATGAAGTATATTGAGATATTAGTCACCAATAAACAAGAATAACTAAATTGCGGCTTCGTATCAAATATCTTTGGTATGAGAAAAGAAGTATTATGACAGTTTAATAAGTGGATGATATTATTGAATACTAAATAGCTTATAATTTAAAAGTAGCTAAATATAACAGCAAGACTCTCAAGTTTGAGAGTTGAGCAACAAGTGATGTGAAAACCTGCAATCTTCTATGAATTCAAATAGCCAGTCTGCCAATCCCGACACATATTCCCATCGTTTGGCAGACATTGTGGGAACAGTGATCGCTCTGTTAACTCTAACGTTACCAATCTTTGTCATCGCTAATTATTCTTCAACCAGCGTTCAGAATAATCAGCAACCCATTACGTACAACATAAAAACTAGTGAATATTAAACAAAAATTAACAGTATAATTACAAAAACAAGAAAGTGACAACAGAAAGCTTTCTTTGGCGCGAATGTTCGCGTCAGAATTTCATAGAGAATTTTTCATTACTCGGCTTTCGATAAGTCCGAGTAGAGGTTTCCTGAGTTCGGAACTTGGGGAGCCGTTTAAACTTTTTTGACTTTTTTGAAAAGCTAGGGATTTAAGCACGCTCCGCATACTTAATTTATTGACAATGCAAAGATTTTCGATGAAGAAAGCATACTCCGCAAATGAAACCGTTTGAACTAAGTATTTTGGGATATGTCCATATTAGCCTAAAATTCTACACGGGGAGCCGTTGCGTGCGCCCATGATTCACTGTTAGCTGAGGATTTTTATTGTGGACTTATCCCGTATTCCTGCCCAACCTAAACCGGGTCTAATCAACGTTCTGATTGAAATTACTGCTGGAAGTAAAAATAAATACGAATACGACAAAGACATACAAGCTTTTGCTCTAGACCGAGTACTTTATTCTTCGGTACAATATCCCTATGACTATGGTTTTGTACCCAACACGCTGGCTGATGATGGCGATCCGTTGGATGGGATGGTGATAATCGACGAGCCAACCTTTCCAGGGTGTATCATTGCAGCAAGACCGATTGGGATGTTAGAGATGATTGACGGAGGCGATCGCGATGAAAAAATTCTTTGCGTACCCGACAAAGATCCACGCTACAAAGACGTTAGATCCATCAAAGACCTAGCGCAACACCGATTGGATGAAATTGCCGAATTTTTCCGCAGTTATAAAAATTTGGAAAAAAAGGTGACAGAAATTCGCGGTTGGCTAGATGTTGACCATGTTATGCCCTTAGTAGAACAGTGCATCAAAGCTGGTAGCGAAAAAGGTCGGGATTCGGATTCGGAAACTACCTGAACAAATCAACCAAAGTCAAGAATTCAGAATTTGTGAAGTTAGCAATATCTCAATTTGGGTAGGGTTTCTTACTGCCACAAGCATTTTTCCTCCAGGCTCTATACTATGAGCAGGGGGTGCAAATGTACGCCGTTTATTCATCCCACGCAAAGCGTAACATATTATGCTGACTCCTGAATTCTGAATACTGTATTTTTTCTTGATAGCTCAATTGGCACAGAATCCCTAAAAGTAATGCAGCGCACGCTCCTTTTGGCAAAAATTCACAACTGCACCCTCACGGGGGCGAATATCAATTACGTCGGTAGTATCAGCATCGACCAAATTTTGTTAGATAAATCTGGCATTTTACCCTACGAGCAGGTGCAAGTAGTGAATGTTGCCAATGGCGAGCGTTTCATTACTTATGCGATCCCCGCTCCAGCCAATTCAGGAACAATTGAATTAAATGGGGCTGCGGCACGTCTAGGCATTATCGGCGATCGCTTGATTATAATGGCTTACGGGCAGTTCACCACAGAAGAGTTAAAAAATTACTCTCCTACGGTTGTCATTGTAGATGAAAAAAACCGACTCTCCCAAGTACGGCACTACGATGACCTGCTCAGTAAAGTCTAGTTATAAGCAAAATGTCAAATACTGAGTTGTCAGGTTTCCACAACGTAAAACAAACTACTTCAACCAACGATCCCTTAGAAGAATTTATCGTCCAATTCTGGGGTGTGCGGGGTTTAATAGCCACCCCCAGCAGCGATACCAGCCGCTATGGTGGTAATACTGCTTGTGTAGAAATGCGCGTAGCTGGAAAACGCTTGATTTTTGATGGGGGTACAGGTTTACGCATCCTGGGAAGAAGTTGGCTAGAACTCTCAGGACCACTAGTAGCGCATTTATTTTTTACTAACTCTCAATCAAATCGCATTCAAGGGTTTCCCTTTTTTGCCCCTGCATTTGTTTCAGAAAATTGCTTTCATATTTACGGTACAGCTGCCTCAAATGGTGCTTCTATTAAGCAGTCTCTGTGCGATCAAATGCTGCAACCGCACTTTCCTTATCCTTTGCAGGTGATGCAGGCAGAATTGTTGTTTAACAATCTGACTTCGGGTAGCAAGGTAATTTTAGACGATGTGATGATTCAAACTGCATTGATCAATCAAAATCAGCGATCGGCAGGATACCGAGTTTCCTGGAAGAATTACAGCGTTGCCTACATGACAGATTTGTATCAGGGTGCCGACGAAATCGAGCTTGGATGTATTAAACAGCTAATTGAAGGCGTAGATTTGCTGATAGCTAATGCTACCTACACTCCCCCAACAGCTCGCAGCCATGAATACGCTGATTTACTTTGGAAAACTGCCGTGAATTTAGCTCATCATGCTGGTGTGAAACGGTTAGTCATCTCACACCACCACCCAGACGATCGCGATGATTTTCTCGACTCTGTGCAAACAGAAATTAAAAATGCTTTTTCTGAAGCATTACTAGCCCGTGAAGGGTTAATTTTACCTGTTGTGCCTCGAAATTAAACAGATGATTAAATCTCTTATTTAATCTTAAGCGATTATACTTTCACTCTGTCAATCAAGAAAAGATTATCGTTTTGTGAAGGATGAAAGTCCTTTCTCAAATAATCTCTGGCGTTAAATAATGCTTTGTACAAAAATTTATCTTTAGTCAGCCAAAACTCAATAAATTCCTGCCAGACTTTTCTATCGAAGAGTTTTCTGTCTTGATATAGCAGCATTGCTAAACCCAAATTCAGAAAAAATAAAATCAAAATATGGGCTACGAACATACCCACTTGACGCAACAGGTAATTATTAGTTGCATTTTGCAGCACATCATATAAAACTGTTTTGTGTTCAAGTTCTTCTAATGCGTGCCATTCAAAAAGTTGCTTTAACTCTGGTTCAGCTTCTGCAAACAAATCATTTTCTAAAGCAAACTCAGCCATCAAAATTGTTAAATGTTCAATTCCGGCAGCAATGGCTAAATTGAAATTAAGACTCATTTGCCGTTCCAGAATATCAAAAAGAATAGTCTGTTCCCAGCGAATAAAAGTATCGAATTTATAGCCAGAAGCGCGTAAATTATTCCAGAATTTTGTATGCTGGTATGAATGTTGTCCTTCTTGACATATGAAGGCTTGAGCTTTCTGTTTCAATTGCGGATTGTCAAGAAAGTTGATTCTTTTTTTGACGTTGAGAATCAGATATTTTTCAATTTCCGGAATGAAAATTGTGAAGCTATTAAATAAGTGGGTTTTAAGAGGATGTTTGAAAAGTATTAGATTTGACAAAGAGACCTAACCCTCCTACCCCCCTTCCCTAAGAGGGAAGGGGGGTTTCAAAGCCTCTCCCCCTGTGGGGGAGAGGTTTGGAGAGGGGTCTTTTTGTATACTTTGCGACTTTTCAAACATCCTCTAAACACACTTTGCTTAAACCAATATTTCTCAGTATTTGCGGAAAAATCAAAGTTTAATCGGCGTACTTCTATTTTGCTCATATGCGATATTCCTCAAGTCGATGGGCATAAATAAACGATCCTGGTTCGTAGTGAGCCAGCGCGGTCTTCTCCCAAAGGGAGAGGCTAGCGCCAAGGGGAGGCAGTGCGTTGGGGAGGCAGTGCGTTGCGGGGGTTCCCCCCGTTGTAGCACCTGCCGTCGGGTTTCCCGACTTGAAGCACCTGCCGTGGTCTCCCCCATGAGCGACTTCAGAACCCGTTCGCGCAGCGTCTCGAAGAGAAGGGTGAGCGGTTTACCGCTCAAAGCAAGGATTTTAACGGCTGTTAGCGGAGCTTTCCCGTAGGGTAGCCGTTACTACGTTAAGGAGCGTTTATTTATGCCCATCTAGTTAATTTTAACGATTAAACTGCCTGATATACTGCTTTGGAAACCGAATTTACAACTTGAGTCAGTTCTTGAAGTTTTGCCGCTACTGCACCATTGCTAAATAATTCTTCTGCTTTATTTATACCCGCTTGCATATCTGAACAAATACCACTTCGCCACAGATAAAACCCGCCATTCCATAAAGCTGTTTGCATCAGTTCGGAAGGTTTTCCACTTAACACACCTTGCATATCCGCTACTAGTTGTTCAGTAGTTTCCAGGGGTACATTCTTGGTAGTAAAGTTGTAGTCACGCGGAGCGAGAAGCAATCTTTCTATCGCTGTTAATCCTTCTTGTTGCGGTGCTAATGGTGCAGATAAACCGATGATTGCAGTGCGATCGCGTGGTAAATCACAACTACCTTCCAATCCCTTTACTAATGTAAATTTGCTTACTCCCCGCAGCGTCAAAGCTTGTTGAAACATTCCTTCTGTGGGAGGATGGACAAACCCAGCAATAACATGAGCATCGCCAGCATAAGGACACCAAATTAATTCCATTGTCGCAAAAGGTGGACGCTTGCCTAGTTGGTCGCGGTACTCCCAAATACTATTAGTTAAGGGAAAATGCCGAGGCGTGTAAACAAAGCCGATGCCCGTTTTTTCAAATATTTGCTGAGTTTTGTCTAGTGTCAGTGTAGTCCAATCAACTCCTAACTTCTGCCAAATTTCTACTAAAGGTATACCATATTTTGTCGGCAGGCGATCGCCACCATGCATCACCACAGATTGCCCCGCACAAGCCAACAGTAAAGCCGTCACCGGGCTGATGGGTGCGGTGCGGCTTCTGCCATCATAAGGTATGCCTAAAACTATCACCGGACGCGCAGAGTTAATATTTTGCAGTAGTGGTCCTAGTTCTTCGTAAGCGTCCAACATTCCCGCTAACTCTTCCCCCGTGGGACGTTTGATGCGGTGGGCAATTAAAAACGCACCGATTTGCGCCGGTGTCGCTTCACCCAGCAGCATCATCTTGGTTGCCGAAGCTGCTTCCGCACGAGTTAAATTTTCGCCTGTGTGGTTTCCGCTGCCTACTTTTTTTAGTAATTCTCTGAATATATTGCTCATATGGGTAATGGGTAATGGGGAACGGGGAATGGGGAATGGGGAATGGGGAATGGGTAATGGGTAGTGGGAAATGGGGAATGGGGAATGGGTAATGGGTAGTGGATAGTGGGTAATGGGTAGTGGGTAGTGGGAATTTTCTTCAGGGGAAAGGGTTGCATGGGAAAGAATTATTACCAATGCTCAATGCCCAATGCCCAATGCCCAATGACGGCAGATGCTCCACGCAGGTGATCCCCAAGACCGCACAGCCAAACCTATGCCCAATGCCCAATGCCCAATGCCCACTATCTATTAACAAGCCGATCGCTTTAATGAATCAAACTGTTGTGGTATATTTTCCTGCACCAATTGCCAAAAGTACTGGATGGGTGGAATTAGCAGGCGATCGCCTGTTGTCACCATGACAACCCGACGAGTTAAACTAGAATTATCTGGCAAACTAGTGTTAGCATTGCAGGCTAAGGGACGAACTGCAAGGGTAGGGTCAAGACGTGCTTCGACTAATGCAGAGTGAGGTAGCAAAGCTATTAGTTCTCCTTGCCGTACCACTCCTCGGAAGGCATCTAAAGTATTTACCTCTAAAGCTGCTTGAAGTGTGGCTTCTAAGCGCTCAAATCTATCTTGCACCAAGCGTTGCATCCCATAACCATCTTTAAAAACTACTTGGGGATAACGAATTAGTTCCGACCAAGAAACGCGATCGTGTTGCGCTAAAGGATGATTGGCACAACAGAGTAATTCTATAGGTTCATCAAATAGCGTTTCTACCACCATTTCTCTAGCGGTGGTGAGAAAGCGATTATTCATGACAATTGCCATATCTACTAGTCCATCTTTGAGGACTTTTAAAGCGCGATCGCTTCCTAATGAAGTCACTCGCAATTGCACATCTGGATATTTATGACAAAATGTTTGCAGAATTGGTGGTAGATAATAAGCACACAGCGAGTGAATCACAGCGATACAAAGTTCTGGCTGCTTTCCTGCGACTAAATCTGCTAACTCTTGGGTGACAGTTTGCCACTCCAAGCAAATTTTGCGGGCACGGGGTAGCATCCTCTCACCCCCCAGAGTCAGTTTTGCTTGTCCTGTTCTGTGAAACAATTCTAAGCCCAAATCTGCTTCCAGTGCCTGAATTTGGCGACTGATAGTTGATTGGGTGACACCACATTTTCTCGCTGCTTGTTGAAAGCTGCCAGTTTCTGCGATCGCTAGAAAGGCTTGCAACTGCTCTAGGCGCATTGTTATGTAGCCTGAATTACACTTTTGGTTTTAATTAGGTTAACGGATGTTAGCGCATATTTTAGTACTGTTTGTTACAACCTATTTTTTTTATATTTATTTTTGCCATTTTTCTGTAAATATTAGACACTTTACAAAAATGCCTAAGTATGCGTCATAAATAATGCTTCAAGCAGTGCGATCGCGTGTTCATCTACCCCTCCGGATTAAATATGGGGTTCCTCTTTCTTTGAATTCCTTCATCGGGACTATTTATATTTATTAATATCAAAATACTGAGTTTTCTATACATTCATCTGAGCGTGCAGTTTTTTTTGAGTATTACCGATAGGCAATGTAACAGTAAAAGTAGTTCCTACCCCAACTTCGCTTTTAACTGCAATTTTACCACCGTGTAAGTCAACACACTGTTTGACGATCGCTAATCCCAAACCTGTACCGGGAATGTTTCCTACATTACTGGCACGATAAAATGACTCAAACAGATGCTGTTGGTCTTCTGGAGTAATGCCAATACCTTTATCTTTAATCTGAAAAATTACCTCTGATTCATTAGAGATTAATTCCAAATCAATTGGACTATCTTTAGGTGAATACTTAATGGCATTTGTCAGTAAGTTAGTCAGAATATGTCGTAACAGCTTTTCATCAATACAAGCATTTATATATTTAGCTTTATAATCAAAATTAATTATATTTTTATTAATAAATTGAGTTTCTTGAATCACTTGTTCGCAAAAATCAGTTAAATTAATGGGAATTTGATTTATTTTTTGCTTTCCTGATTCTCCTTTCGACAATAATAATATATCATCTAAAATATCTGTAATTTTTTTCACATAAACTTTAATTTTCTCGTAAAATTCCTGCTTTTTATCTTCAGATAATTTATCGCTAGAACGGTGGAGGAGTATTTGGGCATAAGCGGAAATTGTATGTAGTGGATTGCGAATTTCATGAGAAGCTATGGAAAGAAAGCGAGTTTTTATTTCGTTTATTTGTTGCAAATTATCGTTAGCTAGCTTCAATTCTAAAGACAATTTGCGCCTTTGAAGCAGCATTTCTACCCGTGCGTGCAATTCCACTTTCTCTATAGGAGTAACAATCAGCTCATGTATACTTCGCCATAAATGCCGAGTCACCATCCCCACATCTCGGCGAGATGTAACTAATAAAAAAGGTAAAAATACTGGCTCTTCAGCTTTTTTAGTAGCTTCTAACCAATGACTGTATCGATCCAGCTTTCTAGCACAAATAATACACAAATCAAAAGATTGCTGCAAGCTAGGCAATTCATCATCAGAATCAGGTGAAAATACTTCGTAGCGTGTTTCCAGCCACTCAGATAGTAAGCGTCGGTTTTCTTTATTTTCCAAAAGCAGCAAAATTTTGCACATACTTAATCTCCCAATAGACTTTTAATCAACGCTAATAATTGTCGCATGACTAGCGGTTTAACCAGCATACTCCTAGCGCCATGAGCAACACTTTGGAGTTGAATTGTAGCGCTTTGTTTAGGCGAGATAACCAAAAAGGGAATTTGTTGATTTTGGAGTTGTTCGCAGCGTTCCCAGATAGTGCGATCGAAACCGGCAATATCTAACATAACTAACTTAATCTCCGATAATTCGCTTAATTGCCGATCTAATTCTGACAAACTATTAGCGCCAATGGTTTCATATCCTTGTTTAGTTAAAAATTGGTTAAGTAATTCCAGATTGCGGCTGTTGCTGTCTACAGTTAAAATTAGGGGTTTTTCGCTCATTTTTCCCCATCATAATTATCCGCCCATTCGGGAGTGCCGCTGAGAATTTTTCTAAGTTTGCTGAGTGGTTTACCTACCTTGATACCGTAACGAGTTAGCTCAATTTCCCGTAATGTTTTTTCAAAGTCGGACAAGCGTTTCTTTAAAACGCCGATCGCTTTCCGCATTTCTCCTTTAATTTCTAAATAGCGTAGGAAAATGATATTATCTGCAATGTAGCTGATCCCAACATCAGTTGCTCGAAATTCACCAGTGATGCGTTCCATCTCGTTAACTACAATCACCGTCACACCCATATTTTGCAAATATTTGCATAAAGCGTGCAAATTGGTAATTAAATTGTCACCGCGCACCGCCAATTGATAACCAGCAACGCTGTCAATCATCACAATCCGCGCTTGTCTCTCTTCTACCTCTTCACGCACCAAACTAGCGAATTCATCAGCGCTCAATTGCAATGGATCGATTGGCACAACTGACAGCGTGCCGAATTTAATCATAGCGTGAACTGGAATATTAACGCTTTCAGAACGAGCCACCAGAGTTTCTTCGGTTTCCTCAAAAGTGTAAACTACCGATCGCTCTCCTCGTCCAGCAGCTTCTTTCATAAACTGAAGTCCAATCGTAGTTTTGCCCACACCAGTAGGACCAGTTAAAAGAGTCACCGTCCCGCGCTCTAAACCACCGTGCAACAGTTGATCTAATTCTGGTACACCAGAGGCAACAGCCTGATTAGTATAGTCGCGTTTGTAATTTTCTGGTTGCAGACGGGGGAAGATTTGCATTCCTTTATCGGTTAAGCGCACCGCATGAAAACCACTGCGGAAGTCAGAACCGCGAAACTTGGTAACTTGCAGCGTCCTGCCTTTGCTATTGTTATGCAGGTGAATCACACCATCGCTCATAAATTGTAAATCTTCGTCGGGAGCAGATCGGCTCGCTTCAGAAGTGAAAATTACCGTCGCACCAGCTTCTAACAAATAGCGCATGAATGACAGCACTTGTTTGCGAAACTGAAAAGCGTCAGTAGACATGTAGCGAAATTGAGTTATCGCATCCAAAAACACTCGCTGGGGTTTAATCGCATCCAGAGACTCGATTAATTTTTGAGTAGTTGGTTCTCGCTCTACCTCCGCTGGAGAGAAAATATCATAAGTTTCCATTTGGCTGAAAAATTCCGCAGATGGGCTGAGATCCAAAAAGTGCATCGCTTCGGTGTTTAAACCAATCGCTGCACCATTACTTTTTATTTGTTCTGCGGGTTCTCCGAAAGTTATATACATACTCGGTTCATCGTTAGCTAGACCCACCGAGAGAAAATGCAGCCCTAGTGTAGTTTTACCAGAACCTGGACCGCCGCGCACCAAATAAGCTCGACCTGGGATAAAACCACCATGCAGAACTTCGTCAAAACCTCGTATTCCCGTAGAGAGACGCTTTTGATTCATTTGTAAAATTTCCATTAACAAACTCCACCACTGTCGGGGTGGAGTTGAAAAAAGTTTGTACCCATTAGATTGATACCATAAATCTTACAAATGTTTATTCTAAAGCTGGTTGGGAAATCCTCACTGGCTGTCAGGCTCAGATTGATAGAATTGAAGTAGTAGCACTACTGTTCAATCTAGCCGAATTAGAAACATGCCTTCAAGTTGCATTTCTGTTGAGAAAAAAAAGTTAAAAAATCCGCCTTTGTCACTTCACTATCTAGGCGATCGCGTTTTGCGTCAACCCGCGAAGCGCATTGCCAAAGTCGATGACGAACTTCGCCAACTGATACGCGAAATGCTGCAAACTATGTACAGCAAAGATGGCATTGGTTTAGCTGCACCGCAAGTTGCAGTTAACAAACAACTAATTGTCATCGACTGCGAACCAGAGAATGCAGCTAATCCGCCACTAGTTTTAATTAACCCGACAATAAAACAGGTAAGTCGTGATATAGTTGTTGCTCAAGAAGGATGTTTGAGCATTCCCAACGTATATATAGATGTCAAGCGCCCAGAAGTTGTGGAAGTTGCATACAAAGATGAGAACGGGCGCCCTCGGACATTGAAAGCAGGGGATTTACTCGGACGCTGCATTCAGCACGAGATGGATCACCTCAACGGAGTGCTGTTTGTAGATCGGGTAGAAAATTCTTTGACGTTGAACGAGGAGTTATCCAAATATGGCTTCTCCTATCAAGCTGTGAAACCAGTAGCATAAGGTAGTGTGAAGTATGATGATGACTCCAAAAAGCGGACTGTTTTTAGCAGGTTGTTGTGTAACAGCGATCGCCGGTGTCGGTTCAGTTTTTGAACTTACTTCCGGACAACCCGATTTAGGTATGCAAACAACCGCAATTATTTTGGCATTAAGCATTCCCCTCACCGGATTATTTTTCTTTGCCGCAGTGCGAGATACAAAGGCTAACATTAAATAAGCATCAGGTACATAGAAAGGTAAAAGGTAAAAGGATGGACGGAATTTATTCTTTACCTTTTACCTTTTATTTTTTTGCTGGGCAATGGGCAATGGGCAGGAGGAAGGGAGACAAGGGGACAAGGAGACAAGGGGACAAGGAGACAAGGAAGACAAGGAAGACAAGGAGGACAAGGAGGACAAGGGGACAAGGGGACAAGGTGAATTTTCTTTGTTGTCTCCCTGTCTCCCTGTCTCCCTATCTCCCTGTCTCCCTGTCTCCCCATCCCCCCCTCTCCCCATCCCCCCCTCTCCCCATTCCCCATTCCCCAGTCCCCTAAAATAGAATCATGCTTTCAACTCAACCTCAACTACTGCGACTTTCTCAAGGGCAACTCAACTTACTAGAACGTTGTCCCCGTCAGTTTCAACACACCTATTTACAACAACTCAATTCTCCCTTAGATCCAGAACACCAAGAACGGCAAACTTTAGGTAGTCGCTTTCACCGGCTAATGCAGCAGCAAGAAATGGGTTTGCCAATTGACGGTTTTCTGCAAGAAGACGCGCAACTACAAAGCTGGATGTCAGCTTTTGCCAATGCAGCACCAGAAATTTTAACTTCTGCCAATAGCGAAGCTTTCCGCGACAGCGAACATTACCGCACTCTGCAAGTTCAAAATTATCTGCTCACAGTTATTTATGATTTATTGATTGCAGATAACCTGCAAGCGCAAATTCTCGATTGGAAAACTTATCCCAAACCGCCAAACAAACGCAAGTTAGAAAAAAATTGGCAGACACGTCTTTATATGTATGTGTTGGCGCAAACCAGCGAATATCCACCAGAAAATATTTCTATGACTTACTGGTTTGTCCAATCTGAAGGCAAACCGCAAAGTATTAAATTTAGTTACAGTACTGCCGCACACGAACAAACAGCAAGAAAGCTAAATCAGCTATTAAGCAAGTTAACTAATTGGTTAGAACGTTATCAACAGGGAGAAGAATTTCCGCAAGTAGCTTTATGTAACAAAGCTTGTGAATATTGTCAGTTTACCACTCGATGCGATCGCGATCGCACACAAACCTCTACTGATATCATATCTGCGGCAAATCCCACTTATAGCATAGACAACACCCTACTCAATCTCGCTACTATTCAAGAAGTCTCGTTGTGAAGAGACAAGGGGGACAAGGGGGACTAGGGGACAAGGGGGACTAGGGGGACAAGGGGGACAACAACTAACAACTAACCACTAACACTTAACTAATAACTAAATTATTATATGCACTCCGATGAATTTGATGCGGTTTATGTCCGCGAATTAGGAATTGATGACATTGCCCCGGTTTACCACTTGGGGGAAAAGTTATTTACTAGCGAGTTATACCCCTATTTATACCGGACTTGGGATGAATGGGAGGTAATTGGACTTTACAACACAGATCCAGAATACTGTTTGGTTGCGGAAATCGATGAGGAAGTAGCCGGATTTATTTTGGGAACCATCATCACCAAAGCATCCTGGACTTACGGCTATATTCTCTGGTTAGGAGTTAATCCCAACTTTCAACGTCGGGGAGTTGCCGATAAGCTGGTTGATAAAGTCGTCGCACGCATGATTGAAGATGGAGCGCGGTTCATGTTGGTAGACACCGATCCGACAAATGTACCAGCAGTGAAGTTTTTTAACCGCAAAGGTTTTGGAAATATCCGCCAGCATATTTTCTTGTCGATGAATTTAAGCAAGCACGATTATTATGGCAGACTAATTGATTATGAGCATCAAAAAGCAGAAAGAGCAGGTTATAGGCGATCGCGTCCAGCCATTCGTCCACGCAAACCTGATGGAATTACGAATGAAGTAATCCTCAATCCCCTCGTCAACGAACCTCAAACAACCGACGAACAAAGTCCGATTTAGATTATTAATTTTTAATTTATTTAAATGCAACAGCAGTGGAATATTGTCGCAACCGAACAACCCCCAGAATCATTCATCGAAGCGGTAAAACACTACACCCCCAATAAAAGCGGACATTACGCAGCGCAATTATTATGGCAACGAGGCATCAAAGACACAACACAATTAGCAGAGTTTGTCAACCCTCAAGCTTATCAACCCGCAAGTCCGTTTGAGTTTGGCGAAGAAATGCTGCTAGCGGTGAGACGTTTGAAACAAGCGCGGGATGAAAAGGAAAAAATCGTTATTTGGGGAGACTTTGATGCTGATGGTATCACCTCTACTGCGGTGCTGTGGGATGGTTTAGGACAGTTTTTTCCACAGAATACGCAACTTAATTACTACATCCCCAACCGATTAACAGAATCCCACGGACTGAATATTCAAGGCATTGATAAGCTGGCAAAACAAGCTTGCAAATTAATAGTTACTTGCGACACCGGCAGCACAAACATCAGTGAAATTATTTATGCTCAACAGCAAGGCATAGATATTATTGTTACAGACCATCACACATTACCAGCTGAACGCCCACCAGTCACAGCAATTATCAATCCGCGCTATCTGCCAAATACAAATCCATTATTTCATCTTTCTGGGGTGGCGGTAGCTTACAAGTTGGTTGAAGCGCTTTATCAAAGCTTACCGAAAGTACCTCAACAACCACTAGAAGATTTATTAGATTTAGTGGCAGTGGGATTAATTGCGGATTTAGTGCAGCTAAGTGGAGATTGTCGCTACTTAGCGCAGTTGGGAATTCAAAAATTGCAAGAAGACTTTAAACAGCTTCCAGCAACGAGAAGGCGTCCGGGGGTAGGGCGATTATTAGAATTATGCCAGAAAAGTGGCGATCGCCCTACAGATATTTCCTTTGGTTTGGGTCCACGAATCAACGCTGTCAGCCGCATTCAAGGCGATGCTTCTTTTTGTGTAGAACTACTGACCAGTCGCGACCAAAAGCGCGTAAATAAACTAGCAGAAGAAACAGAATTAGCAAACAGCCGCCGTAAATCTTTACAGAAAGACGTTGCCCAACAAGTAACTCAAAAGCTTGCCCAGATAGACTTATCAACCACCAGCGTCATCGTTTTAGAAGATCCTCAATGGGCAGTTGGTGTCTTAGGTTTAGTAGCTGGGCAAGTAGCACAAGAGACAGGACGACCGACGATTTTGTTGAGTACGGAGGGTGTGGGAATAGAGGACAAGGAAGACAAGGGGGACAAGGGGGATAAGGGGGACAAGGGGGACAAGGGGGACAAGGGGGACAAGGGGGACAAGGAGGACAAGGAGGAATTTCTCCCTTGTCTGCCCCCGGGCCGGGGGCGCCGGGGGGGGCCC
>JAESGF010000067.1_pt1 | contig 104468 bp, 118 predicted proteins | sample 9269621 | NCBI WGS metagenome assembly JAESGF01 (sample SAMN14515066, study PRJNA621663) | algae metagenome | isolation source: Tolypothrix carrinoi HA7290-LM1 and co-occurring heterotrophs from dry rock... | place: USA: Makauwahi cave, Kauai, Hawaii | collected 2011-01-06
AGCATCTTTACGCTCAACTCTATAGCGTAATAATAGCACAAAAAGCACCACTGTGGGGTAAACCCCACGACGTGGTTTTCATCCCCGGCATGAATGCGCGGGGCTTTCAACCTACCTTTTTGTAAAGTGAAGAGTGAAGAATCCCAAAATTCTTCCTTCTTCCTTCTTTTTATTTTTAGAATCTGTCAGTTTCCTGTGGTTGTGAGACTGCTCCCGGTTGACTGATAAAGAAGTTTTGAGCAGCTTCGTTTTGGTAAATACACCTGATATCAGGTTTTTCACTATCCAAATTACCCGTAAAGCCAAAAGTGTTCAGGCGATTTTTGCATTCGTTCACCTGCTGCGATGATACAAGGTTTCGTCGCTCTAAAAGTCCCCAGTTATTTTGGCGGATAACGCATCCAGGACGCATACTCGGTTGAGCAACGTAGACATTAAACGGGTTGAGAGTCACGAAAAGTCTAGCGTCCATCACCATAGCGCTAGCTCCATACTGCACGCAAATCTCAGGGTTCGGTGCTTTAGTGTCGATAAATTCACGGGAAGCCACGTTTGATGGAGTCAACGTGGTTGTAGAGCTAAAAGCAATACCAATCCCAATTCCCAAAATCAACACCCCCGCCAAAATCGCCATAGTGGTGAAATTAAACGCAGGAGATTGCAAAGCAGAAGGTTTAGAATCGGTAAATGTTCTACCAGTAGATTTACGTCTCATTGTTGCTTAATCAACTTCACGCCTTAAATAGCCGGGAGTGGTTCAACAGTTCTCCCTCTTTAAGTATGACGAGTCTTTATTGAAATTGGGCATTGGGCATTGGGCATTGGGCATTGGGCATTGGGCATTGGGCATTGGGCATTGGGCATTGGGCATTGGGCATTGGGCAATGGGCATTGGGCATTGGGCATTGGGCATTGGGCATTGGGCATTGGGCATTGGGCATTGGGCAATGGGCATTGGGCAATGGGCATTGGGCATTGGGCAATGGGCATTGGGCATTGGGCATTGGGCATTGGGCATTGGGCATTGGGCATTGGGCATTGGGCATTGGGCATTGGGCATCGGTAAGAAAGAAGAAATATTTCTCCCCCTGCCCCCCTGCCCCCCTGCCCCCCTGCCCCATGCCCCATGCCCCATTACCCATGCCCCATTACCGATGCCCCATTACCCACTCCCCCTCACTTTTAATACTTTGGATAGTTAAACTATCTAGAAATATAAAATATTAATTAAGAAAAATTTGATACATAACTTGAAAAAAGTGACATCTCCAAGACCGTTACTGCTTAACAAAACCTTCAAAATCTCGCAAATTCAAATCCTTCTCGCTGATAGTCTGACTATTTTTTGGGGAGAATGGCTGGATTTACGTGTGAGAATTGCACAACTAGCTACATCAGGATTAATCTCTCCATTGGTATACATTCTCGCTTTTGGCTTTGGTTTGGGAGGTTCAATCAAACCAGGGGTAGGAATTAGTGGTGATTATAAGAACTACTTAGAATTCATTTTGCCAGGGATGGTGGCGCTGTCGTCGATGACAGTCAGTTTTGTGGGGACGACGTTTTCGATTTGCGGTGACAGACTGTTTACCAAAAGCTTTGAGGAATTATTGCTTGTTCCCGTGCATCCTTTAGCTTTACACATCGGTAAAATGCTGGCAGGAGTCATGCGGGGGTTGTTGACTTCGCTGGGTGTAATTTTGGTAGCGTTGCTGTTTACTGGTAACTGGCGTTTTCTGCACCCGTTGTTTTTGTTATTGTTGGTGCTGAGTTGTGCAGTTTTTTCTGGGTTGGGGGTAATTGTCGGGTTAAGTGTGCGATCGCTTGAAGCTGTCGGACTCTACAACAACTTTATCATCATCCCCATGTCCTTTTTGGGAGGAACTTTCTTTGACCCAAATACATTACCCGCAGCTTTAAAAGTTGTAGTTTATTTGTTACCGCTTACTTATGCCAGCTTAGGACTGCGTGCAGCTGCTTATTTGCCATTGTCGCAGTTTCCTTGGTATAGCATACCGATTTTGTTAGTGATGGCGATCGCTCTTTCCCTCTGGGGTGCTTACATTTTTGCCCACCAACAAGATTAACCTGGCAAAACTTATAATGGGTAGTGGTAAGTAGTTGGTAGTTAGTGGTTAATAGAACTGACAAATAATAACCAAGAACGCTCCAACGCTCCAACTAACAAAGGACAAAAAATTGCTTTTTTCCATATTTCACTCTCAATGAAATGCTAATTCGCACTGCCACACCAGACGATGTACCCAAAGTATTACCAATGGTTGCTAAAATTTGTGCATTGCATAAAAATTGGGACTCTGCCAAGTATGGATTTTTACCTCAACCAGAACAGCGTTATGAAAAATGGTTGACGCGGTTAGCGAATAGTAATGAGCGCAGCGTCTTCCTAGTAGCGGAAGATGAAGGTAAATTGGGGGGGTTTCTAGTAGCGACAGTTGAGCGAGAAATTCCAATTTACCGTTTACAGGAATATGCTTTTATTCACGATATCTGGGTTGAACCAGAATATCGCCAAAACAAAGTAGCGCGACAAATGGTAATGTTGTGTGTCGATCGCTTCAAAGAAATGGAAGTTCAGCAAATTCGGCTTGATACCGCAGCAGTCAACGAAGCAGCGCGACGATTATTTACATCCTGCGGTTTTCGCATCAGCACCATAGAAATGCTCAAAGAGCTAGGAGTCAAAAGTCCATAGTCAAGAGTCATTAGTTATTGGACTCCTAACTCCTAACTCCGCTCCTCCTAACTCTTAACTCCTAACTAGCTAGCTAAAAGTGTTTTCTCCAGAGGTGTCCAACGGAAGAAGCGATCGCCTCCTCTCTCGATAATCACTTTCACTCGTGGTTCTATACTAGGCAAAGCCGCTAAATATTCAACTTCCTGATTGGAAAGAATATGCCCTTCAATAATCCACAACACTAGACCCTTTGACTTTGGTGGTAGCTGTTCTAACTGATAGTTGACAACTGGTGGCACATAGTATACATAGCCTACTGCCGCACCATTAGGGGTAGTTTTTTTACCCAGGTGAGGAGGTCTGATTCCATGAACTCCTGTCAAATAAGCAGCTACATCGCCCAGCCCTCTTGCGGTAATATGCAGGCAGGCATAACCAGCTGCACGCAGTCGGCGTTGATACCGACCTTCAAATCCTCCTTCCAGAGGTACGTACACGCCAAGAGCGCCAAATTTTTCCAGGTCGCGAATTAAAGGTTTGCCAGTGGTTATTAGTGCCATAGATTTTCGTCTTATCCCACTTAGATATCTCTATTATTCACTGTTAATGGATATATTTAGTTAGATAACAAACTTATAAGTTAGATTAGCTTCACCCGCTGTTATCACCTAAGCTGCATATAATATAGGTTTTTTTAATATTAGTCATTCATTTAATAGTGTTTTCAGATTCCCCAAGGCTTGGAAAGCGCTTTGCCTAGAGCGTTGTGCTTACGCGTGCTTAAGAGCGTGGGCTACCCTTCGGGCGAACGCTCCTAGGCGAACGTTTCTGTGCCCGTTAACTTTGTACCATGCGCGGGTGTCGGTGAAAAAGGAAAACAGAATAGTAGTCCAAATTATAGACAAACGTAAATAGATGATCTATATTATTAGATTGTGACCAAAATCTGAAATTAGTTTACCTTCTAATTAGCATTCCTAGCTAGTTTTAGCATTTAGGGCTGATAATTAAATTCCAAATGTGATATAATCGCTCGGATGGGTAAGAAGCTGATAAACTAAAGAAGCCTTGAGTCAACTTAGGAGCATTGGAATAAAAACCAAAGCACAACCTAAGGAAAAAAGCGCGTTCCAAAATGCGTTTATTTTGAAACTAGGCAAAAGATTAAGCGATCGCTTAACGTTTTTAGTCAAGTAAAAACTGAGCATTCATCATGGTTTGATGACATTGCATCAGTTTCAGTCAAGGGATACTGAGCGTTTATAGTATGCTTAAGTCCCACTGCAACACGGACACATGAAGTGCGTTCCGCAAGGTTGCCGAAGGCATCGCTTGTCGTTTTCACTTCTAAAGTCAAGAGCAGTGTCCGAAGAGAAAGTGCCAGAGCAATCGCTTGGACGAAGCATTGCTGCACAAAGCACTTGCGCTATAAAGCAAGCGCAAAGCTAATTTCAATCATTGATGACTTCCAATTGGCAAGGCATTTTTGGCTGTTCTGGTGAATAAATGAGTGAAAATAAACGGATTCAGCAACGCGATTAACGATACGCTTGTTGCTGCACAGAAGCGTCCGCTTGCGGCAAAATGCCCCGAATAAGGCATTTAAACTAGTGTGTGTTTGTGAATCCGATTTTAAAAGTAAGTAGATAAGGAGAGCCAGTAACTGTGTCTGTAGGCATTCTCGGCACCAAACTGGGCATGACCCAAATATTTGACGAAGCAGGAGTATCCATTCCTGTCACCGTCGTCCAAGCGGGACCATGCACAGTAACACAAGTAAAAACAAAACAGACCGACGGTTACTCTGCCATTCAAGTTGGCTATCGTGAAGTGAAACCAAAGGCTTTAAACAAGCCGTTGCTGGGACATCTGGCAAAATCAGAGGCTTCAGCATTGCGTCACTTACGGGAATATCACATTGAGAACGCTAGTGAGTATTCTTTAGGTCAACAGATTACGGCAGATATTTTTAGTGCAGGTCAAATAGTAGATATAAGCGGTAAAAGTATCGGTCGCGGTTTTGCGGGGAACCAGAAACGAAACAACTTTGGTCGCGGACCCATGTCACACGGTTCCAAAAACCATAGAGCACCCGGTTCGATTGGTGCGGGTACAACACCCGGTCGTGTCTATCCAGGTAAGCGGATGGCAGGACGTTTGGGTGGGAAGCGCATCACAATTCGCAAGCTGACTGTAGTGCGAGTAGACCCAGAACGTAACTTATTGCTAATCAAGGGAGCTATTCCTGGTAAGCCCGGAGCATTGATAAGTATTATCCCAGCCAAAAAAGTTGGTAATTAGTTAGTGGTTAGTGGTTAGTGGTTAGTAGTTAGTGGTTAGTGGTTAATAGAACTAACAAATAACAACCAACAACGCTCCAACTAACAAAGAACAAATAACAACTAACAACTAACGAACATGCAAAGGACAAAAAAATGACATTTGAGTATGTAGTCAAAAATTGGCAAGGAGAACAAGTCGGAGAAAAAAGCTTCGATTTGCGAGTTGCAAAAGAAGAAACGGCGTCTCATATTGTGCATAGAGCCTTAGTGAGACAGATGACCAATGCTCGCCAGGGAACTGCCAGTACAAAGACCCGTGCAGAAGTTAGAGGTGGTGGTCGCAAACCGTGGCGGCAAAAAGGTACAGGAAGAGCGCGTGCAGGTTCAATTCGTTCACCTTTGTGGCGTGGTGGTGGTGTAATCTTTGGACCAAAGCCCAGAGATTATAACCTGAAGATGAACCGCAAAGAGCGGCGTTTAGCATTGCGGACAGCGTTTGCCAGTCGGATTGACGATTTGATTGTAGTAGAAGAATTTGGCAACGAATTTCAACGCCCGAAAACCAAAGAATTGGTACAAGCGATCGCGCGTTGGGGTTCACAACCAGAAAGCAATACACTTTTAATCTTGTCGGAACGCACCGAAAACGTTTATTTGTCAGCTCGCAACATCGAAAAATTAAAGTTAATTGCCGCTGACCAACTAAACATTTACGACTTGCTGCACGCTGACAAAATTGTAATTACAGCACCAGCTTTAGAAAAAATCCAGGAGGTCTACAGTGCCTAACTTTGACCCCCGTTATTTGCCCGACTTAGTGCGTCGCCCAATTGTCACCGAGAAAGCGACGATTGCGATGGAGCAGAATAAATACACTTTTGAAGTAATTCCTAAAGCAACCAAGCCAGAAATCAAAGCCGCAATTGAAAACTTGTTTAATGTCACGGTTGTGAAAGTGAATACCTCAAGACCACCTCGCAAAAAGCGGCGCGTTGGTAAATTTATTGGTTACAAACCCCAATACAAGAAAGCCATTGTCACAGTGGCACCTGGGGACGAAGACAAGATTAGACAAGTTCTATTCCCAGAAGTGTAATTAGTTAGTGGTTAGTGGTTAGTGGTTAATTGCTAATGGGTAATGGTGAGAAAGAGCGCTGCGCTCCTGGTTTCCAAGAGTGCCGACTCTGGCTCTAGAGTTGGGGTAATGGGGAAAGCGAAAAAATAATTAGCAACTAACAACTAACAACTAACAACTAACAACTAACAACTAACAACTAACAATTATGGGTACTCGTTCTTATCGCCCTTATACCCCCAGTACTCGCCAAGTTACTATCTCCGACTTTGCGGAAATTACCAAAAGCGAGCCGGAAAAGTCCTTAACGACACACAAGCATCGTCCTAAAGGTAGAAATAACCAAGGGCGAATTACTAGTCGTCGGCGGGGTGGCGGACACAAACAACTTTACCGGATTATCGACTTTAAACGAGATAAGCGGAATATACCCGCGAAAGTTGCAGCGATTGAATACGATCCAAACCGCAACGCCCGGATCGCCCTTTTGTTTTACCAAGATGGCGAAAAACGCTACATTCTTCATCCCAACGGCTTGAAAGTCGGGACAACAGTTATTGCTGGACCTGATGCGCCCTTTGAAGATGGTAACGCCTTACCATTGTCGAATATTCCCTTGGGTACTAGCGTTCACAACGTCGAGTTAACCCCAGGAAAAGGCGGTCAAATCGTTCGTTCCGCCGGTGCTACCGCGCAAGTTGTGGCAAAAGAAGGAAATTACGTTACCATCAAACTGCCTTCTGGTGAAGTCCGAATGATTCGGCGCGAATGCTACGCCACCATCGGACAAGTTGGTAACACCGATGCCAGAAACCTGAGCGCAGGTAAAGCAGGAAGAAACCGCTGGAAAGGTCGCCGTCCTAAAGTCAGAGGTAGCGTCATGAACCCAGTGGATCACCCACATGGCGGTGGTGAAGGTCGCGCTCCCATTGGTAGATCCGGTCCTGTGACACCTTGGGGTAAACCTACCTTGGGTATGAAGACACGCAAGCGCAAGAAACCAAGCAGCAAGTTAATTGTACGTCGTCGTCGTAAGTCTTCTAAACGCGGACGCGGCGGACGCGAGTCTTAAAAAGTAAATGGTTAGTGGTTAATGGTTAGTTGTTAGTAGTAAACAACGCTCCAACTAACCACCAACAATAAACAACCCTTCGGGTTCGCCAGGTGCTTCAAGCCGGGAAACCCGTCCAACGCACTGGCTCACTAGCAACTAACAACTAACAATTGACAAATTATGGGTCGTTCTCTAAAAAAAGGTCCCTTCGTTGCGGATCATTTACTCAAGAAAATTGAAAAGCTCGACGCAATCAACAGAAAAGAAGTTATTAAAACTTGGTCGCGAGCTTCAACAATTTTGCCTCAAATGGTAGGACATACCATCGCGGTTCACAACGGACGCCAACATGTGCCAGTTTTTGTCAGTGACCAAATGGTAGGACACAAATTGGGTGAATTTGCCCCGACACGCACATACAGGGGTCATGGCAAAAGTGATAAAAAAGCAGGGAGATAGTTATTGGTTAATGGTTATTAGGAGCGTGGGAGCGTAGTTAGAGGATAGTGGGAGCGTGGGAGCGTAGTTCAGAAAAGAACGCTTTTAATAACAAATAACAACGCTCCTAATAACAACCAACTTTTAACAACGCTCCAATTAACTACCAACTAATAACCAAAAAGGAGAAACTTATGGCAACTGATACTAAAGAAGTAAAAGCGATCGCCCGTTTTGTACGCATGTCTCCCTTTAAAGTGCGTCGCGTACTCGATCAAATTCGCGGCAGATCCTATCGAGAAGCGCTGATTATCTTGGAATTCATGCCCTATCGTGCCTGCGAACCAGTATTAAAGCTGATTAGAAGCGCTGCCGCTAATGCCGAGCATAACGCTGGGCTAGATCGCGCTCAATTGGTGATTACTCAAGCATACGCCGATCAAGGTCCAGTCCTAAAACGGTTCCAACCAAGAGCGCAAGGTCGAGCTTACCAAATTCGCAAGCCGACATGTCACATCACAGTAGCAGTTGCGACTGGTGCGGCTGAATAAGCTTCTCTCAGTAAAAAAATTGCGTACAGTCAGAAATTTTAGAGGAACTATTTGTGGGACAAAAGATTCATCCAGTCGGTTTTCGACTGGGTATTACTCAAGAACACCAATCACGTTGGTTTGCCGTTCCTGACCGTTATCCAGAACTTCTTCAAGAAGACTACAAACTCCGCAACTACATAGAACAAAAGCTGGGTAGATACGCTCAAAACAACGCCGGTATTTCGGAAGTGCGAATTGAGCGCAAAGCAGACCAAATCGACTTAGAAGTACGCACGGCTCGACCGGGTGTAGTTGTAGGTCGAGGTGGACAAGGTATCGAAGCATTGCGTACCGGACTTCAAGATTTGTTAGGCGGCAATCGCCAAATTCGCATTAACGTAGTTGAAGTACAACGAGTTGATGCCGATGCTTATTTAATTGCGGAATACATCGCTCAACAATTGGAACGCCGCGTTTCCTTCCGTCGGGTAGTGCGTCAAGCCATCCAACGCGCTCAACGCGCTGGTGTGCAAGGCATTAAAGTTCAAGTTGGCGGTCGGCTCAACGGTGCAGAAATTGCCCGGACAGAGTGGACTCGTGAAGGTAGAGTACCTCTACATACCTTACGGGCTGATATTGACTACTCTTACTGCACCGCAAAAACCATTTACGGCATTCTCGGTATCAAAGTGTGGGTGTTCAAGGGAGAAATCATTCCCGGACAGGAAGAAGCTCCAGCACAACCAACAACACGCGATCGCGAACCTCGTCGTCGTCAACAACAACGCCGTCGCCAACAATTTGAAGATCGTTCAAATGAAGGGTAAATGGGTAATAGGTAATAGGTAATAGGTAATAGCTGAAAAATAATTACCTTTTTCCCAATTACCTTTTTCCCAATTACCAATTCCCAATTCCCAATTCCCAAATCATGTTAAGTCCTAGAAGAACTAAATTCCGCAAACAACAACGCGGACGGATGAGCGGTGTAGCTACCCGTGGTAGCAGCCTGAATTTTGGCGATTTTGCCCTCCAAGCTCAAGAACCAGCTTGGATCACCTCCCGACAAATTGAGGCTTCGCGTCGAGCAATGACTCGTTATATCCGCCGGGGTGGTAAAATCTGGATTCGTATTTTCCCAGACAAACCTGTAACCATGCGTCCCGCAGAAACCCGGATGGGTTCCGGTAAAGGTTCGCCTGAGTTTTGGGTAGCAGTCGTTAAGCCAGGACGGATTTTATTTGAAATTGCTGGCGTTAGTGAAGAAATCGCTCGCGAAGCCATGCGCTTGGCAGCTTTTAAGTTACCAATTAAAACTAAGTTCATTTCACGCTCCGAATCGGAGCCGCAGGAGTAAGTCATGCCTCTGCCTAAGATTTCAGAAGCAAGAGAATTAAGTGACGAAAAACTGTCTGATGAAATTCTTGCTGTGAAAAAGCAACTATTTCAATTGCGCTTGCAAAAAGCAACCAGACAATTAGAAAAACCCCATCAATTCAAACATGCTCGACACCGTTTAGCCCAGTTGCTGACAGTAGAGACAGAGCGCAAACACTCAAGCAACTGAATTGGTTAAAGAATAAAAGTAGGAGATTATGGCAGTCAAAGAACGAGTTGGTTTGGTAGTGAGCGACAAAATGCAGAAAACGGTGGTAGTCGCCATTGAAAACCGCGCTCCTCACCCCAAGTACGGCAAAATTGTAGTGAATACCCAGCGCTATAAAGTCCACGACGAAGAAAACAAATGTAAAGTGGGCGATCGCGTTCGCATTCAGGAAACTCGACCTTTGAGTAAAACCAAGCGCTGGCAAGTCACAGAAATTCTCAACACTAAAGCTACAACGTAATAGTTGGAGCGAAAACGCGCCAACGCCACAAGGAAGAAAAATTGTGATTCAACCCCAGACCTACCTCAATGTCGCAGATAATAGCGGCGCCCGCAAATTAATGTGCATCCGCGTTTTAGGCGGAGGCGGAGGAAACCGTCGTTATGGCGGCGTAGGCGATAAAATTATCGCCGTTGTTAAAGATGCCATTCCTAATATGGCAGTAAAAAAATCTGATGTCGTGGAAGCGGTTATTGTCCGCACCCGCAAAGCCATGAACCGTGATAGCGGTATGAGTATCCGCTTTGACGACAACGCCGCAGTAATCATCAACAAAGATGGTAATCCAAGAGGTACGCGGGTTTTCGGACCAGTGGCACGGGAATTGCGCGATAAAAACTTTACCAAAATTGTTTCTTTGGCTCCGGAGGTGCTGTAATGTCAAAACAGCCGAAACCTAAAGTTTTTCATAAAATGCACGTCAAAACTGGTGACACCGTGCAAGTGATTGCCGGCAAAGACAAAGGCAAAGTTGGTGAAATAGTCAAAGCACTTCCCCAAGTTAGCCAAGTCGTTGTTAAAGGCGTCAACATTAAAACTAAGCACGTCAAACCCCAAGGCGAAGGTGAATCGGGACGCATCGTCACCCAAGAATTCCCAATTCATAGTTCCAACGTAATGCTTTATTCAACCAAGCAAAACGTTGCTAGTCGCATCTGCTACACCACAACCCAAGAAGGGAAGAAGGTACGGATGTTAAAGAAAACCGGCGAGATACTTGATAAATAGTTAGGAGTGAGGAGTTAAGAGTTAGAAATTGACTTTAACTCATAACTCAAAACTCAAAACTCATAACTTCTTCCCTGACAAAGACCAGGGATAAACAGGAAAAAAATTATGGCGACAACAAGACTCAAAAATTTATACCAAGAGACAATCGTCCCCAAACTGATGAATCAGTTTCAATACACCAACGTTCATCAGGTACCCAAGTTGCTAAAAATCACCGTGAACCGGGGATTGGGGGAAGCTGCTTCCAACGCTAAAGCCTTAGAAGCCTCGTTAAGCGAAATTGCGGTGATCACAGGTCAAAAACCGGTAGTCACACGGGCGAAAAAGGCGATCGCTGGCTTCAAAATTCGTCAAGGAATGCCTGTTGGGATCATGGTGACACTTAGAGGCGAACGAATGTACGCCTTTATTGACCGACTAATCAGCCTTTCTTTGCCTAGAATTAGAGACTTTCGCGGCATTAGTCCCAAAAGCTTTGATGGTCGGGGAAATTACACTCTCGGCGTAAGAGAACAGTTAATTTTTCCAGAAGTCGAGTACGATAGCATCGATCAAGTACGTGGTATGGATATTTCCATCATCACCAGCGCAAAAAATGACGAAGAGGGACGCGCGTTACTCAAAGAAATGGGAATGCCCTTTCGCGATCAATAAGTAACTGTTATACGAGGGAACGATGGCGGCTAACGACACAATTGCAGATATGCTGACGCGCATCCGCAATGCTACTATGGCGAGGCATCAAACAACACTAGTGCCAGCGACAAAAACAACCCGTAGTATTGCCAAAGTGCTTCGTGAAGAAGGCTTTATTTCCGAATACGAAGAAGCAGAAGATGGAGTAAAGCGTAACTTGGTGATTGCCCTGAAATACAAGGGTAAAAATCGCCAGCCTTTAATCACTGCCTTAAAGCGGGTAAGCAAACCAGGCTTGCGGGTTTACTCCAACAAAAAAGAATTACCACGGGTACTAGGCGGTATTGGCATTGCCATTATTTCTACATCCAGTGGCATCATGACCGATCGCGAAGCGCGACGTCAAAACTTGGGTGGTGAAGTACTTTGCTATGTTTGGTAAGAAAGTTAGTGGTTAGTAGGAGCGTAGATAGTGGTTAGTAGATAGTGGTTAGTAGATAGTAGGAGCGTAGTTCATAAAACAACTAACAAATAACAACTAACAACTAACAACTAACAACTAACAACCAACAACTAACAAATAACAAAGGATAAAAATTTATGTCTCGAATTGGTAAACGTCCAATTACAGTCCCCGCTAAAGTACAAATAACAGTTGATGGGACTTTAGTTGTAGTCAAAGGTCCAAAAGGTGAACTTTCTCGCGACCTGCCGACTAATGTGATTGTCTCTCAAGAAGGGGAAATATTACAAGTAAATCGGCGCGATGATTCCCGCACATCTCGGCAGCTACACGGTTTATGCCGTACCTTAGTTGCCAACATGGTAGAAGGAGTTTCCACAGGTTTTCAACGTCGCTTGGAAATTCAAGGGGTAGGTTACAGGGCACAAGTTCAAGGTCGTAACCTAATTCTGAATATGGGTTATAGCCATCAAATCCAAATTGCCCCACCAGAGGGAATTCAGTTTGCAGTTGAAGGCACCACTAACGTCATCGTTAGCGGGTATGACAAAGAAATAGTAGGTAACACCGCAGCGAAAATTCGCGAAGTTCGCCGACCAGAACCTTATAAAGGTAAAGGTATTCGCTACGCCGGTGAAGTGGTTAGACGTAAAGCTGGTAAGACTGGTAAGGGTGGTAAGAAGTAAAAATGAAACTTACTCGCAAAGAATCTAAACAGCGTCGCCATCGACGCGTCCGTGGGAAAGTAAGCGGTTCTGAAGAACGTCCCCGTTTAGCTGTATTTCGCTCGAACGAGCATATTTACGCTCAGGTAATTGATGATACCAAGCATCACACCATTGTGGCGGCTTCGAGTGTAGAACCAGATTTGAAATCTAATTTGGCTACAGGAGCGAACCGAGAAGCTAGTGTGCAAGTTGGCAAGTTGATTGCAGCGCGATCGCTCGAAAAAGGCATAACTCAAGTAGTTTTTGATCGCGGTGGTAATTTATATCACGGTCGCATCAAAGCTTTAGCTGATGCAGCACGAGAAGCCGGCTTAGATTTCTAAAATTAGTAATTAGTTAGTGGGAGCGTTGATAGTGGATAGTAGGAGCGTGGGAGCGTAAATAGTAGAGCAACTAACAAATAACAAATAACAACTAACAACTAACAACCAACAACTAACAACCAACAACCTACATAGCATTAATTATGGCAACCGAGCGTAAAAACAAAACAAAACGCGCCAAAAAAGAAGAGACAACTTGGCAAGAACGGGTGATTCAGATCCGACGCGTCAGCAAAGTCGTTAAGGGAGGTAAAAAACTCAGCTTCCGAGCGATCGTTGTCGTTGGTAACGAACGCGGTCAAGTTGGCGTGGGAGTAGGTAAAGCTTCAGATGTAATTGGTGCCGTTAAAAAAGGCGTAGCCGACGGCAAAAAGCATCTGATCGAAATCCCCATGACCAAATCCAACTCCATTCCTCATCCGATTGATGGCACCGGTGGTGGCGCAAAAGTAATAATGCGACCAGCATCTCCAGGAACCGGGGTAATTGCCGGTGGTGCTGTCCGTACCGTATTGGAGTTAGCCGGAGTTCGCAACATTTTAGCCAAACAACTCGGCTCCAACAATCCACTCAATAATGCTAGAGCCGCAGTTAATGCCTTATCTACTCTGCGTACCTTCGCTGAAGTTGCCGAAGATAGAGGCGTTCCCATTGAGAATCTCTATATCTAAGTAGTTATTTGTTCTTAGTTAGTGGTTAGTAGGAAACTCAACCAACAACCAATGACTAACAATTAACAACGCTCCAACTAACAACTAACAACTAACAGCGTTGCAATTATGAGACTAAATGATGTTCGTCCTCAAAAAGGCTCGAAAAAACGCGGTAAGCGTGTAGGTCGAGGTATTTCTGCCGGTCAAGGTGCCAGTGCTGGTTTAGGTATGCGGGGTCAAAAATCTCGCTCTGGTAGCAGCACCCGACCTGGTTTTGAAGGTGGTCAACAGCCGTTGTATCGCCGTATCCCTAAGTTAAAGGGCTTTCCAATTATTAATCGTAAAAATTACACTACGATTAATGTAGAGAAACTAGCTTCCCTTCCTGCCAATACAGAAGTTACTTTGGAATCTTTAAAGGCATCAGGTATTATTACTAGTGCCAAAGCACCATTGAAAATTTTGGGCAATGGGGAATTGAGCGTTGCGCTCAATGTTAAAGCGGCAGCTTTCACAAGCCAAGCTCGAAGCAAAATTGAGGCAGCTGGTGGGAGTTGTGAAGTTATATGAATGATGAAGGATGAAGGATGAAGGATGAAAAATATATACTTCACATTTTATACTTCTGACGATCGTACTTCACACTTCACACTTCATACTTCATACTTCAAAGGTAGCCCTTTATGATTAGTCGAGACAAAGCCCCAACGGCTCAAGAAACTTTTATGCAGATGGCGCAAGCAGCTGGGCTAAGAGGTCGGCTGCTTGTCACCGTCGGTATTTTAATTTTGATTCGCCTGGGCATCTTTTTGCCGGTGCCAGGAATTAATCGCGAGTTGTTTGGTCAAGCTATCCAAAACAACAGCGCTATATTCGGGTTGTTAGACATATTCTCAGGACGCGGACTTTCTACTTTGGGAGTCTTCGCCTTGGGCATCTTGCCTTACATTAACGCTTCCATTATTATCCAATTGCTCACGACTGCGATTCCAGCTTTAGAAAATTTACAGAAAAATGAAGGGGAAGCTGGACGGCGAAAAATTTCCCAAATTACACGCTATGTATCTTTAGGTTGGGCGATTGTTCAAAGTTTTGCTTTTTCGGCATTTTTCCTTCAACAATTTGCCGTGAATCCGGGTCCGGTTTTTGTAGCAGAAACAGCGATCGCTCTCACAGCTGGTTCTATGTTCGTTATGTGGGCATCAGAACTAATCACCGAGCGAGGCATTGGTAATGGAGCATCTTTGTTGATTTTTGTCAACATTGTCGCCTCACTACCAAAATCTTTGGGCGATACCATCGACTTGGTGCAAGTCGGCGGTCGGGAAATAGTCGGGCGTGTAATTGTACTAATATTAGTGTTCTTGGCAACGATTGTTGGGATTGTCTTTGTTCAAGAAGGAACGCGGCGCATCCCAATTATTTCCGCTCGTCGTCAAGTTGGTCGGCGTGTTTTGGCAGAGCAACGTAGCTATCTACCCCTGCGGCTAAATCAAGGCGGTGTCATGCCGATTATTTTTGCGGCTGCCATCTTGAGTTTGCCACTTTTGCTCGCGAATTTTAGCAAAAATCCGGACTTGATTAATATTGTTAACAATTATCTGAGTCCGGGTGGTTCTGCGCCTTGGGCATACTCGCTGATTTACCTCGTTTCTATTGTTTTCTTCAGCTACTTCTACTCTTCGTTGATTCTTAACCCAGTAGATGTGGCGCAGAACTTGAAAAAAATGGGTTCTAGCATTCCTGGCGTTCGTCCGGGTAAAACAACGAGCGAGTATATTGAGCGCGTGACGAATCGACTAACTTTTTTAGGTGCTATCTTTTTGGGCTTGGTTGCGATTATTCCCACTGCTGTCGAAAGCTCTTTAGGTGTGCCAACTTTTAAAGGACTTGGCGCAACCAGCTTGCTAATTCTGGTTGGTGTGGCGATTGACACAGCAAAACAAGTCCAAACTTACGTCATCTCTCAGCGCTATGAAGGAATGGTGAAACAATAGTGACGCGATTAATCTTCTTGGGACCGCCTGGAGCTGGTAAGGGAACTCAAGCTCAAAACTTAGCTTACGAGTGCAATATTCCCCATATTTCCACGGGTGATATTTTGCGTCAAGCAATGAAAGAGCAAACCCTTTTAGGAATCAAAGCTCAAAATTACGTTGATAGCGGCGAATTGGTTCCCGACCTGCTAGTCCAAGAGCTAGTGCAGGAGCGCCTCAACCAACCGGATACTAAGTCAGGATGGATTTTAGATGGCTTTCCGCGCAAAGTAACGCAAGCAGTTTTTTTGCAAGAATTGCTGCAAAAAATGCACGTTCCTAACGGTGAAAAGGTGGTCAATCTGGATGTACCAGATGATGTGGTGGTAGCACGTTTACTCGAACGCGGACGAAAAGATGATACTGAAGAAGTGATTCGTCGTCGCTTAGAAGTTTATCGCAATGAAACTGCACCTTTGATTGATTATTACAAAGCGAAGCAACAACTCGTCATCGTCAATGGTAATCAATCCCAAGAAGAAGTCACTAATGAACTCAAGAAGGTAATCGCTTTTTAGTTTCACTCATGGGGACTCCTTGGAGGACAAGGAGGACAAGGAGGACAAGGAGGACAAGGAGGACAAGGAGGACAAGGAGGACTCCTTGGAGAATTTTTCCTCCACTCCCCCACTCCCCCTTAGGGCAGGATGAATTGAAAATTTCGCTAAAATATATTAAGAAACTGTTGATATAATCGCTCCTTTGTGTTCTCTTGCAGATGTAATTACTGCAACTGTCGGAGGAGACTGTTGAATTGAGGAAAAAATAAATTGTCTAAACAAGATTTGATTGAAATGGAAGGCACTGTCACAGAGTCCCTACCAAATGCGATGTTTCGCGTTGACCTTGACAATGGCTTTAATGTTCTGGCTCATATTTCTGGTAAGATTCGCCGGAACTATATCAAGATTTTACCTGGCGATCGCGTCAAAGTCGAGTTAACTCCCTACGACCTAACAAAGGGTAGAATCACTTATCGACTGCGGAAAAAGTAGGTAAATGTCCAACTTGATGCTGGAGGTAAATATTATTGCCCAACCAAGATGCAATTCAAACTTGTTGGTACTATTACCGAAGTCTTACCATCTTCTGAGGTTGAACTAGAGAATGGCTCTACAATCATGAGCTCACAAGTTCCAGGTTGAACTTGACAATGCGTCTAATATCTTGGCTTACCTCCCCCGGCATCGTCACTATATCAAAATTTTAGTTGGCGATCGCGTCAAAGTTAAGTTGGATAATAACGACCATCAAAAAGCCAGAATCACTTATCGGCTGCGAAAGAAGTAAGTATATGTAGAGAATTTTACCATAAACAACTAGATTTGGTGTTTACCAAAAATTTAACTGACTAAATTCCCTCAAAATGCTATAATTCACTATTTGGAGTCAATTAAGAACGGCATGAAAGTCAGAGCTTCAGTCAAGAAGATTTGTGAAAAGTGTAACGTGATCAAACGTCGCGGGCGCGTGATGGTGATTTGTGTTAATCCCAAGCACAAGCAACGTCAGGGATAGCATCGATACTGCTAGCAATGACGTTAATCAGGTGAGGCGAGAAAAATCACCATCAAAAGATACTAACAGCATTCAAACGCCAGAACAATAGGGAGAAAGCAACAAATGGCACGTATTGCCGGAGTAGACCTTCCACGGGACAAACGCGTAGAAATTGGTCTAACTTATATCTACGGAATTGGATTATCTAGATCGCAAGAAATCTTAACTAGTACTGGTGTAAATCCAGACATTCGTGTAAAAGACTTAAGTGATGCCGATGTAGCAGCGCTACGGGGAATCATCGAGAGCGACTATCAAGTAGAAGGTGACTTGCGGCGTTTAGAGGCACTGAACATCAAGCGTCTGATTGATATTGGCACCTACAGAGGTCGTCGTCATCGCATGGGCTTGCCAGTCAGAGGACAGAGAACTCGTACCAACGCCAGAACTCGTCGAGGCAGACGGCAGACAGTGGCAGGTAAGAAGAAAGCTCCCGGCAAATAAATTTCTTTTGTCTGACAACAATTATTACCATTATTCAACTACACCGAGATTATGGCGCGACAACCAACAAAAAAAAGTGGCAGCAAAAAGCAAAAACGCAACGTTCCTAACGGAATGGCATATATCCAGTCTACTTTCAACAATAGCATTGTCACCATTACCGATCAAAACGGAGATGTGATTTCTTGGGCAAGTGCTGGTTCTAGCGGTTTTAAAGGAGCAAAAAAGGGAACTCCCTTCGCAGCCCAAACCGCCGCAGAAAGTGCAGCACGCCGAGCGATGGACTCTGGAATGCGCCAAATAGAGGTAATGGTTTCAGGTCCTGGAGCGGGTAGAGAAACCGCTATCCGGGCACTGCAAGGAGCCGGATTGGAAATTACACTGATTCGGGATATTACCCCAATTCCTCACAATGGTTGCCGTCCCCCGAAGCGCCGTCGAGTTTAGACATTACCAGTTGGGCGATCGCTCCGGACTCGCAGCATCGTCCACAAGCTATGAGTAAAACTTCAAATACCAACATTGGCAGGTAAGCTTTGAAAAAGCTTGCTAGAAGCTCCAAAGCATTAAGTAAATAAAGGCGAGGCAATTGATTTGCCTGGCGTTGTGTGCACCTTAAAAGAAGGGAGGCTACTCCGTGGCGCAGTTTCAAATTGAATGTGTAGAATCCAATACTGAGGAAAGTCGGAACCATTACAGTAAATTTGTCTTAGAACCACTAGAGCGCGGTCAGGGAACAACAGTAGGCAACGCCCTGAGAAGAGTTTTACTATCTAATCTAGAGGGTACAGCAGTTACCGCAGTGCGGATTGCAGGCGTTTCACACGAGTTTGCCACAGTTCCGGGTGTGCGAGAAGACGTACTGGAAATCCTCATGAGAATGAAGGAAGTTATCCTGAAAAACTATTCTTCTCAACCCCAGATTGGTCGTTTACTGGTTACAGGTCCAGCCACAATCACTGCGGCACATTTTGATTTGCCTAGTGAAGTAGAAGTCATCGACCAAACCCAGTATGTAGCGACCATTGCCGAGGGAGCAAAGCTGGAAATGGAATTCCGCATCGAGAAAGGCAAAGGATATCGCACCGTAGAGCGAGGACGTGAGGAAGCTACATCTTTAGACTTTCTCCAAATCGACTCCGTGTTTATGCCAGTGCGGAAAGTTAATTATAGTGTTGAAGACTTCCGTGGAGATAACTCCACACCAAAAGACCGACTATTGTTGGAAGTTTGGACAAATGGCAGTATCTCACCTCAAGAAGCACTTTCCTCTGCTGCTGGTATCTTGGTAGATTTATTCAATCCTTTGAAAGATATCTCCCTCGATCCAGTAGATACAGGCGCTGAGATTTCAGAAGACCCAACCGCTCAGATTCCGATTGAAGAATTGCAGCTTTCTGTACGAGCTTATAACTGTCTCAAACGAGCACAAGTAAACTCTGTAGCAGACTTGTTGGATTTTACCCAAGAAGACCTCTTAGAAATCAAAAACTTCGGTCAGAAGTCGGCAGAAGAAGTAGTAGAAGCTTTGCAACGACGCTTAGGCATTACTCTGCCGCAGGAAAGAGGCTCAAAACACGCATAGTTGGTTGGAGCGTAGTTAGTAGTTAGTAGTTATTAGTTATTGGCTGATTAACAACTAACAATTCCCCAACTAACAACCCTTCGCTCCTCAAAGGCTGTGCTTTGTCTGTCGCTTCTAGCCGCTCTTGTTGCACTGGCTCACTAACAATTCCCCAACTAACAATTCCCCAACTAACAACTAACAACTAACAAAAAAATTATGCGTCACCGTTGTCGCGTTAAAAAACTTAGTAAGCCAGCCGATCAGCGTCGGGCTTTATTGCGATCGCTCACCACCGAGCTGATTCGTCATGGTCGGATCACCACCACTTTAATTCGCGCTAAAGTTTTGCGAAGCGAAGTGGATAAAATGATTACCCTAGCCAAAGATGGTTCGCTGACAGCACGTCGTCAAGCCCTTGGCTATATCTTCGACAAACAACTTGTTCATGCGTTGTTTGAGCAAGCCCCCACCAGATATGGTAATCGTCAAGGTGGTTATACCCGCATTCTACATACCGTCCCGCGTCGGGGTGATAATGCGGAAATGGCAATAATTGAATTAGTCTGAGTCATTAGTCATTGGTCATAAGTTTACGAATCTTGAACAAATGACTTTTGACAATTGACTTTTGACCAAATCCGTATGTTAGAAAGCCACCACCCTACACCAACTTATAGAGTAGCCCTAGTAATTCAATACCTGGGCACTCATTTTCATGGGTGGCAACGGCAACTACAACAGCGCACCGTGCAAGAAGAGATAGAAAAAGCTATCTCAGTTATACTGGGGTATCATGTGACACTACACGGCGCAGGGCGAACCGACGCCGGAGTTCACGCGGCAGCTCAAGTAGCCCATTTTGATGCCACAGGTAGAATTCCCGCCGAAAAGTGGGCAACAGTTCTTAATAGCTATCTGCCCAAAGATATATTGATTCGGGCTTCGGCAGGTGTAAGTAACAGTTGGCACGCTCGCTTTAGTGCAGCTTATCGACGGTATCGCTACACACTTTACACCGAAGACCGACCGAACTTGTTCGTTAAACCCTTTAGTTGGCATTATTATTATGCACCCCTGGATGAAGCTTTAATTCAGGCTGCCCTTAAACCCTTGATGGGAAAGCATCATTTAGCTGCTTTTCACCGTGCGGGTTCAAAGCGCAAGCATTCCTGGGTAGAAGTGCAAGCAGCGGAGTGTTATCGATCGGGATCGTTTCTTCATATTGAAATTCAGGCAGATGGATTTTTGTATGGCATGGTGCGGCTGTTGGTAGGAATGCTGGTAGAAGTAGGTTCACACGAGCGATCGCTTTCTAACTTTACAGAAATCTGGACATATCAACACCGGGAAAAAGTAAAATATGCCGCACCCCCCCAAGGATTATGCTTGTTGCGAGTCGGCTATCCAGATTTTCCCTTTCCCCAAGAAGTTTGGTACGACACCTTACCAAAATTAATTTTTAGTTAGGAGTTAGGAGTTAGGAGTTAGCGGTTAGTGGTTAGTGGTTAGTGGTTAGTGGTTAAAAGTTAGTAGAACAACTAGAACAACCAACAACTATCTACCAACAACTATCAACCAACAACTATCAACTAACCACTAACAAATGACAAAGGACAAAGGACAAATGACAACAAACAAAACTTACCTTCCTCCCGTAGCAACGATTGAGCGTGAGTGGTACGTAGTAGACGCCACCGACAAACGCTTAGGTCGCCTCGCCACCGAAATCGCCATGATTTTGCGCGGTAAAAATAAACCAGAATATACCCCTCACATGGACACAGGCGGCTTCGTCATTGTCGTCAATGCCGAAAAAGTCACAGTCACAGGCAAAAAACGTACTCAAAAAGTCTACCGTCGCCACTCCGGTCGTCCCGGTGGAATGAAAACCGAAACCTTCGCCAAGCTGCAAGACCGCATACCAGAACGGATTATCGAACACGCCGTCAAAGGTATGCTACCGAAAAACAGCCTAGGGAAGCAGTTATTTACCAAACTGAAAGTTTACGCTGGTGCAGATCATCCCCACGCAGCGCAACAACCGAAAGAACTACAAATTAATACAATTCCTGGAGCCGAAAACTAATGCAAGCAGTAGACACCAACAGCGGTCGCGCCGTTTACTGGGGTACTGGTCGCCGTAAATCCGCAGTCGCACGGGTACGCCTAGTTCCAGGTACCGGTCAGATGACCGTAAATGGCAAACCTGGAGATTTATACTTCCAATTCAACGCCAACTACCTAGGAGTCATTAAAGCGCCCCTAGAAACTTTGGGACTGGAAAACGAATATGACATTTTGGTGAAAGCTGAAGGTGGCGGCTTAACCGGACAAGCGGATTCAGTTCGCTTAGGAGTCGCCCGTGCGCTGTGTCAGCTAGACCCAGAAAACCGCCCACCTTTGAAAACCGAAGGCTACCTCACCCGCGACCCACGGGCGAAAGAGCGGAAAAAATACGGCTTGCACAAAGCCCGCAAAGCACCTCAGTACTCGAAACGGTAAGCGATTGGGCATGGGCATGGGGACAAGGAGACAAGGGGGACAAGGGGACAAGGGGACAAGGGGGACAAGGGGACAAGGGGGACAATTCTTTCCCCCCATCCCCCCCTCTCCCCATCCCCCCATTACCCATTACCCATTACCCGTCCCCAGTTATAATTTATATAGATTAACCACGAACAAGTAAATGGCTAAACCTGATATTCATCCCCAGTGGTATCCAGAAGCTAAAGTTTACTGCAACGGTCAAGTTGTTATGACCATTGGCTCAACCAAGCCAGAATTGCACGTAGATGTTTGGTCTGGAAACCACCCATTCTATACCGGCACTCAGAAGATGATTGACACCGAAGGTCGAGTAGAACGCTTCCTTCGCAAGTACGGTATGTCCTCATCGTCAGGCGAAGAAGGCGCAGGCGGCAAAAAGAAAAAGTAGCAAAAAGGCTTGGGCAGTGTTTACGACGACCCTGTACTTTTCGGGGTCGATTGTCTTTTTTCCTAAGCCAATTTGTTATTTAAAGGAGCGCGAGCATTCGTCATGGCTGAATCATACCTGCTGGAGAAATTAAAATCCGTTGAACAAACTTTTAATGAATTAACCCGTCGGCTTGCCGATCCGGATACTGCCAAAAATCCGGATGAGTATCAAAAAATCGCCAAGTCACGCTCTTCTTTAGAAGAGGTGGTAAATACTTATGAAACTTGGAAAACTGCTACTGAAGACTTGACAGGAGCGCGTCAAGTTTACAAAGAAGCAAGTAGCGATCCAGAAATGCAAGAAATGGCAGCACTGGAAGTCGATGAACTTGAGCAGAAAATCGAATATTTAGAAACTCGCTTGAAGGTGTTGCTGTTACCCCGTGACCCGAATGATGATAAAAACATCATGTTGGAAATTCGCGCCGGTACTGGTGGCGATGAAGCTAGTATCTGGGCAGGGGATTTGCTGCGGATGTATTCGCGCTATGCTGATAGTCAGAGTTGGAGAGTGAAGCTGGTAAGTGAGTCTCTCGGTGAGATGGGCGGCTTCAAAGAAGTGATTCTGGAAATTCAGGGTGATAGCGTTTACAGCAAGCTGAAGTTTGAAGCTGGAGTGCATCGCGTGCAGCGTGTGCCGGCAACCGAAGCTGGGGGGCGAGTTCACACTTCTACAGCGACTGTGGCGATTATGCCAGAGGTGGATGATGTGGAAATTCACATCGACCCGAAGGATATTGAAATGACTACAGCTCGTTCTGGTGGTGCTGGTGGACAAAACGTCAACAAGGTGGAAACAGCGGTTGACTTGATGCACAAACCTACCGGCATTCGCATTTTCTGTACGGAAGAACGCAGCCAGTTACAAAACAAAGAACGGGCTATGCAAATTCTGCGGGCGAAGTTGTATGAAATCAAGTTGCGCGAACAACAAGAAGAAGTAACTTCGATGAGGCGATCGCAAGTTGGTACAGGTTCGCGTTCTGAAAAAATTCGCACCTACAACTACAAAGATAACCGCGCCACCGACCACCGTCTTGGTCAAAACTATTCGCTTAACCCCGTCTTGGAAGGCGATTTAGAACCACTAATTCAATCTTGTATCTCTCAAGACCAGCAAGAAAGGTTAGCGGAACTCGCAACTTCCGGCGCTAGTAATTAATGGGGAGTTAGGAGTTAGGAGTTAGGAGTTAGGAGTTACTAATTCCTCATTCCTCACTCTTAACTCCTAATTATATGTAAAAACCGCTTGTAGTGATGTTGCTTTCAATACACACAGGCGGTTTTCTAATGCGGTGTCAAGTGCATCTTCGATTTCTCGTCCATAATTGTAATAAGCGAATTCATACCGCATGATGCGTTGTAATTTTGTCCATTCCTTCACTGTAGGACAGGTATAAATTAGCTTTTCAACTTCATTTTGCCAACGCGCAAAAATTCGGTAGCTGAAAAAGCTGCTGCATACACCACCTTGCTCATCCCAATAAGAAATACAAACTTGATGCTTTAGGCAGTGGATTTTCTTGATTTTCTGGACACGCTGACCTTGGGCTATAAGTGCTTCTTTGGCTTCTGCTGACGAAATGTGCCACAATTGTGGTTTAATTTTATTAGCGGCTATTAAACTTTGACCTTTGCGGCGATATTGTGTTTTCTTGCGTGTCCAACTAACCATGATGCACCCTCCCTGTTATTGGCAGCAATGCCCATGTGTAAGCATTGCCATTTAAGCAAATCGAGTTTTTCGTATGAAAGATTACTGTATAAGCCTTCTTGCTGATAAATACCTTAGTATCTTTAGATTATCACTAACAGAGGCTGCAAGTCAATATTAACTAAGTTTAATGTTAACTAACTGCATACAAACGCGGAAACGTACAAGTAAACTGGTAATTACAGTTGAGTAGCCATCAAGCCGTGAATACAGAGGCTAGAAAGAAACTAATAGAAATAGTCAAAAAAACTCGTGGTACCATGAGTCAGCGAGCGTTTGCTAAACTTTTGGGAGTTTCTACTACTGCTGTTCAGTCATGGGAAAGGGGTGACAGCGTTCCAGATACCGAGAATTTGGCAAAAATAGCAGCTCGTGCAAGCTATACCTTAGAGCAGTTACTCGCCTATTTAGACGGCAAGTCATTACCAGAAAATTCCGAATTTTCAACGATTTTGAAACAAATCAAGTATATGCCTTTGTCTCAAGTCGCTCAGATAGCTCAAGCTGCTGCGGAGCGATTTGCTTCTGTTGCTGAAGCTTCAGGAGATGAAGCCAAAGCCAGTTGAGAAACACAAAAAACGAATCACTCCAGGTACAAAAACATAAATACGAAACTTGTAAGTAGTGAACATTGTTATCTAAGGATTTAAATGAAGATTGCTTTATTAGAACCTTGCTTTTAGCTTATCAATAACAATGAAGCATGTCAAGGGGCAAGTAAAATTGTAGGTCTTGCTCACTAAACTTATAAGTACAGTTGAGTAGCTACATCAGCAGTGAACATAGAAAGCAGAGAAAAACTGATTGAAATTATCAAATTAGCTCGTGGTTCAATGAGTCAACGAGCTTTTGGCAAGCTTTTGGGGGTTTCTGCTACTGCTGTACAGTTGTGGGAAAAGGGTGTGAATGTGCCAGACACCGAATATTTGGCTCAAATTGCAACCAGAGCAGGCTATACGTTGGAAGAGTTACTCTGTTGTTTGGAAGGTAAAGCAGTACCAGAAACCTCAGATTTGAGTGTGATTTTAAGACAAATCAATCATATGCCTTTGTCTCAAGTGGCTCAGATAGTTCAAGCTGCTGCTGCGAGATTGGCTGCTGTGGCTGAGTCTGCGGGTGATGAAGCGAAAGTTAGTTGAATTTTTAGGTAATAGCGATCGCCCATTTCATTACAACCACAAATATTCTGCCCAACACAATCGCTCTGGGTGCGGCTTCGGTGCCTGAGGGAGTGCAAATTTACCAAATATAAAATACCATTTGGATTGATGAATTCATCACAAAGGAATAGTTAAAAATACTGATTATTCCCCAAGCATCAAAAATCCAAAATGGTAGCAACCACTGAAAGTCTCGATAAGTTTGTTAATTTTTGTAAGCAGCACATCAAAGGCGAAGAAAGAAAAGAAGCGCAAACGTTTCTAGATCGGTTTTTTCGAGCGTTTGGACATGAGGGAGCGCTAGAAGCGGGAGCGAGTTACGAAGAAGCGATAAAAAAAGGCAGCAAGAAGGGTAAAACCGGCTTTGCTGATTTGGTGTGGAAACCCCGCGTATTGATTGAGATGAAGAAGCGCGGGGAAGATTTAAGTAAGCATTATTCTCAGGCTTTTGATTATTGGACGCGGTTAGTACCAAATCGCCCGCGTTATGTGTTGTTGTGCAATTTTGAGGAATTCTGGATTTTTGACTTTGATATTCAACTAGATACACCCGTAGATGTAATTCCCCTAGAGCAACTGCCAGAAAGGGCAGGAGCCTTTGCATTTATGGAATTACGGGAAAAAACTCCTGTATTTAGAAATAATCAGGTAGTGGTCACAGAACGCGCCGCACACCGCATGGGAGAATTGCTGCTGGAATTGGAAAAGCGCAAAATTGAGAAGTTGACAGCGCAGCGGTTTATTTTGCAATGCGTGCTAGCGATGTTTGCTGAAGATAGGCAATTATTACCCCGTGATATGTTTATTTCCTGCGTTCAGGATTGCATAAAAAGGGCAAGTTCTGACGATGTTTTGGGTGGTTTATTTCGGGAAATGAATCAGCCAGGAATTACGCCAGCGGGACGTTATAAAGGCGTAGATTATTTTAACGGCGGTTTATTTTCGTTGATTCATGGAATTGATTTGACGCGAGAAGAATTGAATTTTTTGGATGTATCAGCGCGGGAAGATTGGAGTAAAGTACGTCCGGCGATTTTCGGCAATTTATTTGAAGGGACGGTGGATAAAAAAGAGCGTCATGCACGCGGAATTCACTTTACTTCAGAAGCGGACATTATGAAAATTGTCCGTCCAACTATTAGTAGATATTGGGAAGAAAGAATTGAAGCGGCAACGACTATTGCAGAACTTTCGGCTTTGCAATTGGAATTGCAAAGTTATCGGGTGTTAGATCCGGCTTGTGGTTCGGGAAATTTTCTCTACATGGCGTATCAAGAATTAAAGCGAATTGAAATGCTGTTGCTAGATAAAATTGCCCAGCGTCGGAAGTCGGCTAATGAGCAAATGCAAATGGGATTTGTCACGCCACAACAATTTTATGGGATGGATACAAATCCGTTTGCGGTGGAGTTAGCGCGGGTAACTTTAATGATAGCTCGGAAGATTGCTATTGATAATTTAAAGTTGACTGAACCGGCTTTGCCTTTGGATAGTTTGGATAATAATATTGTTTGTCAGGATGCGCTTTTTAGTGAATGGCACAAAGCGGATGTAATTATAGGTAATCCTCCCTTTTTGGGTGGTAAGAATATAAGAACAGCTTTGGGAGATGACTATATAGATAAGGTTTTTCAACGCTTTGCGGATGTGAAAGATTCTGTAGATTTTTGTGCTTATTGGTTTAGGTTAGCTCATAATAGCATTGACGAAAAAGGTAGAGCCGGATTAGTTGGGACTAATTCAGTTAGTCAAGGGAAAAGTAGAATTGCTGCTTTAGATTATATTACTCAAAAGGGTGGCTATATTCATGAAGCTGTTTCTACACAACCTTGGTCGGGTGAGGCTAAAGTTCATGTTAGTATTGTGAACTGGAGTAAGGAACAGGCGGAAAAATATTATTTAGATAATCAAGTAGTTTTGAGAATAAGTTATTCACTAAAAGCGACAATTGATGTTTCACAGGCTATTAGATTAAAAGCTAATCTCAATAAATGCTTTCAAGGTGTAATTCCTGTTGGCAAAGGATTTATTGTAACAGAACAGCAAGTGAAAGATTGGGCAAAGGCTGACTCAGAAAATCAAAAAGTCTGTAAACTTTTATCAGATGCTACAAGTTTAACTGATAATCCTCATGGAAAGCCCAAGCGATGGATTATTGATTTTAACGATATGAGTGTTGAGGAAGCTAGTGATTATGTTTTACCTTTTGAACACCTGAAAGCGACTGTTAAACTAGAAAGAGATAGAAATCGTAGAGAAGTAACCAAAATAAATTGGTGGAGGTTTGGCGAAAAAAGACCAGCAATGAGAGAAGCGATCGCACCTTTATCCTGCTACTTTAATATTCCCAGACATTCTAAATGGTTTATTTTTATCCCGGCTAAACCTAACTGGCTACCAGGTGACTCTACAAATGTTGTTGCTGAAGATGATTTCTATATTCTTGGAATTATCACATCTAAAGTTCATCGTCTTTGGGTTAGAGCTACAAGTTCAACTTTGAAGGAAGACACTCGCTATACTCACAATACGTGCTTTGAAACCTTCCCCTTTCCCCAAAAACCTGAGGCTAAATTAGTTAATCAAATTCGCGCCAAAGCTGAAGAACTTCATCAATATCGCACTCAACAAATGTCAGCGAAACAGTGGGGAATTACGACGCTGTACAATAAGTTTTTTAATGAGCCAACGAGCCAACTTTATAAACTGCATGAACAGCTTGATAAATTGGTGATGCAAGCTTACGATTTTAATCCTAACGACGATATTTTAGAGAAGCTGCTGGAATTGAATTTAGAATTAGCCGAAAAAGAGAAACAAGGTAAAACTATTGTAGGTTCTTCAGCACCCAGTTAAATCACAATAACCTCAGCGTTCCTTTGCGCTTAACTTAGCTACAGGAGTGCGTTTCAAACTCAAACCTCAACATTATGCAATATAATACTAAATAACTTTATCGTGAAAACCGACAGCATCTTTTATCGCTTATTTCAAGAATTCCCCAGCATCTTCTTTGAACTCATTGGCGAACCTCCAGAAGAAGCCAATTTATATCAATTTTCGTCAGTTGAAGTTAAACAAACAGCATTCAGAATTGATGGAGTTTTTCTCCCTACCCAAACAGAGGAAAACCCAGTTTACTTTGTTGAAGTACAATTTCAGCCAGACTCAGAAATTTACTCTCGACTGTTTGCAGAAATATGTTTATATCTTCGTCAAAACAAGCCGGAAAATGATTGGCGTGCTGTGGTTGTATATCCAACTCAAAGCACAGACACAGGAGATATAAAACATTACCGCGAGTTCTTCAGCAGTCAGCGAGTCAGTCGCATTTATCTAGATGAATTAGGCGAAGCTACATCGCTACCAATTGGCATTGCTACTATCAAGTTAGTGATTTCAGATGAAGAGATAGCGATCGCACAAGCAAGGCAGTTAATAGACAGAGTTCAGCAAAATGTCGGCGGTGGAATTCCTCAAGAGCAATTATTACAATTAATAGAGACAATCATCGTCTACAAGTTTCCAAGGATGACTAGGGAGGAAATACAAGCAATGTTTAGTTTAAGTGAGTTAAAGCAAACCAGATTTTATCAGGAAGCCTTCACAGAAGGCAAGGAAGAAGGCAAACGCGAACTTACTTTAAACGCTGTACGCCAATTTTTGGCATTGGGGTTTAGTTTAGAGCAGATAGCACAAGGCTTAAGTCTAAGTGTTGAGGAAGTAAGACAAATGGCACAACAGCAGTCTTCAAATGAGCAAGGCAATAGTTGAAATCATAACTTGACAACAAGCTTCAAGAGGAAATACAAGCAATGTTTAGTTTAAGTGAGTTAAAGCAAACCAGATTTTACCAGGAAGCCTTCACAGAAGGCAAGGAAGAAGGCATAGAACAAGGCAGAGAACAAGGCATAGAACAAGGCAAACGCGAAGTTACTTTAAACGCTGTACGCCAATTTTTGGCATTAGGGCTTAGTTTAGAGCAGATAGCACAAGGCTTAAGTCTAAGTCTTGAGGAAGTAAGACAAATGGCACAACAACAGTCTTCAAACGAGTAAGGCAATAGTTGAAATCCTAATTTGACAACAAGCTTCAGGAGGAAATACAGACAATGTTTAGTATAAGTGAGTTCAAGCAAACCAGATTTTATCAGGAAGCCTTTGTTTGAAGGTAAGGAACAAGGTAGAGAAGAAGGGAAACGCGAAGTTTATTCAAGCGCTGTACGCCGCCTTCTGGCATTAGGATTTAGTTTAGAGCAGATAGCATTATGCTTAGGCTTGAGTATTGAAGAAGTAACGCAAGCAGCGCAGTAGCCTTTGAAAATCTTCTCTTTATGCCAAGAATTAATACGAAATATGTAGTTAAATTTTGTTAATATTTGGACACGGCGTAAGCTTCTGCGCCTCTGTACCACCCTCCCTACCCTAGAGACACTGAATGCTGCGACTTGAACATATCAGTAAAATTTATCCCACAGGCGAAATTCTCAAAGATGTCAACTGGGAAGTCAAAGTTGGCGATCGCATCGGCTTGGTGGGTGTCAACGGTGCCGGAAAATCTACCCAACTGAAAATCATCGCCGGCGAAATCGAACCCACCGCTGGCGAAATTATTCGTCCGGCTAGCTTACACATAGCTTACCTCAACCAAGAATTTGAAGTAGACCCCAGCCGTACTGTTAAAGAAGAATTTTGGCGTGCCTTTGTCGAAGCAAACAAAGTTAATGAAGCTTTGTCACAGGTGCATCGGGAAATGGAAACGGCAACTCCAGACCAGTTAAACAAACTGATCGACAAAATGGATCGTCTCCAAAGGCAGTTTGAAGCACTTGATGGCTATGGATTAGAGGCAAAAATTGACAAAATTTTGCCAGAAATGGGTTTTGATGGCGGTGATAGCGATCGCCTGGTAAGTGCTTTCAGTGGCGGTTGGCAAATGCGGATGAGTTTGGGTAAAATACTGCTGCAAAAACCCGACTTATTGCTGCTGGACGAACCTACCAACCATCTGGACTTAGAAACCATTGAGTGGTTAGAAAATTACCTCAAAGGGCTGACTACCCCGATGGTAATAGTATCTCATGACCGGGAATTTTTAGATCGCCTCTGCACCCAAATTGTAGAAACAGAACGCGGTGTCTCTAGTTATTACCTCGGCAACTACTCCGCCTACCTGCAACAAAAAGCCGAAAGTCAACAAGCGCAACTTAATGCTTACGAACGTCAGCAGAAAGAACTAGAAAAACAGCAAACGTTTGTTGACAGATTCCGCGCTAGTGCTACCCGCAGTACCCAAGCAAAAAGCCGCGAAAAACAACTTGAAAAAATTGAACGCATTGAGGCGCCCGTAGCTGGTGTCAGAACTTTGCACTTCCGCTTTCCCCCCGCACCCCGCAGCGGACGCGAGGTAGTGGAAATTAAAGATTTAACTCATATCTACGATGATAAAATTCTCTTTTTAGGCGCAAATCTTTTAATTGAAAGAGGCGATCGCATCGCTTTTCTTGGTCCAAACGGTGCCGGTAAATCTACTCTCCTGCGTTTGATTACGGGTAGCGAAAAACAGACAGAAGGGACTGTTCACTTAGGCGACCACAACGTTATTCCCGGTTACTTCGAGCAAAATCAAGCCGAAGCTTTGGATTTAAAGAAAACTGTCATGGAAACCATCCATGATGAAGTTCCCGACTGGAAAAATGAAGAAGTCCGCACGCTGTTAGGACGCTTTTTGTTTTCTGGGGACACGGTGTTGAAATCTGTGGCTGCATTAAGTGGGGGAGAAAAAGCGCGTTTAGCATTAGCGAAAATGCTTTTACGTCCAGCGAATTTACTCATTTTAGATGAGCCGACAAACCATCTAGATATCCCAGCAAAAGAAATGCTGGAAGAAGCAATCCAAAATTATGATGGCACTGTAATTGTTGTTTCTCACGACCGTTATTTTATTTCTCAGGTAGCAAATAAAATCGTCGAAATCCGCGATGGCGAATTCCGCGTCTATCTAGGGGATTATCATTACTATCTCGATAAAATTGCCGAAGAAAAAGAACAAGCAAGATTAGAAGCGATCGCCGCTGAAAAAGCCGCCAAAAAAGCCGCCAAAGCTGCAAAAGCCGGCGGCAAAAGGAAATGAGGGATAGTGGGGCATGGGGCATGGGGCATGGGGCATGGGGCATGGGGCATGGGGCATGGGGCATGGGGCATGGGTAATAATTCTTTCCCTTTCACGCCAGTTCGCCCAAGTCGGCAGAGCCGCCCAAGCGACTGGCTCCCCTTTACCCAAAACCCTTTTCCCCTCTTCAAAAAGCCCATTAAACAATTGCCCAATGCCCAACAACGCTCCAACCAACTATTATCCATTAGCACAAAAATTCAGTAAAAGTTATTCAAATTTAAAATATGTAAAAAAATGGTAATTTTGTCATAAATAAACTTAATAAGCACAAATTCACTTGCAGCGGTGAGTAGCAGTGGTATCATTCGGGTATTACAAAAAGTAAAGGGCAATTTTATTATGACCAAGGCACCTATTGCTCCCGTGGTGCTTGTCATTTTAGACGGATGGGGCTACTGCGAGGAAACACGAGGAAACGCGATCGCCGCTGCTAAAACTCCCGTAATGCAAAGCTTATGGGCAGCTTATCCGCATACCCTCATCCGCACATCCGGAAAAGCCGTGGGATTGCCAGAGGGTCAAATGGGTAACTCAGAAGTTGGTCATTTGAATATCGGCGCTGGGCGAGTTGTACCACAAGAATTGGTACGCATCTCAGATGCTGTCGAAGACGGTTCCATCCAACGCAACCCCGCACTGGTCAAAATTTGCCAGGAAGTCCGTAATCGAAATGGCAAGCTGCATATAGTCGGGCTTTGTTCCGAGGGTGGGGTACACTCGCACCTGTCGCATTTGTTTGGATTACTTGACTTAGCCAAAGGTCAAGGACTTTCGGAAATTTGCATCCACGCTATCACAGACGGTCGTGACACCACCCCAAAAGAGGCTGTAGAAGCAATTGGGTTGGTGCAAAATTACATTGACCGTATAGGCGTAGGACGCATAGCCACCCTCAGCGGTCGCTATTACGCAATGGATCGCGATCGCCGCTGGGATCGAGTCAAACGCGCCTATGATGTCATGACACAAGATGGCGCGGGTGACGGTCGCTCTTCTGTGGAAGTCATACAAGCATCTTACGCCGAAGGTGTTACCGACGAATTCATTTTACCGATACGCATTGCTCCAGGTGCAGTAGCTGAAGGCGATGGAGTGATATTCTTTAACTTCCGCCCCGATCGCGCCAGACAATTGACGCAAGCTTTTGTCAATCCTCATTTTACCGGCTTTGAAAGACAGCAAATCACCCCGCTGTCGTTTGCTACCTTTACTCAATACGACCCAGAATTAGCAGTAGATGTAGCTTTTGAACCTCAGAATCTCAGTAATATTCTGGGGGAAGTAATTGCCAATCATGATTTAAAGCAGTTTCGCACCTCCGAAACCGAAAAATACGCTCACGTCACCTACTTCTTCAACGGTGGTTTGGAAGAACCTTTTCCCGGAGAAGACCGGGAACTGGTCAGCAGTCCAATGGTAGCGACCTACGACAAAGCGCCGGCGATGTCAGCAGCACCATTAACAGAGGTAGCGATCGCCGCCATCGAAAAGAAAATTTACTCCTTAGTTGTAATTAATTATGCCAACCCAGACATGGTAGGGCATACTGGTCAAATAGACGCTACGATTAAAGCACTGGAAACCGTTGACCGATGTTTGGGACGCCTTCTAGAGAGCATCGGCAAAGCCGGAGGTACAGCAATTATTACCGCCGACCACGGCAACGCCGAGCATATGCTAGATGATGCGGGCAATCCTTGGACAGCTCACACCACCAATCCAGTCCCCTTAATTCTGCTAGAAGGAGAAGGCGCAAAAATCCCCGGACACGGTACAAATGTCAGCTTGCGAAGCGATGGCAAGCTAGCCGATATTGCCCCCACAATTCTGGAGATTTTACAGCTGCCGATTCCACCAGAAATGACAGGGCGATCGCTACTCCAAAATGCTGAGTATGAAGTGCAATTTAAACGCACTCCCGCACCAGTTGGACTGTAAAAAAGTTAGTCCTTCATGAGTGATGAGTTAAGAATTAATAATTTTTCGCTCCTCTTAACTCTGTACTTTCGTACAGACGTTCCACCGGAACGTCTCTACCTACTCCTAACTCCTAACTCCGCTCCTCCTAATTCATTAAATTCCTACCATGACCGTTACTAATATCGTGCAAGGCATCTGGGCATTTTCTGCCGTTGGTTTGATTGTTTTAGTATTGCTGCATAGTCCGAAAGGCGATGGCGTTGCTGCCATTGGCGGACAAGCTCAATTGTTTAGCAGCACCAAAAGTGCAGAAACCACACTCAACCGAGTTACCTGGACACTTACGGTAATTTTCCTCGGCTTAACCGTAGTTTTAAGCGCTGGTTGGCTGCCTAAGTAAGGATGGGGAGATGGGGAGATGGGGAGATGGGGAGATGGGGAGATGGGGAGAACAACCCAACGCCTAAAACCCAAATAAATATAATTTTCCGACGTTTAATTACAGTTTTTGCCTTAGCTATTGGCACAGGGCTGTTAGTCATTTTTACTAACTTCCAAAACAACGCCACCCTTGCACAAAATGGCATCTGGACACAAACACCGAAAGATGCATCAGACTTAAGAAAAATTCCCCCCCTCTCCCTTTCCCCCATTCTCCCTCTCCCCCCCACTTCCCCAAGACCTCATCCCTTACCGCCGACGCTGCTACAGTGGAAAGACAGCACCAACAGCGGTGATTACTTTTCTGAAGTTAAATTGACTGAAGTCGGTTATTTAGTTTGGTCACAGCTTCCCATTCGCATTTACGTAGAAACACCGAAAGAAATTAGCAGCGAACAGGCTCAAGCATGGGTTAATACTGTTGTGCAAGCAGTGCAAGAGTGGAGTGTTTATTTACCCTTGGAGGTAGTAGAAAAACCGGAAGTTGCTAATATTACAATTGTGCGAAAAGCCCCACCTCTTCAGAAGTCGCCTAATAGCAACATTCCGCGTGCGCGATCGGCACAAACTACTTACGAGTTATACACAAATAACAAAGTTTTATCTCACCGCTTCAGTATTTTGCTGAGTCCTACCCAGACTGGTAATTATCTTACCGCAGCCGCCCGCCACGAATTCGGTCACGCGCTGGGAATTTGGGGTCATAGTCCGATGCCAAGTGATGCTTTATACTTTTCGCAAGTTCGCAATCCGCCGCCCATTTCTGCTAGAGATGTGAATACTTTGAAGCGCGTTTACGAACAGCCCACTAGTTTGGGATGGTAATTATAGCATTTTTATCGTAGAGACGTTCCACACCGAACGTCTCTACAATAGGGTAAAAATTTTCAATTCATACTCTTATTCAGCAACGCCAAATTTATAATTAAAATTTACCTTGCAAAATCGCCTGAAAACGCTTATTTTTTCGTAAACTATCTAAATCTGTATCGGTTTTTGCAGTAGGTAAATATCTGGTAGGATTCATCTTAATGGCTTGGGCGATGTGATTCACAGCCAAAGTTGTCTTTTTTTGACATGCATAACAGTAACCTTTGTTATATATGCCGTTTACGTGGTCGGGTTTAATTTGTAGAGAACGGTCAATGCTAGCGTGAGCTTCGCTAAGTTTACCAAGTTTGGCGAGGGCATAACCGCGATTATCCCACGCTTCATAGTTGTTTGGATCGGCTTCAATTGCTTTGTCGTAAGATGCGATCGCTTCTTTGCTTTTTCCTAGCCGTCGCAACGTAATACCCCGATTATTCCATGCATGAGTATCCTGGGGGTCAATTTCAGTCGCTCGATTGTAGCAAATTAATGCTTCTTCATCTTGCTGAAGCTGACCGAGCATATTTCCTTTATTATTTAAAGCAGGCGCATATTTTGGGTCTATTTCCAGTGCTTTATCAAAGCTAGAAATCGCTTCTTCTGGCTTTTCCCAACTCATAAAAGCACAGCCACGATTGAACCACACAGTCGGATCGTCAGGCTGAATGCTAATTGCTTGATCGTAACTGCGAATCGCTGCTTTGAAGCGTTTCAAACTGACCAACGCATTACCCCGGTTGGTAAAAGATTTATAATAGCTGGGGTTAAATTCGAGCGATCGCTCATAGGCATTCAGCGCTTCTGTATGTCGTCCTAATAACGTTAAAGAGTTACCTTTAGAATCCCAAGCTGCGTAATCATACGGATACAATAAAAGCAGTTGATCGTAACTTTCTAATGCTTCTTTATGTTTGTCCCATTCAGCCAAAGCCAAACTGCGATTGTATAAGGCAGTATGGTCTTTGGGATTCAGGGCAAGAGCGCGATTAAAATCCTCAATGGACTCCGCGTAACGCTTTAAGTGTCCAAAAACCAATGCGCGACAGCACCAAGCATCAGTATAGTTTGGGTCAAGCTTGAGTGCTGCACTTAAAGGAGCGATCGCTGCGGCAAACTCCCGTGCTTCAAACAGTCGAACGCCTTCTTCAAATAAAGTTGTGGCGGTTGCCTGTGTCTCGTCGTTCATAGGCATCGACTCTGTTAAATACCTATAATATTACCGTACTGCAAGCGATGTACGATAAGCACAGATGTGCGACAGAGATACATTAAATATTTATTAATAAAATTTTGGGTAAAGACCTTTTCGACTTAAGACTTTGATAGCACGACTGACTAATTTTATATTTGGATGAGTCAGCAGTTGCTGAAGATAGGGAATAGCTTCAGAAATTTCAGATAAGGGTTTTGCACAATCTGTACAATGTAAAAGGCGTTCTGGCTCACGCTGCAACATCTCAATAATTAGACTTTGGTATATTTGTTGCGAACATTCTGTTGCAACGCTGGCTAAGAGAATGTCAGCTTCTCTATAAGCTGGTGCCCATGTGACAATTACAAAAGGTTGGGTTAGTTGATAGGCTTTTACTTCTTTTGTTGAACATTGGTTCAGCCACAGTTTGCGTCTGCGCTGAAGTAAACTTGGTAGATCGTCACGCTCACCAAGATCAAGTGTTATTAAAAGCTTTTCAACTTTTGATGGAATAGCAGTAATTAGTTCAAATCCAAGAACAGTTGCTGCCAAAAGCTTATCATCATGGGAAGGGATAGCAATACGGTCACTAACTTTTATGCTTCGGTGAAAGCAGCTTACCAATCAAAAAAGTCCAGTGACGGTAATAAGATTCACCTGGATGGCGATGTATCTGGTGAGCAGATATGATTTCAAATGCAAAAGTCATAAAAGCGCGATCGCTCGTTAACTAACCTTTGGTCGGTACTTATTAACAGGTAAGGTGCGTTAACGTGTAACGCACCCTACCGATTTCAACCGGATTTTGTGCTAGTACTTTTTACACGCGACGTAGGTTCATGAGTTCTTCGGGAGATGCTAGCATATCGATCGCCACAAAGAAAATCTTACCTTGGGGATTGATTAAGAACCGCCAAGCAATATTCATACCCACGGTGACGCCAAACCAAGGTGTTTGTACCACACCTGTGATTTTCAGTTGCTTAGAACCATCTGGTAGAACTTCGCTGATACCTTGCTTTGGCATCATATTTAGTCCTTGGGCTTCTTCGCGCATGTATTTAGCGATCGCCTCATGACCGACTATCGGCTTCTGGAATGGGGGTTGCAGCGCACCGTCGGGAGTAAATAAAGCGATCGCCGCATCAAATTTATCTGCGTTCATCGCTTCAATGTAACCCAATACAGCAGGCTCTGTGATACCCTCAATCTTGACTGAAGTAACAGGAGGAGCGCTACGTTTAAACGCAGGTTCCGCAGCAGGTTTGGAACTACTTGGACCAAGAGCAGATGTATCGAATCCCATATCTACTACAGTGTTACGCAGTACGGTAATTTGCTGACCTGCATCAAGCTTCTTGGTCGCTTCTAACACTACTTGCACACCAGGAGACATTTGATAACCGCTGGGAATCGGAGCCACAACCCCTTGTTTCATCAACTCGCCTAACTCGTACCAAAAAGCCAGCTTGGTGTTTACACTGAAGAAACCATAAGAACGGCTGATTGGAGTGTCAGCACGGCTAGCAAGTTCCCGCATGACTTGGGTTTGCTCTTCTTTAGACATCTGCTTAATTTGGGTGAGCAAACCTTCCGCTAATTGCAAGCGTGCTACTCCAGGAGCTGCGGGAGTAATTGTCTTACCCATTTCCGTGTAAGCATACCACAGATAAGCCAGTTGATCGTCAACGCCTAGTTGATCGAATAGCGCTATGGTAGCTGGAATTGGGCTAGGAACTTGAGTGTTAGAGAAAATATTTTGAGCGGACTCGATACTTAAAGCCATGTTCGCAATCTCCAATTTGTTTTTGTTAATTAGCTGATAAGCATTCATTCAAAAAAAGCGAATCTTCTTTTCTGAGAGAGTGGCAATAAACGCGCGTCAACTCCAATCGAGACTTTTAGCGTCCTAAAAGCCAGACAGAAAAAATTATCACCCTTGCAGGTGTTCTATTTTTTACGTGGTTAATCAAGCCAATCGAGAGACTGGCTGACAAGCTTTGGTTAAATAACGCTCGTTGCGGTTTAACCAAAGCTTTTCAACAACGTAACTGCTCACAGTCACCAAGGTTTCCTCAAGGGAGGTTTGGTCACGTAAGTAAGTTTATCAAAGTTAATAAACTTTTGTAAAGTTTTTTTACGAATTAGTTACAAAATTTGCTTATCGCTCATATTACATATGTAATGTATAGGTTTTACTGAACTGACCAAGGTGGATGAGGCGTTACTTTTCGACATGCATCGCGATCGCCTACATATATAGTCAAAATATTCCGATAGTCTTTAAAGTATTAAGTGTGAACGCTATGAGCGTCTCCTCCAAAGAGGATAAAGTATAAAATTTTCATGAGAGCATCCTTTGTGTCTTTAGTTTTAAGCTTTCGTTCGGCGCAAGTAGAAGGTAACTAGGAGATAAAGCGATCGCATAATTGAAAAACTATGACAATTCTAATTACAGGGGCAACTGGAACCATTGGCGGTGAAATCGTCAAACAGCTGGCAGCGAAAAACTTGCCGATACGTGCCTTTGTCCGCAACCCTAGTAAAGCAGCTCGGTTAAAGCAGCTAGGTGTGGAAATTGCCCAAGGTGATTTTTTGCATCAAGATACCCTTGAAGCGGCATTACAAGGGATAGAAAAGGCATTCCTCGTTACAGCAAACGATCCGCGTCAAGTGGAGATGGAATCAAATTTTATTGATGCGGCTCAAAAAGCAGGTGTGCAGCACATTGTCAAGCTTTCGGTGCTGGCTGCAAACCAAAATTCATCCAGCACCTTTCAAAGATGGCATGGGCAAATAGAGAAACACTTAGAAAAATCTGGTATCGCTTGGACGCATCTGCAACCAAATATGTTGATGCAGAATATCAAGTGGTTTGCCAAAACCATCGCCGAACAAAGTTCTATTTTTTCAACCGTGGGAGATGCCAAAATCTCTCATGTTGATGCCAAAGATGTTGCAGCAGTAGCGGCAGTATGTTTATCCGAGTCCGGGCACGAAAATAAGAGTTACGTTCTTACTGGAGCGGAGGCGATCGCATTTAACCAAGTCGCAGACAAACTAGCGAAAACACTGAACCGTCCTGTGACTTTTGTCAATGTCACAGCAGCCCAACTCAAACAAGCAAGGCTAGCAGGAGGTGAACCAGAATGGTATTTAGATGCAGAAAATGAGTTATTTGCTTTGTGGGCGTCGGGTACGGGTTCGCCGGTTACGAGTGACATTTTTGATATCACCAAACAATCCCCAACTTCATTTGATGAGTTTGCGCGGGATTTGGCAAGCGAAAAAGCTTTGGACTTTTTCAATGTCGAACGAGTTGCAGACGGTTTTACCTTTGGAGAAGGACCAGTTTACGATCAAAAGCAAAGCTGTTTGCTGTTCTGCGATACCCAAGGTGATACTATTTACAAGCTTATCGCAGACAACATAGAAGTGTTTCGCCGTCCTGCTGGATATCCTAGTGGTTTAGCGTTCGATCCGCAAGGGCGTTTGGTTGTTTGCGAAAATGCAGAACGTCGAGTTACTCGTACAGAAAAAGATGGGCAAATTGTCACACTTGCTGACAAATTTTCAGGCAAGCGTCTCAACAGTCCCAACGACTTAGTAATTCGCAGTGATGGTACAATTTATTTTAGCGATCCGCCCTACGGTTTGCCGGAAATGTCGCAAGGTAAAGAACTTGATTTCAACGGCGTTTACAAAATTTCGCCTGACGGGGAACTTTCTCTTTTAATTGCGGATATTCAACTGCCCAACGGTATGGTTTTCTCACCGGATGAGCGTTTTCTTTATGTCAATGATACTCAAGCACGCATCATTCACCGCTTTGATGTCAACTTTGATGGCACGTTGACAGGCAAATGCATTTTTGCCCAAATGACAGGCGATGCGAATGATTGGGGCGCAGACGGTATTACAGTAGACGCAGAAGGAAGCATTTATTCTGTTGGACCTGGTGGAGTTTGGGTTTACTCTGCAAATGGCGAGTTGAAAGACCGCATTTACACCCCGGAAGTAGTTACCAACGTTGCTTGGGGCGATCGCGATTACAAAACTCTTTATCTGACTGGCATTAGCAGCCTTTACCGCATTCACCGTCCAGTCGGTGGTGTAACACCAAAGTAAAAGGCAATCATGTGAGGATTTCGGGAGAGAGTATTAAATTTTGAATTCCCCTTGTCCCCTTGTCTCCTTGTCCTCCTTGTCCTCCTTGTCCCCCTTGTCCCCTTGTCCCCTTGTCTTTTTGTCCTCCTTGTCCTCCTTGTCCCCCTTGTCCCCTTGTCCCCTTGTCGTCTAAGCTCCGCGACTAAATTGCACGCGGGGCTGTATTAATACATTAGTATAAAGTTCTTCCAGTCGAGTAATATTATTACTGAGGGTGTATCGCTCTAGTACTCGCTTTCTGGCTTTTTGTCCTAACAGTGTTGTTAATTCCGGATGGTCTTGGAAGAGTGGCAAAAAAGTTTTTAATTGCGATCGCACTGTTTTAGTATTAAGAATCACACCTGCACCCTTGGACAATACTTCGCCATCTGCGCCGACATCTGTGGCTAAACACGCGCTTCCCACTGCCATTGCTTCTAACAAAGACAGCGAAAGTCCCTCTACTAATGAAGGTAAAATAAATACATCTGCACCGCGTAAAATTTCGATGCGCCGATTTTCGTTGGCAATAAACCCTAACCAACTTACGCCATATTCGGAACCATAAAAGGTTTCTAAAGAAGATTTCAATGGACCATCACCGACAATCAGCAATTTACTATCAAAGCGCATTTGGGCTTGTTTCCAAGCGCGGAGGAGGGCTTCGACGTTTTTTTCTGGAGCGATGCGACCTTGATAAACAAACAAGCGTTCTGCTTTAAATTCTGCTTTGATTTTAGAAGTTCCCGGACAATACTTGGCAGTATCCACACCGTTGGGAATTACGGCAATATTTTCTTCTGGCACACCCATACGTGCTAGTAATTCTCGCTGAATTTGAGAAAATACAATCACGCGATCGTAGTTACCCAAAAAAGGCGCATAAAGTTGATACGCCAAAAGTTGTGTTCCTGATATCAGTTTTGCCCCTTTGCCAGCAAACGGTGTGTGAAAAGTGGCAACTAAGGGCAAATTCAGTTCTTCACAGATTTCTGGCAGAACAAAGTCAAGCGGAGATAAAGTCAAAGAAGCATGAACTACATCCGGCTTGATACGTTTTAACGACTGAGTTAAAACCTTGGTCGCTTTAAAAGTCGGAATTGTGTAAACCTGGGACTTGTAAATGAAGGGTAGCGGAACCTCTGGGCAATTGGGCCAGCTGTCGGCTTGAGATTCTTCTTGGGCGAAGTGAAGGAAACTAACTTGATGTCCCCTGTCTAGCAAGGCATTTGTGATTTCCCGACTGTAGGTGACATTGCCGCAAAAGGGTGATTTTTTTCCAATCCAGGCTATACGCATTCTTTATTAGCTATCAGGAAAGCGGGTTTGATCTATCAGCTAAATGTCCTTTCTTTTTCGTGTTTTGTGCTGTTGTACTTGCTAGGTTTTTACTTATTAGAAAATCCCGCGATTACCCAATTCCCAGCGCAAAATTTGACGTTGCTCTACGAAAGTGCATTTTATGGATTTTTTACTTTACTTTTAAGTTGCTAATTCCTAATAAGTTCATAACAACTTACATAGATGCGATGTATCGCCTCTAGTTAATGTCAGGTTTATTCCCAGCAAGTACCTGATAAATCATTATTGACTTCAGTTTAGCACGAAAACAAAAGCTTTCAGTAAATAATTGATAATGCCAGAAGAGTGAATAATAACTCCTTTTTTTTGATAACTACTCAGAGAAGTTATACCAGGTTAATATACTACCTGAAAAGACGATCGCCGCCAATCCCAAAAATACAGCTTGTAATCCAACGAATGTTTCTGCTACTCCTGCCAATGCCAAGGGTAAAGTAAGGGCAATATTAATCACATTGTTTTGCAGTCCAAAGACTTTACCACGCATTTCGGGTGGGGTTTCGCTTTGGATCGCTGTTTGCATGGGGATACCGACTAACGCTCCACACACACCCAACAGCGCTATTAATAAAAGGATAATCCATAACTGTGTTGTGAATATCGACAAACCAATCAAGGATGCTGTCATACCCATACATCCAAATACACTTAATTGGGTATAAGAAAAGCGTTGACAAAATTGACCAAGAATGGTTGCCCCAAGAGCAATACCAACACCACCAGATGCGAGTAAAAAGCCGAATTGGGAGGCTTTTAAGTTGGGAATTATTTCTGCCATGCGAACCGCGAGAACAGTTAAGGCGGCAAAGACAGAAAATAAGATAATAAGTTGGATTAAAGCATTGCGAAGGCGATGATTTTCTCCTAGATACTTAAAACCATCACGCAGGTCAGCAAAAACGTGGGGGTATTCTGCTTGATTTGAGTGAGATTTTTCGTTAGTTGACAAAAGTAACAAAATTATGCTGGCGATCGCATAACTACCACCCACCAAAAGTTCTTTACCCAATCCTCCGCTACCACCAACAATTAACTGCCAAACATGGTCAGCTAAAGCTAACAGCGGTTCCCCGACAGCAAACCCGACAATCACCGATGCCATCATCGTTGTTGTATACAGCGAGTTAGCCGAGAGTAAATCTTGCTCTTTCACTACCAAAGGAATCGCTGCTTGTTCTGCTGGTGCAAAAAACTGCGTCAGTGTCGAAACCAAAAAAGTTACAACTAAAATCATGCAAAAACCAACTGGCAAAACTCCGATTGGCTTCCAATCATGAGTTAACCACAACAGCATTGGAATTGCCAAAACCAAAATACCGCGCCAAACATTCGTTGCTACTAGCACTGCCTTTTTTGACCAGCGGTCTACAAATACACCCGCAACAGAACCAAACAACACCGCAGGAATGGTAAAAGTCATCATCAGCGCTGATACCCAACCGCTAATACTTTGATCGCTTGCCTGAAACTGAGTATTTATCAAAGCAATCATCAGCACTAGATATACTTTATCTGCCAATTGGCAGAAGACTTGACCACCCCAAAGAGCTAAAAAATTAGGATTTTTGAATACAGGTAAAAAACCCTGTTCACCATCAGCTGATACAGCTTCCTTATTATCTGGCGGTTCTTTGCCATTTGTAGAGGTTAATGGCTTATGCTCAGAAGCATCAATTTTGCCATTTTCAGCGGTTTTTTTTTCGCCACCTTTTGTGAGATCGCTTTTTGGTATTTCCGAGTTTGACAAATTTTTCTCGTTTTGATAAACGTCTGGAGACATTTCTTGGCTATACAAGCGATCGCTTGTATTCGGTACAGCACTAAGATGTGGTGCTTGTGGTGATGAGTTGAGTGTCCTATTATGTTTTTTGCCGTGACTGGGGGAGCGCGGCAAGATTTTTGGTTCTAAATCAGACGGTTGCATCATAGTTGGCAGCAAAATAAGAATCGATCAACGCAGCGGAGCGAATAGGACGACCTAAATGATATTGAGCATATAAGCGCAAAATTTGCTCAACAGATAACCAGCCATCATTGGCAGCATCAATAGGCATTATCTCTGGTTGCGACAACTGCTGGAGCATAGCCAGTTCTGTCGCATTTAGTCGGCTAGAAAGCACTGGTATTTCTTGGCGATGGACAATGGTTTCGTAGGTTGAGGAGGATGGGGAAGACAAGGGAGAGGGGGGAGACAAGGGAGAGGGGGAGGACAAGGGAGAGATAGGAATTTGTTTCTTACCCCCTTGTCCCCCCTGTCTCCCTTGTCCCCCTTGTCCCCCTTGTCCCCCTCTCTCCCACTCCCCCCCTCTCCCTTTCTCCCCTTCTTTTCGCAAGCGCTCCAAAGCTTGTAAACTAACTGTTCCACCAGCAGAGACACTAAATCCTACCTGAGCCTTGGGGTCTGAAAAGTCTGGTATTAAGGGACTTTGAGTCAAGCAACAAACTTGCACTTGGGGGGTGAGTCCTGAATTCGCTAAAAGGTGAAATACAGCATGTGCCAGATGAGCGAAAATACTTTTTACTTGTGTGGTGGGTATCGCTTCCAACCTACCCAGATGTTCATTGAGTAACTCATACAATTCCTCTTGGGGTTGTTCGCTTAGAGCTTGACATAATACAATTTCTGCTAAATACTGACTAGCAGCTAGTTTTCCTAAGTCTTTACCAAGACCTGGATAAGTTTTTATAGTTTGCGCTTGTGTAATTTTGTCAAGCGATCGCCCTTGGGCAATCAGTAGTTCATTGACAACAAACATCCCGCTCCTACCACCAAGGCTTGATTTGTGCTTGCGTGCCCCTGGAGCAATTGCTCGAATCAAACCAAACTCTCGTGTCAAAATTGTCACTAGCCTATCGGCTTCGCCAAACGCCTGGGTTTTCAGATTAATCCCAGTTGCTTTATAAGTTCTACTCATTAGTCATTGGTCAAAGTCGGTTAGTAGTTAGTGGTTAGTAGTTAGTGGTGAGGCAGCGCGGTCATGTTCGTTACCCCCATGAGCGACTGCCTCTCCCGTTGGGTTAGTAGTTAGTAGTGAAGAAAATCGACTAACTACTAACAATTCCCCGACTAACAAAAAACAAATAACTACTCTCTATGATTCCAGGGTATCGCGCTGGCGGATCAAATCGATACCGCGAGAAGTGCCTAATCTAGTCGCACCCGCTACAATTAAGTCTAAAGCTTGCGAGGCGGTACGAATTCCTCCTGAAGCTTTAATTCCCACTCTTTCTCGTGCCACTTCTTTCAAAAGTCGTACATCTGCCACTGTCGCACCACCATTCCAGCCTGTACAGGTTTTGAGAAATGCTGCCCCTGCATCCATAGCTATTTCTGCTGCCACGCTTTTCTCCGTATCCGTCAGCAGATTAGTTTCCAATATTACCTTTACTTGTTGCCCAGCGGCTTCGCAAATTTCGGCAATTTCCCGATGTATTTCCTCAGTTTTGCCAGCTTTCAACCAGCCCAAATTAATTACCACATCCAATTCAGCAGCACCATTTTCTAGTGCTTCTTGAGCTTCAAACAGCTTGACGGCTGAAGTTGTAGCCCCAGTGGGAAAGCCAATCACCGTACAGACTTTAGGATTTTTGCCGTGGAGGAGTTCCGCCGCTTGCTTGACATGGACGGGGTAGACGCAAACCGCTGCAAAGCCAAATCTGTCTGCTTCTTCACACCATTGCTTAACGTGCTCGCTTGTAGCCGTGGGCATCAGCAGCGCATGATCGATGTATGGCGCAATATCAATGTCTGGATAATCTGCTGCCATTGTTACTTTTACCAGTAATTGATTATTAAACTTTATTTAGAATCTTAAAGACATTTTTATTAAATTAAACCATAATTCGTGACATTTTTCTTGAGTATGTGACAGCTGATTGAGTGTTGAGGGTAGTTTCGCTCTCTATTACCCTTAGTGTTTAAGTTGACATTCGGCACTCGTCAGGGTAAGAAAATGAAAAGCATTGCGATCGCTGCAAAGCGTGCCGTAGCGATCGCCCCCGAATCGAGCATCGCCTGTTGCTAAAAAGTCAAGGATAGTTTGCGCTAACTTTTTTGCAGCTAGATATGGTACACCATTACCAATAGTTTTAAACATATTCGTCAACGTCATATTCTCTGGAAGCACAAAATTTGCGGGTAAAGATTGTATCGCTAAAGCTTCCGCTACAGAAATTCTTCTAACTTTGTAGGGATGCAAATGTACTTCATTATTGCCATAACAAGCTGTGGGAGAATAACGCCATCGGTGAAGACGCTTATAAGACTTTTTGGAATCATCTCCTTCATCAACAACAGCAAATTTTTTTATACCAGCCCTAGGTTGAAAATAGTGTTTTGAATTGGCATGATTTAATACATCATTTTTTCTAAACCAGTATTCAACAGTTAGTTCCTGAAGAATCCCATCAGGAGATGACAGTATAGAATCTTCTTTGAATAATTCACGCATCCCCCAAGGGTAAGAAAAGACTTTATCTTGAGGATATAAAATATGCTTTTTCCAAGGAAAAGTACCTTCAGGAAGAATATTTTCACTCGGAAGTATTATTCCCATATCTTGAATAAGCTTTTTTTGAAAGCCAATAAGAATAATTCTTTCTCTATCTTGAGGTACACCATATTCAATCGCATTAATTAACCGCTCTGTTAATACATAACCAGCTTGCTGCAATTGTTGTTTCAGCGCTTCAAAAAATAAACGGTGTTTTGTCGTCTTCCACAATCCCTTGACGTTTTCAAATAAAAAGAAATCAGGTTGCTGTTGGCAAATTAATTCAACATAGGAAGCCGAAAGTTTACCATTATCTCCCAAGCGTCCTTTGTTCTTACCACCAACAGAAAAATCAGGACAAGGAGGACCACCAATAAAACCAATTATATTATTAGATTTGCGGCAATCTTGTACTAACTCTCGCAGACGTTGTGCTGGTAAACCTTCAATAAGTTTGGTTACGTCGGCTTCTTCCCCATAATGATATCCGTATTTCGGTAATGGCAGATTGAGAGCCTGCCGTGAATAACGATATGCTGTCATGAAAGGGGAAAAAAGTTCATTTACATAAACGATATTAAAACCGTTGGTTTCAAAACCTAAATCAAGGAAACCAGAGCCGGCAAAAAAGGAAAAGATGGAAGGGCGATCGCTTGTCATCACATTAACGCTGCTTACTCTAAACTAAAGTATATTAGCGCCATATCCCGCTGCTAATTGCAAGTTTTATGCCGAAAGAAGATAAATTTGATTTATCACAAGCTAGCACCTCTGATATCCTCGGTTATGATGACTTTCGAGCGTGAACTGAAAACACGGATTTCTCACGCTCAATTACGAGCGGCTGTTGCTGTCAACAAAGAGTTAGTATTACTTTACTGGCAAATTGGGCGAGATATTCTTCACAGACAGCAGCAGCAAGGATGGGGAGCAAAAGTAATCAACCGTCTTGCAACTGACTTGCAGCAAGCTTTTCCAGAAATCAAAGGTTTCTCACCAAAGACGGCTTCGGTTGCCCATCCCACGGCTGGGGTGGGAGGAATCGCCGTCCGCCGTCTTGGGCACAGTCTAATTCCGTATTCCTTAGAAGCACAAAAGCCAGTTTTTGATTGTACTAGTGCAGATGGTCTTCGGGGGGCACACATTAGTAGAGCCAGAGACTCAGTTGATTATTTTGAACCGATAGTAAAAAGGCTTCTGACCGTAATTAATAATATCTAAAAATACATTGCTTTAATAAGTGTAGGGTAGGCAATGCCCACCCTACTCAACTTTGCGCCTTTGCGCCTTTGCGTGAGATTACTCTTCCTACCTTTTAATCACCAATAGCTTCAGCCTGTGCTTCTGGTAACAAACGCTGCATATCCCAAGTCGATATTTAGAGCAATCTCACAAGGATTTGAACTATGTCTGAACCATTCATTGACCTTGATGCAATTTTCAATCATGCTTTGCAGGAAACCGAAGATGGTATGAAACTTGGCTTTGATATTAGTGAACCTTGTCTTGTGACACCGTTAGAATGGTACGCCAATAAATATCCAGAGATTGCGGAACGCTGCAATAAAGCTTTGTTAGAACTTATTGATAAGCAAGCAGCTACTACTCCTGAATTAGTAGCTGCATACTCTGAAATTGATCTGGACGGATTTTAAAGGCAGCGGAGATATTGGAATAAATAAAAATAACCTAGTAGGTTAAAGAATTAAAACTTATTTTGGCAAAATTTTCATGATATAGTCAATCATTTGTTTAACAGTTACGTACCCATTTAAAAAGTATCCTTCAGGAATTTTTATCCCGAATTCTTCTTCTATAGCTATCAAGAATTCAACTTGATCTATTTCATCTATACCTAGAGGATTTACTTTTGGATCAGTAGTGACACGACTAAAACCGCAAGAAATCCTCGCGTCAAATGGAGATATGAATTCCACAGGAAGAAAAATTGGTGTGTCTAAAGTGATACTCTCTTTCTCTGCTAATAATTGTTCTGCTATAACTTGCTGCAATTTTGGGAAAATATCTAAAAAAGAATATTTATCAACCATTTAATTTAATACGTTTTAAATAATTTACTTGATTAAGTCTCACGCAAAGACAAAGAAGAAATCCTTTGCGTCTTTGCGGCTTTGCGTGAGATTATTCTTCCTACCTTTTAACCACTAATAGCTTCAGCCTGTGCTTCTGGTAACAAACGCTTCACACCTTGCTTAACAAACCCCTGCAAAAAACCAATTTGCTGATTTTGCACAAAGACATTTTGCAACGTTTGCCGCAATTTATCGAGATTCAAACCACCTTCAGAATTTAAGGCAATTTCCTGCTGCTCGAAATACTCGATTAAGCTTAAACCTGCTACTCTGGTAAGATAAGCTGCACTCACACCTTGCACGACACCACCAGCAACAAAGGTGACAGCATTACTCTTGAGGACAGTGCTAACAGCTTTCGTAGAAAGTTCTACCAAACCGAGTTTCAGCATCAAACTTCCCATTGCACCGGCTACAGTTTGCGCTTGTTCAAGGGAAAATTTCTGCTGATAAATACCACCCAAATCGATTACCATTTGGGCATTAATTGCCGCTGTTGCCAAAATATCCAACGCTGGTACTGGGTTAGCGAATGCCGCAGCCGCAGCGATCCACTGATATTGTTCTATTATGGGAGTTGCGCGATCGCCTCTCACCTGATTCAACAACTTCTTCGCATCAGCTTTCAGCAACTTCGCTTTTCTCATCGTAGTTGTCCACACCAGTTGTTGTTTTTGCTGTGCGACAATCTCATTTAACTGCTGCGTCAACTGCTGAATGTCTGGTGCAGGTTGTTCCATCCATTCTTGCAGGGAACCGTCTTCTTGATGCTTCCGCACCTTGATGGGCAAAGGAGACACCGCTGTTGCAACTACATTCGTCTGCATCCGCTGTTTCAACGACAGTAACACGCTTGCGCGTTCGTCTGGTAAATACTGGTCTTGTTTGTTGAAAACCAGCATTGCAGGTTGATTTGCTGCCTTTAACTGCTGTAAACTTTTAAATTCTGAATCTGTCAAATCACCGTTTGTCAAAAACAGAACAAAATCAGATTGATTAACTTCTGAAGTAGCAGTATCTGACTTTTCACTTGCTTCTACAAACAAAGGTGCTGTTTCGTTGAATTGTACAGATGCGAAATTTTTCCGTAGAACTTGAATTAAGGTGGTTTTACCTACCGACTTTCCACCAGTAACAGCTAGTTTAATTTCTTGTCTATCTAATTCAAAGAATAATTGATTAACTTGTTCTCGCAGCGTTTTTAAAGCTGGATGGTTTTCAGCTTCACCTGCAAGTTGGTTAATTACGACTTCAGTAAGTGCGATCGCTTCTTCTACTCTAGCCCGATTTACAGGCATTCCATCAAAGATATCAGAAGCATTTTTGCCGCGATTTGGCTTAAATAACCACAAACCACCACCAACTGCTACGAGACTCAATAAACCAAACTCTCCCACCTGCACCATTGAATGGTGCATATTTTGCAAAATCCATAGAGAAAAGGACAGTCCCAATCCTCCCACTAAAATCGGTCGCTGCAACTTCACAACTATGATTCTCCGCGCTTTTTCGATCCCTTCTCCTCCAGAATAGATCAAAAATTCCCTTGGACAAATTCCACAGGCAACTCCAGACAATCTTCTTTACTTACAAACGGCAGTAAAATTAACTCCCAAGTGTTGTGATACCGGGCTAAACGTGGTTTACCTGCCGCTTGTCAGTCTCAACAAAGTGTATTTTGGTATCATAGCTTATGAACCATAGGACTTACGCAACAAGGACTTGAAAGCGTTATACCGTAGCGATAATTCATGAATTATCGCTACTTGAGTTATGTTTTGCGCTCATTCCTGAACCAATACGGTTCAGTTAAAACTCAAATTTAGGTAAATAAAGTATTGTTGCCAAAAATGATAATTGAGTGTCGTGTATCTCAGGGATTTATAGCCGCTCCAAAAGGTGAGAGTCATGTCAAAGACAGAGCATGAATGCTGCGCTATAGAAAAGGCAATCTTAAAAAGCTTTAATCGTCAATCTCTACTCTCCAACGACAATTTGCTTTGGAGCGGTATCCGCTTCCAGTTCACTCATAGCAACAGCGCAAGTGCATTGCCAGAGGAGATTATCTTTCCAGAAAATGCGATTCATATTTATACAGAAATGCCGTCTGATTATGTTATTGAAGCGCGAATTAATGGACGATCGCAAAAAAGCTCGCTTGTCACGGGTCATAGTCTCATCATTCCACGCGGCACTGCTTATTGGCAATCAGACAACCACAAAAGCAAAGGCATTACTTTAGGTTTGAATTCCAGCTTTCTTGCCCGCACTCTCTCTGAATCGATTGACTTAGATTGTCTGGAACTGCAACCGCAATTTCCGACGTTTGACCCCCTCATTTATCAAATTGGGCTAGCGCTAAAAGCTGAATTAGAACAGAATCGGTATTCTAGCCGCTTATATGCAGAATCTGCCGCGACGTTTCTCGTCACCCATCTTTTCCACCATTACGCTTGTCGCTTGACAAAAGAGCAAATCACAACAAGTGGCTTGCCTAAGTACAAATTACAACAAGTCATTGATTACATTCATGCCAACCTTGACTGTGATATTGGCTTGACTGAATTGGCTGACTTGGCTTTGATGAGTCTCTCCCACTTCTCTCGATTATTCAAACAATCAACGGGATACTCACCCCATCAGTTTGTCATCAAGTGCCGCGTCGAGCAAGCTCGTGAACTCCTCCTCAAAAGTGATTTGTCGATCGCGGATATCAGTTATCAAGTCGGCTTTGCCAATCAGGGGCATTTAACCAATCATTTTAAGCGTCTGCTAGGAGTCACGCCTAAAGTCGTTCGAGAAAAATAGCAGAAACGTGTAAAAAAAGTCAAAACTTGTAAGATTAACTAAGAGTGCGATCGCTACTTTAGAAATCAGGATGCGCTGCAAGTGTCATTTGCTAGGCTGGATACTTTTATCCACCCTACAAGTTAAAAATTATAGCAGATTGCAACTGCGTCCTAGAAGTAACAAAACTTAGAGCTTCCAAGGAAAGATATTCTTATGGGAATAAAATTTACCGGCGGTTGTCTGTGCGGATCTGTCCGCTATGAATGTTCAGCCGAACCGCTTGCAATGGGCAATTGTCACTGTCGCGATTGTCAACGAGTGACAGGAAGTGCTTATGCTTCCGGACTTATGGTGCCGCAGAATACAGTTACCATCACCGGAGATGTGAAATACTATGATGTAATTGGCGATAGTGGCAGCATTGTTGGTCGGGGCTTTTGCCCAAACTGCGGTTCCCGATTATTTAGCAAACCCCCAAACCCTGAGCTTATGAACATTATGGCAGGGAGTCTCGATGACCCAAGCTGGTTTAGACCTGTAATGGATGTTTATACAGCCAGTGCCCAGCCGTGGGATTACATGAACCCGGATCTGCACAAATTTGCCAAGATGCCACCGATGCTTTAAAGTCCCGCGTCATGATGCCTGCCAGACCAACCACGCTTCGTCCGCATCAAGAGTGGCAGCCCACTAAAATTGGTCGCTGCAACTTCACAACTATGATTCTCCGCGCTTTTTCGATCCCTTCTCCTCCAGAATAGATCAAAAATTCCCTTGGACAAATTCCACAGGCAACTCCAGACAATTTTCTTTACTTACAAACGGCAGTAAAATTAACTCCCAAGCATCACGATACTTAGCTGAACGTGGTTTACGCTGCCGCTTGTCTGTTTCAACAAAGTGTATTTCGCTACCATAGCTTATGAACACATCTACCGGGAAGATATAGAACAGATCAAGTTTCTCTATATATACCAAGGCAAAATCAAAGTCGGATTTTTTGTACGCTTCTCTAACCATTAGTCGCCGATTTGTCTTGGTGCGGCGATTATCTACGACATAATTACCTGAAGGCTGATCAAACCAGGCATATTTAACTTGGATTTTAATCAGAGTTCCTTCGACATCAAACGCCAAATCGTAAGGAAGGCGATCGCCAACGGGCTTTAAAACTCCCCAACCACGCTTTAAGGCATGAAGAATTGCAGCTTGTTCTGCTATGTCTCCTCTTAGCTTTGTGTCCATTTGTTACTTGGATATAGCTGCTAATCAGCATAAAACAAAACCCTGCAACTTTTGAGTGTTACAGGGTTTTGTTTTTTAAGTTGGTGGCGGGAAGTGGATTTGAACCACTGACCTTCGGGTTATGCTTACCATCTACAGTTTTCACTGCCTGGATTAACCAGTTTGTGGTCTGGACTGTCCCTTTACCCTCAGCTTTCCTGTTAGGGTACCTGCCTTCCAGTCTCTACACCTTCTCCATTTCTGGAGCTTGGTTCGGGATTACCGCGCTAGTGGCTTCCCCGAGTTTGACAGGTAATCATACGTAAGTTTCTTTACGTACCGCCCATAGTAAGACTAACTTTTAAGCGTTTAGTCAATCTTACTCGTTGAGCCCGACGAGCTACCAGGCTGCTCTATCCCGCGTCGTCTTTATTTACTATAACCCAAGCTTTTAAATTTGGCAACTACAAAAGTGATAATTCTCCAACAACTTCTAAACGCTTGTATTTCCCGAAGTTCATAAACTTTTCTGACAAACTTTGAGCGACGCTGGGGCTAATCCAGCCCATCTGCTGAAGCACATGAATAGCAACAGCGTATTTTGCTCGCTTTGCTCCATCTATGACTTTAATTGCCAATCCCATGCCTTCACCAAGTCGAGAAATGCACTGCACTCCTTCGGCACCGGATTTACTTACCAGTTCTCCTGGAGCCAAACGCATCAGTTCTGTATCAAATTCTCCGTCTCCCGCTACCAAATTGGGATGATGAGTCATGGCACGGACAATGCGCTCCATATCCAAATTGTTACCCGACGCTAGCAGAGCATATAAAGACGCTATTTGAGCAAGTTGCATGAAATAGGTGGGTACACCACAATCATCACGAGCGCTGATAAATTCTTCTGCCGGCATTCGTAGCAATTCTGCTACTTTGCTGACAATCAATTGCTGGATGGGGTGTTTGCGTTCCAAGTAGTTATTTAAAGGAAAATGGCGCTGCTGACACACGGCTAACATCCCCGCATGTTTACCAGAGCAGTTGTATTCCAAACGACTTTTTTTACCTTCGGGAATCGGACATTGAAGTGCGCTGGGATCGAGATCGGCACGCCAAAGAATATTAAATGCTTGTCGTACCTGCTCGATTGTACCTTTGTGAGAAGATACGATAATTGCTAAGTCGCGATCGCTCAAATCATAACGTTCCAGTGTACCTGTGCTGGTAACAGCCAGTGCCTGAAATGGTTTGAGGGCTGAACGGACAAAAGTTGCTGTTTCGGCGTTTCCCGCAACGGATAGCACCCGTCCCCGTTCATCGCAGACAACAGCTTGGACTATGTGCCTCGATTCAATAATCCCTTCCCGCAGCAACCTTACTTCAAGTGCTGCCGCTTGAGTTCGTTTTCCCCTGGTCATGGGTGAGAATATATCATTTTTTGGAGTTGTGAGTTATGAGTTATGAGTTATGAGTTATTCCTTGATTAACTAATCACTCCTAACTATTTAAAGTAAATGCCAAATTATCGTACCAGCAACTAGCAATCCCGCCAAGCAAAGACTCGTTATTTGTAAGCGACGGATAATTGGTTTGATTTCATAGCTGACGATTAAGCGATCGCGCATTAGGACTTCTTGGGGTTTTGCCCAAGTTTGTCCGTCGTACCAACCTGATTCTTCATAAAATATTACCGGACTGAACAGGCGATCGCGTATATAAGACCAGCCCAAATACAGCCTTATCAGTCCCAGAACTACCCCTACACTCGCTCCACCAGCTCCACACAGCAGAAACTGGGCAATATACTTATTTGGGGTAAAACTTGCTGCCGCAACTGGTGCTGCCACCACCCAAGATAAACCCCAAATCCAAACCATTTTTGTGATATACTCGCGCCAACTTAAGGTGCAATCACGAAATAGCCAAGAAATTTTTAATTCTTCATACTCATTCAGCGGTTGCTGTTCAGCGGGAACTGGGCAATTTGAAACCGAGGAATTTATCATGTTGGTTTACCCCCACCCTCAGAAGGTTTTGGATACTCTATGCGTTCCGCATGACCCCAAAACGCTTCTAAATTATAAAACTCGCGTTCTTTAGGCATCATCACATGAACGATTATGTCGCCGTAGTCTTGCAAAACCCAATTTCCCTCGGCTTTTCCTGCTGTCCGCAAGGGATTTCGTTGTAACTCTGTAAAGACTTTTTCTTCTATTGCGTCGGCGATCGCTCTTACTTGTACTCTTGAATAACCAGTCATCATCACAAAGTAATCCGCCAAGTAAGATACTTCTGCTACATGAAGCAATACAATATCACCTGCTTTGCGATCTGATGCTGCTTCGACGATAGTTTCCGCTAACTTTCTACTCATCTGGTCGCTGTCAGTTGATGAGCTTGGAAATGCTTTCTCGCTTAAAAATACAGATTGTAATGGAATTCCTTGGAAATCAGACATTAAACCTCAGGTGCTTTCTGTTTTTTGGCAACTACTTTTTACAATTCTTAATTAATAAAATTTAAGAGAATTGTAAAAGTGCGAACTGGTTTTTTTGAATACTAACAAAAAATCGATTGTCGTTGAAGTTGCATTGATAATTGGTGTGATGTTACCATCGACCTCAGCTGACAAAGGGACGGATTGTGGTTTGCTTGCGTGATTTTTGCAAGAACCAATTCCGGGTTAAGATTGTGCGCTGATGAATCAAGCAAGAACTTTCGATTAAGAATTTTAAAGAATAATCGCTAGTTTTCCAGACAGCTCTGTCTATATTTTCTCGGCTAATAGCTCGTAGATTTTCTAATTCTGGGGTATCGCCGCGTCCTGGTTCCAGAGTATCTGCTACAAACACGATACAACTTAGGAGACTCATACCTGGTCTACCTAAAGTGTGATTGGCGATCGCTTGTAATACTTCTTCATCTTCTACGCCAAATGTATCTCTAGCGATAATAGCACTTACGTCTGCATGTAACAGATGGGGGGCGGCTTCCATCACATAATCAACTTCCAAACCTTCTTTACGTGCGATTGACAAGAGTTTTTGTGGCGGAAAGTATTTTGCCAAATCGTGCATCAACCCTGATGTAGCAGCTTTTGTTACATCTTCAAGTTGATAATGAACAGCTAGCTCAATTGCCATCTGCTCTACTCTGAGAATATGGTTGACTCTAGAAGGAGGCACATTTTCTGCTAACCAGGCGAGGACTTGTTCGCGCATAATGGCTATAACGAATTGAAGCTTTTGGCAAAAAACCGCTTTCGAGGTGAATGATAAATTTATATTTTATTTTAACCGAGTTCTCACTTTGAATTGGGTTAACTGAGCGATCGCCTAACTTTTTGCCATATATACCTATATTTTACACATTTAAACAGCCAGAAGCAGGAGCTAGTTTAAAACTATCTCCTGCTAATCTGACGTGCGATTTTAATCTAATGGTACTATAGATTACACTTCCTGTTTTGACACTACCGTAGACTCAATAATTGGAGTCTGTGCCTTGACTGAGTAACACAACAACTCATAATTATTTAAGGCTTGGTCAAACGAATATTGCTCAATCGCAAATTGGCGACTGTTATAACCGAGAGTTTTAACTTTTTCTGGATTTTGGTACAAGTCTAAAACTGCCGCTGCTAAAGCTTGCGAGTCTTCTGGAGTCACCACAAGACCCCCGCCACTTTGTTTAATCGCTCTTGCTGCTGTACCATTATCGGGTACAGATGCGACTAACGCCCGACCGCTGGCAAGTAGCACTTGAATTTTTGATGGCATATTGAAGGATATAACATTTTTCTTTTGCACCACCAAACCGACATCAGCAGCTGCTAACATTTCTGGCAGCTTTTCGCGGGGTTGAAAAGGTAATAGTAAAACGTTATCTGCACCGATATTTTGACATTCTTGTTGCAATCGCTGCAAACCTTTTGCCTCACCGACAATCACAAAAGCAATATCGGGAACATCGCGCAACGCAGCAGCAGCTTTCACAACAGTTTCTAAGCCTTGGGTGAGGGCAATATTTCCAGAATACAAAACGACAAATTTGCCATCTAGGTTGTGTGCGGCACGAAAAGCGTTATTTTCTTTCGGCAAAGGGCGGATAAAATTAACATCAACCCAGTTAGGAATTTGCACAATTTTGTTAGCAGGTACACCTTTAGAACGCAAATTATCTACAAAACCATCGGCGATGACGCTTATTTTTGTTGCAGTGCGGTAAGCAAATTTTTCTAAAGTGGCAAAAACCTGGATGAGAAATTTATTTTTGAGTAAACCGACGTGAACAGCGGCTTCGGGTAATATATCTTGAAGATTTAACACTACCGGGCAATCATGCAGCCATCCTAAAAGGGTAGTTGGGATGCAAACCGGTAAAGATGGTGACGTGGAGAGAATTACATCTGGACGCCAGCCAAAAAGCGCGGGCAAAAAACTGGAGACAACGAAGCTAGCATCTAGCAACACTCGATCTAGCAAGTTGGGTTGAGGACGAATCCAAACATAACTGCGTTGGATTTGAACGCCATTTTTATATTCATTTACATATAACTTGCCCCGATAGCCTTCGTATATTTGACGTTCAGGGTAGTTAGGCATAGCAGTAACTACGCGTACTTCATGCCCGCGTTTGACTAGTCCCTCTGCTAATTCAGTCATTAGAGGGGCGATACCAATTGGTTCTGGATAGTAGTTGTAGGAGTAAATTAAAATTCGCATAAAAAATTATTCAGAATGACCCCAGTTTTTTGTTTAATGAATGACAACACTTGCTAGCAAAATCGTTTCGCACAAGCGTAGCGCCTATGTTTTAATTTTGGCTTTAAAATCTCTTCATGTCAGTGATTATTCGTTGAAGATTGAGTAAAATTTGATAGCATGTGCTGAGTTAGTACATGATATTTTTTTTACTATTTGATTAATTTTTGGAGTATATGTTTTTATTATTCATTTACGTAAAAACCGTTTGAAGAAAGGCAGAGGGCAGGAGGCAGCTATGCTGAAGGAGCAATCGGATGGGGATTCAAACCCCAACCGATTGAATCCACCGTGTAGACGGTGGGGTTTTATACCCAGTTGGCTCCAGCCAGAAGGCTGAATCAAAGACATAATTTATACCTTCTGCCCTCTGCCCTCTGCCTTCTGCCTTCCGCCGAAGGCGGATAATTATTAGTAGAATAGGACACGAGACACGGCAGATTTTGCTAACAATAGCGGTATTGCCACGGTTTTTAATCAATTTCTGACTTAAAAATTGAGATAGTAGAACTTAAAAAATATTGCTAAGTTGTGTGCCAGCAGCTTTGCCTGGAGGCATTTTTAAAGAGAAAATACATTGGCAACATACAAACCATCGCTTTGCGGGTTCTGTTGCTTAATCGCTAGGGGTTTTTTCAAAAAGACTATTGGGAGTATGAAGGCGATGTCTATCGACAAGCCTTTCCCTTGTCTACGCACTCGTATGGTTACAAAAATTTATGTAAATCTACTCAAATAACTTTTAAAATCTTTATTTTGGCAGATGTTTTGCGTAAGGCGGGTAAAAACGAGAATCCCGGTTTCTTTAAGAAACCGGGATTCTGAACGTCATGCTGAATAGTTAAAAGACAAGAATAGGACACTTGCGTGCTTTGGTAAAACTGTCCTTCTTTCTTGCATAGGAATGAGCGCAAAAATAATAGCCAAAGCTTATTATACAGTAGCGGGAATTCATGAATTACCGCTACTTACGACGTTACTATTGCGTAAGTTCTGTTGTACTAATTTGGGTAATTGGCTAAACAGCACCACTATTTCTATTAAACAGGATGGCTACCGTTTTGAAAATCAGTTTTAAATCGTACAGTAAGCTCCAGTTTTTTTGATACTGCAAATCTAAGCGAATTACATCCTCAAAACTACGTACAGCAGAGCGCCCATTTACTTGCCATTCTCCTGTCATACCGGGTTTAACATCCAAACGTTGCCACTCCGGTACTTCATAGCGTTCCACCTCATCGGGTGTGGGTGGTCTGGTGCCAACTAAACTCATTTCTCCTTTAAGGACGTTCCAAAATTGGGGGAGTTCATCCAAACTGGTTCGCCGCAAAAAGCGCCCAACCCGTGTAATTCTTGGGTCGTTGTCATTCTTAAAGAAAGCACCTTCGACTTGATTTTTGACTTGAGCTTTCTTCGCTTCTGCATCGACACACATCGAGCGGAATTTCCAAATCTGAAAACGTTTACCCATCCAACCACAGCGGGTTTGCTTAAAGAAAATCGGACCGGGATCGTTGATTTGAATGGCAGTGGCTATGGGAATAAATAAAACTGCCGTAATTACCAAACCTACCAATGACCCGATAACATCTATAACCCGTTTCATCCAAGAGCGCACGCTTGGATGAGTAGTCGGTAACTGCTCACCCAACTTTTGGGGTTCTCTTGGGGGTGTGTCTCCAAGAGACTCAATCGAAAAAACCTGATCCAGTCCTGTGAGGTTAAGCACTGCCATTACCTGAGGGGTAACATTTTGCAGTGTAAGAGCGATTCCTTTTTCCTGAGCGGTTTTCAAATTACTGACGAGGGCACCTAAACCACTACTGTCCATAAAAGTAGTTTGGTGGAAGTCAATAATTATTTGCTTGGGATGGGAATTTACCTCGATTAACTCTTGGCAGGTTTGCTTAAAGGTTACAGCCTCAAGCACGCTCAACCGTGCGGGTATCTGCACTATAGCCGTGTCGTTTAGGGAAGTAACCGGAAAATCCACCTCTTTGGGTTGGCTAGTCATGAAGCTCTGCACTTTCGTTGCCTTATAAATGTAATCTGCCAAACAGTGTTTTGTCTTAGCGAATAACCGAACTATCGTGCTTAACCAATAGGAATCAAAGTTAATTGCTAGTAGCTTAGTGTGAAATTGAATATCGTCTGCGACGATTCACAATATAACAAAAAGCTAAAAAACATCCTTGTTGTTGTGTCGGCGCGACGAGTAGGCGTTGCTATCATCGAATGACTGCTAATACTGTTACACCAACCGCACGCCCAGTCGAGGTCTTTTGTGCCATTCAAGAAGAAGGACTAAATGTGGGAACACGTCAAATTTTTATTCGGTTTGCTCTTTGTGATTGGCATTGTCACTTTTGTGATAGCGCTCACACTTGGAATGCACCCTCGATTTGTCGGATAGAGCGATCGCCTGGATTACGTGATGAGTGAAATTCACAAAGAATCCTGTCCCACTACCCATTTTAATAGAATGGGTTGAGCTGCAAAATCTACCTTGTCTACACGATAACATTAGCAAGACTTGGGGCGAACCACTTCTTCATGCCTTATTTTCAGATAATTTTTACCTCAAATCCGCTCCACCACTGGTTTACCTATATACCTGGAGACCGGCGGACATCGCATGACAAACAATCATAGCGATGATTTTGCCCTACTTAGATTCTGTAGGTTTGATGGGAGCGTTGTTGGTGGTTGGGCAATGGGCATTGGGCATTGGGCATTGGGCATTGGGCATTGGGCATTGGGCATTGGGCATTGGGCAATGGGCAATGGGCATTGGGCATTGGTAATTGTCTCCCTTGTCCCCCTTGTCCCCCTTGTCCCCCTTGTCCCCCTTGTCCCCATGCCCGATGCCCGCTTGCCTGCTTGCCCCATGCCCCATGCCCCACTAACCCCAAACAGTTTTGTAAAGCTATCATCAAGCAAAAAATAAATTTGATGAATTTTTGGCGTCAAAATCAGTACATACTTTTACGGTTAATCTGTTCTTAATACCAAAGTCAGATGCTGAGAAAGGTGATTATTTGGGTCTTAGCCATGATGAAAGCAAAACATTGGCTTTCCGTATTAAGCTGTTCGGTGATGGTCTGTGCAGCTAGCATTACGGGGTATGCAACATCAGCCTACGGTCTTTCTCTGACCAATACTCTGACAATTCCTGGTGAAAGTACGGATTTATATTCTTCTCTTGGTAATGGTGCTAACGCCAACCGTTTGGGATTTTTCTCGGATCTCTACTACGATCGCTACCAGAACGTTTATTACGGTTTAAGCGATCGCGGTCCGGGTGGTGGTGTAATTGACTATAATCCGCGAGTAGAGAAATTTTCTTTGGATGTTGACTCAAAAACGGGGGCGATCGCTAACTTTAAACTATTAGACACTATTCTTTTCACTAAGGATGGTCAAAACTTCAACGGCTTGAAGCCTGATTTATTACCTAACGGCAATAAAGCATCTCTTGGTCTTAGCTTTGACTCTGAGGGGTTTGCTGTCGCTTCTAACGGCAACTTCTACGTCTCTGATGAATATGGTCCGTCTGTTTACGAATTCAGTCCTACAGGCTCATTTATCCGGGCATTTGCAACTCCAGAAAATATAATTCCCAAACAAAGTGATGGGACAATTAACTATGTTGATGGTCGTCCAACCATTACCAGCGGTCGTCAAGATAACCGAGGATTTGAAGGATTGACTCTTAGCCCGGATGGTAGCAAACTATATACATTGCTGCAAGACCCCTTGGTAAATGAAGGTTCGCCAGATGGTCGGCGCAGTCGCAATATAAGATTAGTAGAATTTGATACGAAAACAGGTAAAAGTACTGCTCAGTACATTTATCAATTAGAAAGTTTGGCAGATATTAACGATCGCATTCCCGGAACCAATGATGATTTTGGGGCAAATTCCCAAGGTCGCAATATTGGGATCAGTGCAATTACAGCTTTGAATGACAAAGAATTTTTGGTGCTAGAACGAGATAATCGCGGGTTTGGGGTAGACGCGCTACTAGGTCTAACTGAAAACCCATCGACAACACCACAGCCTGTTGGTAGCAAGCGTGTATATAAGATTAACCTGACGGATGCAACCGATGTTAGCGGTATCAGTCTGGCAAATACTAATACTTTGCTAGCGCAAATCAATCCCGTCAACAAATCGCTATTTTTGGATATTGCGAAAGCTTTGAGTCCAGATAATTCGGGAGATTGGACAAAGATAGCAGAAAAAATGGAAGGACTAGCGATCGGTCCACAACTTAAAGATGGTTCCTATACGCTGCTAATTGGTACTGATAATGATTACAGCGTGACGCAAATTGGCGATCAGTTAACACAGTTCGATATTTGCAGTAACAACAATGGTACTAGCGTTAGTCGCCTACCCATCGACAAAGGCTGTCCTACAGGTCAAAAGTTAGTCCCTGGCTACCTTTATTCATTTAAAGTGACTGCCGCTGAGTTAGGCAACTTTATTCCACCATCTAAGAAAGTACCAGAACCAACGGCAACTGTTGGGATAATGCTGCTAGGTTTAAGTGGCTTTTGGTTGAAACGGCGTTCTTAGGTAAGAGGGAATGGGGAATGGGGAATGGGGAATGGGGAATGGGGAATGGGGAATGGGGAATGGGTAATCGGGCAAGAGAGGGAAAATTCCTCCTTGTCCTCCTTGTCCCCCTTGTCCCCCTGTCCCCTTGTCCCCTTGTCCCCCTTGTCCCCCTTGTCCCCCTTGTCCCCCTTGTCCCCCTTGTCCCCCTATCTCCCTACATTCCCCCATCATCAATAGTCTTAGATTTAGCTTTTGCCTTATTAGCGCTGCGTTTGAGTGCAGAAAGGCGTCCTTCGTATTTAGAACGTTCGCGCTTGCTGGCAGTGTTGTCAATTAGGGTTTTTAAAGCGCTGCCGAGACTTTTGTAAGCGTTGGGGAGACTATAACCAAAGCGAGTTGCGAGTGCGATCGCTTTTTCATCTGCGTCGATCAGTTCTCTTATTTGCTTTTCGCCATTATTCTTTTGATATAATCGCCAGCCAGAAACGCCACACAAAGCCAAGGCTAACACCAGCAGCAATCCATCCTGCACCCACAATTCACCGACAGCACCTCCTAAACCAATCGCTAGAGCCGCCATTTCCCATCCATCTTTGGGGATGGTATCATTTTGCACGCGGGCGACTTCGTGCCAAAAAAGTAGGTTACGCTGATCCATTGCGAGCGCATCCCATTTCACCAGGTCAATTTGGATTTCTACCTGGTCTTTGCCAATTTCTTCGCAGCGGACCAGGGGTGGATTAACCTCAGTTGTGCCTTCAACCGTTACCCAGCTCTGCAATTCTGGCGGTAGTAAGTTTTTCAACCGCCGAAGTTCACTCATTTCCGCTTTGGCAGAGGAGGTTGCATAGGATGTCATAAAATCCAGCCCTAGAAAAATTCAGTATATAGTGAGGGTATCACTTTGGAGTATAGCTATAAAGAGTGATAATTTGCCTCACTCGTTAGGAAAACTTCCGCGTTTTTTCCGTGCTTCCATTGCCTTCTCCAGAAGTTCTAGTAATCCTGGAGCTTCTTCTTGAATACTCAGCAATAGTCTTTCGCCAAGTTCGACATTTCCAGGATCTTGTCCTGTTACCATCACCTCTAAGAGACGCGGGATGGCAACGCTATCCACAATTTGAATTAAACCCGAAAGACAACGGTTAAATTGTTTTTCGGTAAGAATCGAGTCTTCTAAAGGAAACTCAATAATCGCCCGGATTTCGCCATCAGATGGGTCATACTCCCATTGAAGCATTTTCGTTTCCCAGGAAATAGCAAGCATCGTCTGGAGGATAGCTCCTTTATAAGGATGGTCTTTCACTCCCTGAAGAACTTGAGGGGCAAATACCCGGAAAAATTTTCCCTCTTCATCCAACTGGACAACAATCAGAAAATCCTCTAAATTTTCTGCTTCCACACCTGTGATAATACGGTCTTCTTCGTCATCAAGACGGTAGTCCCAACCAAGTTTGTCTAGGTATTTGGCAATCTGTTGCAGATTAGCTCCCATAAAAGCCTCACAACGAACGGTGGAGCGGCTGTCACCAGACCTAGTTTAACTTGGCTTTGGTAACGCCATAACATCATAAGGGGAAGGGGGAAAGGGGGAAAGGGGGAAACGCTGCCTTCTGGGGTTGCTAGGGGCGTTTGGAATCATGCGATCGCCATTATCCGTCCAATAACAGATTTAAGTAAGTTGTGGTTGTTACTTAAAATAGAACGAATTCTGTATAAATGAATATGTCAGACTATTCGAGCATAACAGCAGCCATCATCCAGCAAGCTAAAAAGCTTGAGAATACTTTACCAATAAAAAACGAAGCTTGCCGTCCCAAATTCTTTTTTCACCCCGAACCTACTGCAAAAGTTTTTATTTTCTTCCACGGATTTACAGCGGGTCCTTATCAATTTGAACCGTTAGGAAAAGCATTATTTGAAGCAGGTTATAATGTTTTAGTTCCATTGCAGCCCGGTCATGGAGTCGCAGGAAAATGGGACAAGGATAATCCACCTCCTTTGCCAAGTGAAATCGAAATTTATCAAAATTTTGCTTTTTCTTGGTTGGAAGTTGCTCAAAAGTTAGGAGATAAAGTAATAGTTGGCGGATTATCTACTGGGGCAAATTTAGCAGCTTGGTTAGCATTAGAACGTCCTCAAGAAATTGAGCGAAATTTATTATTTGCGCCATCGCTTGGTAGTAATAATGCAGTGGTAGATTTTTTAGTAGAAGTGTTGCCTATTTATTACGAATGGTTAAACAAAGATAATTCCGGTAACTTTGGTTATGATGGCTTTTTGATTCCAGCATTTAGGATATTTTTAGATATGGGTAAAGAGATTTTGTCGCGCGTGGAAAAAGAGCCAACAGTGCCGATGTTTGTGATTTATAGTGAAAGCGATCGCGCTATCAACCACCATGAAATAAAGATTTTATTTGAATCTGTATTAAAACAGCAGCCATCATGGTATCACCGCTTTGATAAAACTCTAGAAATTCCCCACACGATGATGACTAAAGCTGAGGGAAATAAATATCAAGACTTGCTGATTACTTTAGTTAAAGCTTATGTGGAAAGCGATATAACTTGGGATGAATTGATAAAAGTGGGTTATTTGATACTTCAAGGTAAAACTTTTGAGGCTGCTGTGAGTGAATTAGATTTAGGTGAAAGAGTTACTCCAGATTTGTCAGTTTTGGTGGCGGTGATGGATGATAAAATGATTATTGATGGTTATAATTGAAGTCAAGATATAAGTTTTTCAACGCAAAGGGGAGGCAGCGCGTTGCGGAGCCAGCGCTGTGCGGAGGTCACGAGCGTTGAGGAGCCAGTGCGTTGCGGAGGTCACGAGCGTTGTAGCACCTGGCGTGCGACTGGCGTGGGGTTCCCCCCGTTGTAGCGACTGCCGTCGCGCAGAGGTAAACGCAGAGGAGCGCAGAGTTATAGTTTATTATCTTATTGTGTTCCTACTCTGTGTTCTCTGTGCCTAGTAAGGTTCGTAAAAGATACGAAAGCGAGTTTATAAAATTTGGATAGAAGCGGTGCGTCGCTTAACTAAGTAAATGGCAAATAGCTGCTCTGAAGCCTCTGCTAACTGTAAAAGTTCACGCAAGTTTTCACTATGAGCTATTAAGCCATTTGCATTGTAAGCAACATATTGATTTTTATATAAATCTAATAACATTTGGCGGTTTTGGTTCAGCCACTTCAGCATCTCGCGGCTTTCATTTTGGTCAGGTGTTTTACTCATACTCATCTAAATAAACATAAATTAGATTTACTTTGTCTACATTTTCCATAGCTTTAAGCAGATGTTTTTTGTTAGCTAAAGCAAATTCATAAAATATCATTAATCCTCTGGAGGATGCCAACCAGCAAGCACCCAATAACTGCGAACTTCTAAGGCATCCGGATCATCACTTAAATGTAAAACTGCAACAGAAGCGCGACCAGTTGGTGTTTTGCCAACAATACGCAAACCATCTTCAGTCCAGCAAAAATGTTCAGACCAAACTTGGTTGCGCGGGTTAAAAAGTTTTACCGTTTCCCTCGTCTCCAGGTCAATTCCTGTCGTTTTATCGCTTTTGTAGCCATTACAAAGTGGGCAGGCTAACCACAAGTTCGATTCATCATTGCTGCCACCTTTAGAAATCGGGATAATGTGTTCAATCTCCAAACGTGCCATCACTAAACGTTGAGGACTTAAGCAATAACCACAACGGTTTCTAGCAGCAGTGCGGACACGACGCTCTATCTCTACAGGGATGTAACTTCGAGCCATTGCTGTTAAGTAAGAGCCGATTTCAAGCCACGTTCAACAGCTACTTTTAAGGCTCTCGCTTTACGTACCAAACCCTTTCGGTAGACTTGCATCAGTTCATCTAATTGTCTAACTTCTGCTTCATTAAGCTGTCCCTCTTGGTTACGCGCTAAGAGATCGCTAAAAACCTCTTGCTGCTCAGTTTCCATCTGCATATCGCACAGAGCCAAAACCTGCTCATTAGGTAATGACTCTATAGGTAATTCGGTAATCGCACGGTCAATAAATTCTAGTAATACATCTTCAAGTCGCTGATGTGTGAAAGCAGCGATTTCCTTAGCTCTTTGTGCCAGCGTCTCAGGAAGTTGAAGGGTGACAATTTCAGCCATTTGCTACCAGATAAGCCTTTTACTTTCGATTGTATCCATATTTGGATGTAGTCGGTCGTAGTAGTATGCGGCTCCTTACATAACCCAAACCGAGAATAACTGAATTGTTAGATACTGGCAGCACTGCGGGAATACTGAGTAAAGCGCAGATAGTTGGTGAGTGCGCTGCTGACAATTTAGCAATTTGGAGAAGATTATGGACACAGTTACAGCAACATTTTCAATTCCTGAGTGGATTGAACAGAAGTTGAAAACTAAAGCCTACGAACGTGTTGGAGGTGTTATTCGTGATTCACAAACAAAGCACATAGTTGCTATGTTACGTGAAGCAGCACCTAATCTGACTCAAGCCTCAACAATACTTTCTCAATTTGGTTCAGCTGCAAGTATTCTCAATCTTGGTGTCTCCGTAATAGGATTTGCCTTGGTAATCAATCGCTTAGAGGAAATTGAACAGCGTCTCAAACTTGTAGAAAAAGACCATTAGCAGCTTAATCGTAAATTTGACATTTCTGTATACGCTAATTTTCGTGCTGCTCTTGATTTAGCGCGTGATGCTTTTACAATGACTAAACCTGAAAATCGCGTCAACATGGCAAATTTAGCTATTAACAGATTTTTGGAAGCTCAACATACTTATGTTGGTTATCTTGAAACAGCATTGGAAGAAGATATTCAAGTTGCTGATGAGGATATTTCATCCGTGTTAACGTCTGTAATTAGACCGCGTTGGTATGTTGCGGAGGAATATCTTTTGTCATTATTTTTAACGTATGTAGTTAGAGCGCGTTGCTATTTAGAACTAGAAGAAATTGAAACTGCACGTCGTTGTCTACAAGAAGGTGCAGAAGTTCTTCGTCCTTATATTGGACAGTTTAGCGGACATGTAATGGTATCCAATCAAAAATCTGATGAAAAAGCTCAACATAAAATGATGGGAGCGATGTTTCAAGAAGGCTTCCGACAGACATATTTGCCCTTTTTGCCACCCTCCAATGATACCTTAGAATGCCATGCTGAGGGCGTTATAGCAATTATTCAACAACCTGAACTAAAACGTGCAGCAAAGAAAAAAGCTATGTCCATGTGGGAAAACTATCGCCGTTTTGAAGCATATCAAGCCGAAATTCAAGCGATCGCCCAACTAAAAATCAGCTTTCACGAATGGCTTAAACTAACTCCATCTGACGCAAAACCCGACAGCGCCGAATTGATGTATATCATCCCATCCAAACCTCTAGAACTACAGCCATCTTGTTGAAACTTAGCTCTCTTCTCTCTGCGTTCTCTGCGCCTCTGCGGTTCGTATAAAAAAAGGCGAACAAAAGTTCGCCTAACTTCACATAATTTCGCTAATAAAAACCCTAAACCTTAGCGTCTTCTCTCACCAACTTATCCCAACCCAAATCCTTCAAATTATTATTCCGACGCAGCGGACGAGTCACCAACTCCAAAATATCCCGCGCATTCGTAAAGCCGTGAATTTGAGCAAAAGTGAACTCCACAGACCACTTAGTATTAATCCCGCGTGCTTCCAACGGATTAGCATGAGCCATACCAGTAATCACCAAATCAGGCTTAAGTTCATAAATCCGCTGAAGCTGATTGTAATTATCCGGCTTCTCGACAATAGAAGGCAGGGGTGAACCCATTTCCTGACAAGTCTTTTCCAACAAAATCAACTCAGCAGCTTGATAGCGCTTATCCATATAAGGGATACCAATTTCCTGAACAGTCATCCCGCAGCGCACCAGGAACCGCGCTAAAGAGACTTCCAGCAAGTTATCACCCATGAAAAACACAGACTTGCCGCGAATCAATTTTACATAATCTTCCAAACCTTCCCAAATTTGCGCTTCCCGCTCATCCAAACCTTTGGGAGTAATACCAAACACCGAGCAGATTTTCTCAATCCAAGCGCGAGTGCCATCGGGTCCAATGGGGAAAGGTGCGCCAATTAGCTTACACTTGCGGCGCCGCATCAAAGTTGTCGCTGTGCGGCTGAGAAAAGGGTTGACACCAGAGACATAATACCCTTCTTCGAGTACAGGCAGTTCAGTAAAGCGTTTCGCAGGCAACCAACCGGAAACTTTTATACCTTGTTTTTTCAGTTCCAAAGTTAACTGAGTTACAACCGGATCGGGGAGAGAACCAAATAAAACCAAAGGCGGATGATCGACGTACTCAGATTCGTCTTGGGCTACATCTTCTTTCTTTTTACCGAAGTTGAGTAATTTAGCGATCGCATTCCGCTCATTTTTCTCTGTTTCCGCCACGGGAGACTTATCAGGACAGCGATTAGCCATCGCAGCTAATACGGTATCTTCTCCTTGAGTAAAGGCGTAATCTAGACCGTTAGCACGCGCTACTACAATCGGGATACCAATTTCCGATTCTAGCTTGGGTGCCAAACCTTCCAAGTCAGTTTTGATGATTTCCGTGGTGCAAGTGCCAATCCAGACAATTACACTCGGATTGCGATCGCGTTTAATTTGCAAGCACAACCGCTTTAACTCTTCATAATCATTCAGCTGTGCGGAAATATCTCCTTCTTCCAACTCAGCCATTGCATAGCGGGGTTCAGCAAAAATCATCACCCCCATCGCGTTTTGTAAAAAGTAGCCACAAGTCTTTGTCCCAATCACCAAAAAGAAACTATCTTCAATTTTTTGGTATAGCCACGCTACGCAGCTAATCGGGCAAAACGTATGATAATTACCAGTTTCACACTCAAAATTTAAAGCTGATGGTTCTTGAGTAGCAGTCATTTTATTATTTTCTCCCCGTGGTATTTAAAGTTAGGAGAACGGAGTTATGAGTTAGGAGAACGGAGTATGAGTTATGAGTTATGAGTTGAAGAATTTTTAACTTTTCACTTGAAACTCCTAACTCCTCACTCCTCACTTTTAACTCCTCACTTTTACTTTCTTCTCCTAACTTTGTAATTACGCGTTGGGGAAAAGGCGGGCAATTTCCGAGTCGTCAAAAACGCCAGATGGCAAATCTTCCCCTGATGCCGATCTCTCTTCACCCCAGACATCAGACAACACGTCGCTAAATGCATTTTCGTCTGGTGTATCCAAATCATCCAGCATGTTTTGCGCCAAGTTAGCTGATGGTGTTGCTGCGGAGATTTTGCTGTCGCTATCCTTCAAGTCATCAAAGGAAATATCGCCAAAATCATCTACAGATTCGTTGCTGGGTGTTTGGTTTGAGTTTTGCCCATTCGTGAAGGAAATATCGCCAAATCCATTTGCAGTTTGATTCGACACTGGTACTTCAGCAATTTCCCCTAGGGACATTTGGCTAAACTCATCTGGTATTAGCATTTCTTGATGAGAATCTACCATCACGAACTCGTGAATAATCGCCTCTTCCCCAAAGCCATTTTCATTCGGAATCGTCAAGGTTTCATCATGAGGCTTTCCCTGCATGATTCCTTCTGATTCCATATCTTCTTCTGCTTTGGGCATGACGCGGTTGCCCAAAGCCATGTCAGGATCGAAATGCAAATCCAGCACTTCTATCAAAGTATCTGCGTCTGGATTCAATTTCGCAAAGGGCAGCATTAACTGCGCTAGTTTCGGTTCCAGCGCGTTAACGACTCCCAGGATGAGGTAAGACGGTGGTCGCTTTCCACCATCGGGGGTGTAAACCGATTCCACCTCCATGTGGAGAGTAATCCAGTCACGATTCACCTGAAAAAATTGCAACCACTTTTGTCTTAAAGAATCTGTAAAGCTGTAAAAGAAAGCCATATTGTCCCTCATCCTGAGAAAATAGATGATTTATACAATCATCAAGTCTAATTCCTCTTCCGGATTAGTAACCTGGGGTTTACTCGGATTTAAGTAAAAATCAGACAACAAAGAGAACAATTCCCGGTCTGGGCTGTCGTTAGGTACAACACCTTCTGGACGCGCTAAAATTTGGTCGGCGATGTTGAGGTAGTAATCGCAAACGTAGTTCAGAGAAGGATCGTTTTCTGCCATTTCAAACAAAGTCTTGCCTTTGACGCGAGAAACACGGATGTCTTCTATCAAAGGTAATACTTCCAGTACTGGCATGGGTACTGCTTCTATGTATTTCTCGATCAAGTCGCGCTTGGAAGTGCGATTACCAATTAATCCAGCTAAACGCAATGGGTGAGTGCGTGCTTTTTCGCGTACTGAAGCTGCAATGCGATTTGCTGCAAATAAAGCATCAAAGCCGTTGTCGGTAACAATCAAGCAGTAATCAGCATAGTTGAGAGGTGCTGCAAAACCACCACATACAACGTCACCGAGAACGTCAAATAATATCACATCGTACTCATCAAAGGCGTTGAGTTCTTTGAGTAATTTCACGGTTTCGCCGACTACGTATCCGCCACATCCGGCACCAGCAGGCGGTCCACCGGCTTCAACACAATCGACACCACCGTAGCCTTTGTAGATTACATCTTCGGGCCAGACATCTTCGTAGTGATAGTCTTTTTCTTGCAGGGTGTCGATAATTGTCGGAATCAAAAACCCTGTCAAGGTAAAAGTACTGTCGTGTTTCGGGTCGCACCCAATTTGGAGAACTTTCTTCCCGCGTCTGGCTAGGGCGACGGAGATGTTACAGCTGGTTGTGGATTTACCGATACCACCTTTTCCGTAAACTGCTAATTTCACTTTTGTTTGCCTCTTATAGTTTCTTTTCAAACTTCTTGGCTAAAACATTTGCCTTCACCTAGCCGCACAAGGCGCGATGTGTGAGGTCTTCGTCATTATTGTCTAAATTCAATGTAAAAGAAAGTGGCGGTGAATCTGTCATAGGGTTATATTAGACAGATTTTGTCTCAATCAATCATATTTGGGTTTTAATTCGCTATAAAACTATACAAAGCCTCAAAAAAGTCAAAATTAATATTTTTAGTAACTTAATAAATAAAATTAGTTACAAAACACAAAAAGCTTAATTGCCTTTTTCAATGGACTTTATAGAAGTAACTTATGGTCAAATTAGTTTATTTTGGGAAATGGCAATTTAGTTATGAGTGCTTGCGGCTATCTGATGAAGCACTGACAGCAAAAGCTGTGTAGGCTAAGTTGGTTTCTATAAACTCAGTTTTTCGGCTTGGAAATCAAGGTTTTTTTGGCGAATATGCAGATAAAGTTGCTTTTGTCAATCACAATAAATGGGTAATTGACTGGGAAAGCAAGATTGGGCGATCGCTCATTTCGACTAATTTCTAGTTATTTGTAAAAAATTATTAATTTCCAGAATATTGATTAAATTTCTTTAAGAAGAGGCATTTTCTTATCTTCTGAGTTAAGATACATCCTCGGATACTGCCCTTATTTCTTCTAATGTTTGCCAGCCGGCTTGCCACTGAGAATTATCTTGTAATAATTTGGCATTGAGCCAAAAACGAACATTGGGATCGCAAGCAGCAACCATCTCAGCATAAACCCACTTAGCCTGATTTTTGCGATTGACGACTTGGAAATGTCGCCAACCATCTACTTTTTGCTGCGCTGTCCATTTAGAACCGACTAAATAAGGAAATTTTTGTTTTTTAGGCATTGGTAATTGGTAATTGGTAATTGGTAATTGGTAATTGGTAATTGGTAATTGGGCATTGGTCATTGGGCAATGGGCATGGGGCATTGGTAATTTTAACTCCTCCTGCTCCCCCTGCTCCCCCTGCTCCCCCTGCTCCCCCTGCTCCCCTTGTCCCCCTTGTCCCCCTTGTCCCCCTTGTCCCCCCTGTCCCCTCATCCCCCACGGACAAAGGTGTGACAAACCAACTCACCATTTTCTTCAACGCAGAGGGAAAACGATTTAATATGAAGCCAACAACTGCTGATCTGATTGTTAATTTTGCGGGTTTTTTTAGATAAGCGTTGCCGGACGACTTCGTTTGGACAGAGAATTTCTAAAGTACCCTTGCCATCTTCGTGGTATTCAATGCGAAATCGGCAGTCTTGCAACATTGCGCGGCTGCTACTGTCGAAAAACCGCTTAAAGCGCTGTAGCAATTCGCCTTCGTTCATTTCGCTGACGCGCTTCCGGAGAATGAAATCTTCTTCTTCAAATTCAAAGTCATCATCCTCGAAGTCGTGGGTGTCAATCATAAGATTGTATTAACTATTCGACTTAAGATTATGGTAACTTTTTGTGTGCCGGGGGGGATGGGGAGAGGGGGAGAGGGGGGGATGGGGGGATGAGGGGGAAAAGAAAGAATTCAGCAAGATTCCTCATAAATTGGGGAATTGTGTGATTACACTGTGAAGGTGATTGTTGAATCTACTGGTTTAAATTATGCCTATAACCTTCGCCTTCGCCCTCAGTCAACAGCAAACTTTTGAATTGCGCTGTGATTATGGGTCACGTCGCTTGGATAAAGTAGAGTTATTAGCATTAATTGACCAGTGTGAGCAAAATTACTACTCTAAGGAGAGCGATCGCCTACCCTATCTTACCGAAATTGGACGACAGCTTTATTCTTGGCTGGATGGCAAGGAAGGATGGCTGAGAAAGTCGCTAGATGAGACGGATGAACAAACGATTTATTTAGATTTGATCCAAACTAGCGAAGCGCAGGGATTGAACCCAGAAACGGAACGTGTCGCTTTGGGATTGGCACATTTGCCTTGGGAATTGCTATGCGATCGCACAGGGTTTTTACTGCAACGGCAAGATATTGCCGTGTTGCCAGTGCGTTCTGTGCAGCAACGCAATACCAAAGTTGCTGAGGTGGCAAATCGCCCGTTGCGGCTGTTGTTTATGGCGACTTCTCCAGAACACCCAGCAATTGCACCGTTACAATTTGAGCAAGAAGAGGCGAATATTCTCACAGCGACGAAAGAACAGCCTTTGGCGTTGATTGTGGAAGAAAGCGGTTCGGTGACTGAGTTGGAGAATTTGGTTCAGTCATACCCACCAGATTATTTTGATGTGTTCCATTTGACGGGACATAAAGTAATTTATACAGAAGAATATTTCGGTAGCTATCTGCCAGAAAAACCCCAAATCAAGGATTATACTTTCTGCTTTATCACTGAGGATGAGGTAGGTAATGTGCAATTTACTACCGTTGAGCATTTGGCGAAAGCCTTCAAGAAACGCTTTCCCCGCGTGATATTTCTCTCTGGCTGTCACACGGGGTAAGTTGCCAATAAAGGAACAGTACCTTCGATGGCGCAGGCTTTGGTGAAAGCGGGTGCGGGTGACGAAAGTCAGTTTTATACAAGGAAAGCGCCAAACAGTTATTACTCTTTGACGCAATCAATCATGTAGCGCTTGCCCGACGAACTTTGCTCAATACGCAGCCCGTGGATTTCAATCTCGAAGCCGGGGAACTGTCGGTCAAATTCGCGTGTGAACCTGAGGTACTCGATAATCGAGCGGCTTTCAGGGATGAAGCGTTCTCCAGGCATGATGACGGGGATGCCTGGGGGGGTAGGAGCTACCATGGTTGCAGAAATCCGACCAATGGCTTCCTCAATATCTACATGCTCAACATGACCATGCACCAAGGCGTTGTAGGCATCGGCTGGACGCATCGCCGGTTCGGGAAGCGTTAGATACATATCATGCATAGCTTGCAATATATTGTTGGCACGGTAGCACTCGTGGATTGCAGTGCAAAGGTCGCGCAGACCCTTGCTATGTACGGCATTATGTGGCGCAACGCTCTTGAGCGCCTTATCAAGGGGGGCGTTGGAGTCGTAGAGACGCTTGAACTTCAGGAGCTCCGTTAGCAACGTACTCCACTTGCCCTTGGTGATCCCGATTGAGAATAACACTAGCAGGGAGTATACCCCAGTTTTCTCCACCGTCAGCCCCTGCTCCCACAGGAACTTGGAGAGAACTGCCGCCGGGATACCAACCTCTCCTTCTCCTGCGCCCACTCCAGGACAGATAATGGTGACTTTAATCGGATCGAGAATTGCTTGACCCGAAGTGAGACCGGCGAAACCATGCCAGTTCGCTTCTGCTTGTAGCTGCCAATCCTCTGTCTTGACCGCATCGTTGTTGAGGGGAACGTCCTCAGGCTGCCACGTAGAAAACCACCAATCGCTAGGCTCGAATTCCTTACGCATGTCACGCATTAGCCGTCGGAATGTTATCGCTTCATCAATGGTTTCTTGCAGAAGGGTGCGTCCGCCACGCCCTGCCATCATCCGCGATGCCACATCTAAAGAAGCCATTATCGGGTAATGGGGCGAGGTGGAGGTGTGCATCAAAAAGGCATCATTAAAACGATGGATGTCGAGGGACTGCTTCTGACTGTTTTTCACATGAACCATCGCAGCTTGGGAGAAGGCAGCGAGAAGTTTGTGAGTGGACTGGGTCGCGAACACAATTGGGTGTTCCGCCCGTGGAGAACTCTTTGACATCCCGTAATGACCCTCGTAGAACTCGTGAAACGCAGCATAGGCAAACCATGCCTCGTCAAAATGTAGGGCATCTACTGCATCACCAATTTGCTCCTTGATAGCATCTGCGTTGTAGCAGATACCGTCATACGTCGAGTTAGTTACCACCGCCATCCGTGCTTTCTTACCGTAATTGCGGGCAAGGGGATTTGCCGCGATCTTCGCCTCAATTGCTTGCGGTGAGAATTGATCTAGGCTAATAGGTCCGATAATGCCATGCTCATTCCGTGACGGCGTTAAATAGACAGGGATAGCCCCAGTCATAACGATGATATGCAAAATAGACTTGTGGCAGTTGCGATCGACCAAAACGATATCATCGCGACCCACCATCCCGTGCCACACAATCTTGTTTGCCGTCGAGTTGCCGTTGATGACAAACAGGGTGTGGTCAGCACCAAAATTGCGTGCCGCTTCTATCTCAGCATCAGCGATCGGACCAGTGTGATCGAGAAGCGATCCCAGTTCAGGCACGGAGATTGAGAGGTCAGTGCGGAAAACGTTCTCACCATAGAACTGGTGAAAAGCCCGACCTACAGGGCTTTTGATAAAGGCAACCCCCCCGGCGTGTCCGGGTGTATGCCAGGAATATGCGGACTCCTCGGCATGATGCACCATCGCTTTGAAAAACGGAGGCAAGAGATTCTCCAGGTAATCTTGGGCAGCACGCGCAACCTGGCGAGCGAGGAACTCAGAGGTATCCTCAAACAAATAGATCACGCCTTCTACCTGACTCAGATACTGTAGCTGCAACTCCTCGACAGTTTTTCGTTCACCTACGTAGAAGATTGGTATGTTCTCGTTCTTCCGATGAGCAGCATCTAGGAGAGCCTGCAAATGCGCTGCGAAGTGAACCCCCTCCTCGGAGCCTTCCACTGAAATCAAGATACAGGAGAAGGCGTTGAAGCCTCCGGCTACGGTTGCTGCGTCTGTGTAGGTTTCTAAATTCAAGACTTTGAAGTTCAAGTTTTCTAATTCCGTTGCCAGCCTCCGCATGAAAACACCAGCAGCGTTCTCTGAGTGGAAGTCAGCATCAACAATCAAGATTGGAAAATCTAAAGCACGGTTTCACATTGTAGTTTTTTTACTGTGATGATTTTGCATTACTCTTAAGATCGCATTTTATAACGCTTATACCCCAAGGCAAAGGCACCTTAAAGAGGCACAGATATAATTGACGAAAAATCTATTTTGTGTATTAAGTCGAAAAATCAGATTGCTCGCTTTTACGTTGTCTGGCTTGAACAGGAGTTTTAACAGTGCTCGTTCTTGACAATGCTTCCGTGCATCAAAGTAAATTGACACAAAAGAATTTTCAACACTGGTACTCTCAAGGACTATTGTTATTTTTCTTGCCTGCTTATAATCCACAAATGAACCGTATCGAAGATGAATGGTTGCATCTTAAACGTGACGAACTTGCTGAAAGGGTATTTGAAGATGAATACGAGAAGCGCGATCGCCATTATCGAAGGTATAGAAAGTAGAAAGCACAAGGTCAGTATCAAATTGAGCGTTTTACGTTTAATTAGGTTGACCTACTTAGGAGAAACAAAAGTGCGTAGAAAGTAGCCCGTCGTAGACATCGCATCACCCTGCGTTACCCTAAAATTAGTTGTTGATGGTGTCGGTAGCTTATGGAATCTATAAACATTACACTACCAGATGAGCTAGGTGATGCTCTCAATTCTTATATCCGCGATCGCGAAGTTTCCTTACCTGCTAATGCGATTGTAGAAACTGCGCTCAAAGAATTTTTAACCCAACGTGGCTATTTACCCCCGCAACGACAAAGTTTACACCTCACTCCTGCACCAAAGCAAAGTGGTTTTCAAGATACCTCAGTAAATCACGATAAAATTCTCGCTGAACAAGCATCGCAGAAATTACCGCCAAATATACGTTGAGAGCCAGAAAACGCCGACACTGGACTTTTATATGCTGCTGTAGATGTAGATGACCAATATCATGAGCGATCGCAAGCCGAACTACAGCGTATAGACCTAGAAAATTTAACAGTTGTAGTTGGGTTTCCTGTATATTTAGATACTTATAATCTGTTGCTATATCGTCTTGGAACTCAACAAGCGATCGGTTTTGCCAGACAATGTATAGAAGCCGTTAATTTCCTTATTGACGGCTAGAGAGTAGCTAGGTGAATTAGGGTCACTAGACCTTAAAAGAATATTGGTATCAAGAAGATATCTAGCCATCAATCCTCATAAATGCTGTCACGGCGTAGGGCTTCATCTGGAAGTCCTGGGCTATCTTTGTCATGGCTTTCTGCCCAATCTATCCATTGTTTAACCCGTTCTGCCGTCGTCAGAGAATTTAGGGGTACGTGTTTTTCTGGGGTAGATTTGTGCAAGATAAAATCGACAAAATCTAAAACTTCTTGCTGTTTATCGGCAGTTAAATCTCGCCATTTATTAAGTAACAGTTGTTCGGTATTCATCAGCTTATTTATCCTGTGATATAAATTAGATAAAACGTTCAGTGTAAAGCTTTTTACTCTTCACCTTCAATTTTGCGCCGGAATACCTCTTCCATTTGTTGCCAACCTTCTTCAGTATCGGGAAACTTATACTGTTTAGCCTTGGGATTACGACGACTCATTAAAATACGCAATGCTTCAATATCTTCTCGATGTGCCAGTACATAAGCTCTCAGTTCGGCTCTAGGCATTTTTTCAAAATCCGGCTTCATTTATAAACTCCCAGATTCCCTCACGGTTGATAATAATTTCGATAGTTTCTCCAGCCAGAATATATATCTCTCCTGTTTTTTCATCAAAGCGAAATAAATGAATATCCTGATACAGATTGGATAACATCTGACACACCTTGATGCATTCGATTCCTTGCTTTGCCGTGGGTAAAATAGTCTTTCCTCAATTGTGACATAGCTATTTTCACACGAGGCGTTACTTTTTAATTAGTTATTGACAATGCCACAAGCTTATGAATTCATTTTTTAAATAACGTGAATTACGCTGTTGTAGCAAGGCGAAAATCTGCTATAATAGGTAACTCGAATAAAGTTTTCTCTGACAGCCTTTTGGAGAAAAATAAAATTTCCAAGTTTTCAATTTCGCCAGTATCTGGGTTGAGCCGAGCAATTACACCATAGTCAATTTCTTCTGATTCTTGTTCTGCGTATGGTTGGCGTTTGTTGATATAGAGAATATCACCCTCGCGATCGTATTCAAACCCTAATTTCGCGTCCATATAGTTTCTCCTTTCCTTCATTTTTTTGGAAATATAAGCTGTAACAATCCAATGGCGTTCTTGGGGAAATGTATCGGTAACTACGGCTACTATGGCAAAAGAGCCTTTGCGGAGAGTAGGAAACCAGCGAGAAAATAAGAGCGTATTTTCAAAACGTAGATCGCACCGAACTTCGTCAGGATCGCTCAAGGTGTCAGCAATTAAGTCAAGGTAGGTTGTTGGTAAATCGGGATGCCTTTGAAGAATATGTCTTTCGCGTTCTTGGGTTAGTTCAACCTCACTATCAAGATAGGGGCAAAAAAATTGCTCTGCCACAGTTTCTCTACTTTATTTATATATTCCAGTAAAAGGTATAAAAATACTCTTCACGCATACACTCTGCTGTTGACAATTGTAAAAGCAAATACCGCCTTTAGTGCTTCAGGGTTGGGGGTGAGGTTTTTTCCCGGACGGTAATCCTACTTGAGAATGACGTGAAGACCGATCTTTGTAGTTGTCCGCGTCTTTTTACAATCAGTTTATCAGAAAAAATTTTATTGTTTTTCTCTTGGCGCTGTTTAAACGCCTTCATTAGTTAGTTGAGTCAAAAGCCTATGCAACCCACTAACCCCAACCAATTTACCGAAAAAGCCTGGGAAGCGATCGCGCACACTCCAGATATTGCTAAACAATATCAACTTCAGCAGATCGAAAGCGAACACTTAATGAAGGCACTGCTAGAACAAGAAGGACTAGCTAGCGGTGTTTTTACTAAAGCCGGTGTAAATCTCCAAAAATTACGCGATCGCACTGAACAATTCATTCAACGTCAGCCGAAAGTTTCCGGTAGCAGCAGTTCCGTTTACTTAGGACGCAGCTTGGATACACTGTTAGATCGCGCTGATGGCTATCGCAAAGAATTTCAAGACGAATACATCTCTATTGAACACTTATTACTCGCCTACGCCAAGGATGACCGCTTTGGCAAAAGTCTATTCCAAGAATTTGGATTAGACGAAGGCAAATTAAAGAATATCATTAAACAAATTCGTGGGAACCAGAAAGTGACCGACCAAAATCCAGAAGGCAAATATGAAGCACTGGAAAAATATGGGCGTGACCTCACCGAAGCTGCCCGTCAAGGTAAACTTGATCCAGTGATTGGACGCGATGATGAAATTCGCCGCACCATTCAAATTCTCTCGCGTCGTACCAAAAATAACCCCGTACTGATTGGGGAACCGGGTGTGGGTAAAACTGCGATCGCTGAAGGATTAGCACAGCGCATCGTTGCAGGTGATGTCCCTCAATCTCTCAAAGACCGCAGGCTGATAGCTTTAGATATGGGTGCTTTGATTGCGGGAGCAAAATTCCGGGGTGAATTTGAAGAACGTCTCAAAGCAGTATTAAAAGAAGTTACCGAATCTGGCGGCAATATTGTATTATTTATCGATGAAATTCACACCGTAGTCGGTGCCGGTGCGACTCAAGGTGCGATGGACGCAGGTAACTTGTTAAAACCGATGTTAGCGCGGGGTGAATTGCGCTGTATTGGGGCGACAACTCTTGACGAATACCGCAAGTATATCGAAAAAGATGCCGCTTTGGAAAGACGTTTCCAGCAGGTTTATGTCGATCAGCCGAGTGTATCCGATACTATTTCGATTTTGCGGGGGTTGAGAGAACGTTATGAAAACCACCACGGGGTAAAGATTTCTGATAGTGCTTTAGTTGCAGCTGCTATCTTGTCGAGTCGATATATTAGCGATCGCTTTCTTCCCGATAAAGCGATCGACTTGGTAGACGAAGCCGCAGCGAGACTGAAAATGGAGATTACCTCCAAACCCGAAGAACTCGACGAAATCGACCGCAAAATTCTCCAATTAGAAATGGAAAGGCTTTCTCTCCAAAAAGAAAGCGATGCAGGTTCTCGCGAACGTTTAGAAAGACTAGAAAAAGAACTTGCGGATTTTAAAGAAGAACAAAGAACGTTCAATACTCAATGGCAGTCTGAAAAAGATATTATCACCAAAATTCAGTCTGTTAAACAAGATATTGAACGGGTAAATCTGGAAATTCAACAAGCAGAACGCGACTACGATCTTAACCGCGCTGCTGAGTTGAAATATGGCAAATTAACAGATTTACATCGTCAATTAGAAGCCGCAGAAACTGAACTTGCCCAAACGCAACACAGTGGAAAATCACTGTTGCGAGAAGAAGTAACTGAAGCTGATATTGCGGAAGTTATTTCTAAGTGGACGGGAATTCCTATCAGCAAGCTGGTGGAATCTGAAAAAGAAAAACTCCTGCAATTAGAAGATGAACTGCACCACCGGGTCGTCGGACAAGATGAAGCGGTAACAGCTGTAGCGGATGCAATTCAACGTTCTCGCGCTGGACTTGCAGATCCCAATCGTCCCATTGCTAGCTTTATTTTCCTCGGTCCTACGGGTGTGGGTAAAACCGAATTAGCGAAAGCGCTAGCCGCATATCTCTTCGACACGGAAGAAGCGCTGGTACGAATTGATATGTCTGAGTATATGGAGAAACACGCAGTTTCTCGCCTCATCGGTGCGCCTCCCGGATACGTGGGATACGATGAGGGCGGACAACTCACCGAAGCCGTTCGTCGTCGTCCTTATGCGGTGCTGCTATTCGACGAAATCGAAAAAGCACACCCCGATGTATTTAATATCTTTCTGCAAATTCTTGATGATGGGCGTGTGACTGATGCTCAAGGTCATACAGTTGACTTTAAGAACACGATCATCATTATGACTAGCAACATCGGTTCGCAGTATATTCTCGATGTGGCGGGGGATGATTCACGTTATGATGAAATGCGTCATCGCGTGATGGAAGCGATGCGGAATAGCTTCCGTCCGGAGTTTCTCAACCGCATTGACGAAACGATAATCTTCCACCCACTGCACAAAGGCGAATTGCGGCATATTGTACAGTTGCAAGTAAATAGACTGCGACAAAGATTGAGCGATCGCAAGATTTCTCTCAAACTCTCCGATTCTGCTCTTGACTTTTTGGCAGAAGTAGGATATGACCCAGTATTTGGCGCACGTCCTTTAAAAAGAGCGATTCAACGCGAGTTAGAAACTCAAATTGCCAAAGCTATCTTACGCGGTGAATTCAACGATGGCGATACAATTTTTGTGGATGTGCAAAATGAGCGTTTGTCTTTCAATCGTTTGCCGGCTGAGGTATTTACCAGCTAATTAGATGCAAGATTAAGACCCCCCACATATTGTAGAGACGTTCGGTGTGGAACGTCTCTACGACGGTATGGTGTTTTTATTAATGTTAATTCAACAAAGATGAAAAGCCATCTAGCACTCGCAGGTCCGTTTTACGGCAAAGCTGAGGTTTGTGAATCAATACTTAGAACTTTACCCGAATGGTTTGGGAAAGAGACAGCGCTAATTCAATACCTGAAAGACATAGAAAGGCTACCAAGTTTACTTGCTGTAGTAGATAATGAGTGTGTAGGTTTTCTTACCTTCAAGCTGCATAATGAATACGCAGCGGAACTGTATATTATCGGTGTTCGTCCCGAATATCACCGTCAAGGTATTGGTCGTGCGTTAGTGAACCGCGTAGAGTCGATTATACGTCAGCAGAGTATAGAATATTGGCAGGTTAAGACTCTTGCTTCATCTCACCCAGATAAATTTTATGCACAAACAAGAGCGTTTTATTTCAGTATGGGATTTAGACCCCTAGAAGTATTTACACAACTTTGGGGCGAAGATAATCCCTGTATGTTAATGGTCAAGCGCTTATAAATTGCTTATATTAAAAAAATTATTCATCAAAAAATACTTCATATATCTCAGTAACTAAGTGGCGCAATTAAAGATAAAATGTAATTATTGTTCGTAGTGAGCGGTTTACCGCTCAATTGCATTCATTTTTAAGCACTTTGAAGCACTGAAGTGCTTACTACGTTAAAATGCTTTTATTTACACTTGAGTACTTAAGTCGATTATGAAATCTGGAATTATCTAGTTAAGTAATGTAGTTTTACAATGAATGCACAAGTAACAATCATTGGAGGATAAATTTTATGTCTTTAGAACAGGTTGATGCTTTTTATGACCTTGTGAGTTCAGATCAAGCTATTTACGAGCAATATTACAATAAGTGCTGTCGTCTGGGGTTTTTAGGCAGCTATCATTGGGATAAAAGCAAGATTGTTGATTTTGCGGCTAATTTGGGCTACAGCTTTAGTGAAAATGATTTAGATCAAGTATGGTTTGGAAATGAGCCAAGTTTTTCTGCTCAATCGCTGAATTTATCCAAATAAAAGCATATGTCTTGAATTAATTGGCATTTTTATATTTTTTAACTGAATAATTTTAGAATATACGTTTTGATATGACTACAAACAAAGACGTTTTCCCCACCGAGGAAAGCGTCTTTTATAGTATCCGACAAATCACATATATTGTAGAGACGTTCCGGACCGAACGTCTCTACGACGGTTTTTTGGTAAAATGAGGGGTCAGACCTACCATTCGCCAACGGTATCCTGGTAGGGGGGGGTTAGGTTCCGATTTTGATGTTTACATCTTCTAAAAACCTGAACCTGGTTGCTGTAAAAATTCTTCTTCCTCTAAGCTGGAAATGCGCCCTAAAATTGCATTGCGATGAGGAAATCGCCCAAAACGCTCAATTATTTCTAGGTGACGATATGCATATTCAATTGCTTCAGCGCTGTCAGGATCGTGGCTGAGTTGCTGAAATAGCTTTACACTCTGATGCTGATGATCTAGATTTTCGCTGTGTTCAAAAGGTAAGTAGATAAACCAGCGTTGTACAGGCAAAAAGTGGCGATCGTAACCGAGTGCGATCGCCTGCTGCGCTGCTGAAAGTGCTTCCCAATCAGTCGCGAAGGCTTCAGGAGTACCCCGAAATATACTTCGGGGAAACTGATCTAACAACAAAATCAGCGCCAGACAAGTTTCCGGTAAATCGATCCAATCGTCTAGGTGTCCCGCTGCCGCTTTTTGGTAATCTGTGCCGAATCGAGTTCGCAGTTCCTCATCAAACTCTGGTGTTTTATTAAACCAAGTTTTTCGAGGTTTACCGTAATTCGGTTCATCAGGATGACCAAACCAAAATTCTAAAATAGGTTTTGCCTGTGACATTGGTATTACTGACCTAACATAAGCACTTGTCGCATTTTACGCATATTTGCGGGCAATTCTAAATTCATTGCTTGTTGAATAAACATCGATGGTATGGGAATATTAGGCGTAGCTTGCACAGTATAAGCTAGCAATGTGCCGTTACCGCAATCTTTTAGCTCTAAATTAGCTGTAAAGTCTTCAAAAGTTCCTTTTTCCATCCGAAATTGAATTCGCTGCCCAATTTCTTCGGCAACGTTCAGGTAGATTTCAACTTGTGCTGTAAAAAAGAAAAATGCCTTTTGTGCCGCTTGATACAGACGCTTGACTTCACCTCGTTGTATAATCTCGCTTTTTGTTATATCAGGAAAATATTGCACCCAACGCGGGTAATCTGTGAGTTGCTGCCAGACATGCGATCGCACTAAAGGCACATACATCCAAGCGGTGACAGCACCACCCCAAGCATTGTGCGATCGCGTTTCTACCAAAATCTCACCCTGCATCAGTAACTTTTGCTTGTCTTGACTCCAAGTCATATCGGAACCTCTAGTAATATTTGGGATATAAGACGCAGACATATTGATTTTGGTTACTCCTCAAACCCACTTACGCAGTTGAAATGTAAAGTCTTTAACTTCATCGATGACAACCGACTAATTGTAGTTCCACTTCCATAGATAAATTTTCCGGAAAAACTGCTTCTAAGGTTATTATTCCCAAGATTTACGGAAAAGTATGTAATTTTATGATGAATTTCCCCCTTCATCGGTAAATACTGAACTAGCTTTAAAGTACAGCCTTTGACACTACTCGTCTATGACGTAAAATTATGAAGTTTTTGCCTTTTCGTTATGCTTTGATAAGCTGTTGCGTTCTGAGGGCAATTATATGAGTCAATCTTCTAATAAATTAAATCGTCGATTAACCCAAACTTGCGGCTTCCTTTTTGGAATTGCGATCGCCGTTTGGGTACTCAGAGGTTTTGGAATTCTCGGTTTTATGCCGGGAGGTGTAATTTGGCTGTTGTTTTTGGCGGCGACGATGACAGCGATTCTCAGTTACATGCAAAAAACTTGGTGGCGGTTTTAAAAGCGCAAAAACGCCCGTCCCCCCCGCAGGCTTTGTTTGTATAGCTTCACCCTTCTAGGGTGTAATATCATGTCCGGTTAATTAACAGTAATAAAAACATCCTAACCCTCGTAGAGACGTTCCGGACCGAACGTCTCTACAATATATGTAATTTGCCGGACATAATATAAAATATCAGGGAATGCAGATGATTAAACAGGGGAGGCAAACATGGAACAGTATGTATGTAGCGTCTGCGCCTATGAATACGATCCCGAAGTAGGCGATCCAGATAGCGGAATTGAAGCAGGGACAGCTTTTGAAGATATACCAGATGATTGGGTGTGTCCGGTTTGCGGTGCAGGCAAAGAGGAATTTGAACCCGCAGAATAATAAAAAAATAGCTAGTCTAGAATTAAGACGCTGTTATTTTATTAGGGAATTTAAGTCTGTTGCAATTGAAAGTTGTTGTAATTGGAGGTGGGGCAGCCGGATTTTTTAGCGCGATCGCTACCAAGAAAGCGAATCCGCACGCCCATGTTACTTTAATTGAAGCCAGCCAAATCGTGTTGGCGAAAGTTCGCGTTTCTGGTGGGGGACGCTGTAATGTCACTCACGCTTGTTTTGACCCAGCCATTTTAGTGCAAAATTATCCCAGAGGTGGAAAAGCCCTCCGGGGTGCTTTTTCTCGCTTTCAAACCAAAGATACGATAACTTGGTTTGCGATGCATAAAGTACCGCTGAAAACTGAAGCTGATGGACGAATGTTTCCGATTACGAATACTTCGGAAACGGTTGTCAACTGTTTGCTGAATACTGCTTTTGAAGCTGGGGTAGAAATTCGCACTTCTGCACCTGTTGTTGGTGTAAAACGACAAAATGAAGGCTTTGAAATTATTTTCAAGTCGGGAGAAACTATAAAGTGTGATCGCTTGCTCTTAGCAACGGGAAGCAACCCTGTAGGCTATAGAATAGCTAAAGAACTCGGTCATCAAATTGAGGCACCTGTTCCTTCTTTATTTACTTTCAATATTGGTGATGAAAAATTGCGCTCATTAGCTGGTGTTAGTGTAGAATCGGCACGTTTGCGCTTATTGTGCGGTGGAAAATCTCAATTAGAACAAACAGGACCTTTGCTAATTACTCATTGGGGTTTGAGTGGACCGGCGGTGTTGAAACTTTCGGCTTGGGGTGCGAGAGTACTGCGCGAAAGTCACTATCAAGCGACTTTGATGATAAATTGGTTGCCTGATTTGCAGCAAGATGAAGTGCGGCAAAAAATCTTAGCAGTTAAAAATGAATGGGGCAAGAAGGCGATCGCTTTACATCGCGGTGTTGATTTACCGCATCGTTTGTGGCAATACATCATTGCCCGTTCAGATATTACTACAGAAGAACGTTGGGCAGAAATATCTAACAAAAAATTAAATAAACTTATTCAAGAACTGACTCAGGGAGAATATTTAATCAACGGTAAAGGTGTTTTCAAAGAAGAATTTGTTACTTGTGGTGGTGTCAACTTAAAAGAAGTCAACTTTAAGACAATGGAAAGCCGCATAATTCCCGGACTTTATTTTGCTGGAGAAATCCTCGATATTGATGGAGTTACCGGCGGTTTTAACTTCCAAAGTGCTTGGACTACAGGACATTTAGCCGGTTTAGCAATGGCAAGATAATATTAACAAAAGACTCGCATTTTAAATCGGTAAAAACTGTAGTTTAGAGACGTTCCACAACCGTCGTAGAGACGTTCCACAACCGTCGTAGAGACGTTCCGGTGGAACGTCTCTACATCATATGTAATAAACCTATGAACAGGGTGTGGGGGGTAGGGTGTAGGGTGTGGGGAACCCCATAATTAAAATCAGGGGTTTCAAGCATGGACGCTGTATTTCTCGTACTACGTATCTCGAAATACATATTTTCTTTAATTCCATGTATAAATACAGGGGCTTGTATCATGAGTCTTTGGGGCTAGATTTAACCTGCAACCCCTACACCCCACACCCTTACACCCCGCCCCAAAGGGGCTTGGTCATGATATTAGTTGTTGATGATGGTTCACTAGACTGAATTGCGATCAAAGATAAACGTGTCACTTTATTGCAACAATCTAATGCTGGAGTTGCAGCTGCTGTGTAAGTGTGCGATGACGATCGCACACTCACAATAAGTGAATATATTGCCCCAATTGATGCTGATGACATTTGGTATCCGCAAAATCTAGAAAAACAAGTGCAATGTATGCTATCGTCCGAACAATCACAAGGATTGACCTATGCACTTGTCAGCACACATTGATAAGGAAGGATTACTAACTGGCAGATATGATTATTAAAGATTAACTCAAATTGCTAAAAATTATTATCAAACATATTAAAACTAGACAAGCTTTTTTGGTAATTAAGTGCTATTATATACCTAACATTTAATATAAACTAATGAAAAGTACGGGAATAATTAAAAAACTATTTCCACTGCTAAACCTGTATCCGTGGGCAATTCCAGTAATTATCATCTTAGGAATTTTAACTTCTTTATCTGAAGGTTTGGGAATTAGTTTATTTATTCCATTTCTTCAAAGTTTAGAACCCGGAAACTCTCAATCGGCAAGTGGAACATTTTTAGGAACTATTTTAAATCGATTATTTAGTGATATTCCCCCAAGTAACCGACTGCTAATTATTCCTTTATCTATTTTCGGGTGCGTTCTTCTAAAAAATTTACTTGCTTATAGCAGTTCGCTTCTTTCGGTTTGGCTTTATTGGCGTATTGGTTCTCAATTAGTATCTAAACTTTTTCAGCAGATATTAAGCGTCAGCTATAGTTTTTTAGACTCTAAGCAATCAGGTAAATTAGTCAATACACTGCATACGGAAAGTTGGCGTGCATGTGATGCGATATTAATTTTAATTAATATAATCATCAATTTATCTACAGTTCTTGTTTTTGTTGTCTTCTTAATGCTAACTTCTTGGCAACTGACTTTTTTAGTAGCTGTTGCTTTGTTAGGAATTTCACTAATAATTCAGCAAGTAACACGTAAAACAAAGAAGCTAGGAAGACAAGCAGTACAGGCAAACGATCACCTTGCTAATCGGATGATCGAAGGGTTTTATGGAATGCGGGTAATTAGAGCTTTTGGTCAAGAAGCTTACGAATATAAGCGTTTTGAGAAGCTAACAAACGAGGTAAGTCTTGCCGCATTCAAACTGGCGAAACTCTACACCATCTCTGGACCACTTTCGGAAGTTTTATCGGTGGCTTTGTTGGTGTGTATTATGATTATCGCTTTGCAAAATAAAGCGAATCTACCGACTTTGCTAACCTTTATCTTTATGCTTTATCGCTTACAGCCATCGGTGAGGAAATTAGATAGCGATCGCGTAAATTTAATTGGCTTATTAGCATCAGTTGAAGATGTCGTATCTCTGTTAGAAATTCCCGAACAGCAATTTATTCGTACAGGAAATGTTTATTGTCATGGTTTAAAGCGATCGCTCACATTTAAATCTGTTGGTTTCCGCTACAATCCCACAGACAAACCTGCACTAAACGGCGTTTCTTTTTCTATTAACAAAGGAAAAACTACAGCGATAGTTGGACCTTCAGGTGCGGGTAAATCGACGCTGATTGGTTTAATTTGCCGTTTTTATGACGTTACACAAGGAGAAATTTACGTTGACGATCATCCTCTACGAGAATTAGATTTAGCCTCTTGGCGAAATCACATTGCGATTGTCAGCCAAGACATTTATATTTTTAATACCACAGTGCGGGACAACATAGCTTACGGTCGTTTAGATGCTACAGAAGCGGAAATTATCAACGCGGCTAAACAAGCAAACGCTCATGAGTTTATCAATAAATTACCCGAAGGCTATGATACCATATTGGGCGATCGCGGCGTTCGTCTTTCCGGCGGACAAAGACAGCGCATAGCTTTAGCGCGTGCTATTATCCGCGATCCGCAAATATTTATTCTCGACGAAGCAACTAACGCACTCGATAGCGTTTCTGAAAACATAATTCAAGAGGCAATTAATACATTTGGTCAAAATCGCACAGTAATTATTATCGCCCATCGTTTATCCACAATTGAACAAGCAGATAAAATCCTTGTATTACAAGAAGGACGAGTTGTAGAACAAGGAAATTTTCCGCAATTGTTACAAATGAACGGGTTATTTTCCCAGCTTTATCACTTACAATACGGTGGAGTTGAAAACTGACATTTTCAGTTTTATTTACTCTTAAAGAAAGAATAAATAACTCTTAACTAAATAGATGAAAGACACTCTAAAATCAATTGCCAAACGCACATTACCTGCTTATCTTCACCGTTGGATAGGAATACAATTAAAGGGTGACAGATATATCCCACCGGTGGGTGCAGTAGACTTTGGTAGTCTGCGAAGAGTAACGCCAATCAGCCGACAATTTGGCTATGACCGAGGTTTACCGGTTGACCGTTACTATATAGAAAAGTTTCTCGCCAAAAATGCGGCTGATGTCAAAGGACGTGTATTAGAAATTGGTGACAATTCATACACGCGCCAATTTGGAGGTAATAACGTCACTCAAAGCGATGTGCTTCATATAGTTGAAGGTAATCCACAAGCAACCATCGTTGGCGATTTAACCAACGCCGAACACATACCTTCAGATATCTTTGACTGCTTTATTCTGACGCAAACATTGCAATGTATTTACGATACGCGGGCAGCACTCAAGACAATATACCGTATTCTCAAACCAGGTGGAGTTGTACTAGCTACATTTTCGGGTATTAGTTTGACACCTGCCGATGAATGGGGAGATTACTGGTGTTGGAATTTTACCAGCCAATCAGGAAAACGGCTGTTTGCAGAGTTCTTCTCAGAAGCAAATATTCAGCTAGAGAGTTACGGAAATGTGTTAGCAGCGATCGCCTTTTTGCAAGGTTTAGCCACCGAAGAACTGCATTCATCAGAATTAGATCACCGCGATCGTCCATATGAACTACTAATAACTGTCCGCGCTGTCAAACCAAAGGAAATATTATGAGGATACCTGGAAGCGGCAAATTAAAGCGAATAGCAAGACGAGTGCGAAACCGCATCGCACCAGGAGGATTGATTCTCATGTACCATCGCGTAACTGAAATTGAATCCGATCCTTGGAAATTGTGCGTTAGTCCAGCTTATTTTGCCGAACATTTGCAAGTATTACAAAAACTCGGTTGTGCCGTGCGCTTACAACAATTAAACCAAACTTTGAAAAATGGTAAGCGTCCCCATCGTCAAGTAGTCATCACCTTTGATGATGGTTACACCGATAATTTGTATAACGCAAAACCTTTATTAGAACAGTATGAAATTCCCGCTACCATCTTTTTGACAACAGGATACATGCAACAAAAGCGTGAATTTTGGTCGGATGAACTGGAGAGGATATTGCTACAACCAGGGATTTTACCAGAAGTTTTGTCTTTAAATATTAACGGCACTAGCTACGAATGGAAGTTAGACGCAACAGCTAATGATAGCGATAAATCAAACAACTTGGATCTTAAACATGCGAACGAACGTTATTCTCTTTACTACTCGCTTTATGAATTACTTTACCCCTTATCCGCAATAGAGCGATCGCATCTTTTAGATCAACTACTTTTATGGGCAAACAAAAAGCCAGAATTACGTTTAACTCACCGGATGATGACAATGAAGGAATTATCTAGTTTACAACCAGGAAACATCATCGAAATTGGCGGTCATACAGTCACACATCCATTTCTTGCCACAATTTCCCCAGAACAACAGCTTCATGAAATTCAAGAAAATAAAATCCAACTAGAAGAGATTTTCGGACATCCAATCGAAAGTTTTGCCTATCCCCACGGAAATTATAACAGCGAAACTAGCGAAATAGTCCGCCAAGCCGGATTTACCTGCGCTTGTACTACCAATGCAAACATTGTCGGCAAAAATAGCGATCGCTTTCAACTACCTCGCTTTGCTGTCGAAAATTGGAATGGAGAAGAATTTGCCAAACAATTATCAAAATGGTTCCTTAACTAAGAATAAAGGATGGGAAAAAGACCTTTAAACAAGAAATATTTTGAGCAACTAAATACAAACACTCTGCGTTACTCTGCGCTAACCTCAGCGTTCCTTTGCGTTTAAACTCTTTATTCCCCCTTCTTCCTAAATATTATTCAAAAAAACGCCATGAGTAGCAAACCATTAATTTCTGCTATAATTATTTTCTTAAACGCTGAAAAGTTCATCTCTGAAGCGATCGCCAGCGTATTTGCCCAAACTTATGATAACTGGGAACTATTATTAGTAGATGACGGTTCCACCGATAATAGCACTGCGATCGCTCAAAAATATGCAGAGAAATATCCAGAAAAAGTCCGCTATTTAGAACACCCAAACCACCAAAATCTGGCACAGAGTGTTTCCCGCAACCTGGGTATCAGCAAAGCTAAAGGAGAGTATATCGCCTTTTTAGACGCTGATGATATCTGGCTTGCGCCAAAACTAGAAAAGCAGCTAGCAATTTTGCAATCATACCCCGAAGCAGGGATGGTTTACGGAGCAACGCAGATGTGGTTTAGCTGGACTGGTAAGCCAGAAGATATGACACGCGATCGCTACCGCAAACTTGGCGTCAAACCCGATACATTGATTCAACCACCAAATCTGCTTCCGCTGTTTTTACGCGCAAAAGCAGAAACACCCGGTACTTGTGGAGTTCTGATTAAACGCGAAGTCATAGAAGCTGTTGGTGGACATGAAGAAAGCTTTGGCAGCATGTACGAAGACCAAGCTTTCTTCGCGAAAATTTGCTTGAAATACCCTGTATTTATCGAGAGTGGCTGTTGGGATAAATATCGACAACACCCTGATTCTACTTGTTACGTAGCCGAGCGAACAGGAGAATATCATATCACAGACATCACTCCTAGCTACGCGACTTACTTAAATTGGCTGGAGGAATATTTGGTAAAAGAAAAGCTCGTAAATACCGAAGTCTGGCAAGCTTTACAAAGAGTATTATTTTTCGTGCGCCATCCTTCAATTTATCACTATTATCGACGTCTCCGGCGCGTTATCTGGAAATTCAAGGCACTACTCAAGAAGTAATTTGGGGAAGAATGGGAAAAAACAGACGTTGCATAACTTTCAGCAGCGCCGAAAAATTTCAACTAATGCAAAGCTGTACTTATACCATTTTACTAAAAGTCTGATATAAATCATTCTCTTTTCCCCTGCAAGAATGCAAGATGTGTCCCCTGCGGTCTATTTGTATCAACCTTAAAGTGAAACGGTATTAGCCTCGTATCATGAGAATGCGTATTTCCCAAATTAATAAATCTTATCTGCTGATAGCTATTCTATTAGCTGCTGCAATCCTGCGCTTCGATGGGATAAACCAACCATTCATTGATCTGACCACTTGGCGAGAGTCGGACACAGCAACGATAGCAGACAACTTTTACCGTGGAAATTGGAATATTTTATATCCAGAAATTAGCTGGAATGGTCCGGGACAAAACTACGTTGGGTACGAATTTCAAACGTTGACCTATATTACAGCAATGTTATATCGCCTTTTTGGTCAGCATGACTGGGTTGGGCGCAGTGTAACAGCGTTGTTTGGCTTATGGAGCATTTTTGCATTCTATCAACTGGTTCGTCGTGTCTGGGATGAAAAACATGCTCTTGCCAGCGCCACATTCCTGGCAATTTTACCAGGGAGTATCTACATCGATCGCTCTTTTGTTCCAGATCCCGTGATGGTTTCGCTGGTAGTAACCAGCTTCTGGTTGCTGGTCGCCTACTTACAAACCGAACGCCTATATTATTTATTATTAGCAACCCTGATTGGGATGTTGGGTTTCTTAACTAAAATTACTGGTATTTTCGTCGGAATTCCGATGCTAATTGCAATTATAACAATCCTGGCTCGCAAGCGAATGCTACGCTCAAAGCAGCTATCCCTCATTTGCGTTGCAACCATTGTAATGTTTGTACCAGTGATTGCATACTATTTGTGGGCACATTACATTTCTTTCAATTACCCACCTTATCACATTGCCGCTTCCGGAAATTGGCTTTGGAGCCAGGGGTTAAGCAAATGGTTGCAAGAAAAATATTTCCTTGAAAAACTGTTTTGGATTTTGAGGGACTTCTGGACAAAACCTGCAATCATTCTTGTTTTTGTTGGTTTGTTGCTTCGTCCGGACCTATACAATCGTGATGACAATAAAGCACCGTGGCTGTTCCATTGGTGGATCGTTGCTATAGTTATTTATTATCTCATTGGAGCCAAACAGCTTGTTGATAACCCCACAAATTTAAATATTATTAACCCGGCTGCCGCAGCATTAGCAGGACATGCCGTGATTGCGATCGCATTATGGTGCAAACGCAGAGTGGGATATCCTGCTACAGTGGCGTTTATGGCAGCAATAATCTTGTTTATCGGTGGATTTGGATATCAGGATTTGAAGGGTATATACTACCAGCCCACGGCTGAAAAAGACTACAAACTAGGACTTGCACTGCGATCGCTAAGTCAACCAAGCGATTTAGTCGTCACTATAGCCCATAATATTGGCAATCCGGTTGCTATCTACTACAGCCAACGACGTGGCTGGGTATTTCCACCTGCTTGGAAAGGGGTCGTATGGTGGGCAGATGATGACATGAAAAATAATAGCAAGACAATTCGACTATTAGAAGAACTTCGCGCTAAAGGTGCAGACTGGCTTGGCATTGTTAATGACCAAAAAATTCAGCTTTCAAAAGATAATCCTAAATTCTTTAAGTATATACAGCGAACATTTGAAGTTAATCAAGAAAGCCCAGATTACGTTATTTATCGAATTTCTTTAGATAAGAGACTGCCTTCTAAGACCTGAGTTGACCAAGCCCCGAGTCTCGCGGGGTGTGGGGGAGCCACTGCGGTGGACGGGTTTCCACAGCAGTAAGCAAGTGGCGTTGTGGGGTTGCAGGTTTCGGGGAAGAAACAGCCCCAACAACCGCCGATCGCGATACAAGCCCCGTAATTTCTGCGACGATTGCACCATGCAAAGTCCAAGCGAAGTCCAATGCCGTCTTCCCCCTACACCCTACCCCCTACCCCCTACACCCTTCTTCGTGACCTAAGTATAGTACGATCGCATGGCAACCTTCATCTACAGAAAACAATCATTACTACGAGAGCGATAATTATCTAGCCCTTGTAAATGGCTTCTGAACAAACAACATGAAATTTAGCGAAATCGTTGAAAAACTCAAAGGCAGTGCCACCGCGAACAGCCTCACACCTAATAAAGACGAAGATATCGAAATTACAGGAGTAGCAGCGGTTGATGAAGCGATCGCAGGTCATCTCAGCTACATAGAGGGACCCAAATTTGCCTCTTTTGTCGGCAAGACCAATGCTAGTGCTTTAATTTTACCACAAGACGAAACATTACAAAAGCTTGCATCAGAACGCGGTATCGCTTGGATAGCCACGCGAGATCCGCGCTTGATGTTTGCTGCATCGATCGCACTTTTTTATCAACCATACCGCCCAACTCCAGAAATACATCCTACCGCCGTAATTCACCCGACAGCAAAAATTGGCACTGATGTTTACATTGGTCCTCATGCAGTGATTCAGCAAGAAGCAGAAATCGGCAATCAAGTCTGCATTCATCCGAATGCAGTAGTTTATCCAAATGTGAAAATAGGCGATCGCACAATTTTACACGCTAATTGTACCATCCACGAACGCGCCCACATTGGCGCAGATTGCGTCATTCACAGTGGTGCTGTCATCGGTTCTGAAGGCTTTGGCTTTGTTCCCATTGCCACCGGTTGGTTCAAAATGGAACAATCCGGTTATACTGTCTTAGAAGATGGCGTAGAAATTGGCTGCAACAGCGCCATAGACCGCCCATCCGTCGGTGAAACCCGCATAGGACGCAGTACAAAAATTGACAACTTAGTGCAAATAGGACACGGTTGCCAAATAGGTGCATACTGTGCTATAGCCGGACAATCTGGCATGGCAGGAGGCGTAAAAATTGGCAATCGGGTTATATTGGCTGGACAATCAGGAATAGCCAATCAAGCGAAAATGGGTGATGGTGCGATCGCTACAGCGCAAGCGGGAATTCTTAGCGATGTTCCCCCAGGAGAAATTGTTTCTGGAACACCTGCAATGCCTCACAAAATCTTTTTGAGAGTAGCAGCGATTTATAGCCGCTTACCACAAATGTATCAAACATTGAAACAATTGCAGCGTTTAGGGGAAAAGTAAGTCCTAACTTATTTCTGGGAAGCACTACAAAAGTGGTAGGGTTTCCCTCACTAATCAAACTTTGATTTGATTTTAATATAAACTCAAAGGCGATAAAGAAAGCGCCTAATAAAAACAAAATACAAGCTGCGCCTTGTGTTTTTTGCTAAAGCTTGACTGAACTTTTACTTCAATCACAACACTGATTTAATGGAGGTTAATTAAGTTATGGCATTAATACGTTGGCAACCTTTCCAAGAAATGGAAACTCTGCGGCATCAAATGGATAAAATGTTTGATGAACTAGCAGGATATAACCGAGAAGTGACAAAAACTTGGTCCCCTGCGGTCGAATTGGAAGATACAAACGACCAGCTAATTTTACGCGCTGAAGTTCCTGGTCTTGAAGGTAAAGACTTAGATATTCAAGTAGCGCGGGAAGCAGTTTCGATAGCGGGTGAAACTCGCTATGAAAACAAAGCCGAAGAACGCGGTTATTTGCGCTCAGAGTTCCGTTATGGTAAATTCCAACGGACAATCCCGCTACCTGCTGCAATTAAAAATGACCAAGTTCAAGCCGAATTCAAAAATGGCATTTTAACATTAACAATGCCTAAAGCCGAAGAAGCCAAAAACAAAGTAGTGAAAATTAACTTGGCAGATGACAAAACGGCGCTTCCTAGTTCATAATTAGCTAAAACTGTGGAAGTTTGTTTAATTGCCATAGGTGAATAGTTTACTCTCACGCGATCGCCCTTTTATAGCAGTGCGATCGCGGTTATTTTTTCAAGTAAAACAATACCGATTTTATAAATCGTTTAAATCATCCTCGCTTTCATCAGCAGCAGCGTGAGGTAATATAGAGCGATCGTCATCTGCGATTCGCGTGGGTACACCCAAATGCTTGCGAGCATCTTGCTCTGCAATATTACGGTCTTCATCGGTATCAAACTGTTGCTCATCCAGGAGATATTTGCTACGTGCTGCTTGATCTAGACTTGGAGCTTGACCATTCTTCCACTTATACTTAAAGTCCATAAATCAACCTCAACTAATCACTGGCATTTAATCTCATCGCCTTTGTTGAGTACCTCTAACGCTAGATAGGTTGAGGAAATTATATTTACCATGATTTTGGGGGATGTTTGTAATTTGCCGCGTGAAAAAAGCGCGATCGCATTTGTTGAATTTGACTCATGCGATCGCGCTTTTTTAACGTAATAACGACTTTAGTCGTTAAATTAAGCGTTAAAACGCTTACTACAAGCCTAATTTCTCCAACACTGGCTTAGTAGAAACAATGTGCCTTTCTAAACCGAGTTCTTGCGGACTAACTCCTAACGCCAAAGCAATCAACTGCGGTAAATGCAACACCGGCAAACCTAATTTTTGCCCGATGACTTTTTCCACCTCAGGCTGACGAGAATCTAAATTCAAATGACACAACGGACAAGGTGTAACAATACAATCAGCGCCTGATGTTAGTGCATCTTGAATATGCATCCCCGCCATTTTAAAAGATTGGGTAGTAGCATAACTCGAAAGAGGCCATCCGCAACATTGCGTCCGACCTCGATAATAAATTGGCGTTGCACCGATTGCCCGAAAAACATTTTCCATTGCTTCCGGTTGGAAAGGGTCATCATAAGGCATAGATTTTTGGGCACGGAGAAGATAGCAGCCATAAAAAGCCGCACATTTTAACCCACTCAACTTACGGGTGACTCGTTTTTGAATTTCCTCTATACCATAATCTGTTACCAAAGCATACAGGAGATGTTTAACTTCAGTGCTTCCCCGATAAGGTGAACAGCTTTCTTTTTCCAAAAAGCCATTAACTTTGTCGATGTATTGGGGGTCAGTTTTTTGACATTCTTTCAAGCGCTCATCAACGTGACCAATCACGCCTTGACAAGTGCTGCAATGTGTGAGTAGCGGCAAATTTAATTCTTCTGCTAAAGCGATATTCCGGGCATTAACCGTATCTTCCAACAGTTGGGAATCTTCCTTAAAAGTGCCCGAACCGCAGCAAGCAGCCTTTTTCAATTCTACTAGTTCAATACCCAGAGCTTTAGTTAAAGCTTTGGTTGACAAGCTTAACTCGCGGCAAGCACCTTGGGCAACACAACCTGGAAAGTAAGCGTATTTTAGCGTCTGAGATAGCATAAAAGTATATTTGAGTTAGGCAGTTGCCCTTAAACAATAACTGTTTTATCATTTCTTGTCCGTGATGCTGGCAAAGCTTTGTATCTAAATTGGGACATCGGCAAAAAATTTAGTCAGAATTGAATAAGGAAAGCATTTACATTCATCAGCGCGATCGCGCATCTTCAATTGGCGTTGCCCAACTGTTCTTTAATAGAAAATGGGTCAGGGATTTTCCTAAGAAAAACCCTAATCCTGTGTACGGGCGATCGCGGTTGACGATAAGATGTATATGCTCAAAACCACATCGCCCATAAAGGGCGGATCGTAGCAACTGGTTAAGGACTTTTATCTATGAGTGAAGCGGAAATTTTTGAAAAGGTCAAGAAAATCGTCGCCGAGCAACTTAGCGTTACTGAGGCTGACACGATTAAACCACAATCCAATTTTGCCAACGATCTACAGGCTGATTCCTTAGATACAGTTGAACTGGTAATGGCTTTAGAAGAAGAATTTGATATTGAAATTCCCGATGAAGCCGCCGAAAAAATTACCACCGTTCAAGAAGCAGTAGACTACATCAACAACAAAGTTGCCGCATCCGCCTAAAGACTGGGGACTGGGGATTAGGGACGCTTGGACTGGGGATTTGAAGAGGGGAAAAGGGGTGCATCGGAAAAGGGAAAAGCCCTCATGAATGCCCAATTACCCATTACCGCGTTCCCCCCTTCGGGGTTCTGAAGTCGCTCATGGGGGAGACCACGGCAGGTGCTGTAGCCTGTGGAACCCTTTCAGCAGTCGCTCATGGGGGAAACCCCCAAGACCGCGCTGCTTCACCACCGCACTGCCTCCCCAAGACCGCGCTGGCTCACCATTACCCAGTCCCCAGTCCCCAGTCCCCAGTCCCTTTATTTGCAGCTTTCTCGCCACCCTAACTATCGTCATGACAGATTTTATACGTAAGCGCGTTGTTGTAACTGGTGTTGGCGCGCTTACACCGATTGGTAAAACACCAGCCGAATATTGGTCCGGATTAATGGAAGGACGCAATGGCATCGACTACATCAGTTTATTTGATGCAAAGAGCCATGATTGCCGCATTGCTGGTGAGGTGAAAGACTTCGATCCACATGAGTACATGGAGCGCAAAGAAGCCAAGCGCATGGATCGGTTTTCCCAATTTGGAGTTGCGGGTGCAAAACAGGCTCTAGCAGATGCTGGATTAGTCATCAATGACCTGAACGCAGAACAAGTGGGTGTAATCATCGGTTCCGGCGTTGGCGGCATTAAAGTGATGGAAGACCAGCAAACTATCTACCTCAACCGCGGTCCGGATCGCTGTAGTCCTTTCATGATTCCGATGATGATCGCTAATATGGCAGCGGGGTTGACAGCGATTCACACTGGTGCTAGAGGTCCAAATTCCTGCTCCGTCACTGCTTGCGCTGCCGGCTCGAATGCGATTGGAGATGCTTTTCGCCTAATTCAAAATGGATATGCCCAAGCGATGATTTGCGGTGGATGCGAAGCGGCAGTTACACCCTTGTCTCTAGCTGGATTTGCCGCATGTAAAGCCCTTTCGTGTCGGAATGATGACCCCGCACACGCTAGCCGTCCATTTGACCGCGATCGCAACGGATTTGTCATGGGTGAAGGTGCGGGAATTTTAATTCTAGAAGAGCTGCAACACGCCTTAAGTCGCAAGGCTCGTATTTATGCGGAAATTGTCGGCTATGGCATGACCTGTGATGCATACCATATCACTTCCCCCGTCCCCGGCGGTGAAGGAGCCGCCAGAGCCATACAACTGGCATTAAAAGACGGCGGAATAACTCCAGATATGGTAAACTACATCAACGCTCACGGCACCAGCACCCCGGCGAACGATTCGACAGAAACCGCCGCGATGAAAAAAGCTCTGGGAGAACACGCTTATAAAATAGCAATCAGTTCCACCAAATCCATGACCGGTCATTTGTTAGGTGGTTCTGGAGGCATTGAAGCCGTGGCAACAGTATTAGCGATCGCCAACGAGAAAATTCCCCCGACAATTAATTTAGAAAACCCAGATCCAGAGTGTGACCTGGATTATGTTCCCAACACAAGCCGCAATTTGAATGTCGATGTGGCACTTTCCAATTCTTTTGGGTTTGGCGGACACAATGTCACGCTAGCCTTTAAGAAGTACCGCTAAGATCCAAAATCTGCCGCTGGTCGGATCTCTTGATAATTTGAGCAAAATGTATCAAAAATGTCATTCTGCTTTGATTTAAGAGTTCAGCATGACCAGATTATCTGTTTGATCGATCGCTCTAATTCAAGAGATCCCGCTTGTCTGTCGTCAGCAGGCAATGGGATGATGAGGATACTGCTTGGGGTAATCATCCAAAACAACCCCAGTAATGATTAGCTTAAAGAGTGCTAAACCGTCGTTAAATATAAGAGATTATGGCTGTTGCAACCCAATCCCTCGAAGAACTTTGTATTAACTCGATTCGCTTTTTGGCTATTGATGCCGTAGAAAAAGCCAAATCGGGACACCCAGGACTGCCAATGGGTGCGGCACCAATGGCGTTTGTGCTGTGGGACCGCTTTATGCGGTACAATCCCAAAAATCCCAAGTGGTTTAACCGCGATCGCTTTGTATTGTCAGCCGGTCACGGCTCGATGTTGCAGTATGCCCTCCTACACCTGACAGGCTTCGACAGCGTAAGTATTGAAGACATCAAGCAGTTCCGTCAGTGGGAATCCAAAACCCCCGGACACCCGGAAAACTTCATGACCGAAGGTGTAGAAGTTACTACCGGACCATTGGGACAAGGAATTGCCAACGCTGTCGGTTTAGCGATCGCAGAAGCGCACCTAGCCGCTAAATTCAACAAACCCGATGCCAAGATTGTTGACCACTACACCTACGTAATTTTGGGTGACGGTTGCAACATGGAAGGCATTTCCGGTGAAGCTTGTTCTTTCGCAGGACACTTGGGATTAGGCAAACTCATCGCTCTGTACGACGACAACCACATCTCCATCGATGGTTCTACAGATGTAGCATTCACCGAAGATGTTTCCAAGCGCTTTGAAGCATACGGCTGGCACGTTTTGCATGTCGAAGATGGTAATAAAGATTTAGCTGCAATTGAAAAGGCGATCGCCGAAGCTAAATCCGTCACCGACAAGCCGACCATGATTAAGGTGACAACCACCATCGGTTACGGTTCCCCCAACAAAGCAAACACTGCCGGCATTCACGGTTCAGCGTTGGGCGGCGATGAAGTAACTCTAACCCGGAATAACTTAGAGTGGACATACGAGCCTTTCGTAGTCCCAGAAGATGCCAAAAATCACATGGGTAAAGCCGTTGAGCGCGGTGCTAACTACGAAGCCGAGTGGAATAAGACCTTTGGCGACTACAAAGCCAAATACGCCGAAGAAGCGGCTCTATTTGAACGTTTCATCAGTGGCAAACTCCCCGACGGTTGGGACAAGGTACTACCTACCTACACCCCGGAAGACAAAGGATTACCCACCCGCAAACACTCAGAAAACTGCCTCAACAAACTAGCGAAGGTTTTACCTGAGTTAATTGGTGGTTCGGCTGACTTAACCCACTCCAACCTGACCGAAATCAAAGGTACCGGCGATTTCCAAAAAGGACAATACGAAAACCCCAACATCCACTTTGGTGTGCGGGAACACGCTATGGGTGCAATTTGTAACGGTATAGCGCTGCATCAATCGGGATTAATTCCTTACGGTGCCACCTTTTTGATTTTCACAGACTACATGCGTGCTGCCATCCGCTTATCTGCCCTATCTCAAGCGGGTTCGATTTGGGTGATGACTCACGACTCGATTGGACAAGGTGAAGATGGTCCAACGCACCAACCGATTGAAACTCTAGCTTCTTTGAGAGCGATTCCTAACTTAACAGTAATTCGTCCCGCAGACGGAAACGAATCTTCTGGTGCTTACAAAGTAGCGATCGAGAAGTCGAAGGAAAACGCTCCCACTTTGTTAGCTTTCACCCGTCAAAATGTCCCCAACTTGGCAGGTACATCAATTGAGGGCGTGACCAAGGGTGCATACACCGTGGTAGATTCTGAGGGTACACCAGAGTTGATTTTGATTGGCACTGGTTCAGAATTGAGCCTCTGCGTCACCGCAGCTGAGAAACTCACCAGCGAAGGCAAGAAAGTCCGTGTTGTCTCGATGCCTTCTTGGGAACTGTTTGAAGCACAGGATGCAGCTTATAAAGAGTCTATTCTACCAAAAGCTGTCACCAAGCGCGTGTCTGTAGAAGCTGCCGCTAGTTTCGGCTGGCACAAGTATGTCGGCACCGAAGGTGATTGTGTGAGCATTGATCGCTTTGGTGCTTCTGCTCCAGGTGGTGTTTGTTTGGAGAAGTTTGGCTTTAGCGTTGAGAATGTGTTAGCTAAAGCGAAAGAAGTTTTGGGTTAATTCGCAACAGATTAATCTCGTTTTTTTAAGGGGTGGGCATTTTGCCTGCCCTTTTTTTTAACGCAGAGGAGCGCTGAGGTTTACGCGGAGGGACGCTGAGGGAGATTGATTATAATTGGGGTAATTAATGAAGAATTGGGAGGAAGTTATGCAGGAAGTTTCTAGCGAAAGAGCTGCACTTCTAGCCCGGATATCCAGAATAGTAGAAAGTTTGATGCAAAAGGATACTAGTTATCAATATTACTTAAAGAAAGATAAAGCAATTCAAATGATATTTAAATACTATTCGGAGAAGGTTTCTATGGAGAAACTCAAAGCTATGTCTGATTTCAAATTAACAGGCTTTGTTGAGGGAGATATGATGACTCTGCTATTGATTGAAGGGGAAGATGATATAGACCTGAAAGCGATACACTATATTTAGATATGCTAAATTCCGGATCAAGAAAATAATATTTTATATAACTTAATGTAATGATTAAAAATAGGGCGACACCTGCGGCACGCGGGTACGCGATCGCGTTATAATCTTTAATGCACTCCCGAAATATAGTACTATTGTACTATATCAACAAAAAATTACTATTTATACTGAGAGGCAGTATGAAAGGAGAGCTTCTCAAGAGATTTTTTAGGGCGATCGCTAGTTCAGATCAAGAGGCTATTGACAAGCTTACATATTTAGTCATTGAGGAAGAGCGGAGTAAGGGACATACTCTCTTAGCTGACCAGTTAGAGAATATCACTAAAAAGAGCCAGAAACAGAAGTCTAGCGACATCAGCAAACCTGTTTCCTCAGTACCAGACACCTTACAAGCGCTAACTGAATTACCAACCAGTAAGCGATTTAATCTTCCCCTAGTAACTATCATACCAAGGGAGAAATTGCGGCATCACATGGTGTTGCCGGAAAATATTGAGAAACGTTTTCGCCGAATTGAGCGTGAGTATGCAGCAAGAGATAGGCTTGCTCATCATGGACTGCGTTACAGGCAAAAAATTCTGCTCTATGGTCCTCCTGGCTGTGGAAAGACGCTAGGAGCAGAACGTTTGGCTTGGAATACAGGTTTACCACTCCTGAAAGTGCGGTTTGATGCAATGGTGTCATCTTTTCTAGGCGAAACTGCAAGCAATTTGAGACTTGTATTTGAGGATGCCTCAAAAAATCCATGTTTGTTGTTTCTTGATGAATGTGACTCAATTGCTAAGACACGAGAAGACTCTCAGGAAGTAGGAGAAATTAAGCGAGTAGTAAATACATTTCTGCAAATCTTGGATGAATATCAACCATCTTCTGGACTTTTGGTAGCAGCTACAAACCTAAATAAATCTCTAGATACTGCCCTTTGGAGAAGATTTGATGACTTAATTGCAGTACCCAAACCCGGAGAACAAGAGCTAGAATTTATACTAAAGGAAACACTATCTGCAATTGAAGTGGGATCTATCAACTGGTCAAAGATCATTGAGCAGATGAAAGGTTTTTCTGCGGCTCAAGCTGTGAGGGTTGCACAGGATGCAGCTAAACGAGCAATCCTTGAACGAGAGGAGCTAGTCATTCACGAACACTTAGAAGAAGCGATCGCAGAAATCAAAGTTTCCTAGTACTAATTTTTGGTGTCTGGATAAATAAATGGTTGAAAGTTCTCAGGGTTTTCCGCATATCGATCTCAGGTTAACAAGACAAGGAAGTGCTGTACCACCAACAGGAGGAGGAAAAAAGAATCCCATAACAGTCGTTAATCTGGGTAATCGTCAGGGACATGGAAATAAACTTAAAGGTTCGGTCGAATCCTTAATATTTGATTGGCAAGAAACTCAAGAAAAACGTCAGCAAGAGGGAAAGCCGCCACTTCCTGAAAAATCTAAACCTATCATTTTAAAGATTGATCCTATTGCTTTCGATGTAGAGGATTTGAGAAAGTATGGTATTGAGGTCATTGCTGAATTAGAAGATGGATATATTATTGGGGCTTCTGCCAACGATCCAGAATTAAGTGAACTTCAAAAAAAGATAGAAAAATTTATTAAGGAAGAGCGTGGTGGTAATAAAGTTGCCGAAATATGGGAAATTCTGGATGGAACTAGAAGACCAGAATACATTCTATCACCAGAATTACTTAATAAATGGGAGCAAATTATTGATGATAACCTTTTTATCGTAGATGTGGGAATTTCCTGCATAGGCACTAAGTCTCAATTTTATGATTATCCAGAACGAAAGCCTAATGAAACTGATGAAAGATATACTAGACGAGTTAGTGAATGGATAAACAAACGTGATTCAACATACCAGCAATGGGATGATATAAAGTCTGAAAGAGAAGATGATTTTACAGCTTTTGTTGAAGGATATCAGGGAGAGATTTTCAATATTATTGATGGACATATTCCTAATTCTGCTCAATTACCAGATAGTTTTTCTTGCAGAATTAAAATTTCTGGTAAGGGATTAAAAGATTTAGTTTTAAATTTTCCGTATATTTTTGATGTCAGTTTACCTGATGATCTGGCTGAATTTGTTCAGCAGGAAGCTTTATCAGATGTTGATAATCTCGATTTTCAACTAGAGCCTCCAGAATCAAATGCTCCTCAAGTATGTGTTATTGATAGTGGTATTCAAGAAAATCATTTTCTTTTAAAGGCAGCAATTGATTCACAAAGCTCAAGGTCTTGGGTTCCAGGAGAAACTGATACAGCTGCTGACTATTATGGCAACGGTGGACACGGAACTAGAGTAGCTGGTGCGGTTCTTTACCCCAGGACTATACCTCGTAGTGGCAAGGAAAAATCAATTTGCTGGATTCAAAATGCAAGAGTTCTGGATGCTAACTGTGAACTACCTAAACAGCTATTTCCCCCTAATCTTCTAAGTGAAGTTGTAGAAATTTACCACGAGCAAACAAAAACAAGAATTTTTAATCACTGTATTGCTGGGTCTGTTCCTTGCAGAACCCAATATATGAGTCCTTGGGCAGCAACGATTGATAATTTGACATGGAAAAAGGATATCCTGTTTATTGTCGCATCTGGTAATTTACCTTCAGAAGGCAGAAAAATAGGCTCTACAAGATTATCTGTGAAAGAACATCTGGCAGCCAATCGACCATACCCAGATTATCTGTTAGAGGATTCATGTAGAATAGCTAACCCTGCACAAAGCTTTCAAGCTTTAACAGTTGGTTCAATTGCTCTAAGTTATTACCATCAATTTCCCTATTCTTCTATCTCACAGAAGGATAAACCATCAGCATTTTCATGCTCTGGATTGGGAATTTGGAAGACGATTAAGCCAGAAGTAGTTGAATATGGTGGGGATTTTGTCATAGACGAAGGTATACCACCTAACATCACATATCCTCAAAATGTTTGTCCTGAATTAGTGCGGTCAACATTGAATGGTGGACCAGCGCTTGCTTGTGACAATGTTGGAACATCATTTGCAGTACCAAAAGTAAGCCATATTGCTGCGCGTTTAGCTGCTGAGTTGCCTAATGAAAATTGCCTTCTTTACCGTGCATTAATAGTGCAATCAGCAAGATGGCCTGAATGGACAATGGCAGATGATGTTAATAAACTGCACGTTCTTCGTCAAATTGGTTATGGTCTTCCCAATGTTGATCGTGCTTTGGGTAATGCTCCCAATAGAATCACTTTAATGACAACAGGAGAACGCCGTATTGTAGCTAAACAAGCTCATGTTTACCAAGTAAAACTACCAGAAAAATTACGTTCTCAAGGAGAGTCATTTAAGATTCTTGTGGAAGTTACTTTATCGTACAAAGCACAACCACGTCGAACCCGCAGAAATCGCCGAAAATATCTTTCAACTTGGCTCGATTGGGAATGTAGTAAAAAAGGAGAAGATCCACAAAGTTTTATGAACAGGGTTTTGAAGGAGCATGATGCTCCAGAAGATGCTGAAAAGGGGGATAAAGGCTTCCAATGGACTCTTGGTAAAAGATCAAAAAACCACGGGAAAATTGAGGGCGTTTCTAGAAGTGCAGGAACCCTTCAGAAGGATTGGACTATTGTGGATTCATTTGAACTCACAGAAGCATTCTCTATTGCAGTAGTTGGACATGAAGGTTGGAATAACGATCCAGAAGCTAGTGTTCCATATTCTCTTGTTGTAAGCTTTGAAGCTATACAAGCTGGTGTTCTAATTTATACGCCTTTTGTTGAAGCTCAAGTTGAAACAGAAGTTCAGGCTGAGGTAGAGATTCAATCTCTATAGTGGGTCACGGTAGAGCGATCGCCTGCTTTATGAACGCGGACATTATCCGATAGAATCGATGGGTGTAGAATTAGGAATTTGGCAAGGTCACTATCAAAATGTAGAACTACCCTGGTTGCGCTGGTGGGATAATCAGGGAAATTTGCTGTTGACTGTCCTGGGAAAATACGCAACGTTTGGCAGCGCTCGTTAAAAGAATTCTAAGTTAACCCGCGCTATGAGTTAGTATGATTCTTATCGGGCGGAAACTAAACGCCTGGTTTACAAGAAACTGACGGGAATTTGAAAGCCCCGGAAGAAGAGGTGCGTAGCACCGTATTCTGTGCTTTAGACCGGGGATGAAAAACGACTCGGCAGGATTTATCCTGCTGTGGGTATTTCTTTTGGTTTAGG